>Ga0190270_10001423_pt1 | contig 11109 bp, 11 predicted proteins | sample Popmic320T_FD_133748 | JGI IMG/M metagenome (GOLD analysis project Ga0190270, IMG submission 133748) | Populus adjacent soil microbial communities from riparian zone of Weber River, Utah, USA - 320 T | ecosystem: Environmental > Terrestrial > Soil > Riparian zone | place: USA: Utah | collected... | reverse complement strand
TTCTGGAAGAACACCGGGAAGAATCCCGCCATGACCGTGGTGGCAAAAGCGGAGTTGGCCCAGTCATACAGGGCCCAGGCCAGCACTGGCCGGTTCTTCAGGAGCGCGCGCATGCGAAAGTATGGGGGCAGCCCCCGTTTCCTAGCAAAAGGGGTCGCCCCTCCGCCACAAAACCGTTACGCAGACCGGCTCTCACGAGGAGTGACCCCTTTTGCTAGGAAACGGGGGCTGCCCCCATTCCATTACATCTGGTGTTCGCGCGTGGCGCGGAAGCTGATCTTCGGCCAGCGTTCGATGGTCAGCGCGAGGTTCACGCGCGAGGGCGCGAGGTACACCAGCGCGCCGGCGTGATCTATCGCGAGGTTGTCGTGCGCCTTGGTGCGGAATTCCTCGAGGTGTTTCTCGTCGTCGCAATATACCCAGCGCGCCGTGTGCACGCCGATGGTGTCGAATACTGCGGAGACCGCGTATTCATCCTGCAGCCGGAATGCCACCACTTCGAACTGCAGCTGGCCGACAGCGCCGAGGATCATGTCGTTGTTGCGCAGCGGCTTGAACAGCTGCGTCGCACCCTCCTCGCACAACTGGTCCAGGCCCTTGGCGAGCTGCTTGATCTTGAGCGGATCCTTGAGCACCGCGCGCCGGAACATTTCCGGTGCGAAGTTGGGAATGCCGGTAAAGGTGAGCCTTTCGCCCTCGGTGAAGGTATCGCCGATGTTTATGGTGCCGTGGTTGTGCAGGCCGATGATGTCGCCTGCGAACGCTTCATCGGCCGCCTGGCGGTCCGCGGCCATGAAGGTGAGCGCGTCGGCGATGCGCATTTCCTTGTCGAGGCGCACGTGGTACATGCGCATGCCGCGGTTGTATTTGCCCGAGCACAGGCGCATGAAGGCGATGCGATCGCGATGCTGCGGATCCATGTTGGCCTGGATCTTGAAAACGAAGCCGGTAAGTTTGCCTTCGGTGGCCTCGACCTCGCGCTGCACGGTCTCGTGCCTGAGCGGCGCGGGTGCGTGCTGCGCGAAATGCGCCAGCAGTTCCTCGACGCCGAAATTGGATATCGCCGAGCCAAAGAACACCGGCGTCTGTTTGCCCGCTCGATAGTCGGTCACGTCGAACTCCGCGGTGCCACCGCGCACCAGCTCGATTTCGTCATCGAAGCGCGCGGCGCGGTCGCCGAGGAATTCGCGCCCTTCCGCGCTGTGCAGTCCCTGGATCACGCGATTGGTGCCGCGCTCGCCGCGCCCGGCGGCCTCGTACGCGTAGATCCTGTCTTCGAGCAGGTGGTAGATGCCGGCGAGATCGCGCCCCATGCCGATGGGCCAGGTCACGGGCGCGGTGCGGATCTTCAGCACGCTCTCGACTTCATCGAGCAGCTCGATGGGTGGCCGGCCCTCGCGATCCAGCTTGTTGATGAAGGTCATGATGGGCGTGTCCCTGAGCCGGCAGACCTCCATCAACTTGATGGTCCGCTCTTCGACACCCTTGGCGCAGTCGATGACCATGAGCGCACTATCTACCGCCGTGAGGGTGCGGTACGTGTCCTCGGAAAAATCCTCGTGACCTGGAGTGTCGAGCAGATTGATGATCTGGTCGCGGAACGGGAACTGCATCACCGAGGAGGTGATGGAAATGCCGCGCTGCTTCTCCAGCGCCATCCAGTCGGACGTGGCATGGCGCGCAGCCTTGCGGCCCTTGACGGTGCCGGCCATCTGGATGGCACCGCCGAACAGCAGCAGTTTTTCCGTCAGCGTGGTCTTGCCCGCGTCGGGATGCGAAATGATGGCAAAAGTCCTTCTTTTCCTTACTTCTCCGATACTTAGGTCAGCCGCCATAGCCCATCGCTCGACAAAAAGGACACATTTAGGGACACAAAATCCAGAGTCAGCCTGATCACGTGGTCGAATCGCCACCCCAACCACCGCACCTTCCTGCATGGCAGTACGACTTGGATTACGGGCCAAGCCCCCGCAGACAACATCGATCGAGGGGCGCTGGAGACCTTATGGTGGCCACACGGGCCGCCAGAAGAGGCGGCGCATGATAGCAGCAGAGCAGCACGAACCAGGAACGGATCCCGCAAAAGTCCCGCAAAATGTGACGACCGCCGCTTGTACGGACAGTGTACGGTTGGTACTCTTCGTGACCAGATAAGGAGATTTCCATGAGCGTTGTCCGACGCCGTGAAGAACGCCTCGAAGTCAGGCTTTCGACGACAGTGAAGAACACTCTTCAACAAGCTGCTTCTCTGCAGCGGAAGACGATCAGCGCATTCGTGCTCGATAGCGGTCTGGCTGCCGCGGCCGAGGCATTGGCCAGCCGCCGGGAATTTCCGCTCTCAGCGAGACAATACGATGCGTTTGTCGCAGCTCTGGATTCAGCCCCGAAGCGCAAGCCGCGTCTCGTCAAGTTGCTGAGCACGCCCAGCATCCTTGAAGAGTGAGCGGCCTCCGCGCCATCGAGAAGCTTCGTAAGGATCACGAAGTTGACGGTTTCGATTGCGGAAAAGGAGCCCTGAATCGATTCCTACTGCAACACGCCTGGGCGAACAGCCAAGCCAACGCCACGCAGACTTACGTCTTGGCGGAGCACAAGAAAGTCCTCGGCTACTACAGCCTGGCGGCGGGCGCCGTCACGCACGACAGCGCACCTCGGCGAGTCGCCGCCGGTCAAGCGCGACACCCGATTTCTGTGGTCTTGCTGGCGCGGCTCGCCGTCGACAAGACGCTGCTCAAACAAGGTATTGGCGCAGCGCTCCTCAAAGATGCGCTGGTCAGAGTATCCAACGCGGCCGACATCGTCGGCGCGCGCGCGCTGCTCGTTCATGCGAAAGACGAAGAGGCGAAGTCCTTCTACGAACACTTCAACTTCGAACCGAGCCCTTCCGATCCCCTGCACCTTTATCTGCTTATGAAAGACATTCGGGCTGCGATTCCGGGCGACTGAGCGCGACGCGCGGCTGATGCCCTGAAGCGTTAGCAGGACGAAAATGAAAAAGGCTTCGCATCTTCCGGTGCGGGGCCTTTTTGCTTTTGTGGCGCGCCTGAAACCACGGCGTAACCTTCGTTAGTCGTTATCTGCGTTTAGAATGTAGTTCCCCACTCGGGCATCGATGACTCCGATGCGCAACCCATGGCTGCGTACGTTGATCGCCATCATCGCGCTCGCGATGCTCGGGCTTGCGGGCGGGAGCCTGGAACAGATCTGCTGCGTGGGCAGCCCCGAACCCCTGATCAGCCAATCCGTCGTGCTCGACTACCGCATGCCACCCATGATTCTCCCCCTCCATGCCGCGGTGCCGATCAGCAGCCGCAACGCTTACCACCCCGCTGCCGTCGATCCCACGCAGGTTCTTCTCTCGAGATGATTTTCGACGTCCTATCTAGTCTCACAGCAGCACCGACTGCCGCGGTGGTGGTGGCGCGCGTGCTGCTTGCGGCGCCAGCTCCGGCTGCGTTGCTGGTAATTCCGAGACGCAGGCAGCCAAGATCCGCAGCGCGCCCGGCTTCATCGCCGCGTTGGACCAGAGCGGCGGCAGCACGCCGAAGGCGCTCAAACTTTACGGCATTGAAGAGAACACCTACTCGGGCGAGACGCAGATGATGGATCTCGTCCACCAGATGCGCACGCGCATCGTCACCAGCCCGTTGTTCAACGGTGATCGCGTGCTCGGCGCCATCTTGTTCGAAGCGACCATGGATCGCGACTTCGGCGGCAAGCCCGCGGCTGACTACCTGTGGAACACCAAGAAGGTAGTGCCGTTCCTGAAGATCGACAAAGGCCTGGCGGATGAAGTGAACGGCGTGCAGCTCATGAAGCCGATGCCGACGCTCGACGACCTGCTCAAGAAGGCGAAGTCGAAGGGCATCTTCGGCACCAAGGAGCGCAGCGTCCTCAAGTCTAACAATGCCGAGGGCATCAAGGCCGTCGTGAAGCAGCAGTTCGAGATCGCGCGCCAGGTTCTCTCGCACTGCCTCGTGCCGATCGTGGAACCTGAGGTGGACATCAAGAACCCGGACAAGAAGGGTTCGGAAGCGGTGCTCAAGAAGGAAATCCTGGCCGAGCTCGACAAGCTGCCGGCCAACCAGCAAGTGATGCTGAAGCTCACGATTCCCGACGTGGACAACTTCTTCGCCGAGCTGATCAAGCACCCGCGCGTACTGAAGGTCGTCGCGCTGTCGGGCGGCTACAGCCGCGAAGAGGCGAACAAGCGCCTCGCCAAGCAGAACGGCATGATCGCGAGCTTCTCGCGCGCGCTGTCGGAAGGCCTGACGGCGCAGCAGAGCGATGCGGAGTTCAACAAGTCGCTCGACACCGCGATCCAGAGCATCTACGACGCATCGAAAACCTGAAGCTCAGATAGATAGTGATAGAAGGGCCCCGCTGGCGAAAGTCGGCGGGGCCTTGCAGTTTCTGAAGGCCTCAATACAGGTTCACCGCGCCCGAATCGAAAGCGCTGTTGCCGGAGAGATCGCCATCGATGCCTCGAGCGCCGCTGTCGTCACCTTCCTCGCCCACCGCCAGCGCGTGCCCTGTGCCGCACATGGCGATCGAGCTGCCGAAGTGGTTCCCTACGTCCGGGTGAGTTGATTTGATCACCGAGCGCAGCTCCCATTTCTCGTTGTTGAAGCGTTTGTAAACATAGACCGCGCCGACCGATCGGCTGCCGTTCTGCCATTTGGGCGATACCCCCACACCATCCTGAAAGGCGAATCGATCGCCTATCGCCAGGCGATCGCCGGTGCGATTGAGGGCCAGCTGAATTTTCGATTCATCGCGCAAGGGGTTGTACAGGGCCACCGTAATGTGGAGCAGATCGGAAGCCCAATACGTGCCTTTCCACTTATAGGTCGCCACCTTGACATCAGCAGCCGGGGCTCCGAACAACTGGACAGCCATGGTCGTAGCATCGAAGTCGAGCGCGAGCCCAAAATTCTCACCGATGTTGCTATTGCTGTTGAGCGGTGTTGCGTAGACATTGACCCACGCGTCGCCGCTTCGCTTGAAGGTCTGGATAAACGGCGAGTGGTTAGACGACACGGGTAATTCGTCGCAGATCGCGACGACCGTATTGCCGTCGCGGCTCAGTCGCGTGGTATCGCAGAAATCTACATCGGAGATACCCGTCAGCGTGGCGGAGTACTGCCATGTCGTGTCCGGCCGTACGTAGATGTAGGTGCGAAAGCGGGGCTTTCCGTCGGGACCGTCCCGGGTTCCGAAAGAGTTTATTTTCATCGTTCGGCCATCCAGGCTCATGTCCACCGAATATCCGAAAAGTTCCAATCGCGACGGAGACGGTGCAGTGAGCGTGGCAACGAGACTCCAACGACCCGACGATGATCTTTGATAGACGTAAACCGCGCCCGTGTCTTGAATCCCATTGACGTCCTGTTCAGCTGCCCCGACCGCCAACAATGTCCCGTCAGCGTTGAGCGCAAGCGACTCGTGTCCGAAGTTGAAACTGCCGCCAAAGAACTGTTGTGGCTGATTCACGCCGGCCTTCAGGTAGGCCTCCTGGCGCCAGCCGCTGCTCGTGTGCCGGAAAACGTATACCGCGCCAGAGGCTGGCGAGCTGTTATCCGTCTGGTTGCCGTTGACACCCGCGGCCTTGCTGGCTTCACCAATGGCGGCGACCGCGAGGGTGCGTCCGTTGTCGCTCATGCTCACCCCATAGCCCAACATGTCACCGGGATCGGCATTGGAAGCCTTGAAGTACCCGATGGCGTCGAGCATCAGGTCCTGCGGGAACACGGTGTTCGAGAGCGTGCAGCCACCCGAGTTGCACGCCGCGACCGCATAGCGCAAAAGCGACCACGACTGCCGGTGCACCGCGATCGACACCTTCGCCTGGGTCGTGGCAGCGGGGATGTTGTCGATCAGCAGCTTCCATTCACCGGCGTTGACCTTGTACAGGAGGCGGTAGTTAGCCACGCCGGCGACGTCATCCCAGTCGAAGATCAGCTGCTTGATGTCCGCGCCCACGGTGAGGGCGGGTGCGGCGGGCGGCGCGGCGTTCGAAACGGGTGCGGCCAGAAGGGACGCAGCGGCCAGGAGTGAGGTGAGTGCAACTCGCATACAAACCTCCTTGTCTTGCATGGCACCACGGAGACTAGGTACTCGACAAAGTCACACGGGTGGAGGGCACGAGCGTACTGCCGGGTCCGCTTCCGGACGTCCGCGAGATTTCGAGTCCAAGTACGTAGTCTTACGGTCAGACGCGTGCCGGTGATGCCCGCGTTGCAATAAGATCCATTGAAGGTGGTGGCGCTGTCGGGTGGTTATTCGCGCGATGAAGCCAACAAGCGCCTCGCGCGCCAGAACGGCATGATCGCGAGCTTCTCGCGTGCGTTGTCGGAAGGCCTGACCGCGCAGCAGAAAAGGCCACCTTCGGGAGCATTCTAGGGACACAACTAGTGACACATCCACTGTGTCTGGACCCGTCCTGGCTTGTCGCGGGTCGTCCTGCTGACATCTCACCAAAGCCTGTAAAAATAGGCATTTCGTGAGATTCTTGTCGCAACTTGTCAGCGCTTGAAACCCACGGGATCGTGGGGATGCGAAATGATGGCAAACGTGCGCCGCCGCGCCGTCTCCTGCCCGGTCGAAGTCATCGAAAATGGCTCAGGTGGTTGAAGTCTTGCCGGGGGCTGAGAGTTCGCGCTTGAGCACGATGGCGTCTTCGCGCCCGTCGGGGGCCTGATAATACCCGCGGCGAATGCCGATTTGTTCGAATCCCAGGTGCTGATAGAGCCGGATGGCCGAAACATTGCTGGGACGCACTTCGAGGAAAGCCTCGGCGACCCCGGCAGCGGAGGCACGCTCCAGCAGGTGCTCGAGAAGGCGGCGGCCAAAACCGACATTGCGGAACTGCTCGCGCACGCAGACATTGAGGATGTGCGCCTCGCCCGCGCCCAGGCTCATCACGCCATAACCGATGATCTGCCCCGCCAGGTCGAGCGCGCGGCAGGTGTACCCGACGCGCAGGCAGTCGCGGAAAATGTTCTCGCTCCAGGGGAACGCGTAACTGTGCTGCTCGATGACGGCGACCTCGGGCAGGTCGATCTCCATCATCGGCCGGATATGCACCTCCGGCGCCGCCCGCAGGTTCTCGGGCGCCGCAGCCACTAGTTAGTCCCCGCGAGGCGTGCCCAGGTGGCACGCGCGAATTTCAGATCCTCCCAGGCCTTGCGCTTGTCGGCCGGGGACCTGAGCAGGTAAGCCGGATGGTAGGTGATGACCAGCGGCGTGTTCGCCTCGCCGAAGTGGTGCAACTTGCCGCGCAGCCGCGCCAGCGGCACATCCGTGCCCAGCAGGTTCTGGGCCGCGATGCGTCCGACCGCCAGCATGATTTTCGGTTTCAACAGCGCGATCTGTGCCGACAGGAACGGCAGGCAGCGCGACACCTCTTCCGGCTTCGGATCGCGATTGCCGGGCGGGCGGCACTTGAGGATGTTGGCGATGAACACGGTTTCGCGCGGCAGCCCTATGGCCAGCAACATGGCATTGAGCAATTGACCGGCGCGGCCGACAAAGGGTTCACCCTGCCGGTCTTCTTCGGCCCCGGGGGCCTCGCCGATGATCAGCCACTCGGCGCGCGTATTGCCCACGCCGAACACCGTTTGTGTGCGGGTCTTGCACAGGTCGCAGGCGGTGCAGCCCGCCACCCGTTCGCGCAGCACCCCCCAGTCGGTGATCGGTCCCAGCGGCACGGGCGCCGGCAGCGGTGCGCGCGCCTGTGCCGGGGGCGCGGCTCCTGTCAGGCGTTCGCGGGAAGCTTCAGGCTGCGGCTCGTCGGCCGCTTCCGGCAATGGGGCGGATTGCTCCGCGCCTTGCCGCGGCACCCATCGTTCGATGCCCAGCGCATCGAGGTAGGCATTGCGCATCGGACCCGGTTGCATGCCTTCACCCTGCGGCCGCGGGACGCGGCCGTCGAAGCCTTCGCACTAACCAGTGCACCGGGCCATAGGTCGCATAGGACACGAACATGGCAAACAACATGGTCGGCGGGTCGATGCGGATCATGATCAGCATCGGCAGGATCACGAAGGCGATGTACGAATACTTCACGCGCGCGGTGACGTCGACCTGCTTGAGACTGTAGTAGTTGAACGAGGACACCATCAGCGCCGCGGCGTAGCCGGTGACCGCAAAGGCCAGCACCAGTCCCGGCAGTCCCGGCTCGCGCCACTTGGCGAAGAACCAGACGAAACCGGCCACGGTGGCCGCGGCCGACGGACTCGCGAGCCCCTGGAAGTATCGCTTGTCGCCGGAAGCGGAATGGATATTGAAACGTGCCAGCCGCAGCGCCGCACACAGGGCATAAAAGAACGCGATGATCCAGCCGAATTGACGCCACTCTTGTCCGTATTCGCCGATGCGGATCACGCCCCACTGATAGACGAGCACCGCCGGCGCCAGGCCGAACGCGACCATGTCCGCGAGGCTGTCGTACTCCTTGCCGAAGGGACTCTCGGTGCCTGTCCAGCGCGCCACGCGGCCGTCGAGGCCATCGAACAGGATCGCGATGAAGATCGCGCCGCCCGCCAGCGCGAAGTCGCGGTCGATGGCTGCAACGATGGAGTAGAAGCCGGAGAACAGGCAACCCGTGGTCAGAAGATTCGGCAGCAAATAGACGCCGCGGCGCGGCGATCTGTCGGGAATATTCTCGGGATTTACAGGCTCGGTCGTCACGGCCGGCATCATAGGCGAATCCCCCACCTGATACACTCTCGCGCCCCTATGCGCTGGTCCCAATACCCGGTCAACACGACCAAAGAAACCCCCGCGGATGCCGAAGTGGTGAGCCACCAGCTCATGCTGCGCGCTGGCCTCATTCGCAAGCTCGCCGCCGGGCTCTACACCTGGATGCCGCTTGGCCTGCGTGCGATGCGCAAGGTCGAGAACATCGTGCGCGAGGAAATGAATCGCGCAGGTGCGCTCGAAGTGCTCATGCCGGCCGCCATTCCCGCCGAGGTGTGGGTGGAATCCGGACGCTGGGACAAATTCGGGCCCGAGCTGCTGCGCTTCAAGGATCGGCACGACCGCGACTTCTGTCTTGGCCCTACGCACGAAGAGGTGATCACCGACATCGCGCGCAACGACCTCAAGAGTTACCGGCAGCTGCCGGCGAATTTCTACCAGGTCCAGATGAAATTCCGCGACGAGCGCCGGCCGCGCTTCGGCGTGATGCGCGCCCGCGAATTCCTCATGAAGGACGCGTATTCGTTCGACATCGACGAGCAGGGACTGCAGGCGAGCTACGACGCCATGCACAAGGCGTACACCGCGATCTTCACGCGCCTCGGGCTGAAGTTCCGATCGGTGGTTGCCGACACGGGCGCGATCGGCGGCAGCAAGTCGGAAGAATTCCATGTGCTCGCAGATTCGGGCGAAGACGCCATCGCGTTCTCTGACGGTGACGCGTACGCCGCCAACCTCGAGATGGCCGTGGCGCTGCCGCCGGCCACGCCACGCGGCGCGGCCAGCCAGACTCTGGCCGAGGTCGCCACGCCGGGGGCGCGCACCATCGACGAAGTGACGAAGCTCCTGCAAGTCCCTGCCTCGAAGCTGGTCAAGACCCTGCTGGTCGACGCGGCCGAAGGTGGCGTGGTTGCGCTGCTGGTGCGCGGCGACCACGAGCTCAACGCGGTCAAGGCGCAAAAGCTGCCAGGCGTGCTGAACCCGTTGCGCATGGCTTCGAACGACACGATCTCGAAGGCGACCGGCGCGGAGCCCGGATTCCTCGGCCCGGTGGGTTTCAAGGGCAGGATTTACGCCGATCATTCGGTGCTGGCGCTGGCGGACTTCGTCTGCGGCGCCAACAGGAAAGATGCGCACTTCACTGGCGTGAACTGGGGCCGCGATCTGCCCGAGGCCACCGCCGCCGACATCCGCAATGCCGTCGCCGGCGACCCCTCGCCCACCGGCAAGGGAAAACTCGGTATCGCCCGGGGCATCGAGGTGGGCCACGTCTTCCAGCTCGGCCAGAAGTACAGCGAATCCATGGGCGCCTCCGTACTCGACGAGTCCGGCAAGCAGGTCACCCTCCACATGGGCTGCTACGGCATCGGTGTGACACGGGTCGTTGCCGCGGCGATTGAACAGAATCATGATGCGCGCGGCATCATCTGGCCGGACGCCATCGCGCCCTTCCGGGTGGTCGTGGTCCCGCTCAACGCTTCGAAGTCGCAACGTGTCAAGGAAACCGCAGAACGCCTCTACACCGAGCTCGTGGCCTCTGGCCACGACGTGCTGCTCGACGATCGCGATGAACGTCCGGGCGTCAAGTTCGCGGATTCCGAACTCATCGGCATCCCGCATCGCGTGGTCGTGGGCGACCGCGGCCTGGAGAAAGGCGTGCTCGAATATCGCCACCGTCGCGCGGAGAACGCCGAAGAGTTCCCGGCCGCCGACGCCCTCGCATTCCTGCGCGGGCGGCTCGCAAACTAACTACCGGCGCCAGGGCATGTCGCGCGTCCTGGCCCTGCTGCTGTTGCTGCCGCTCGCGGCGCATGCCGCACCCGCTGCCGAGGCCCAGCGCGAACCCGAGATCAAGGCGGCGCTGCAGCACGCCATCGACCAGGCCGAGTGTTTCGAAGATCGCTACGACTCGGCCGTCTGGTACAAGATGATGGAGCCGCGCCTGCGCAAGCGCGTGCCCGATCGCGATGAACGCATGGAGATCCTCAAACACGTGTTCTGTGAAGCCAATCGGCCCGGCGAAGTGCGCATTCCTCCCGGCCTGGTCATGGCCATCATCGATATCGAGAGCAGCTTCAACCGCTACGCGGTGTCACACGCGGGCGCAGTGGGGCTCATGCAGGTCATGCCCTTCTGGCCCGACCAGCTGGGCATGCGCCGGCACCAGCTGATTCGCTCGCCGGAAAACATCCGCATGGGTTGCGCGATTTTCCGCGCGTACATGAAGCGCGAGAAAAACAACATCGCGCGCGCCCTGGCGCGTTACAACGGCAGCGTGGGCAAACGCTGGTATTCGGACAAGGTGATCGGCCAGTGGACGCGCTGGAACGGCGCCGACGACCTGGGTCACGCCGAAGTGAAGGCCGCCGGCAACTGAATCGACGCGGCATCCACCTCGGTGGTCTCCAC
>Ga0190270_10001422_pt1 | contig 11112 bp, 15 predicted proteins | sample Popmic320T_FD_133748 | JGI IMG/M metagenome (GOLD analysis project Ga0190270, IMG submission 133748) | Populus adjacent soil microbial communities from riparian zone of Weber River, Utah, USA - 320 T | ecosystem: Environmental > Terrestrial > Soil > Riparian zone | place: USA: Utah | collected... | reverse complement strand
GCAGCCCGCGGTAAGCGGAACTTAGGTTTGGGGAGCAACAGGTCTAAGCGAGCATTGAGCACGGCTACGCGGAGAGCGACAATAGCGTCACAACCAGGTTCGCCCCAGCGTCGGCCACAGCCAGTGTCTTGGCCAATCGACGAAAAAGATGCGATTGACCTTCTGACGATCGCGTCATATCTTCATCGTCGAATAGATGCCTCTGTGCGAACCAACTGGAGTCCGTAATTCAACGGCGGCCTAACACCGCATGCAGCCGACGGCCGCTCGAAACGCGCGCGCCGCGGCTCAGCGGCTGGTCGCTATACATTGACAAGAAGGTGGCCGCAAATATGAGCAAGAGGGACAAAGTTGAGCTTCACACTTGAACGTATTCGGCGGCTGGTTCAGGAAGGCGCGGTCCCCGGTTTCTGAACATGGGTATGACGAGTTGTCGGCAGATTGCTATCTTTGCCCGTGAAGTGATAGTTGGAAATTGCAGACGCGATTCTGGTAGAGGACTACCCGGAATATCCGAAGGTCCATGTGTCCTAACAGGCTGCTGAAAAAGCAGAAATCGATCTTTAACTACTAATACCACCGACGGTAGTCGGTGGATTGTTAAAGCTCAACCTACCAAACGGCCAACCAGAGATTTTCCTAATACCCCCAACGGCAGTTGGGGGATATTTAAGATCCTGCCTACTTTTCCACAAATTCAAGGCCGGATCTTAACCTTCCTCCAGCTTCCGCTGTGGGCATTGCCAAATAGGAAAAGACCGGTTGTTGTAGGTTGGAACTTAATCTTCCACCGACTGCCGTCGGTGGTATTCATGACGCGGACTGCCTTACTAGTTTTTCAGCAGTCGGTGGATGCTTAAAGTCCAACCGATGATCTTGCTACATTCACGCCTCCGGGGTTACGTTTGCGCGATGCAACTGACGCCTTTACACCCAGCTAAAGTGGGCTTACCAGCTTCACTACTATCTCTGCTTTCAGGCCCACAGGCGGCGCTCTCTTTTCATCAGCGACGAGCGAATCACCTTGCTGCAAAGTGCGTTGAGGGAAATATGCGGCCAGCACGACTATCACTTGCTACAGTTCAAGACCTATCCCGACCATCTTCGCTGTCTGGTCAGCTTGCGACCAAACCAGCCAATCGCCACGGCCATTCAGAAGATCAAAGCCAATCTGTCCCGCGTGTACGGGGCCAAGTTTGCAGTGACACCACCGTTGTGGGCGCGTGGCTACCTCGCCCGGAGCACAGGGCGGGTGAGAATTGAAAGTGTCAAACGCTATCTCGAAAACCAGGCCACGCATCACGGGTACGACAAACGCGTCAGACCACCAATATTTCGCTACCGCGCCAGAGCAGTTCGACCTTTGACAGCGGCACATGCAGTCTTCGATTTGACGCACCATTTAGTTTTTGCCACACGTTATCGCCGAGGCGTCTTTGATGCGGCGATCGGGGCAGCGTTGGCGACCTATTGGTTGAATGTGGCGATCAAGCACGGATTCGCGATTGAGCAAATGAGCATTGTGCCGGACCACACACATCTTATCGTCAAGACAGTTCCTAAAATTAGTATTGAAAGTTGTGCGCTGGCCTTACTTAACAATGGCCAGCATTTTGTTGGCAAGCGTTTTCCGCAAGCCTTGGTCCAGGCTGGGATCGAGGGACTTTGGCAGCCATCGGGTTATGCCGGAACGTGCGGTCAGATGACTACCGCTTTGGTTAAGTCGTTCTTGAGCCGTAAGCAATAGGTCGGACTCCGGCTAGCACGGCGTAGGCGGGATCTTAAACCATCCACCGACTCCCGTCGGTGGCATTCTGTCTTGCAGGAATGACCTCGCGGGTAGGTTGAACCTCGATACTCCACCGACTGCCGTCGGTGGTATCTGAACGCGAGCGTATATATGAAATGCAGCACTAAGTATTGGAAAAAGTTAAGAGAAACAGGCTCATTCATGTCGTTTGGGGGATACCAAAGGGCAACACAAGTCCGGCGGTTCTGGTGACCGCATATAGACCGGACCCGGAGTTGTGGGAAGAAGGATTCTTGAGGAGAAAGCAATGAAAGAGCGATGTCGCACCAAGCTGGTACATGAAGGAAAGTATGTCACCGAAGTTGATGTGGAGCTACTGGAGACTGGAGACGAATGGTCTCCGTATCTATCCCTGGACGACGCTTACAAACTTGATGATATCAGGGATGCGCTACGTCGGGGTGATGTTAAATCAGCAGCACAGCACGGCCGGGTATTCACCGTTACGCCCATAGCCGTATAACTCCCGATTCGACCCCAGCGCGCGGTCCACAGGTTCGCATGGGCGGGCCTCCCGTAGTCGCTCGGACTCAACGCGCGCCGGGTCGATCGGAACGATTCGCTACTTGAGTACTCTGGTACAATCACTAATCATGCCGGCAATTTTGAGAATTGGTCCTTACCGTTTCTACTTTTACAGTCACGAGCCTAATGAGCCGGCACATATTCATATTGATCGGGACAACCTATCTGCAAAGTTTTGGGTGAAGCCAGTAAGCTTGGCTCGTAATTTCGGTTATGGCTCAAAAGAATTGCGTAAGCCACAATCATTAGTGACCGAACATCAGACGGAGTTATTGGAGGCTTGGAATGGGTATTTTGGCGTTAGCAGCTGATGAACGCGTAGCAAATGTTGAGGTGACGGATACGACGCTAAGCGTGACGCTAATGGATGGTCGAACAATCATTGTGCCGCTTGCTTGGTACCCTAGACTTCTAAATGCATCTGAGGCAGAGCAGCATAAATGGCAGATCGGCGGAGGGGGATATGGTATTCATTGGCCCGACATCGATGAAGATTTGAGCACAGAAGGATTACTTCGTGGAGCACCCGCGCCCCGCCAACAGTTTTCAAATCTAAATCAGAAAGATCAAGTATCGACTATGCGCAAGGCACCTTGGCACTCCACCAAAGAATCTGTCTACCACGATAATGCTGGATGTAATACCGGCAATAACATTTCAGTCGAAGACCTTAGACAGGGAACTGGTGGTAAGCCCCTTTGCCAAGAGTGCCGCCGGTGATTTATACACCGGAAGAACACTTCCTTGTTATCCGGCAACACGAATCGTCCAACGTTCACTTTCGCTCTCCTCCCGCTACGACCGGCGTACCTTCCGTGTTGCTCCACTCGAAGAACGACCCGTCATACATCACCACGTCGTAGCCAAGATACGTGAGCGTGAAGTATGCGTGCGACGCCTGCCCGCCGGTGCGACAGTAAGCCACGACTGTACGACCGTGTTGCGCTCCAGCTTTTTCGTAGAGCCTGTACAACTCCGCCAGAGGTCGCAGCGCCGGATTCTCCTTGCTCACTACATTCTGCATCCAGAAGACATTTGCCGCGCCGGGGATGTGGCCGCCGCGCGGCACGCCATCTCCCGGTTTAGCCCCTGTGTATTCGTCAACCGGTCGGGCATCTATCAATACCGCGCTCGGAGAGGTCAGGTTCGCTGCGGTCCACGACAGGTCGCGCACCACATCGAGGTTGGTGACGGCGCTGGCGCGCACACGCGGTGTGAACCGCGCCGTCTTCATCTCAACCAAATCAGTTGAGATGGCGCGACGTTCTGCCTTCCACTTTTCCAGACCGCCATCCAGGAGTGCCGCGCGCCCACCATGACCAAGGTAGTCGAGCGTGAAGTAAGCGCGGGCTGCCGACAGCCCGGAGTTGTCACCGTAGAGCACGATGCGCGCATCGTCGCCGACGCCCAAACGCTCGAAGAGTTTCTGAAGGTCGGCCACCGGCGCCAGTTCGTTCGGCACACCATCGCGTGTCGCAGTAATCTCGCTCCAGCCGACGAAGCGCGCGCCGGGGATGTGACCTCCATCATAGTGTGACCGCTCGCGCGCCACATGCAGAACGACGACCTTCGCATCGTTGAGATGACCGGCAAGCCAGGCGGTTGAGACAATCATCTCTGAACGTACAGAAGGAGGTTTCTCCTTTTGATGTGCCCTGCGTTGCCCTTCAACTTGGAAAGGCACAAGGAAGAGAACGCTGGCGATTGTCAAAAGACCGCCAAAGAGCAATTGAGTTCGTCTCGACCGGTATAGATGTTTCATCTTTTCTTTCCTCCGCGTTATTTTCGCGTTGCCGGCAAAAACGGCCGGCTTACACACCATAGAATTCAATCCCCTGGAAGCCGCCTTGGCGGCAGCGATGCGTGAGTGTATGATTACCTCACTGGGTAACCATATGCCCAGATGGTTATACTGTCAAATGAGAGGAAACGGTATGGGCACACTTAAAACACAGAAGCTTACTCCGGCGGCGTTGGGGTTAATCGCGGCGCGATTCAAGGTGCTGGCCGAGCCGTTGCGCCTGCGGATGTTAATCGCGCTTTCTGATGGCGAGCTGAGCGTGACTGAGATTGCGGAAGCAGTCGAGGCGACTCAGCCGAACATCAGCAAGCACCTCAAGATGTTGCAAGACGCCGGACTCGTGAAGCGTCGCCAGGAAGGCAACACGGTCTATTGCTCGGTCGCCGACGAGAGCGTGTTTGAACTTTGCGATGTCGTCTGCTCGTCTTTGCGCGAACGTCTCGCGATACAGGCTGGCGTTTTTGCCAACGCACCGAGGGCACGGCGCCGTGCGTGATTGGAAAACGCTTAGTTCAAAGAGCCGGGAAAAAAGCAGCCGAGAATTAACGATGGGCTAGAGACAAGGAAAAGAGGATCAAACAAATGGACGCCTGGATATTGCCGGTACTGGTGATCGCAACTTATGTCGTATTGATGCGTTGGGTGCTGCCTCGCTTCGGCGTGCAGACTTGAATGGCTAACTCCTGTCGCGTCGAGTCTCGGCGTGATTCAACTGAGGATGATCGGCGAACGACACCCCCCGGTAGTGCAAGTGAGCCCGTCACAGAACCGGGCCGTAACTAACCTAAGCGCGCGGACAAAACCCGCGCTTCAATAATGAACTACGCCATACGAGGGAGAAGGACAATGAGCGCACAACAACCACAGCAGACGAAGTACGGGTTCAGCAAAACCGTTGATGTACCGTTCGGCGAGACAGTCGAGAAGACGCGCGCGGCCCTCAAGGAGGAAGGCTTCGGCGTGCTCACCGAGATCGATATCAAGGAGAAGCTGCAAGAAAAGCTCGGCGTTGACTTTCGCCGGTACATCATCCTCGGAGCGTGCAATCCGGCGCTCGCGTACAAAACCTTGCAGGAGGAGTTGGAGATCGGTTTGCTTCTGCCGTGCAACGTGATCGTTTACGAAGCCGACGACACGAATAAGTCTGTGATCTCAGCCGTCGATGCGAAAGCGATGCTCTCTGTCGTCGGAAACAACGCGACCCTTAATCAGGTCGCTAGTGAAGTCAACGAGCGCCTTCGGCGAGTGATCAGCAGTCTTTAAGGTGCATGAGGGTCAAACCATAGCCGAATACAGCGAGGGTGATGAATTCAAGACCTTCTTCGCATCAATCATGCAAATACTTTTGCCGCTCAGCACGCAACATTGTGTTCCGGGTGCGATTCTTGTGCTGCGTTAAGGTGTGAAGCAAATCAACCATAGGTCCACCCCACAATGAGCAACCCAACTATCACGGACACACAGGAGACTAATGTCATGAACGAATCGAGCAAGACACCCCTGGTCATCGCCTTTGTCGTCGTCGTCGTGCTTTTTCTGATCTTCGCCGGCGGGGCAATGACCGGGTCAATGGGTGGTGGGATGATGGGACAAGGAGGGATAGGCGGGTACAGGATGGGGCAAGGATGGATAGGCGCCGGGTTCAGTTGGATGTGGATTCCTACTTTCCTTACCCTCGGTCTCGGTGTCGTACTTGGTTGGGTAATCTTCGGGAAGAAGTGACCGAGGTCTCAACGGGCGTAGGGTTGCTACTGAGCGGGTGCGGCAAGTGGCCACTGGAAGAGCGCGCCGGCGGAAACACTTCGACACCTTCGCTGATCGGCTTGAGTGCGAACTGCCCGACTCGACCCAACTTGAAACGCGTGCGCGCCGCCTTGCCGAACTCTTAGCTTTGGCCTTGCAAGGCTCACTTTCTGGTTCGACACGCCCCGCCTGAAGTGGCCGATGCCCTAGCAAGCGAGGGTACTTTAAAAATGGAATTCTCAATACTCATAAGTCCAGATGGAGAAGAAATCAAAACAATTAGCATTCTGGAAGACTATTGGCACGATTATCTTTATTTTAAGGAGCAAGCGAACCTTGCATTGAAAGAAGACTCACAGCTAAAGAATCGGCGTTACTCTAGAGCAGCCCTACTTGTGCTAATGGCTTATCTTGAAGGTGTGGTAAATCAGTGGTCGATCAGCATTCTTGAACAAGACGGTAAATCAGAATCGCAGATCGACGCCTACATTCGCAAGAAATGGCTGCATCTTAAGTGTGATGATTTAACGAAAGAGGCTTCAAAGAAAGGATCGCGTGTTGATGACGCGAACATTAAACGAGTGAAGGAGCTTCGAAATGATTTAGCTCATCTGACTCCAGGTAAAGACGCCGAACTCTTTGAGGAAATAACAGAATCTATTCTTACCGAGGCGGAAGAAGTCATAATCCCCTGGCTAGATGCTGTAGGAACTTTGATAGGTAAGGAGCGGCATCCAGACACAAAAGAAATAGGACGTGGGCTTGCAAATGCATTGGGTCAGATAACTCAAGAGGAATACTCGGGGAAATAATCTCGTGGCTCATACTTCGCGAAGGGTACAACTATGAAAATGGGTGTGTCGGAAGTCGCTCGCATATTGTAGGTTGACAACGACCTTGTGGAGACGTGGGCGTTCCATTTCAAGGAGTACTTGACTAAGGGTGCAAATCCATCGCAAGGAATCGCTCGCCAATTTACGCTATCAGACTTGCCAGTCCTCGCTTATGTTTTTACATATTGGGAGGACGACCCCGATTTCGAGAATATTGAGGTGGGGTTGCGTCGCGGTGAGTATCAAGAACAACCATACAATGACTTTCTTACTTCGGTCACTCCTCTGTTCCAAGAACCTCCCGAGGAACTCGATGAAACATGGGTTCATGGTAGTCTAATGGGCGGCATTGTTGATGCATTTGATACGTTTACACTCGCCGACTCGTACAAACTTGCTGGCGATATGCTCGTTGATACTGCGCTATCCGCTGTCGAAGTAAACGAATTCGTCTATCCGATTATCTACAGTTACAGGCACGCCACAGAACTTTATCTGAAGGCCATATTGTCGCCAAAGAAAAGAAATCACAATTTAGAGGCTCTATTGCAGAAGCTACATGATTACTTAAAGCGCGAACACGCTACAGTTATTCCCACCTGGTTCGAAAATGTGATCCTCGCTTTTGCGGGCTTCGATCCCGATTCAACGACGTTTCGCTACGGCGAAGGTGGTGTCTTTTCACGTCGCACCGACGGCGGTGAATTCTGGGTAGACTTACCCCATATCAAAAGGCTTATGGGATGGGTTGCAGAATCATGCCAAAGAATAAGGCATAGGCAGCGACTGGCCATCGAACAAACGGTTCGACCGAAGTGCGGCGAGTGAATTTCGGTATGGTTCCCTCAGTGCTTTTCACTACGCCGCACCACATTCATACTGGAGATAATCAATGACACGTTACTGGGTAATCGCTCCATTCGCCGCGAAGAACGCGGCTATCTTCGACAAAGTCTGGCAATTCGATCTTGCCAACAACATAATATCGATCGGCTGGAGTCATCTCGGGGACGTGTCAAGGATGGCCCGCGAGGTGCTCACCGAAACAGTAGCAGCAGCGTACCCAGAGACGCCCAACGCAACGAAGTCTCTCTTTGTCAATATGCTGTGGGCCTTCTTCCACGAGATCAGCCCGGGAGATATCGTCATTGCGCGAAGAGGTCGAAAGACCCTTGCCGCAGTTGGCAAGGTAACGAAGGCAGCCTTTTTTTCCACGGGAAGGAACCCGCATCTCGCACCACTTGACTCATTTCCTAATGTCCTAGACGTCAGATGGCTAGATCAACCTCGCGACAAGGTCTTTTCGACTCTCGTCTTTCCAATGCATACGCTTTGCGAGGTCAATGAGAGCCAGTACCAGTCGTTAGTTGAGGGGTCAATTACTGAGTCTGTTTCGGACTTCGTCGATGCTGCTGTCGAAGACCAGAATGCCTTTGTTCTGGAAAAGTACCTTGAGGAATTTATCGTTAGCAACTTCGATACGATATTTAAGGGCAAGCTGAAGATTTACGAAGGTCCCGAAGGCTTGGATGGTCAGCAGTACGGTACTGACATTGGCCCCATCGACATCTTGGCTACGGAACCGGCGTCGGCATCGTTCGTGGTAATTGAGTTGAAGAAGGGCCGGCCATCGGATCAGGTTGTTGGGCAAATCCTTCGATACATGGGCTGGGTCAAGCAGAATCTCTGCAAGGATGGGCAAGGCGTCAAGGGCTTGGTGATCTGTAGCGATCCGGATACGAAACTCTCCTATGCGCTGACGATGACCCAGAACATTGATGTGCGATACTACAGCGTCTCTTTTGCGCTTAAAGATGCGCCCTAACGGTTTGCAGCCGTCAGCGGTTGGTTCGTGAGCCGCTGCGGTTAACGCCCATAGCCGTCAAAACATAATCCGCTCCTCGTCCATCCGTCAGAGCGCGAACCTCCTCCGCGACATTCCCCGCCCCCGCTTCAATCGTGTGTGTAGCGCCGAAGTCGTGCGCGAGGTTAAGCGGCCTGGGTCGCGTGTCAACGGCGATAATCTTTTCGCACCCGGCTAGTGTCCTGTCTCTAAAGTTCTCACAACGAAAGAGTCTATTTTGGGTTCTCAAGTCTTCGGTCCCGGAGGGACCAAATGTCTATAGAACCAGGATCCCAAACAACTTTGAAGCTCCGGAGGAGCGAAACATTTGGCTTCGCTGAGAAGCACATTGCGCTCCTCCGGAGCTAAAGACCTCTCTCCGGCAACATGACCTATAAACATTTGGCCGCTCTGCGGCTACAGGCAAAATATCGCCGGCAGCTAAGGCATCCGTTCGGGAGGATGTGGCCCCATCATTCGTTTCATTCCCTGAAGTCTTGACTGTTGTTCAGGGGTTAGCTTGTTCTTGATCCGGATGGCCAGTCCAATATGCAGATGCTTGATCTCTCGTTCTGTTTCGAGAATTTTGTCGAGTTGCGCCATGGCCTGCTGCTCGTTTACGGAGCTTTCCTTCATTACGGATGCCAGAACTTCCATCGCATCCTGTAACTGCCACTGCAACTCTGTGAAGCGAAGGGTGACTCTCTGAATCTCGCCCCTGAGAAAGGATTTCTGCTCAGCGGTCAGACCGATCTCACGCTGGTGCTGCATGACAAGTTCAGGCGGAAATATGAACTGGGCCAGTGGATCATGGTGCGGCTTTGGCTGGGGCGGGCGTGGCGGCTGTTGGGCCGAGGCAAAGGCCACGGTCAAAATAATCCCGCTGACAAGGATGACGACTAACACTGTAAGTTTGGTTTTTTTCATAACACCTCCGTCTAGTTCAAATCATTCGTTAGAAACTTTTTCATTTCCTCCGCAGATTCATTCATTTGCGGAACGAACCTAAGCAATTCATCGCCGGCTGAGCGCAGCAGTTTCGCAGTTGGCGACTGCCACTCGGAAAGTCCGCTTTGTTTGATTTGGTTGACCGGGCGCGCACGCTTCGCGACGGCGACCTGTGATTTCTTAACGCGGACTGCTCTCAGAATTGCCACCAGCCGATCAGTTGGCTTACCTGATTCCCTGTTAGCCGGAACCTTTCCAGACCGCAGAGGCTCTTCAGAGGCGGCGAGGGGGCCGGCCGCCACTCCTTGTTTTGCATAGTCGTGCTTTGGCTGCCGGTTCGGTCGCAAATATCTCGGCAGCAGGACGGTTGCAGCCAGGACCAAACTGACGAAACTGACAAGCAGAATAGCCGTCGCGAAACGCAGCAGGTTTGAAGAGAGCTGTAAACGCGGCCGGCCAAAGTTGCTGCGGTGAAATTCGGCCTCCGCGATGTTCCACGTTTTTGCGAACAGCGGCGAGGCGTGCTCTTCCTCACGCTTCAGCTCACAAAACAACGCTCGGATTCTTTTGTCTTCGCCATTCAATCCCATAATTGCCTTCCGATTCGAGTAACAGATCGCGCAGACTTGCCTTTGCCCGTCCATAATGCTTGCGCACCGCTCCCACAGAAATGCCGATCGTATCCGCAGTCTCTTGCAGGCTCAGGTCCTCATAAAACACCAGGTGCAGAGTTTGTTGCTGACGTGCGGGCAACTGCGCCAGAGCGTGCCGGAACCGAGCGTGTGTTTCGGATCGTTCCAGAGCCAGGGCGGGATCTTCCGTCCGCGACGCTCTTGGCACGCGCTCCGCTCCGGCGTTAAGTATCAACTTTCGTAAAAAGTTCTTGCGGCGTTCGCTGGCAGCCGTCTTACGGATCACCGCAAACAGCCATGTCTTGAAGCTCGACTCGCCGCCATACCGCGCCCTACCATCCAGGATCTTGAGATAGACGAGCTGCAACACTTCCTCAGCCTCTGACGGGTCTCGTCCACAACAACTCAGCGCCCAGCCGAAACCGGACGAGTGATGCTTCTCCAGCTCAGCCTTAACCTCTGAGATTTCCATCAATGGTGCCATCACGGATGTGTTCCGTGTCCAGACTATTAGTCGCTTGGGTCGATGAAATATATGACAGGCCTGATGATTAAACGTCTCTGCCGTGAGGAATGTTTGGTGGGATAAAGCGGCGATAGACGCCCAGACGATGCTGTTGGCGGTAGGAGACAATGGAGACAATAACGCTCGACGCAGTAACTAAGGAGGTAAATCAAAGCTCAGACGGGTAGTTGCTCAGCTTTAGCCAAGTAATGAAGTGGTGGGGGTCGCCAGACCAAGCGCACATGGACAGGCGATGATTAGCAGGTGAGACTTGTGGCATTGCTGTCGGCGAACTAGCCGGCATTGGCATTCCAGGCGTGTGCATATGGGGTGAAGCCGCCGGTGTTGGCGACGCTATCGGCATTTGCATGCCAGGCGTCATCACGTGCGGGTTCGGCGAAGGCGAAGGTTTCGGTCTACCTGCTCTTCTCGTGGGAGTTCGCCTGGTGCGAGTAACTGATCTCTTTTTCCT
>Ga0190270_10001421_pt1 | contig 11113 bp, 11 predicted proteins | sample Popmic320T_FD_133748 | JGI IMG/M metagenome (GOLD analysis project Ga0190270, IMG submission 133748) | Populus adjacent soil microbial communities from riparian zone of Weber River, Utah, USA - 320 T | ecosystem: Environmental > Terrestrial > Soil > Riparian zone | place: USA: Utah | collected... | reverse complement strand
CATCACGGCGGCGAGCTCCAGAAGGGCTCGCTCGCCGTCCTCTCGAAGGCTGCGAGCCTCGGCGGCGACGACGTCGCCGGCGTGATCGTCGGCTCCGGCCTCGACGGGCTGGCCGAGCAGGCGACGAGGCACGGCGCCGCGACCGTGTACGTCGCCGACGATCCCAGGCTCGAGGCGCCGCTGCCGCAGCCGCGCGTCGACGCGATCGCGGAGCTCGTCGCCGACAAGGGCGTCGAGACGGTGCTGTTCGCCCAGTCGATCCTCGCCGCGGACATCGCCGCGGGCCTGGCCGCGCGGCTCGAGGCAGGCTTGAACTGGCAGCTGACGGACATCACCGAGGACGGCGGCAGCCTCGTCGGGAAGCAGTCGGCGCTCGGCGACTCGGTCGTCGTCGACGTGGGCTGGAAGACGACGCCGCGGATCGGGCTCTTCCGCGCCGGCTCGCTCGACCCGGTCGAGCAGGCCGCCGCAGGAACGATCGAGGCGTTCTCCCCCGAGTTGCAGGAGCACTCGCTCGCGGCCGAGATGGTCGAGCAGGCGCACGCCGAGGAGAGCGGCCCGTCGATCGAGGACGCGAACGTGATCGTCGCCGGCGGCCGCGGTCTCGGCGAGCCGGAGAAGTTCGCGCTCGTCGAGGAACTCGCGAAGGCGCTCGGCGGCGCGGTCGCGGCGACGCGCGCCGTCGTCGACGCCGGCTGGTACCCGTACTCGGCGCAGGTCGGCCAGACCGGCAAGTCGGTCTCGCCGACGCTCTACATCGCCTGCGGGATCTCCGGTGCGATCCAGCACAAGGTCGGGATGCAGAGCTCGAAGACGATCGTCGCGATCAACAAGGATCCGAACGCGCCCATCTTCGAGTTCGCCGATCTCGGCGTCGTCGGCGACCTGCACGCGATCGTGCCGAAGCTGACCGAGCTCGTCCAGGCCCGCAGAGGATGAGCAGGGGCGGAGTCCGCCCGGCGGACTACCCGCCGCCGTTCTCGCCGTCCGAGGTGATCGCTGCGCCCACCGATCCGGTGGCCGAGCGGATCGAGGTCGGCGTCCTGATCGTCGGTGCCGGCCCTGCCGGGCTTGCCTGTGCGATCCGGCTCGGCCAGCTGCTCGAGGAGTCGCCCGAGACGGCCGAGCGGCTGGGCGAAGTGCCCGTCGCCGTCGTCGAGAAGGGAAAGGGGCCAGGCTCGCACCTCCTCTCCGGAGCCGTCGTCCAGCCGCGCGCGCTCCGGCGCCTCTTCCGCGACCGCCCGGCGATGCAGGACGTGCCGACCTACGGCGAGGTGCACAGCGAGGCCGTCTACCTGCTCTCGAAGGGAGGCAGGTCGATGCGGATCCCGCCGCCGCCGACGATGCGGAACCACGGCAACTGGGTCGTCTCCGTCTCGCAGCTCGGCCGCTTCCTCGCCGAGCAGGCCGGGGCGCTCGGGACGGCGGTGCTGCCCGAGACCGACGCCCAGAAGCTCCTCGTCGCCGACGGCCGCGTGCACGGGATCCGAACCGGAGACAAGGGGCTCGGGCGCGACGGCAAGCCCGTCGGCGCCTATGAGCCGGGTTCGGACATCGCTGCGAGGGTGACGGTCCTCGCCGAAGGGACGCAGGGCCACTTGACGGGCGCGGCGGTCGACCGCTTCGGCCTGACCGGCGAGCAGCCGCAGATCTGGGCGCTCGGCGTCAAGGAGGTCTGGAATGTGGCGAAGCCGCTCGGCCACATCGTCCACACGATGGGCTGGCCGCTGCGCAAGCGTGCCAAGTACGGCGAGTTCGGCGGCTCGTTCATCTATCCGATGGGCGCGGACATGGTCTCACTCGGCTTCGTCGCCGGGCTCGAGTCACGGGATGTCGAGTTCTCAGTGCACGACGTCCTCCAGGAGCTGAAGACGCACAAGCTCATCCGCAAGATCCTCTCCGGCGGCGAGCGCGTCGCCTGGGGTGCGAAGACGATCACGGAGGGCGGCTATCACGCGCTCCCCAGGCGCTTCCACGCGCCGGGGCTGCTGCTCGTGGGCGAGGGCGCCGGGCTCGTGAACGTGCCGACGCTGAAGGGGATCCATTACGCGATCGAGTCGGGGATCATGGCCGCCGAGGCCGCCTTCCGTTCGCTCCAGCGCGGCGAGTCGCCGACACGTCACGGTGTCTTCGACTCCTACGACGCGGAGCTGCGCTCGAGCTACGTCGTCAAGGACCTGCACGCGGTTCGGAACATGCGCCAGGCGTTCGACAAGGGCTTCTTCGTCGGCGGCGGTCTCGCCAGCGCGATGACGGTGACGAAGGGGAAGCTGCCCCCGTTCGACATGCTCAGCGAAGCGAATGCGGAGCGGTCGCTGATCCGGACCGGCCGCGGCCGGCGCTACCCGCAGCCGGACGGCAAGCTCACCTTCGACAAGCTCTCCTCGGTCTTCCTCTCCGGCAACCGGACGCGCGACGACCAGCCCGACCACATCCGGATCCGCCGCACGGTTCCGGAGGACCTCGCCGAAGCCTGGGTGCACATGTGCCCGGCGCAGGTCTACGAGCTCGGCGGCGACGCCGGTGGCGGGCTCGTGCACGTGAACGTGAACCCGTCCAACTGCGTCCAGTGCGGCGCCATCTCCGCCAAGGGCGGCCGACTAACGCCGCCCGAGGGCGGCTCCGGCCCCGAGTACACGCTGACCTAATGCGCAGGTCACGCGATCCGCGAAATGCGGATCGCGCGTCGCGCGAAAACCCCTAAAGGGGCGCTTCGCGCCTCGCCCGGTTCAACGACCGGCGCGGCGTTTGCTCCAGGCTTCGGCCATTGCGATCCGCTGCTGCACCGACGGATGGCTGTCGAAGAGGATGTACGACCACGTCGGCGGGTCGGGGTCGTTCAGCGACTGGATCGTGAACTCCCTGAAGAGGCTCTTCGCCGGCTCCGGCTTGTGTGTCGTCTCGAGCGCCTTCCAGTCGGCCTCCTGCTCCATGTGGCGCGAGATCACGTTGTAGACGGGCAGGGAGAGCAGGTCGAGGACGACGATCACGAGCAGCGAGAGCGGGACCGCGGCCGGGTTGGCCATGCCGCCGCGGCGCCGAGTCAGACGGGCGATCAGCCAGGCGCCGGGGAGCGCGAAGAGCGCGTACCAGGCGATGCCCTTGAGGAGGTGCTCGCTCGAGTGGTGCCCGATCTCGTGCGCGAGCACGGTCTTCACCTCGTCGTCGGTGAAGCTGCCGTCGAGAAGCGTGTTCCAGAGCACGACCCGCCTGCTCGGGCCGAAGCCGACGGCGTAGGCGTTCGGCGCGCTCGTGAAATCGGTGACGTCCTCCACGCGGAGCGGCACCGGGTCGATCCCCTGCTTCGCCGCATACTCGCGGCCCGCCGCTTGCAAGTCGGCGCGCTGGAGCCGCTCCGTGGGCGTCAGGTACGGGTAGATGAACCCGAACAGGAACGCGAGCCCGACGAAGACCGGCGCGGCGCCGAGCCACCAGCGGCGCGGGAACGGGCCGGCGAGCGCCATCACGATCACCAGCGCGAAGCAGATGAACAGGAACTCCGCGCCGAGCTCGAACCAGTTCGCGAAGAGCGTCTCGAGGTAGCCGCTGTCGGTCTGGTCGTAGCGCCGGTCCCACCAGACCTCGGCCAGCCGGAACGGCACCTGCGAGATCCAGACGAGCGCGAGCCCGATCATCCCGAGCAGCATCCCGGTGCCGATCCGTCCGGCCGCAGACTCCTTCGCGAAACGGATCCCGTGCTTGGCGTAGACCATGAGCACGGTGAGCAGGACGAGCGTCGAGACGACGAACTCGACGCGGAAGAAGAGCTCGTAGCGCTGGGCGCGCTCGATCGTCTCCTGCGGGATCCCGGCGAGCGACCCCTGCGGGAGCTCGAGCCCACCGGGGACGACGCTGTGCCAGAGCGACCAGGCGCAGAACGCCCAGATCCCGGCGAGCACGAGCGCGACGACGGCCCATGCTCCGCGCCGGCGACTCGTCAGACCGCCTCCGGCGCCGGCTGGAAGGGATCGGCATAGAGGGCCCCGGGCTCCGGCGGCGGGCGCAGCGCCGGGCTCGCGTGCGGGTAGCGGTCGGTGACGATGAGCCAGTACGCGTTCGTCTGCGCGTGATAGCGGACGGCGAACGCGCCCAGGTTGCGGAGCCCGGTCGGCATCCGGCCCGTCGCGAGGGCGGCGAACCAGCCGAGAAAACCGATCACCAAGAGGACGACGCTGAGCGCACCGGTGATGAAGAAGGCGGGAATCGCGAGGAAGCCGCGGAACAACGTGATCCAGCGGTTCTGACGCTCCGGCGGGTCGACTGCGATGTCGACCGGGAAGCCGGGGCTGCCGGCGAAGCCCGGGAACGGGTTCGCGACCAGGGTGACGAAGGCAGTCAGGTGCGCGTAGTAGCGCACGTAGGCGGCGAGGAACCGGTGCAGCGGGTCCGCCGAGCGGCCGCGGATCAGCGCGACGAAGAAGTTCGCGATCGCTGCGAGGAATGCCGCCACCGACCAGAGCGCCAGCCAGACGAAGTGGGGGATCGCGAGGAGGAGCCGGAAGAAGGCGGTCAGGCGCGAGCGGCGGCCGTCGTCGTCGAGCTCGAGCCGCACCGTGTGCGGCGGCAGCTCCCACTCCCGGCCGATCGCCTCGGGGTCCGAGTTCGGGTAGCGGTCGGTGAGCAGCAGCACGTAGGCGTACGCCTGGGCCGTGTAGCCCAGCCCGAAGGCGCCCAGGTTGCGGAGCCCGAGCGGCATCCTGCCGAGCGCGACGGCGGCGAACCAGCCGAGGACGGCGCAAGCGGCGGCGACGCCGCCGACCCCTGACGACGCGAACCACTGCGCCTTCGACCCACCGTCCTCGGCGGCCTGCGAGCCTCCGCTCCCGCCGATGCCTGAGCCGAGCGTAGCCGCCAGCATGAGCGCCGGGATCGCGAGGAAGAGCCGGAACGCCGTCTTCCAGCGCGGCTGGTCCTGCCGTTCCGGGATCGAGACGTCGACCGCGTAGCCCGGCGTGCCGGTGAAGCTCGGGTACGGGTTCGCGGCGATCGCGAGATAGGCGCCGAGGTGGGTCACATAGCGGACGTACATGCCGAAGAAGTCGTGCAGCCCTTGCGGCAGGTGGCCGGTGAAGAGCGCGGCGAACCAGCCGATGATCGCGGCGAAGAAGACGCCGATCGACCACAGCACGACCCAGATGAAAAGCGGGATCGCGAGCAGTAGCCGGAAGAAGACGGTCAGGCGCGAGCGGTAGAGGTCGTCCGTGACGATCAGCTGCACCGGATGGTCGGCCACGGGCCGGAGTCTACGATGCGCGCGAGATGGCACTGACCCGCGACGACGTGCTGCAGGCGGCGGAGCGGATTCGGGGCCGCGTCCACCGAACGCCGACGTTCAGTTCGAGCACTCTCGGTGCGAGGACGTACCTGAAGGCGGAGCTGTTCCAGAAGACGGGGTCGTTCAAGGCCCGCGGGGTCCTCAACAAGCTCTCCTCGCTGACGCCGGCCGAGAAGGAGCGCGGCGTGATCGGGATCTCCGCCGGGAACCACGCACAGGCACTCGCGTGGGGTGCGTCGCTCGAGGGGATCGATTGCCTCGTGGTCATGTACGCGAGCGCCAGCCCCGCCAAGGTGGCGGCGACGCGCGGCTACGGCGCGTCCGTCGACCTCGAGGCGGCCGACGCCGTCGAAGCCTTCGAGCGTCTCGACGAGCACATCCGCGAGACGGGCCGGACGCTCGTGCATCCGTTCGACGACCCGCTGGTGATGGCGGGCCAGGGGACACTGGCGCTGGAGCTGCTCGAGGACGCGCCCGAGGTCGAGACGATCCTCGTTCCGACCGGCGGTGGCGGTCTCGTCGCCGGGGTGGCGGCCGCTGCGCCGGACCGGCGTGTGATCGCCGTCGAGCCGGAGGGCTCCACGGCCGTGCACGACGCGCTCGCCGCCGGCCGGTCGGTGCCGGTGACGCCGGTGTCGGTCGCCGACGGGCTCTCCGGCCCGTTCGCCGGCGAGCAGGCGCTGGCTGCGATTCAGGCCTACGGTGTCGAGAGCGTGCTCGTCTCGGAGGAGGAGATCGAGGAGGCGTTCCGCTTCCTCTACGAGCGCGCCAAGCTCGCCTGCGAGCCGGCCGGAGCCGTCGGCGTCGCCGCGATCCTTGCCGGGAAGGTGGGGGACGGCCCGACCGCCGCTGTTGTCTCTGGAGGAAACGTGGCCACCGAAACCGCCTCTGCTATCCTGGCCCGGCGATGAAGACCGGAATCCATCCCGAGTACGTCAGCACGCACGTCCGTTGCTCGTGCGGCAACGAGTTCGAGACCCGCTCGACGCAGGCCGAGATCCACGTCGACGTGTGCTCCGCGTGCCACCCGTTCTACACGGGCAAGCAGAAGCTGATGGACTCCGGCGGCCGGGTCGAGCGCTTCCAGCGGCGGCTGGAAAAGGCCGGCGGCGCCCGCCGCGGGTAGCCGGTTGGCCAACAACATCGGGGGCCAGGCAGTCCTGGAGGGCGTGATGATGCGCAGCCCTTCGAAGTGGGCTGTCGCAGTGCGTAAACCGGACGGCGAGATCGCCGAGGTCGTCAGGGACATCAGCTCGCCGATGGCGCGGCGCCGGATCTTCAGGCTGCCGGTCGTGCGCGGCGTGATCGCGCTCGGCGAGTCGCTGGCGATCGGCTTCCGGGCGCTCGCGATCTCGGCCAACTACGCGGCGCAGGATCCGGACGCGAAGGAGGGTGACGTCGAGACCGAGATCACCCGCGGTCAGATCATCTTCTCCTTCGCGATCGCGATCGGGTTCGCGCTGATGCTCTTCAAGGTGACACCGGCGCTGATCACGAACTGGCTGCCGATCGACACCACCGGGTCGTTCGTCGTGATCGAAGGGGTGATCCGCGTCGCGATCTTCCTGCTCTACCTCTTCCTGATCTCGCTCCTGCCGGACCTCCGCCGCGTCTTCCAGTACCACGCCGCCGAGCACAAGGCGATCAACGCCTACGAGGCGGGGGAGGAGCTGATCCCGGAGAAAGTGCAAAAGTTCAGCTTGATCCATCCGCGCTGCGGAACGGCGTTTTTGCTCTGGGTGATGGTGATCGGCATCTTCGTCTTCGCCTTCGTCGGCCAGCCGACGTGGTACTGGCTGATCGCGAGCCGGATCCTGCTCCTGCCGGTGATCGCCGGGATCGCCTACGAGCTGATCCGCTTCGCGGGCAAGCACCAGGACAACCCGCTCCTGATGACGCTGCTCGCTCCCGGCCTCTGGCTGCAGCGGCTGACGACCCGGCCGCCGACGCTCGATCAGATCGAAGTCTCGATCCGCGCGCTCCAGGAGGTGCTCCGCCGTGAGGGTGGCATCACCCCCGACGAGCGCAAGGTCGAGGTCATGGCCTGATGCCGCGCGTCGTCCGCCAGGCCGCGGTGGCCTGGCAGGGCTCGCTCTCGCGGGGCAGCGGCACGGCGACGGCGACGTCGTCGGGCACGTTCGAGCTGCCGATCGACCTGCCGTCGCGCATCTCGGACAAGCCGGGGAAGACGAGCCCGGAGGAGCTGCTCGCGGCGGCGCACGCCGGCTGCTATTCGACCTCGCTCGCGGGCGAGATCGCCCGGGCGGGCGGCACGGTCGAGCGGCTCGACGTCACCTGCACGATCACGCTCGACGAGGTGGAGGGGAAGGGGCACCTGATCGTCTCCTCCGAGCTCGACGCGCGCGCGCGTGCGGACGGGATCGACAAGGCCGGGCTCGAACGGGCCGCGCGGACGGCTGACGACGGCTGCACGTTCTCGGCGCTGATCCGGGCGAGCGCATCGGTTAGCGTGCGCGCCGTACTCGAGTCGAGCTAAGGAGGAGAGCGACATGGCTGCCGAGCGTCGTGCGTCGGTGACGTGGCGGGGAGACCTGATGAGCGGGTCGGGGACGATCGACGAGGTCGGCTCGGGGTCGTTCGGGCCGCTCGACGTCAGCTGGCCGGCGCGGACCGAGGAGTCCTCCGGCGGGAAGACGAGCCCCGAGGAACTGATCGCCGCGGCACACGCATCCTGCTTCGCGATGGCGCTCTCGCACGGCCTTGCGCAGGCCGGCAGCGCGCCCGAGCGGCTGCAGACCGCCGCGACCGTCACGTTCGTCCCCGGCACCGGGATCACGAAGGTCGCGCTCAGCGTCCGCGGCATCGTTCCGGGCCTCGACGCCGCCGGCTTCCAGGCCGCGGCCGAGAACGCGCGGGAGAACTGTCCGGTCTCGCAGGCGCTCGCGGCCGTGCCCGAGATCACGCTCGACGCCTCGCTCGACTCCTAGGAGGGCTTGGCGAAATAGCGGCTGAGCCATCCCGCCAAGCCCTCCTAGAGGTCGAGCAGCAGCCCCCACTCGTGGCTCGAGTCGGGGTCGTCGTGGACGCGCTCGCCGACGACGCGTGCGCCCTCGCGCCGGTACAGGCGGTGCGCGTCCTCGAAGCGCTTGTCCGACCAGATCTCGAGCCGCTCGTGGCCGCGCCGGCGCGCCTCACCGGCGACGGCGGCGAGGAGCGCGGAGCCCGCCCCGGCTCCGCGCGCGCCGGGCAGCACGTAGAGCCGCTCCAGGGAGCCGTGCTCGGTGAGCCCCGCCGTGCCGACGATGCGACCGTCGAGCTCCGCGACGAAGAACGCCGCGTAGGCAGCCTCGACGTCGAGCAGGTCGGCGTGGTAGCCGTGCTCGTCCCAGGTGAACCCGTACTCGGCGTAGACCGACTCGACGACGGCTGCCGCCGCGGCGGAGTCGGCGGCCTCGGCCCGACGGATGCAGACGGTCTCAGACAACCCGGCGGAGGAGGCCGCGGCTCGCGAGGCCGACGAGCCGGTCGAGGGTGACGACAAAACGTGCGCCCGCGAACGGGACGTCCCGGATCGCCCACAGCGTCTCGGCGTTCACCCACGCCGCCGACCGCGCCCGGCGCACGTTCCACATCGCGACGACGCTGTCGAGCTCGCCGAGCGCCTCGTCGGCCCAGCCGACGACGCCGGTGGCGAAGTCCGCCCGCACCCGCGCCTCCGTCTCCGCGAGTAGTGGGTCGATCGCCCGGAAGTCGGCGTGCTGCGGGCAGCCGCGCACCGGCACCACGTCGAGCGCGCGGCACGTCTCCACGAGCGCCAGCGGCAGGTCGCGGTTGACGTGCGCGTTCATGCCCGCAAGCGCGAACTGGACGGGCGCGACGCCGAGCCGCGAGCGAGCCTCGAACAACGCCGCCCACGCACGCGGCGGCTGCTTCGGCCCGAGCACGTGTGCCCGCAGCGCGCGCAGGTAGAGGTTCGCGAACACGACGTCGAGCCAGCGGGTGAACCGCGGGTCCGCGAACGTCCCCGGTCTCACCCGCTCGTCGACCGCCTCGGTCACGGCGCGATAGAGCGCCGTGAAGGCGCGCACGCCGTCCCCTTTCGGCAGCGCCTCCTCGATCGCTTGCAGGCGCGCGACGACGTCGTCGACGCGCCCCGGCAGCGGTGCACGCAGCACGTCCTCGAGCGTCATCGCTCCACTACCCTACGTCGCATGGCTGCGACGATCGAGAACCTGATCGACGACCTCGAGCGCTCCTATACCGAGGTGCAGGAGCGGATGTCCGACCCGTCGGTCTACAACGACCGCCGCGAGGCGGCCGAGGTCGGACGGCGGCTGAAGGAGCTCGAGGTGCCGTACAAGCTCGCGCAGGAGTGGCGGACGATGCGGGAGGACGTCGAGGCGTCGCGCGCCGATCCCGAGCTGGAGGAGCTCGTCGCCGAGTCGGAGCAGCGCCTGGCCGAGCTCGAGGAGGAGCTCAAGCTCGCGCTCGTCGAGACCGACCCCGTCGACCAGAAGGACGTGATCGTCGAGATCCGCCAGGGCGTCGGCGGCGACGAGGCGGCGATCTGGGCGGGAGACGTGCTGCGGATGCTGACCCGCTATGCCGAGAGCCGGGGTTTCAAGACGGAGCTGCTCTCGGCCAGCGAGAGCGACGGCGGCGGCTTCAAGGAGGTCGTGCTCGGTGTCAAGGGCGACGGCGCCTACTCCGTCTTCAAGTACGAGGGCGGCACGCACCGCGTCCAGCGTGTACCCGAGACCGAGTCGCAGGGTCGCATCCACACGTCGACCGCGACGGTTGCGGTGATGCCCGAGGCGGAGGAGGTCGAGGTCGAGCTCAACGACAACGACCTCAAGATCGACGTCTACCGCTCGACCGGCCCCGGCGGCCAGAGCGTCAACACGACCGACTCGGCCGTCCGGATCACGCATCTGCCGACCGGGATCGTGGTCGCGATGCAGGACGAGAAGTCCCAGCTCCAGAACAAGGCGAAGGCGCTGCGCGTGCTCCGTGCGCGGATCTACGAGGCGGAGCGCGAGCGCCAGCAGGCCGAGCTCTCGGCGACCCGCAAGTCGCAGATCGGCTCGGGTGAGCGCGCCGAGAAGATCCGCACCTACAACTACCCGGACAGCCGCGCCACCGATCACCGGGTCAAGGTCACGCTCAACCTGGAGAAGGTGTTGCCGGGCGGGCTGGATGAGTTCACCGAGGCGCTGCAGGCGGAGGACCGCCGCAGAGCTCTCGAAGAGTGAGTGCTCGAGGAGTGAGCACGGCCCCGTTGAGCCTCGGCGACGTGCTCAGGCGCGCGTCGGAGCACCTGGGCAAGACCTCGGAGACCGGCCGCCTCGACGCCGAGCTCCTGCTCGCGCACACGCTCGGGCGGCACCGGATCGAGCTCTACACCGACTTCGACCGGCCGCTCAGCCCGGAGGAGCTCGATGCCTATCGCGAGGTCGTGGCGCGGCGGGCGCGGCACGAGCCGGTCGCCTACATCCTCGGCGAGTGGGGCTTTCGCCGGCTGACGCTCAACGTCGACCGGCGTGCGCTGATCCCGCGGCCCGAGACCGAGATCGTCGTCGAGCGCGCGCTCGCGCACCTGAGCGGCCTCGACGCACCGGCGGTGCTCGACGTCGGCACGGGGACGGGGGCGATCGCGCTCGCGATCGCGGACGAGCATCCGGGGGCGCGTGTGACCGCGATCGACGTCTCTGCCGACGCTCTCGCGCTGGCGCGCGAGAACGTCGCGCGCACGGGCCTCGCCGTCGACCTGCGCGAGCACGACGTCGCCGCAGGTCTCCCCGGCGGCCCGTACGACCTCGTCGTCTCCAACCCGCCCTACGTCGAGCCGGCCGACCTGGAGTCGCTGATGCCCGACGT
>Ga0190270_10001420_pt1 | contig 11113 bp, 10 predicted proteins | sample Popmic320T_FD_133748 | JGI IMG/M metagenome (GOLD analysis project Ga0190270, IMG submission 133748) | Populus adjacent soil microbial communities from riparian zone of Weber River, Utah, USA - 320 T | ecosystem: Environmental > Terrestrial > Soil > Riparian zone | place: USA: Utah | collected... | reverse complement strand
GGGGCCTGGTTCACGGCGGACTCTCCGATGGTGACCTCTCCATCGAGGGGAACACGCTGGCCACTACGCACGAAGATGATTTCGCCCGGCGCCACCTCGGCGGCGGGAAATTCCACCGGCTCCTCGCCGTCACGTTTCCGCCACGCCGTTTCCGGGGCGAGCGCGAGCAGCGATTTGATCGCCCGCCGGGCGCGCCCCGCGCTCCATGATTCCAGCAGCTCAGCGAGGGCGAACAGAAAGACCACGGCGGCTCCCTCTGCGGGTTCTCCGATGATCCAGGCTCCTGACACGGCCACGACCATCAGGATATTCATGTCGAGCCGTACCCGTCGAAGAGATGTCAGGGCGTGAGGCAGGACTAGAAATCCCCCGGCGATGGTGGCGACCGCAAAGAGCAGCGTCGCCAGCCATGGAACTGTGGAAAGAGTCCACCGGGCAAGAAATGCGGCCCCTAGCGCCACCCCGGATGTGCCCACCAGCCAAAGCTGCGGTGCGGTCACGCCAGCGCTGTGATCGTGGCCGTCCGAATGGGCATGCGGATCGTCGTGCGAGCGGTGCGCTAAAGCGGGTGCGGGAACGGCCATGAGCAAACAAATGCGATCCCCGGCCGCGCCTGCCGGGACGTGAACACTCCGGCAGGCGTTGCGAGGGGTTCTTCTCCGGGTTCAGAACCGCCGGTTGACGAAGATGCCCGGCTGCTTCCCGAACGCGAGGATGCCTCCGATGCTCCACTTGCCTTTGGTCCATGTGAGGGTGGGATGGACTTTGTGGCCGTCGAAGATGAGCATGGAACTCAGGCGATCCGTGATGCGCCAGTTCAGGCCGCCCACGAGGACTGCTTCGTCGTCATGGGTGCCGTAGCTGACGCCAAGGTAAGGGGCGACGGGCAGGCCCGTCCAGTGCTGGAGGTCTTTGCTGACGGTGACATAGTAGGCCCGGCCGTCCGGAGTACCGATGCGGTCGGAACTGGTGCCCAGAATAACCGCGGGCAGCTTCTCCGTTTCCTCCAACAGAATGAAGTTGGCCAGCGGTCCCACGTCGTCCGCCAGCGGGTTGTATTCGATGCCGAGTGAAATCCGGTGGTGCGGATGCCACATGAGAGTGTTGCGCCATCGCGCGCGTTCGACGACGCCCGGGATGATGCGAACTCCGGCGGTGAAATTCCAGATGGTGCTGGATTCGGCTGATGAACCGCTCACGGCGGCTCCTTCTCCGGGTCAGACGGGTCAGCTGGGCACCGCGGAAACCGGTTTCCGCGGTTTGGCGACTTCCGGTTCAGTGACTTCCGCGGCGGCAAGACCGGCGGAAAGCGTGAGCAGCAGAGCTGCAGGGAGCAGATGGGATGTCATGGTGTTTTGCTTGGTTTTTGCAGAGGTGATTTCAAAGTGGGCCGCCGCCTGACGCACGGTCAGGCCGGCGGTCCGGTCAACTATTGGCTTCAGGTGGCGCAGTCGGCCGGCGGCGGGCTGGAGGCTGTTTTGCAGGAAGCCAGGCCCAGCACGGCGATCAATGATGATAGAATGAGCAGGTATTTCATGGTTTCGCGATTTATTCATGGGTGTTCTCCGGATCCTTTTCGTGCCCGTGTCTGTCCACATGATGGCCGTGACTGTCGATGCGATGCCCGGCAGCATCATGACCGTGGCGTGAACCGCCATGGTGCGGGTCCTGATAGGAGCGGCTCGTTCTATGGCCCGCCCCGTGAGTATCGGAATGGGAGGAAAACGGTGTCGGCGCATGTCCGCTGCGGCGGTAGCCGCCGTAGCGTGCGCCAGAGTAACCGCTGGGGCGGTCGTGATGACCCGTGTTGTGAAACACGCGTCCGCCATAGCCGCCGGAGTTATATCCCCCGGCGCCGTAGCCGGCATAGGGATACCCGTCCGTGTAGCAGGATGTAAGCAGCAGCGTTGAAGCCGCCACGCTGAGGATGATGGGAGAGTTCATGGATTTGGTGAGTATTTCGACCGCAAGCCGGGCGGCGAAGGATGCCGCCCGGCCGGGACTTAAGACGGCCGCAGCCGTTAGGTGGTCTTTTTCGAGCCCTTCTTCGGTGTCTCCTTCTCCTTCTTGTCGCCGTCCTTCTTCGGCTCCTCCTCTTTGCACTCGCAGAGCCACTCGGCCTTCTTGCAGCCTTCGCAAACGGAGGTGTCGTACTGGAGCCGGGCGGTGACGGCTTTGGCTTTGGCGGTGTCCTTGTATTGCACGATGAGCCAATCACCATCCTTGACGACGGGGAGCGTGAAGCCGGTCTCGTCTTTGGTGACTTCCACCTTCGCCTGCTTCTTTTGGGGGCCGCCGGTGGCGGTGAGCGACTGCGCTTCGACTTTTACGGGCTTCAGGTCCTTGTCGAGGAGGGCAATGTGGAACTTTCCTTCTTTCACGGTGACTTCGCCGTGCATGGTTGCATCTTTGCTGAGTTCCAGAATGCGTCCCTTGTTGGGACCGAGTTCGACGCCGCCGTGCCCGAAAGCCCAAGCGGTGGTGAGGGCCAGCAGAATAGCGGCTAGTTTTGTTTTCATGGGGTGTGTTTTGTTTCTTTGTTTGGTTTCAGGTTCAGGGATTGGGTTGATTGGCAGGATGAACCTTTTCCTGCGACTAAAGTTTTAGTGCGCGGCCGGCGCTTCCATGCGGAGCGCTTTCTCCGCCGCCTTGCGGCCGGTGAGAAAGAACACCGCGGGAGTGACGACGAGGTCGAGCAGCGTGGAGGAGACGAGACCGCCGGTGATGGCGACGGCCACGGGATGGAGGATTTCTTTGCCGGGCTCGTGGGCCGACAGGACGAGCGGGACGAGCGCGATGCCGGCCGCCAGCGCCGTCATCAGCACCGGCACCAGCCGTTCGAGGGTGCCCCGCGTGATCATCGCCGGCGTGAAGCCCTCGCCTTCGTGCTTCATCAGGTGCAGGTAGTGGGAGATCATCATGATCCCGTTTCGAGCCGCGATGCCGCCGACGGCGATGAACCCCACAAGAGTGGCGATGGAGATGTTATTGATTTCGCTGTAAGTGAACGCGAGGGCACCCATCACGGCCAGCGGGATATTGAGCATGACCTGAAGAGCCAGCGGAAGGCTCCGGAAATAGCTGTAGATCAGCAGCGTGATGACCCCCACGACGATGCTGAACGAAAAGATGATGCGTCGCGTGGCGTCCTGCTGCGACTTGTATTCGCCCTCGAAGCGCACGTCGTATCCCTCCGGCAGCCGCACCTTTTCTTTCACGAGGGCCTGCCATTTGAGCACGAGGCCCTCCAGATCGCGCTCGCTGGTATTGGCCTGGACGATGACGCGGCGCAGAGCGTTTTCGCGATTGATAACATTGGGGCCTTTGGACTCGCGGATATCGGCGACGAGCCGAAGCGGAACGCGCCGGCCGGTGCCGGTCTCCACCGGGAGATCGCCCAGTTTGTCAGGCGAAGCGCGCCAGTCCGGCGGCAGGCGCAGTACGAGGTCCACGGTGCGCTGGCCCTCGCGGAGTTCGGCAAGGTTGGCGCCGCCGAGAAATGCCGAGACCTGATCGTTGATGGCACCCGGCTGGATGCCGTAGGCCGCGGCGCGCTCCCGGTTCACCTCGATCTTCAACTGCGGAATCGGCACCTGCGGCTCGAGATTCACATCTGTCAGGCCGGGAATGGTTTTGGCGAGGTCGCGAATCTGCTCGCCCTTTGCCCGCAACACCTCGAGGTCGGGTCCAAACACCTTCACCGCGATCTTTGCCGACACACCGCTGAGCATGTGACTGAGCCGGTGGCTGATGGGCTGGCCCACATTGACGAACGTGCCGGGAATCGTTCCCAGTTTCCGGCGAATCTCCTCAAAGACTTTTGCGCGCGGCCGTCCGGCCGGATGGAACTCGACGTCGTATTCATTCACTGACACCGGCATCACGTGGTCGTCCCGTTCGGCGCGGCCGGCGCGGCGGCCCACGCTCTTCACCTCTGGAATCGAGAGCAAAATCCGAGTGCCAATCTCACCGGTCTCATTGGAGTGTTGCAGCGACGACCCCGGCGGACCGGCGAGGGAGATCGTGGCGCTGCCCTCGTTGAAGGCGGGCAGGAATTCCTTGCCCATCTTCGGATAGAGCAGCAGCGCGCCGGTCATCATCAGGAGCACGGCGGCGATCACCGGTACTGGCGCCGTGAGCGCAGCTTTGATGAATGTGTGGCGCACCACGAACTTCATTCCGCGCACCAGCCATCCGTCGCGGTGGATGCGTCCCTCCTTCGGGTGCAAAAGCAGAGAGCAGAGGACGGGAATGACGGTGAGCGAGACCACGAAGGACGCCGCCATACTAACGATGGTGGCAATGGCGATCGGCGTAAACAGGCGGCCCTCCAGCCCTTCCAGTCCCAGCAGCGGGAGAAAGACGAGGATGATCAGAACGGTGGCGTAAAGGATGCTGTTCCGCACCTCCCCGGACGCGCGCGCGATGACTTCCAGCTTTGGCTTTGGAAAGGCCAGCCCCGCATTTTCGCGGAGGCGCCGGTAAACATTCTCGACGTCCACGATAGCGTCATCGACCACCATGCCGATGGCCACCGCGAGCCCGCCCAGCGTCATACTGTTCACACTGATATCGAACCACCAAAAGGTCAGAAGGGTGATGGCAAACGACAGTGGCATGGCCATCAGCGTGATGAACGTCGTGCGGAAGTTCAGCAGGAACAGGAAGAGCACGATGGTGACCATGATGGCGCCGTCCCGAATGGCGTCTTTAAGATTGCCGATGGCGTGGCCGATGAAATCTCCCTGACGGAACATGATCTCCATCTCCACCCCGGCGGGCAGCGCGGGCTTCAATTCGTCGAGCGCCCGTTCGATCTCCGCGGTAAGCTTCAGGGTGTCGAAGCCCGGCGCCTTGTCGATGCTGAGGACGACGCCCATCGTTTCTTCGAGATCCGGTGGCCGGCCTTCCTTCTTCAACGCGATGCCGGCATCCCCGCGCATGGTCTGCACGGCATAGTTCAGCGTCGCCACGTCCGAGAGAAGGACCGGCCGTTCGCCCGTTGTTTTGATCACGGTGCCGGCAATCGCGGGGAGATCAGTCGTCATGCCGAGATTGCGCACCATGATTTCCCGCGGCCCCGCCTGCAGATAGCCGCTCGTCGCATTGCCCGCCGCTTTGCTCACGGCCTTCTCCAGTTCATCGAACGTAATGTGGTGCGCGGCGAGTTTGTGAGGGTCGGGCTGAATGTGAATCTGTTTCACGCCGCCGCCGATCGTCAGCACCTCGGCAACGCCGGCGATGCTCTGGAGCCGCCGGCGGACCGTCCAGTCGGCGAAGGTGCGCAGGTCCATCGGCTTCGTCGATCCGTCAGTGCTGCGCAGGCCGACGAGCAGAATTTCGCCCATGAGGGATGAGACCGGCGTCATGCCGGGTTTGGCCTGAGCCGGCAGGGTGTTAAGCACCGACTGCAGCCGCTCCTGCACCAACTGGCGCGCCCGGTAAATGTCCGTGCCCCAGCCGAATTCCACGAACACCAGCGACAGCCCGACATCCGAATTCGACCGCAGCCGGTCCAGCCCGCCCACTCCCTGTACGGCGCTTTCGATGGGCTGCGTCACGAGTGCCTCCACCTCCTCCGGCGCGAGGCCGGGGCATTCCGTCAGAATCGTCACCGTCGGCTTCGTCATGTCAGGAAGCACCTCGACGGGCAACTGACGCACGGCCTGATAGCCGAAAATCAACACGACCACCGCCGCCGCCAGAATGAGCGGGCGGTTCTGCAGTGACCAGCGGATGAGTTTATTCAGCATCGGGAGAATGATTTACGGTTCGCTCATCTTCCGCGCTGCGCTCTCCGGGGCTGGCTCCGGTTTTAGGGCCAGGTGCTCGCCTGTCTTCCGGGGGCCGCCTCTGCGGTTAAAAACTGTTGTTAGTATCAGCAGCACGAAGAGCACGCCGCTGGTGATCTTCCAAAGCAGTCCGCCGGCTTCGTCATGTTCGTGGCCGTGCGCTTCGCCGCCTTTGTTTGCGGCAGCCGCGCGTTGTTCTGCGGTCATCTCCGAACCGTCCTCGTTGTGCGGGTGGCCGTGCGCCGCGTCCATCGCCTCTTTCAGCGAGACGCTTCCCTTGCCGGCGAAGGCGAGAGCATAAGCTCCTTTGGTCACCACTTCGTCGCCGGCATTCAGGCCGCTGGTGAGCTCCACGAACTTGTCGTTCTGCTCGCCGGTCGCGACAGGGACTTTCCAAAATGCATTGGGAAGCGCGTAGTGCCTGATGAAGACGAAGCGCCCGCCAGGATCGCCCTGGAGAGCCTCGCGCGGGACGGACATCACCTTTTCACGTTTGCCAACGATGATGTTAAATTCCGCTCTCATGCCGGGTCGCAGGGCTTCGTCAGGATTCGCGACATGAAACGCGGCTTCCAGCGTCCCGCTGGCTTCATCGGCGGAGGCTCCAAGGTGCGCGAGTTCCGCCTCGAAGGGAGGTCCGGAAAATCCTGGCAGGCGAATATGCGCCGTTTGCCCCTTCCGGACTTTGCCGATGAGGTGCTCTGGCACCGCCGCGGCAGCCTCGACTGTCGAGAGGTCCACGATTTCTACGAGCGTTTGATTCGGCTCGATTGGCTGCCCCACCGCCACGGAAACGGAAGCGATGATGCCGGCGATCGGAGCGTCGAGACGCACGGTGGGCGGTGGCTCGCCGGGCTGGCGGCTCTCCACCCAGATCAATTCGTCGCCCTGCTCGCAGCGCATGTCGGGCTTCGCCAGCACTGAAAACGCGCGCCCGGGAATGCGACTGCTGACGACGGCTTTTTTGCCGGGCAAAACCTCGATTCGTCCCAGGGCGAAAACGGTTTCCTCGAAAGTCTCCGGTGTGGCTTCCACGGTCTCGATGCCCAGAGTCCTAACGCGAAGCTCGTCGAGCAGCACGTCCGGCGGAGGGTCCCCGGCACGAGTGCAAACCGCGGGTAGAAGAGCGGCGGCGATGACTGATTTCCAGTTCATGGGAGGCAATGGGTCACAATTGAACGCCTGCGATTTTGAGCAGCCGCATGGTCAGAAAGTAGAGAGCCACCGTGAGCAGGACTCCGGTCCCGAGCGCCGGCCAAAAGCCGCCGGCCTTTTTCACGAGCCACGGCATCAGAAGGAACATCGGCAGCGTGGGCAGCACGAACCAGAAGGTGCCGAATGCATGCCGCCCGATCAGCCCGGCGTCTTTGGTGTCGGTGTAAAGCCAAATGAAGGCGGCCAGCGACATCAGCGGGAGGGAATGGACGATGCTCGCGGCCGTGTTGTTCTTCTTCGCCAGTTCGGAAACCGTCACGATGATGGCTCCGCTGATCAGTCCCTTGAGGATAAGAAAAGTCATATTGGATTTCATGGCGGGAGATTATCGCCCCTGAGCGGCCATGAGCCGCACGCGGGCAAGGTGATAGTCGCGGAGGGCGTTGCGATGGGCCGCTTCGAGGGCGAAGCGGCGTTCCCGCGAGCGGAGCACGTCGGTCAACGGCGACTGGCCAAGTTTGTTGGCGGTCAGGTGGCGTTCCTCGAGCTCGACCGCCTTCTTCATCAGGGGTCCCGAAGTTTGCTCAATGATCCTTGCGGCGGCCGCCATTTCCGCATGGGCTGCGGCAGCCTCGGCGCGGATGCGTTGCGCGAGGGATTCCGTTTCTTTTTGGGCGCGCGCCGCCGCGGCTGAGGCCTCATAGATTTTTCCTTCGTTCTTGTTCCAGAACGGCAGCGGCAAAGTGAACTTCAATCCGATGAAATTCTCCCGCTCGAATCCGGAACCGGCATCGTGCATATGCTCCCGTTCGTATGTCAGCGAAAGCCCCGCATCCTCCCACTTACCCGCCCTTGCCAGATCCACGCCGGTGCGCGCCGCGTCCTCTTTCGCCAGCGCAGCCTGATAGTCCGGGCGGCGCTCCGGTGAGGCTCCTTTCCCGGGCGCGGCGGGTTCAGACAGTTCGCCGGAAATGCGGACGTTCTGCGAGGGCCCCATGCCGAGCAACGGCCGCAGCATTCCCGTGAGTGCCGCGCGCTCGGCATCCGCCTGCAACAGTTCCAAAGAAAGCTGCTGCACTTCCAGCTCGAAGTGAGCCGGCTCCAGCGGCGATCCCTCGCCGACCTTCGCCGTGCGCGCGGCGGCCTCCATGAGTTCAGTGCTGTTCTTGCGCTGCTGATCGTTCAGAGCCTTCAGCGCATCGAGAGCGAGAAGTTTCACTGCGACGGTGCGCACTTCAGCCTTTAGCAGCCGCTCGGCATTCCGGACCTCCGCTTCTGCCGCGGCAAGGGCGGCCCGGGAAACCTTCTGCTCAAGGTGCAGCCGGTTTGTCAGCGGAAACTTCTGCATGAGTCCGATGCTGAACGATCCCTCCCGCCCGCGCACATTCGGTTTCAGTTCGGTTTCCAGTTCGGGATTGGCAGGGCGCCCGGACTGCCAGAGCCGGCCCCGCGCCTCCTCGATACTCAGACGCGCCGCAGCCAGATCGGAATTGGCGCGCAGAGCCCGGGCGACGGCGCCTTCGATGGTGAACGTTTCCGCGCGAAGGCCGGCGGCGGACAGCGCGAGCATGAATGAAAGAATGAATCGTGACATGGTGAAAAGCAGTTTGAGTTGGGAAAAGCACTGCGCCGCGCGCCGTGCCCGCAATTTGCCGCAGCCTCCGTGGCCGGGCACAATGCTACCCTGTCCTCAAACCAGCATCACCACCGTCCGCGCCACCAGCACACCGGTCGCCGGACTCCCTCCGGTATCGTCCGGGGGCTTCAATTCCGCGCGGTGCTCGGCCTCCTCATTGGAAAGCCGCACGCCGAGCGCGATGATCGCGGAAACATCCACTTCCACCGCCGCCGGCAAATCGAACGTCAGCGGAGCAAGCGGGACGAGCTTGATGCTCTCCGTGGCTTCTTTGTGCTTGTGCTCATCGTGCCCGCCGTCGCTCTCATCGTCATCGTCATGATGGCCTCCGTCCGGATGGCACTCCGCGTCGCAGGAGGCGTTCTCCACGTGGACGGGTTCGCCCGTGCACTCGCAAATAAAGCCCCTCGCGATGCCAAACACCTGCGCCGCCCCCACCGCTAGAACGGCGAGAAGCACCAAAAAATGTTTAGCGATGCGGAGCATGACGATGGGAACTGTCTCTCTGACGCCTGTTGCGTCAAGTTATTCATTGCGACCTGTCGCCGGCGGGCCGGGAAGGTTATGTTCGAGACGATTTCGCACCGCCTCCTTCATGCGATGGAAGACGTAGTGAACCGTGCGGCTGCGCAGGCGCACGAGTTCCGCGCCGGCAATTTCGTCCACGAAATGGTCGGGCACTGCCAGCACTTCGGCCGCGGGGGCGCCGTCGAGACCCTCACAAAGCACGCTGGTCAGGGCGCGGGTCAGCGTCTGCACTTCCGGGCCGAGCGTCACCCTGAAGTGACAGCGTCCGCCGTCACCGAGCCGGATGTGAATGCCCACCGTATCAGTGCATTCCGCGTCTTTGCGCACCTCTTCGATATCAAAGACCTCCCCCTGCCGCGGTGCGTGACGGCGGCTGCCGTTGGCATAGTGGATGAGCAATTCCCGCCGCTCGTTCTCAGGAAGCCCTGAGAAGAGATCGACGAGGGCCTGGAGGCGCGGGGGAAACATTTTAAGATAGTAGCAGCCGGCGTAAGGAGGCTCACTTCAAAAAGTCAGCGGCCCCCGGGAGAGGAATAGTGAGCCTCCTCACGCCGGCTGCTACGGCGTTTTGATTTACAAGCGGCGGGCGGTCATGACCCCGCGGGCGGCGGCGGCGGGGTGATAGGGGCCGGCATCGAAGCCGGCTTCCAGAAGCAGCGCGGCGTATTCGGCGGTGCTGTAACACTTGCCCTGCGTCGAGTGCATGAGCAGCGCGGAATACTCCGCCACGTGCAGCGGGCCGTCTTTTGCTGCATTGATGAAGGCGTCGTGGATGATGAGCATTCCGTCAGGCGCCAGCGCCTCACGCGAACGGGCGAGCAATTGCCGCACTTCCGGCACGTCCCAGTCGTGGAGGACGTTGGAGAAAAGGTGAGCGTCGCACTGGCCGGGCAGTCCGTCGAACATGTTGCCCGCGGCAACTTCCACCCGATCCGCGAAGCCCCGCTCCGCAATGAGCGTGCGGGCGATGCGGTCCACCGGCGCCTGGTCAAACACGATGGCGCTGATGTGAGGATGCGCCGCACAGAGCGCGCAGGCGTAGATGCCCGAGCCGCCTCCGATGTCGAGCACCCGGCGCACGCCTGACAAGTCGAGCGCCGCGGCCATGGCGGGCGCAAGATAGTGCCCGCGGCAGTCCATCGCCGCCGTGAATTTGCGCGCGAAATCCTCCTGCTCCATCGCGCGGTGCCAGTCGCCGGCGGACTTGTCGCCGGACCAGCCGGCGGGTTTGCCGCTGCGGAGGACTTCCACGAAATCCCGCGCGATGGGACGGTCGTGCAGCGAGGAAAAGTAAGGCGTGAGATTCCACGGCGAGCCTTCGCACAGATGTTCGCGGGCCGTGCTGGTGAGATGCCAGCGTCCGCTTTCAGCGACAACGAAACCATTCGCTGCGCACAGCGTGAGCAGCACGTCCGCGGGCCGGGCGGCAAATCCAAACGCCCCGCACGCTTCTTCCACCGTCATCCCGCCGGGCGCGAAGCACGAAAAGAAATCGAATTCCACGATCGCCGCTGTCAACAAATCCACCGCGTAGAGTCCGTCCCGGTACTGATAGAGGCGGATCGGATCGCTGGAGGGCCGGGCAGTGAGGGAGGCAGTCATCGGCGGAGCCGCGGCATAACGACGGGCCGGGCGGCGCGCAACCTCATTAAAGCCTGGCGCATGATTTCCCGAATCGGGTGCATTGCATGGACGAAACCATCGCAAATGAATCGAGCCGGTGAGCTACGCGACCTGATCGAAATCATCTTTTTGAACCTGCGATTGGAGATAACCAATCAATGCAGCCCTCTCCCCGGGACTTAACCGTGATAGTGATCCGTAGAGGCTGGCGTCCCTTACGCGCAGCTCGGGAAACCGGCCGGCTTCCAGTAACATCCGGCATTGGGGATCGAGGAGGAATGAAACGAAAACCATCCGTAGTTCCCGGCTGTGCGTAGCGTCGCTCTGCTCTGTAGTGATGAAACGCTCGAACGCCTCATCCGCGAGCTGGCTGCGCGTC
>Ga0190270_10001418_pt1 | contig 11132 bp, 12 predicted proteins | sample Popmic320T_FD_133748 | JGI IMG/M metagenome (GOLD analysis project Ga0190270, IMG submission 133748) | Populus adjacent soil microbial communities from riparian zone of Weber River, Utah, USA - 320 T | ecosystem: Environmental > Terrestrial > Soil > Riparian zone | place: USA: Utah | collected... | reverse complement strand
GCGCGAGCTGCGGATGGCGGCGGCCAACCTCCTCGGCCGCGGCGGGATGGTCGGCGAGCAGGGAGAAGTCGGCGAAGTCGAAGCCCGGAGCGACCAGGCAGGAGACCAGCGTGTAGTCGCCCCTGCTGCGCGCCGCCTGCCACTCTCCCGCGGCGACCACGCCGAGCGGCACCTGGCCGTCCCCCAGAGGTCCGAGCACCAGGCTCGTGCCGGCTCCCGATGCATCGATGGTCAGCAGGTCCAGGGGATCACCCTCCAGCCAACACCACGCCTCGTCCGACGCCACGCGATGCCAGCGGCTGCAGCCCCCCTCCGTGAGGAGGAAGTAGATGGCGGTGAGCGCTGAGCGCGCTCCGCGGCCGCCCTGCGGTGACACCGCGACTGGCGACCGGAACACCTCCCGGTAGTAGCCGCCCTCAGGGTGCGGCTGGAGCTCCAGCTCTCGAATCAGCGCAGACGCGCGAGCATGCATTCCGGTCTCGGCGGTAGGATCGGGTCTAGGCGGCCAAGGATAGAACGTGCGCATCATCCGAGCAAGCGAATCTTGCCGTCATGCAATCGAAGATTTATCTTAGTTCTAAGATGGGAGCACAAACGATGGCGGGCGACGGCTCGCGAAACGAAGCGCACCCGGTGGCGCTGAGGCTGTGGACGGCGCTGTCGCGGGCCCATGCCGTCGTGCTGGCGCACGCAGCCGAGGGCGTTGCACGGCACGGGCTCACCCTCGCCGAGCTCGGCGTCCTCGAAGCGCTACATGACCAGGGGCCCCTGCTGCTGGGCGAGGTCCAGCGCCTGGTCCTGGTGTCGAGCGGGGGCACGACCTACCTGGTCGATCGCCTGGAGAGCCGCGGGCTCGTCGAGCGCCGGGAGTGCCCCGGCGACCGGCGCGCCCGGCTGGCCGCGCTCACCCCCGCGGGCGAAACGCTGGTACGCGACGTCCTCACCGAGCACGCGGCGCGCATCAAGGCGGCCGTGGCGGGCCTCGGCAAGAAGGAGCGGCGCGAGGCCATCCGGCTGCTCCGCATCCTGGCCGAGCACGCGTCGCAGCCCGACGATCCCGAGTCCACCGCCTGATGGCCAGTCATCATCTCATTGATGAGAGTTATCTACCGTGGCTGAGACGTGAGCCTGCTTTCCACCCCCGGGCTGCATCACGTGACCCTGGTCTCCGCGGACGTGGAGCGCACCACCGCCTTCTATCGCGACCTGCTGGGACTGCACCTGGTAGCGCGCACTGACGACGAGGAGGGTATTCCTCGTCTATACTTCGGCGATAGCGCCGGGACGCCGGGCACGCTGCTGGAGTTCCTCGCCTGGCCGGATGCGGCGCACGGCAATCCGGGGATCGGCGGCGTGCACCACGTGGCGCTGGGGGTGGAAGGGGACGAGGCGCAGCTGCGCTGGAAGCGCCGGCTCATCGACCACGGGGTGCCGGTGAGCGGCCCGTACGACCGCCGCTGGTTCCACAGCATCTACTTCCGGGACCCGGACGGGCAGATCCTGGAGATCGCCACCCGCGGACCTGGATACGCCCTGGACGAGCCCGCGGACGCGCTGGGGACGCAGGTGGTCGTCCCGGGCCCGGAGAGCCTGGCGGGGGAGCGGGACGAAGTCGCCATCCAGGCGGCCACCTGGCCGGAGCCAGTGCCGGCGATCGACACCGGGATGCAGCTGGACGGGATCCACCACGTCAGCGCGATAACCGGAGACGTGGAGGCGGCGCACCGCTTCTACTCGTCCGCGCTGGGGCTGCGGCTGGTGAAGAAGACCGTGAACCAGGACGCCCCCAGCATGCCGCACTGGTTCTGGGCGTCGTACGACGGCCGGACGGTGGCCCCGCACAGCTCGTTCACGCTCTTCGGATTCCCGGCCAACGGGCGGACGGCCCGCGTGGGCACCGGACAGGCGCACCGGGTCGCCTTCCGGGCGCGGGACGAGGACCAGCTGCTCGCCTGGCGCGACCACCTGCAGGAGCTGGGTGCGCCCGTCTCGGCACCGGCCGACCGCGGCTCGCATCGCAGCGTGTACTTCCGCGCCCCCGACGGCCAGCTGCTCGAGCTGGCCACCGACGGCCCCGGCTTCGCGCGCTGAGCAGAGAAGAATCGCCCCCGGACCGCGTGGTCCGGGGGCGACGCCGACAGCGTCGGGGGGGGCTCCTCAGGCGGCCCGCCCGCGCGTGCTGCTCCCGCGGCGCGCGGCGCCCCGCCCCCCCCGCTGGTCGATGCGCCCCCGGCGCCTGCGGCCCCGGCGCCGCTTCCAGCCGTCCAGCGAGAGCACTCCCTCCGGCTCCTCCGCGTCTTCGGCCGCCACCGGCCCGTCGTCCTCCGCGGGCCTCTCCGCCGTCCGGGCCCGGGACCGGGCCGCGGCGCGCTCCCGCTCGCGCTCCAGCTCCTCCAGCACGCGCTCGGCCGAGACCTCCCACGCCAGGGAGAGGGTGCCGACCAGGGTGGCGAGCACCCGCGCCCGGGTGGCGTCGAGGCGGGCCGTACCGGCGGCGCGTGGGGCGGCGGCGGGGAGCAGGCAGCTCGGTCCCTCGGCCGCGGAGGCGCGGTCGCGGCCGCGCTCCAGGCGGACGCCCACCGCGGTGACGATGCGGCGCGCGGCGTAGCGCCGCCGGTGCAGCCGCCGGCCGCTGCACAGGTGCCGGAGCCGCTCGCGCCAGGCCCCGCCCTGTGCCGTGCTGTCCAGCAGCAGCCACACGGCCGCGTACAGCTCGGCGAACACCCGCACGTCGATCTGGCGGACCGTCTGGGGCGGCAGGGTGCCCAGGTAGTCCAGGAAGGCGGCGATGCGGCGGGGGCGGGCGAGCAGGAAGAGGACGATCTCCTGGCAGCCGCGGCGGTGGTTGCAGCGCGCGCAGGCCGGGACGATGATGCGGAGGTCCTTCCTCCTTCCCCCCCTGGCCCGGGGGATCACGTGCTCACGGGTGAGAGGGCGGTCAGGGGCGGCCGGTGCCCGGCAGTACACACAGCTCCCGTGACGGATGCGGTCATCCAGGTCGCGCTGCAGCGCGCCGCTGCGTTCCTTGCGCCTCACGTACGCTCCCGGTCCAGGGGAACGGCGAAACGGTCCCACCCGCGGGCCCCGCCCGCCTGCGCCGGCCCCGCCCGAGCGGGGCCGCTACCGAGCCAAACAGCCGATGACGGGCGCCGGGCCGTCGCAGGAAGCGACGTCCGGTCCGTGGCCATGGCGCGTGGATAATCGGGGGTTCAGCGCAACGCTCCCGAAATGCGAGGAGTCGTGCTTCACGCCGGCGTAGGGGCGCACGGCGAACGGCCGGAAGGGCACACCGGTGGGGGCCGGCGTCCTTCCGGACCACAATATGTAGGATACCCGGTCCGAGCGCCAGAGTCATGTCACTCGCGGTTTGGCGACTTGTCGCGGGCGGGAATGCATCCGCCCCCTCCCGCACTGTGTACGGGAGGGGGCGGCGGATTGATCCGTGCTGCAAACCTGCGTCAGTTCCGGCGGGGCTGGCGGCGCTCGATGTCGTAGCGGTAGCGCAGCACCTCGGGACGCTCCCAGCGCAGCTCCAGGTCGCGCCGGCGCCCCTCGCGCAGCACCTCCAGCCGCACCAGGCGGTTCTCGCCCCCACTGAAGGCCTGGCGCAGGTCGGCCACGTCCTCCACCTCCGCGCCGTTCGCCTTCACCACCACGTCGCCGGCCTCGAGCCCGGCACGCGCGGCGGGGGACTGCGGGGTGACCTGCAGCACCAGCAGCCCGTGCTCGGTGCGGAAGTAGCGGCCCAGCCCGGGATTCATCTCCGCGAACTCCGCCCCCGCCAGGGAGCGCGGCCCGAACTCGTAGAAGAAGCTGCGCAGGTCGCCCTCGCCCCGGGGAACGGTAAAGGTCCGGCCGCGCGGGAACGCCCGGAACAGGCTGTCGCGCAGCACGCGCAGCACGGTGTCGGCGCGGATCACCACGCTGTCGCCCCCGCGGCGATGGAGGTGCACGCGCAGGCTGTCCATGCGGTGGAGCAGGCTGTCCATGTGCATCTCCAGCGTATCCATGCGGATCACGATCCTGCGGTCACCCCCCTCCGGGAACGGGAAGGCGCCGCCGAACAGCTGCTCGGGACGCCGCCCCGCCACGATGGTCCGCTCCTCCTCGCGGCCGTCGCGGCGGATGCGCAGGCGCACCGAGTCGCCCGCCTCCAGCTCCTCGCGCAGCTCGTCGACCGCCGCCTCCGTCGCCGGGTCGCCGTTGAGCCGCAGCACCACGTCGCCCGCGCGGACGCCGGCGGTCTCGGCCGGCGAGCGCGGCACCACCTCCTGCACCCGTGCCTCGCGGGCATCGCCCGCCTGCCAGGCGAAGAGGATCCCCATCCACCCGCTCCCCTGGCGCTCCGCCCGGTAGGTGCGGACCTCAACCTGCGCGCCGGCAGCGGCGGGAAGGGCTCCCGCCAGCGCCAGCGCGGCCACCCATGCGCGCACTCTCATCGCGAATCGTCTCCTAGAACCAGTTCTTCTGTGCCTGCGCCAGCTCGCGGCGAAGCCCGTCGCGCTCGCGCACGGCAGCGAGGTGATACCCGTTGACGACGGCATCGTCGGGAGAGCGCTCCAGCGCCGCGCTCGTCGCCGCGACCAGCCGGTCCAGCGCCGCCAGCCGCACCCGCGGGTCGGACCCGGGTTCGTCGGCCGCGCGCACGTAGCGGTGCAGCGCCGCCAGGTAGGCGACCTCGGCCTGCACCAGCTCCCATCCCGCCGCGTCCAGCGCCATCGTCTCGGACGACACGGTGGCCGCCGCCGCCGGCATCGCGGCGGCGGTGTAGACGCGAGGCGGGGACGCCGCCGCGCCCCGCACGCTTCCCGTCGACGCGAGGCGCGCTGCCGAGACCGGCTGCGGCGCGTCCTCGATGAGGATCAGCGGCTCGTCGGCCGCGGACGCGGAGCCCGGCGGCGGAGGCCCGACGTCAGCCGTGCCGACCGCGGCGCCGTCCACCGCCCGCGCGCCGCGGCCGGTGTCGTCGACGGCCACGGTGCCCTCCCCGCCGCCTCCCCACAGCGCCAGGCCGGCGGCCCCGCCCAGGAGGAAGATCGCGACCGCCGCCGCGATGCGCGCCGCGGCGCGCCCGGAATACCATGCCCGCCGCGGCAGGTCGCGGATCAGCCCCTCCGCGCGCAGCGCCGCCTCCAGCCCACCCCACGCCGCCGGGGAGGGAGCAAGCTCCGGCAGCGCGGCGAGCGCCCGCGTCTGCGCCCGCAGCTCCTCCACCTCGCGCCGGCAGACCAGGCAGTCGCGCACGTGGTCGGCCTCGGCCGCCGCGGGCGGCTCGTCGACCAGGCGGGCCAGCGCTTCCAGACTCAGGTGTGGCATGTGCGTACCTCCTCGACTTCCGCTACCGCGGGGCTCAGCAGCCCGCGCATCTTTGCCCGCGCCTTGAAGAGCTGGCTCTTGCAGGTACCGGGGTTGATCCCCAGCAGCTCCCCGATCTCCTCGTGCGTGAACCCCTCCACGTCGTGCAGCACCAGGACGCGCCGCATCCCCTCGGGGAGCCGGTCCATGGCGCGCTCCAGCCGCAGCCGCAGCAGCGCGTCGCCGGTGGCGGGACGAGCGGCCAGGCCGTCGTCCATCATCGTCTCCCGCCCCGCCTTGCGCTCGCGGGACCGCCGCCCGTGCAGCGCGCTGTTCACGGCGATGCGGTGCAGCCAGGTGGAGAACTGCGAGTCGCCGCGGAAGGCGGGGAGCGCGCGGATGGCGCGCAGCCACGCCTCCTGCGCCCAGTCCTCGGCCAGGGTGTCGTCCCCCGCCATGCGGCGGACGACCGCGTACACGCGCTGCGAGTGGCGCTGGTAGAGCACCCTCACGGCACCGGCGTCACCATCTCTGGCCTGTCGGACGAGCTCGCTGTCCTCCATCGATCCGTTCACGGGTCCGGGAACGTCGGATGCCTCACCGCGGTAGAGGGTTGCCCGGGTGGGGAAGGCGGGGAAAATCTAACACCGGCCGACGTGCCGGACCCCAACGATCGCGGCCGGCGGGCGGTAAGACAGACCGGTGCCTTCGCGGTGGTGCTGCGCGGCGCCCGCGTTCCATACCCGAGAGATTCGGCTGCCCAGATGCGTGCATACATCATCGCGTTCGGCGCCCTGCTGGCGGCGGTGCCGGCGCTGGCGCAGGACGAGCCCGCGGCGGCGCCGCCGGAGCGCCCCGCGGCCGAGCTGCTGGAAGAGGAGCGCCGTCCCTTCGAGGCGCTGTATCGCGCGCGGCAGGAGCTGATGCTCACCGACGCGCAGGTGGGGAGGCTGCAGGACATCGCCCGGCGGCTGGAGGTGCGCAACCATCCGCTCCGCGAGCGGCTGCACGCGGACCTGCAGCTGTACCGCGAGCAGCAGCGTGCGGAGCTCGAGCGCGAGCTGCTGCGGCTCCCCCCGGAGCAGCGGCAGCGCGCGCTGCGGGAGATGCTGGAGGAGCGCCGCCGCCGCGGCCTGCCGCCGCACGTGCGCCCCATCGCGCAGGAGATGCGGCGCAACATCGGCGAGGCGGTGCACGAGGCGCAGCGGGTGCTCACTCCCATTCAGAAGCACCGCGCCCGGCAGCTGGTGGAGGAGCAGCGCCGCATCCGCGGCGGGCGGCAGGTACCCATCCGGGGGCGGCGGCCGCTCCCCGCGCGGCGTCCGCAGCGACCCGGGCGGCCGTGACCGCCGCCTCCGCTCCGCTGGCGGCGGGGCGCGCGGGACCGCCGCCGGCCGGCGCGCATGCGCCGCCGCCCGACGAGCCCGAGCTGGTGGAGCGGGTGCGCCGCGGCGACCCGGCGGCGTTCGACGTGCTGGTGGGCCGCTACATGCGGCGCGCCTTCGCGGTGGCCTACCGGCTGATGGGGCAGAAGGAGGACGCGGAGGACCTGGTGCAGGACGCCTTCATGGCGGTGCTGCAGCGGATCGAGACCTTCCAGGCGGGGCGCCCCTTCGGTCCCTGGTTCTTCCGCATCCTGGTGAACCGCGGGTTGAACTCCCGCAAGGCGCGCTCGCTGCGCGCGGTGGACCAGATCCCCCTGAGCGCGGCCTCGGCCAGCCTGTCGCCGGAGCGCGCGGCGGAGCAGACCGAGCTCCGCGAGCGGCTGGGGATGGCCCTGGAGGGGCTTCCCGAGCGCCAGCGGGTGATCGTGAATCTGTTCGAGCTGGAGGGCTTTGACGGGCCCGAGATCGCGGAGATCCTGGAGATCGCCGACGGGACCGTCCGCTGGCATCTGCACGAGGCCCGCAAGACTCTGCGGCGGGCGCTCGCGCCCTACGAAAGGAGCAGGACATGAGCGATGACTTCGGCCGCGACCCGGCCCGCGACGGCGAGCTGGGCCTGGCGCTGCGCGACGTCCTGGGCGAGGTGCCCGGGGACATGGACTGGGAGGGGCTGCGCGGCTCCATCACCACGCAGGCGGAGCTTCCCCTGGCGCGCCTGCGCCGTGGCCGGCGCTCCGGCGGGGGGTGGCGGGTGCGCTCCCTGGTGCCGCTCGCCGCCGCCGCCGGGATCGCGGCTGCGGCGCTGGCGCTCACCGTGCTGCCCGAGGATCCGCCGCCGCTCTCGGCCGAGGACCTGCAGATGGTGGAGCAGGTGGTCGACGCTTCCCTCTCCGAGGCGGACCCGCTGCTCACCGGCGAGGCCGCGCGCGAGGCGCTGCTGGAGGGGGCGGTCGGCTCCTGAGCCGCTGCCGGCGACGGCGCACACTCCCGCCGGCGGGGCAGCCGGCGGGAGTGTTCCGTTCCATCTCCTTGGACAGGAGGATCTTACGTCGTGCCGACCGGGTAGCAGGCGATGCGAATCGGAGCGCGCTGCGACAGCGCGCCCGACCTGCCGGGATACTTCACCAAGGAAGGACGATGCTGAAGGCGACCCTGCTCGTCACGGCCGCGCTGGCTTGCGGCGCCGCCACCACGCTCCCCGCGCAGTCGGGCTTCGCGCTCAAGGGGCACTACGTCTTCAACGAGTCGAACGCGAAGGACGCGCGTGACACCGGCTTCGAGGAGGTCCCCTCGCCGGACGGCTTCAGCCTGGGCGCGGAGCTCGTGCTGCCGATGGGGATCGGCGTCGGGGTCACCGGCTACGCGGAGGGGAAGGCGACCGAATTCGACACCGAGACCTCCAGCTTCGGCGTGGTCGCCGAGGCGAACTACTTCCTCAGGGTGCCGATGCTCCCCGTGCGCCCGTACCTGGGCGTGCACGCCGGCCTGGGGCGCTACACCATCGACGGGCTCGACGACGCCAGCCCGAAGATCGAGGACAGCCGCACCCAGCTGGGGTGGCAGGCGGGGCTGCGCGTGCAGCTCACCCCCATGCTCGCGCTGGACGGCCAGTTCCGCCACATGAGCGACTCGGCCAGCGACGACCAGAGCCCCGATCTGGAGCGCAACCAGGTGCTGATCGGCATCGCTCTCTTCTGAGGCGGGGGCACACACGAAGGAGGAGCCGGGCGGATGCCCGGCTCCTCCTTCTTTTCCCCCGCCCGCCGGCTGCAGTCGCCTCCCAAGGCTGGTTGACGCCCCTGGACTTTAAGCATACATTGCGGCTAAGATTTAAGTTAATCTAAACTCTATGCCCAACCCGAGCGAAAACACCCGGGGCGGTTCGTGAAGGAGAATGGCTATGACGTTCAAACGCATCGTCAGCCGTTGCGCGGTCATCACCGGCCTGATGGCTGTGGTGGGGTGCGACGGGGTGACGACCGCCGCGCCGGACCCGGGAGAGGTGTTCGACGGCCCGCTGCCGGGGCTCACCGCCGCCGAGCGGGCGGCCTTCGTGCGGGGTGACGCGGCGTTCGGGCGTCCCTTCTCCCCCGCGGAGGGGCTGGGGCCGATCTTCAACAACGTATCCTGCGCCTCGTGCCACAGCGCGGACGGGCGCGGGCGGCCCGCGAACGCGCTGACGCGCTTCGGGTCCGGGAGCGACCTGCTGCGGCACCTGGGGGGGCCGCAGCTGCAGGACCGGGCCATCCCGGGCGCGGTGGCGGAGCAGCTGCCGGCGGGGGTGGCCTTCTCGCTGCGCCTCCCCCCGCCGGTGTTCGGGATGGGGCTGATCGAGGCGATCGCCGAGGAGACGATCCTGGCCTTCGCGGACCCGGCCGACGTCAACGGGGACGGGATCTCCGGCCGCCCCAACTGGGTGACCGCCCCGGACTACGTTCCGCCGGGCGAGGTGGGGGGTGGCACCGCGCCGCGGCTGGGACGCTTCAGCCGCAAGGCGCAGGTGGGGAGCCTGATGAGCCAGGTGACGGAGGCCTACCACCAGGACATGGGGATCACCTCGGACCTGCTGCCGGTGGAGAACGTCAACCCGCTGGCCAGCGGCGCGACCCACGCGGCGGACCGGGTGGCCGACCCCGAGCTGCCGATGCAGGAGCTGCAGGCGGTGGTGGCCTACGTGCGAATGCTGGCGGCTCCCGCCCCGGGGGCGCTCACCGAGCAGCGGCAGCTCGGCCAGACGCTCTTCCGCGCGGCGGGGTGCACCGGGTGCCACGTGCCGGAGCTGCGCACCGGACCGAACGCTAGCGCGGCGCTCTCGCTGCAGCCGGTGCCGCTGTACTCGGACCTGCTGCTGCACGACATGGGCGACGCGCTGGCCGACCACCGCCCCGACGCCGGCGCGGACGGCCGCGAGTGGCGCACCGCCCCGCTGTGGGGGCTGCGCCTGATGCGCGGGTTCCTGAACGGCGACGCCTTCCTGCTGCACGACGGCCGCGCCCGCACGGTGGAGGAGGCGATCCTCCTGCACGGCGGCGAGGCCCTGGCCTCCCGGAACGCCTTCGCGGCGCTCTCTCCCGCGGAGCGGGCGGCGGTGGTGGACTTCGTGGGGTCGCGCTGATGGGGATGGACCGCCGCAGGTTCGTCGAGGTATCGGCGGGGCTGCTCGCCGCCACGGTGCTCCCCGGGTGCGCGGGGATCGCCGTCACCCGCCTGGCGCCGGTGGACGGCGCGGTGCGGCTGCCGGTGCGCAACTACCCGCAGCTGGCCCAGCCGGGAGGGTACCTCAAGGTGCAGGCGGAGGGCGCGCCGGGCGCCGGGGTGATCTACGTCCTGGCGCTGGACGACCGCAGCTACGCGGCGGTGTCGCCGATCTGCGCGCACCTGGGGTGCACGGTGAACATCGAGGGGCCGCGGCTGGTGTGCCCGTGCCACGGCTCCACCTACGACCGCAGCGGCGGGCTGCTGCGCGGCCCCGCCCAGCGCGGGCTGGTGCGCTTTCCCACCACGCTCACCGAGGGCGGCGAGCTGGTGATCCGGCTGGCCGGGGAGGTGGCCTCGTGAGCGCGCGGCGACTGCCGGCGCTGGGCGCGCTGGTCCTGGCGCTGGCGGCGGCGCCCGCCGCGGCGCAGGACCCCCAGCGCGACACCACTCCCCAGCGAGACACCACCCCCGAGCCGGGGCGCCCCTTCGTGGAGGGCGGCGCGGACGACAAGCCCTACATGACGCGGCTGCTGGGGCGCACCGCCATCGGCGGCTACGCCGAGGCGCACGCGCGGTGGCAGCGTTCCGGCGGCGTGGCGGAGGAGAGCGGCTTCCTGATGAAGCGCTGGAACCTCTTCACCAACACCCAGGTGAGCGACTTCGTGCGCATCGGCGCGGAGCTGGAGGTGGAGGAGGGGGGCGAGGAGATCAACCTGGAGTATGCGGCCATCGACGTGGCCATCCACCCCTCCCTCTCGCTGCGCGCGGGGGCGATCCTGGCTCCGTTGGGCCGCTTCAACCTCTCCCACGACAGCCCGCGCAACGAGTTCACCGACCGGCCGCTGGTGTCCACCGAGATCGTGGGCACGGCGCTCACCGAGGTGGGGCTCGGGGTCTTCGGCCTGCGCGGGCTCGGCGGCACCGGCCGCGTCACCTACGAGCTGTACGCTGTGAACGGCTTTCACGACGGGCTGATCACCGACTCTCCCGACGGCACCCGCATCCCGCTGGGGCGCAAGAACTTCGAGGACAACAACGGCTCGCCGGCGTTGGTGGGGCGTGTGGCGTGGAGCCCGGGGGTGGGCTTCGAGCTGGCGGTGTCAGGGCACCACGGGGCGTACAACGCGTACGTGGTGGAGGGGGAGCGGGTGGACGAGCGCCGCGAGCTGTCGATCTGGGCGCTGGACGGGGAGGCGACCGTGGCCGGGGTGGAGGTGAGCGGCGAGGCGGTGACGGCCAGCCTGGACGTGCCCG
>Ga0190270_10001417_pt1 | contig 11133 bp, 14 predicted proteins | sample Popmic320T_FD_133748 | JGI IMG/M metagenome (GOLD analysis project Ga0190270, IMG submission 133748) | Populus adjacent soil microbial communities from riparian zone of Weber River, Utah, USA - 320 T | ecosystem: Environmental > Terrestrial > Soil > Riparian zone | place: USA: Utah | collected... | reverse complement strand
CCATGGACGCGCGGGATGCGGATGCGGCGGAAATTGGCAAACGCCTCGACCGGATCGCGGCAAGCGTCGAGCCAGCGCGCAAGGATGTAGGAGTCCTCGAAAGCCTGGCAGGCGCCTTGCCCGGCATTGGGCAGCATCGCATGCGCCGCGTCGCCGATAAGCTGGATGCGGCCGCGGCCCCAGTTCTGCGTGAGGGGCCGCGTGAACAGGCCCCATTTCGAGCACTCGGTCACGAGGCTGAGGAGCGTCTTGAGGCGCGGCTCGGGGTTGGGGAAGCTCAACCGCATCTCGTTGGGATCGCCGTGCGTCGACCAGCCTTCCTCGACCCATTTGTCGGTATCCTCCTGGGTGACGATGTTCACCATCTTCTTGGCGCGGATGTAGTACGCGAGCAGATGACAGCCCGGTCCGACCCACTGGATGTGACCGGTCGGCTCGATCACGTCTTCCGGCACATCAGCGCCGTTCAACAGCGCGCGCCACACCATCTGACCGGTGTAGGTTGGATTGTCGGCACCATAGAGCGCTTGGCGGATCACCGAGCGGATGCCGTCTGCTCCGATCACATACTCGGCGTCGACCTGAGCGCCGTTATCGAAGGTGAGCACGACGCGGTCGCTTCGCTCCTCCAGTCCCGTGAGACGGTGTCCCAGATGAATCGCGCTGTGATCGAGCCCGCTGGCCAGCGCGTCCAGCAAATCGGCACGGTGAAAGGTGTAATAGGGAGCGCCGTACTTTACCGCGGCCTTGTGCCGGTCGTTGAACTCAAGAAACTCGCCGGTCTGCATGTTGCGCGTGTAGATGCCGGGCGACGAGTAGCCGACCGCGGCGACCTTGTCGCCGACCCCGATCGCCCGCAGCGCCTTGACGGCTTGCGGGCTTGCGTTGACCGCGGCGCCGATCTCGCCCAAGGCCGGGGCGGTCTCGAACACCTCGGCCTTCATGCCGAAAGTCTTCAGTGCATTCGCGGCCGCAAGCCCGGCGAGCCCGCCGCCGACGATCGCGATCCTGCAGCCTGATGGCATTCATTTCTCCACACATGCCAGGACTGCGCCCCGGCACGACCGTTCGAGCATAGCAGAACCCTGCCATCGATTTGGAAGCGCGAGAGACGCTGGCGTAGAGTGCCGACCTCCTGGCGTCAGTTTCTCATCGTTCAGATTCGAATGCCTTTTTGGAGAGACATCATGCAGAGAATCGCCGCCGTTCTGGCCGTGCTTGTCGCGCATCTGCTGATGTTTCAAGCAGCGCAAGCCCAGACCTATCCGGATCGGCCGATCAAGCTGGTCGTGCCGTCGCCCGCCGGCGGGCCTCCGGATGTCATGGCGCGGCTCCTGTCGGACAAGATGGCGGTGGCTCTCGGACAGCCCGTGGTCGTGGAGAACCGTGGCGGAGCCGGCGGCACGATCGGAGCCAGATCGGTCCTCGCCGCAGAGCCGGACGGCTACACGCTGCTGATGGGAAGCACGAGCACGCTTCTCGTCGCGCCGTCGATTTACAAAAACGCCGGCTACAACGCCGGATCGTTCGCGCCGGTGGCTCGCGTTGCCGACAGCATTGAAGTCCTCGCCGTGCATCCGTCGGTGCCGGCCCGCTCCGTGGCCGAATTGATCGCCGTGGCGAAGTCGCGGCCGGGTACGCTGAATTTCGGTTCGGCCGGGCTCGGAACGCTGCCCCATATCGAGGGCGAACTCCTGAAGGCGCGCGCGCAGATCGATATCAGCCACGTTCCCTATCGCGGCGGCGGTCTGGCGCTGACGGGCTTGATCGGTGGCCAGATCCAGATTCTCTTCTCCACGCTCACTCAAATGCTCCCGAACATCCAGGAGGGCCGTGTGCGGGGGTTGGCGGTGACAGGCGCGGCGCGCAGCAAGCTGGCGCCGGACATTCCGACCATGGCCGAGAGCGGGTTCGATCAGTTCGTCGTGACGTCGATCTCAGCGATCGTCGCGCCGCCCGGCACTCCGATCGAAATCAGGCGGCGGTTGAACCAGGCGGTGGCGGGTGCGCTCAAATCGGAGGACGTCGAGCGGTCATTGTCGAGAATGGGTGGCGAGGCGCGGCCCGCATCGCCGGAAGAGCTCGCGACTTACCTGGGTGGCGAGCAACAACGCTGGGCGCGCATCATCGAGACCACGGGGGTTTCGGTTGATTAAACGCAGGCCGCGTGGAACGAATTCGTGTTCCGGCCGTTGCCCCGTGCCTCAACACAAGGAACGGATCCTCATGCGCAACCTCAGCGCCGTCGCTGTCATGTTGACGATCACGGCTACGCTGCCTGCGTCCGCTTATACGCAGGCGGACGTCGATGCCTGCACGCCGGACGCGATGCGGCTTTGCTCCGCGGCGATACCCGACGAAAACCGCGTGGCGGCGTGCTTGGTGACGAACAAGCAGCAATTGAGCGCCGCCTGCACGGCGGTGTTCAATCGGATACGCGCCCCCAGCGCGTCCCGCGAGCGGCCGGCGCGCGCGCAGTAAACCAAGTCTAGGTCTGGCAAGTTAGGGATGGCGCCCGCTCTCAGAGCGGCCGCTGTGCTTCCAGCGCGGCCAGCGGAACGTCGATTTCACAGACGAGCCCGGCGGGCTGGTATTTCATCCGCACCTCGCCGTGAAGCTGTTCGGCGAGGCGATTGATCAGGCGCGTGCCGAAGCCGCGCCGGGTGGGCTCTCGTACTTTCGGCCCTCTGCTCTCGGTCCAGATCAGCTTGATCCGCCGCGCCCGGCCGTCGACCGACGATGCGATCCCGACGCGTCCCGCGTTGTCCGACAGCGCGCCGTATTTAACGGCGTTGGTGCATAGCTCGTTGAGCGACATGGTGAGGGGAAGCACCGCGCCGGCACCGATCTCGATCGCGGTGTCCTGCACGGCAAACCGCCGCACCTCGCGGCCGTCGAACGGCTCGATCGCGGCTCGAATAACCTCGGTCAGTTTCGCGCTCGACCAGTTTGCCTGCAGCAGCAGGTCGTGCGCGCGGCCCAAGGCCATCAACCGGCTTTCGACGGCCACCCGGCCTTGCTCGAGGCTGTCCGCGGTTCGCAGGCTCTGCGAGGTGATAGCGAGCACCGTCGCAAGCGTGTTCTTCACGCGATGATGGAGCTCCTCCAGCAGCAGGCGCTGCAAGCGCGTGGCGGCTTCGTTCTCGGTGGCGTCAATTCCGGCTTTTGCCAGCAGCCGCGCAGCGTCGAATTTGGCTTGGGTCAGGAGCTCGCGAAGCCCGGCATTTTCCGCTTCGAGCGCGTCTTCCTTGCGGCTTGTCGAGTCTTTCGCCATGACGGTTCCCGTGCGCCGTTGGTCCCGGCACCCTAACAGGAAAATAGCCGGTGGGCCGAGGCGGCCCGGACCGGGATCAAAGGATGGTGATCTCGCTGTCCTTGGAGTCGTAGATCGTCACCTGCACGATCGGGTGCGCCTTCTTGATCGCGGCGCCCGCCGTCTCGGCGGCATCGTGCGTCGTGTACGACATCTTGGTCTGCCGGTCGACTTGGAGGCGGTAGCGCTCCATCGTGGTGCGGCCCTGTCCGAGCGTGACGGGGGCGGTCTCCTCGGCGTCCTTCTTGGGCATCGTCATCTTGGTCGTGAGCGTTTTGGTTTCTTTCATAAGCCTCAAGTCTCCTTGCGTGCGCCCGGAATTGGGTTGCACGCCAACACATAAAATCAATCATTTGACTGATGGGGACCGATCGCTCTGACAGCGGCTCGGCTGGCTCGACCGTGCGCCTATTTGCGCCGAAAGTCGAGCGGTTTTGTCTGCAAACCCTGCCTAGTCGCAGCGATTGATGCGGCGGATTGCGTACGCGCCATCGGACCGCTTCACGCGCACCGGCACGTTGCGGCAGTTGGCCTGCGCGTTGGAATCGCGGCCGTCGGTGGCGGCGCCCGGTGTGGCGACATTGAGGTCGCTATCGTCGTAGAGCCAGTGGCGGCGACCTTGCCAGCGCTCGTGCCAGCCCTCGCCGACCGGCTCGACGACGGGCGGGGCGTCCTGAGGCTCCACGTAAGGGGTGGCGGCGGCGGGGGCGGCCGCGAGGAGGAAGCCAAGGACGATGAATGGAATGGAGCGCATGGGATAGCAACGCTCACGGCGACGCGGGGTTCCGCCAGAAACCGACCGGCTATCGCATGCGGGGCTGGTCGTCGCCCGGCTGCACCGGGTCTTGCATCGGCCGGTCCGGAGGATCGTGCGACGGCTCGATCACCGGGTCTTGCGACGGTTGATCCGGCGGATCGCTGTCCGGCCGGCGTCTGGGATCGGTCGGCTCAGGTCGTTCGATGGGCGTTGGCTGCTTGGGCACGCCGGTTGAACGCGCGGCGGCCGCCGCATGTTCCGGTAAATTGTCACCCGTGCGGGCGGCCAAGTGCTAATGTCCACCTCGCCTCGTGACGTTCGGCTTCTCCTGCGCCAGGGAAGCCGGGACGAGGCTGCAGGATGGGCCATGATCGACGTTTCCGATTTTTCCGTTGTCGTCAAAAACCGCGCCCGGCCTCCGAAGCCGTGGCGGTGGGAGATTTATCGCGCCGGCCGCAGCAGCCCGATCAGCCAGTCGACGGTTCACTTCGAATCCATGACGGAGGCCGGCCGCGCCGGGCGAACGGCGCTCAGCCTGTTCTTGAGTGAGTTCCAGGTTGAGGTCGGCCGGTAAAGTTCCGGCAGGCGAAGTGTGCCCCCGTTGCGGCCGTGCAAGGCCGCGCCGGCCGTCGCCCCCCAACGATCGAAGATCGCCCGCCCTGTGAACGGTCATGCTAGGGTGCAGGATGCATTTGCACATTTTCAAATTGCTGCCAAAGCTGTTGGTCGTTTTCATCGTCGTCAGCGCCGCCCTTGTCGAGCCGGCGATGGCGCAGGCAACCAAGAAAAAATTCGACCTGTCCCAACTGTCCTGCGGGCAGAAGCTGCTGGTCGACGACCAATCGTGCCAGGCGGGGCAGATCCTGGAAGTGACCGGGAGTTGCCTCGACACCGTGCCTGCCGATGGCACGCGGGGCAGGGGCATCCAGTACAATTGCATGAAGCGGAAGTAGCGCGGCCGCGGGCGGAGATTCAGAACGCGCCGGCTAGACCATGGACCCTTCAGGTACTGGTCGACCGCGTCGGGCGCGACCGCGTTGCGCAGCGTCAGGTCGCGGATGCACTTCCCCGCGAGGTCGTACGAGCCGTAGCAATAGTGCGCGATCAGCGCGAGGTGCTTGAGCTGCTCCGCGCTCATGTCGTCCGGCCGCGTGAAGTCGCGCACGTAAAGCACATCGGTGTACAGCCCGTGGTTCATGGTGGCGCGGAGGTCGTTGGCGAAACGCATCGGCAGGATCATGGCCTTCTGAACTTCGGAAAAGATGTGCGGGATCATGCCGAGCGAGCGCAGCTCGCGGTCAATGTCGCCGTACAGCGGCTGGTCCTTGTAGATCTGCATGAAGCAGACTTCGGTCTGCACCGCCACCGCGCCGGCGAGGCTCGCGCGGCCGCCCTGGAACACCGCAAGCTCCGAGCCCTGCGTCGATCTTCAGGAAATCGAGCGCGCCGATCTCGGCGATATCGTCGAGCCGGCGCGTGTCGAGCGCCACCTCGCCGACCACCATGCCGAAGATTGAATAGAGCGCGAGGCAGTCGAGCACCTGCGGGTTCGGCGTCAGCAGGCTGCTCATTCCCGGCGCGTGGCAGAGCTTCAGCGTCCCCGGCTTTCCGTCGCCGACCGCGTAGGGCAGGTAGGTTTCCAGATCGCTCTTGCGCAGGTTGAGCGCGGCGAGTCCTTCGGCCTGCGGCTCGAATCCGACCAGCGTTGCGATGCGCTTTTGCAGCATCGGCGCGTAGGGCGGCACGTCGGTGATGGGTTTGGCGCCGACGTCGACCACGCCGGTGCGGCGCCCCGGCTGCAGCAGTTCGACCAGCAGCTCTGTCATGGCGCGGCCTTCCTGCGGCGAGCCGCGAATCGGATGCCGCAGGATCAGGGTAGGGGAATGTTTGCCGTCGGGGCTGCGATCGAGGCGGCCGTCCATGCATTAATTGAGGGGAAACGGACGGCGTTCCGGCCGATCCAATGGCGCACATCATCGCGCCCCTTGGATCATTGCCAGCGCGCGTGCGCGCGAAATAAAGACTCGTGCGCCGTCCTCACGCTGCAATCGATGCAAAAGTGCGGGGCGCGCCACCCCCCGATGAGCGCGCCCCGCGAGCCGACCCCGGCTCGAGTCCGGGGCGGACTTTTCCCGCGTGGGGAGAGCAAATGATGGTTGTGCCGAGGAACGGGCTTGCCCCGCCGCATCCCTTGTTGCTCCGTCGCGCGGGCAGGGCGGCAGGTTCATCGCGGCGTGAATTTTTTCAGGGCAGGCGGATCGCCCGCTCGGCCGCCCGCCGCAAAGAAAAAGCGGCCGACATGCGGCCGCTTCTTGTCGCCCTCCGGTTGGCCGCCGTTACCAGCGCCGCCAGGCGCGATAGCGCGGTCCTCCGTACCAGCGCGGCCCGCCATAGGCATACGGTCCGTAGAAGCGATTCGGCCGCCACCAGCAGCGGCCCCAGGCGTTACACACCCAGCGGGCCGCTTCCGGCTGCGCGCCGGTGTCGACCGCGGCGAGGTTGCTGACCGGCATGGCCTGCGCGCCGGCCGAAAGGCCGGTGGCGAGCACGCCCGCGATCAGCGCCAGCTTGATCTTGGACATGATGGTCTCTCCTTGCGTCGCACCCCCGGCAGATACAACGCGGGAATCGGTAAAATTGTTTCGGAATGCCGCTTTTTGGCGCGATCGCGGCCGGACGGAACTGGAACGCACGGCCGGGCCTATTCGTTTTTCATGAGGCTGCAACAACGGAAGGAAATGCCATGCGCAGGCTCGGCATCGCGCTCGTTCTTTGCTCGGCGGCGGTTTCCCTTTCGGCGGCCGAATACTCTCAGCAGGACGTGGCCGCCTGCACGCCCGACACATGGCGCGTGTGCAGCCATGCGATCCCGGACGCAGACCGTGTGCGCCAGTGCCTGTTCGCCAACCAGCCCAGCCTCAGCACGCCGTGCTTCAATGTGATCGAGCGGGCGCGTGCGGAGCGCGGGATGAACGGGCAGGGGCAGCGGTCGACGACCGGGCAGGGCGGGCAGGCGATACAGCGGCCGCGGTATTATTGAGGCATCAGCTTCGCCGCTGTCCGTCTACGGAAACGCGTTCAGCAGCCCGGTCAGCATCGTCACGAGTTTTTCGCCAGTCGTGCCGAGAATCGCCATGATCGCCAACGCGATCATTGCGCAGATCAGCCCGTATTCGATGGAAGTTCACCGGAGTCTTCAGCGAGAAAACGCTTCAACATCATTCCCATTGCCATTCCAGATTCCCATTGCCATTCCAGAGCCTCGCGCCGCGACGTCCTGCGTCGCGCGCACACGTTCTGATAGAAAAAACTTGGTGATGGCCGAGGGTAATTGCTAAAGTTTATTCGAATTTTCGGTGACGGACGTTGAGCCCACCAGCGCGTGCGCCAGCCGCACCTACTGCAGCGCCTGCCGCACTTTCTCCAGTCCGGCGACGGCGCATTCCTCATCCTTGCCGGGCGAGCCGGCGACACCGACGCCTGCGACCACATCGTTGCCGAGCTTGATCGGCACTCCACCGTTGAGCCCGGTGACGTTCGGCAGCAGGGTCTGGTCGCGCCGCGACTGGCGCGCCGGGATCTCCTTCTGGAATTCCGTCGTGGTAATGCCGAAGGTGCGCGAGGTGTAGGCCTTGCGGCGCGCGGCCTCCATGGCATGCGGCCGGGCGTTGTCGTCCTTGAGCGCGACGATGGTGTCGCCGGCGCGGTCGACCACGACCACGGCAGCAGTGGTGAGGCCCAGCGCCTTACAGGCGTCGATGGCTCCGGTCGCGATCGCAAGCGCCATCGCGTACGACAGGTCGCGGCGCTGCACGAGTTGCTGTGCCGAAGCGGCCGAGGCAAGCGAAGCGACGAGCGCGGTGGCGGCGATGCAGGCGAGTGGACGGATCATGGCGTGTCTCCCCCGGTGGATGAGGGAGCGTAGCTTCATCGAAACCGGTTCACAATCTGAAGCGCGGCCCACGAGCCCAAGAGCGTAAGGGCCATCATGCCGGCGGATGCAACGTAGCGCATGGGATGTTGCGAGGCCGCAAGCGGCCCATCCAGCTCCATGAGCGGGAGTATCGTTTCCATAACCAGGGCGCCCAAGGTGACGCCCAGGAAGCCGCCGATGACCGCGCAGACGATGCTCACGATCCAGCCCAACACGCCGCGCTTATTTGACCACGCGTCATGGAATCCCACGGCCAGCATGGCAAGGAAGACCATCAGCAAAAGGGCCATCGGGCCGCCTACGCTCGACTTGGGTATCGCGCCCGCGAAGTCGACCAGCAAAATGCCTAGGATGCCGACAAGCGTGATGATCCTCATCGCGTGTGCCCTCCGCCCCTCTTACTGTACGGCCCCAAAAGAGTCCGCTGCAACTGATGAGGGATCGAGTCCTCAAACCCTCTCGACGAAGCTATCCACCACGCGCTTTTCGCCGGCCTTGTCGAACGCAATCGTCAGCTTGTTGCCGTCGATCGCGGTGACGTTGCCGTTGCCGAACTTCAGGTGAAACACCCGGTCGCCGATCGAGAAGGCCGACACCGTGCCGGTCGATTTCGCGATCAGTTCGCCTTCGATGGTGAGTGGGGCGTGCTTGATCGCGGTGCGGCGCTTTGCGCGGCCGCCCGCGCGCGGAGCGGGCGAATCCTCGTCGTAGTCGGGCTGCACGTAATCGAGTGAATCGTCGCCGACGCCGCCTTCGCCGTAACGCGGCGTGCCGTTCTCGGAGAAGCCGCCGCGGCTCTTGTTGGCCTGGGCGCGTTGCCAGCCGGGCGTCGAATAGTTCGAGCCGAACGCCGTCATCTTGTCGAAGCGTGACGCGCCGTAGCCGGCCGCGCCGCCGAACGAGCCCTTGCTCTCCGTCACCTCGACATTCGCCGCCGGCAATTCGTCGAGGAAGCGCGACGGGATGTTGGTGGTCCACATGCCGTGGGTGCGGCGGTTGGTGGCGAAGAAGATCTTGGCACGCTTCCTCGCGCGCGTCAGGCCCACGTGGCCGAGGCGGCGCTCCTCCTCCAGCCCGGCGCGGCCCTGGTCGTCGAGCGTGCGCTGGCTCGGGAACAGGCCTTCCTCCCAGCCGGGTAGGAACACGGTGTCGAACTCCAGGCCCTTGGCGGCGTGCAGCGTCATCACGTTGACGGCGTCCTCGCCCTCGCCGCGGTCGACGTCCATCACCAGGCTGATGTGTTCGAGGAAGCCGGCCAGGTTCTCGAACTCCTCCATGGAGCGCACCAGCTCCTTGAGGTTCTCGAGGCGGCCGGCGGCGTCGGCGCTGCGGTCCTTCTGCCACATCTCCGTGTACCCGGATTCATCAAGCACCAGCTCGGCGAGCTCGGTGTGCGGCAGCGTGTCCTTCTGCTTGCGCCAGCGCTCGAAGCTGTCCATCAGGCCGCGCAGGGTGCCGCGCGGCTTGGGCTTCAGCTCGTCGGACTCGACGATGAGGCGCGCGGCCTCGGTGAGCGGCACGCGGCGCTTGCGCGCGAGGTCGTGCATCGCCTGCACGGTGGCGTCGCCGAGCCCGCGCTTCGGCACGTTGACGATGCGCTCGAAGGCGAGGTCGTCGGCCGGTGAATTGATGACGCGCAGATAGGCCAGCGCGTCGCGGATCTCGGCGCGCTCGTAGAAGCGCGGGCCGCCGATCACGCGATAGGGCAGGCCGAGGGTGACGAAGCGGTCCTCGAACTCGCGCATCTGGTAGGAGGCGCGCACCAGGATGGCGATCTGGTCGAGCAGGTGCGGCTTTCCGTCGTTTCCGCCGCGCTGGAGCTGCTCGATCTCCTCGCCGATCGAGCGGGCTTCTTCCTCGCTATCCCACGAACCGGTGACGGTGACTTTCTCGCCGTCGATGTCCTCGGTGCGCAGCGTCTTGCCGAGCCTTCCCTCATTGTGAGCAATGAGATGGCTCGCCGCCGCCAGGATGTGTCCCGTGCTCCGGTAGTTTCTTTCAAGCCTTATGACTTTCGCTCCTGGAAAGTCATGATCGAATCTGAGGATGTTATCGACCTCGGCGCCGCGCCAGCCATAGATCGACTGGTCGTCATCGCCGACGCAGCAGATGTTTTTGGGGGGCGAGGGCACGCTCTCTCGCTCCCTCTCCCCGCTTGCGGGGGGAGGGTCGGGGTGAGGGGGAGTCTCCGCGAGCGCGTGCTGTTGAGAGTCCCCCTCACCCGACGCACTACGCGCGTCGACCTCTCCCCGCACGCGGGGAGAGGTAAGGGCAGTGCTCGTCGCACTCCCCCGCTGCGCAATCAGCCGCAGCCACAGATACTGCGCCACGTTGGTGTCCTGATACTCATCCACCAGGATGAACTTGAAGCGCTCCTGATACTGCCGCAGCACGTCGGGCTGCTCGCGGAACAGCCGGATGTTCTCCAGCAGGAGGTCGCCGAAGTCGGCGGCGTTCAATGTTTTCAGCCGGTCCTGATATGCCGCATAGAGCTTCTTGCCGCGGCCGTTGGCAAAGCTCGCCGCCTCGCCGGGCGGCACCATGTCCGGCGTCAGCCCGCGGTTCTTCCAATGGTCGATCAGCCCGGCCAGCACGCGCGCCGGCCAGCGCTTCTCGTCGATGCCCTCGGCGTCGAGCAATTGCTTGATCAGCCGGATCTGGTCGGCGACGTCGAGGATGGTGAAATCGCTCTTCAGCCCGATCAGCTCGGCGTGGCGGCGCAGGATCTTGACGCCGATGGCGTGGAAGGTGCCGAGCCACGGCATGCCCTCGACCACCTGGCCGACGTATTTGCCGATCCGCGCCTTCATCTCGCGCGCCGCCTTGTTGGTGAAGGTGACCGCGAGGATTTCGGACGGCCGCGCCCGCCCCAGGCTCAAGATGTGCGCGATGCGCGTGGTGAGGACGCGGGTCTTGCCGGTTCCGGCGCCGGCCAGCACCAGGACCGGGCCGTCCAACGTCTCGACGGCAAGCTGCTGCTCGGCGTTCAGGCCCTCCAAATAGGGCGCACCGCCGCGGGCGCTCAACATGGCGCGCGCGGCAATGCCGCCCGCCGCCGGGGCGGGCGCTGCGGGAAACGGCTCTCGTTTGACGGGCTCAGCCAAGATCAGGCTTGTCCACGGGAATCAT
>Ga0190270_10001416_pt1 | contig 11135 bp, 13 predicted proteins | sample Popmic320T_FD_133748 | JGI IMG/M metagenome (GOLD analysis project Ga0190270, IMG submission 133748) | Populus adjacent soil microbial communities from riparian zone of Weber River, Utah, USA - 320 T | ecosystem: Environmental > Terrestrial > Soil > Riparian zone | place: USA: Utah | collected... | reverse complement strand
CACGGACGGTGGCGACGCCGACGGCACCGACGGTGACGTGACGGACAGCTCCGACGGCGACTCGAGTGATGCCGACGGCACCGACGCCTGAGCCCTGACGTCGGCGTGGACGCTCTCGCTCTGCTGAGTGGTGACGCCCAGACCTTCCTCGCGAAGGTCTGGGCGTCACGCATCCACCTGCACCGCACCGACCCGGCCGAACTGGTCGGGCTGCTCTCCCTCGACGACGTCGACCATCTCCTGACGAGCACGGCGATCCGCACACCCGCTGTCCGCGTCGTCCAAGGGGGCTCGGTGCTGCCATCCTCGGCGTTCACCCGCTCCGGCAGCATCGCCGGCCAGCCGTTGACCGGGCTCGTCGACCCCCGCAAGGCGCTGGCGCTCTTCGACGGCGGCGCAACCGTCGTCCTGCAGGGCCTGCACCGGTACTGGCCCCCGCTCATCGACCTGGTCCGTGACCTCGAGCTCCAGCTCGGTCACCCCTGCCAGGCCAACGCGTACCTCACCCCGCGCGGAGCCCAAGGGTTCGCGCGGCACTCCGACACCCACGACGTGTTCGTGTTCCAGACGCACGGCCACAAGCACTGGGACGTCGTGGACGTCTGGGAGGGCGACGACCCCCACCGCGGCGAAGGGCCCAGCCGCGACGTCCTGCTCGAGCCCGGCCTGTCGATGTACCTCCCCACCGGCACCCCTCACTCCGCGCGCAGTGAGGAGGACGTGTCCCTGCACGTCACGCTCGGCATCAACCGGGTGCTCTGGCGCGACCTCCTCGGCGACCTGGCGAAGCAGGTCCTCGCCGACGAGCAGTACGCCGAGCCGGTCCCGCCCGGCTACGTCGACGACCCCTCCGTCCTGGCCGACGCATTGCGCGCACGCCTCGACGGGATGGCGGAAGGGCTGAGCGGCCTTCAGCCCGAGCAGGTCGCGGAGGACCGCGCCGCGTCGTACCTCACGGGACGCCCACCACTCGTCCGTGGCGGCCTGCTGGACCTCGAACGACTTCCGGCTCTCGACGCACACACCCGGGTGGTCCGTCGCCGGCACGCCACGGTGTCGCTGCGCGACGACGGGGACCGGCTGGTGATGGGCCTGGCCGACCGCACCTTGCGGATGCCCGGCTGGCTACGCCCCGCGGTGGAGCAGATCGCCGGGCAGCGCGAGCTCACCGTCGGCGACCTGCCCCTCGACCCGCAGAGCGCCCTGGTTCTCGTACGACGGCTGGTCCGCGAGGGCCTGCTGCAGATCGAACGCTGACCGGCGACATGATCACCGCGTCATGACCCGTCCTCCCCTGCCGACGAGCGATCCGCCACCCCCGTTCCGCTGCGCGGCCGCGAGCCTGCACCGCGACGAGCCGCACGTCGGGACGGCGTCCACCGTGCGCGCGTTCGTGGCGCTCGAGGACCCCGGGCCCTGGGGCGTCGAGGCGCTCGCGGACAGCCGTCTTCCGGACGCAGTCAAGCAGTTCCTCCGAACCGTCGAGAGTCAGCGCGCCAAGGCGCTCCTGGTACGACGGCCGGGGCCGGCGTCGAGGCGGAGCGCCGCGGACGGGGTGCGCGTGCTGGTCGCCCACACCTCGGGGCCGTGGCTGGAGACCACGGTGCTCGACCGCGTCGAGGACGTCGTCGACCTCGACCTCGGCGGGCTCGGCGACGGCCGCTCCCCAGGGCTCGACCGGGTCGACGCGCCGGCGTACCTCGTGTGCACGCACGGACGCCACGACGCCTGCTGCGCCGAGCGCGGCCGGCCCTTCGCGGCGGCGCTGGCCGAGGTGGCGCCGGAGCAGACGTGGGAGGTGTCCCACGTCGGGGGCGACCGGTTCGCGGCCAACGCAGTGGTGCTCCCGCACGGGCTCTACTACGGGCGGCTGGACGTCGCACAGGCCGCGTCGTTCGCCGCGGACCATGCCGAGGGCCTGCTCGACCTCGACCACCTGCGCGGGCGGTCGTCGTACGGCTTCGCCGTGCAGGCCGCGGAGATCCACCTACGCCGGGAGCTCGGCGACCGGCGAGTGGCGGCGTACCCCGTGCGCTCGGTCATCCGCAACGAGTCCCGCACCTCCGCCGTCTTCGAGGTCGACGAGGGCGCGTGGCAGGTCGACGTCGAGACCTCCGCCAACCCCCAGCAGACGTTGACGTGCAAGGCCGCCGCCCCGTCCGTCTCGCCCCTCCACGAGGTCCTCGCGCTCACCCGCCTCTGACACGTCAGGGGAGGTGGACGTCCTCCGGGCGCGACGGTCGGTCGATGGCGATCACCTCTGGCGGCAGACCCCACTGGTTGCGGCCGAGTCGCGACAGGGGCTCGAGCGCCTCGATGGTCGGATGCTGTCCGTCCAGCGCCGACTCCCAGACCGTGGCGACGAGCACCGTGCCGAGGACCACGGTCGACGTGCCGAGGTCGACGAGGCTGTGCAGTCGGCACTCCAGTGATGCCGGCGACTCCGCCACCCGGAGCGGGCGGACCCGCTCGCTCGGCTCCATCACCAGGTCGAGCGCCTCGGCCTCGTCGGTCCCGGCGTCGAAGCGCGCACTCGACCCGTTCACGTGCTGCAGCAGCCAGCGCGGCGCCAGGTTGACGACGAACTCCTCGGTCTCCCGGACGTTGCGCAACGTGTCCTTGGACCCCACGGACGTGAACTGCACGATGCCTGGGTCGTTGCACGCGACGGTGAAGTACGAGTGCGGTGCCAGGTTGCCCACCCCGTCCGACGACACCGTCGACACCCAGGCGATCGGCCTCGGGACGACGAGCGCGGTCAGCAGTCGATGCCCAGGCACCTCGGGATCGGAGAAGTCGAGGACGCGGCGGGCATGCGAGGTCATGCCTCATCCTGTCGCGTCGATCCCGGACGTCGCCACGGGGTCGCAGCGGGGTCGCAGCGCGGTCGCAGCGGGGCTAGTGTCGTCGTGGAAGGAGGGCGGCATGCCGGACCACGAGACCATGCTCCGAGCCCTCCGCCGGCACTGGGAGTACGGCGGACACGACCAGGACGTCGCGCACGAGATCTACCGGCCGGACGCAGTGCTCGAGTTCCCCCAGTCCGGTGAGCGTTTCGAGGGTGTCGAGAACTTCCGCGAGTGGCGCCGCGGCTACCCAGGGGTCCTGCGGTTCTTCATCCGCCGGCTCACGCTGCTCGACGGCTTTGCGGTGGCCGAGAACCTCATCAGCTACGACGGCGCGCCCTGGATGTTCACGGTCAACGTCATGGAGCTCGAGGACGACCGGATCGTCCGTGAGCGCATCTACATCATGGACGGGTGGGACCCGGCCGACTTCCGAGAGCCCTACCGCGCGTCGCTCGACGTCGACCGGCCGCTCCCCAGCCTCGACGACGCGCTCCGCCCGCCCGACTGAGAGCACGCTCGCGCGAACCCTGGGAATCCGCGGTCAGCCCTCCCGGCCCTCCACGGGCAGACGGACCCGGAAGACGGACTCGCCGCCCTCCCGCAGGTACTCGATCGACCCGCCGTGCCTCTCCACGACGATCCGCCGTGCGATGTCCAACCCCAGGCCGGTGCCCTTGCCCACGTCCTTGGTGGTGAAGAACGCCTCGAACGCCCGCGCCGCAACGTCCTCGGGCATGCCGGGACCGGTGTCGGCCAGCTCGACGAGGACGTGGTCCCCGTCGGCCCGGGTCGAGATGCGGAGCCGCCCGGACCCGGCCATGGCGTCGACAGCGTTGTCGATGAGGTTCGCCCAGACCTGGTTCAGCTCTCCGGCGTACGCCTCGATCTGCGGTACGTCGGTGTAGTCGCGCTCGACCTCGACCCCCTGCTTGAGCTTGTGCGCAAGCACGACGAGGCTGCTCTCGATCCCCTCGGTGACCGTCATCCGCTGCCTCGACCCACGGTCCATCTGGGAGAAGGACTTCACCGCGGCGACCAGCTCGGAGATGCGCCGGGTGGACTCCTTGACCTCCTCCAGCAGGCCGACCGTGGCGAACGTGCTGGCTACCCAGCGCAGCGCCGGGTCGAGGCCGCTCGCGCCCACCGCGCCGGCCACCCGGTCGCACCACGCGACGTCGGCGCCCGCCGCCGCGAGCGGTGCGGCCAGCCCCCACGCGTCACCGACGTCGTGTCCTTCCAGCCAGGCTGCGAGTGCCTCCTCGGCGTCAGCCACGTCGAGCGGGTCGCGGACCTCGTGGATCGGCCGAAGCTCCAGTCGGAGGTCGTCGAGCGCGGCGAACTGGGCAGCACTGGTCTCGCCGTCGGCGAGACGACGCAGCGACACGAGGAGGGTGCCGGTGCTCGACTGGAGGGAGTCGACGGCCCGGGTCGCTGCGGCGGCGGGGTTGTTGATCTCGTGTGCCAGTCCGGCGGACAGCGTGCCGAGCGTGACCAGCGACTCCCGCTGCCGCACGGTGGACTCGATGCTGCGGGCGGTGTGGTAGAGCCCCTGGATGAGGTTCATCGCGAACGGGAACCAGGCGTCCGCCCGGTCGCGCAGTGCCTCCGACGGCACCCGGAGCATGCGGCCCGGCTCAGCGCCGCGCCCGGTCGCGAGGTAGACGCCCTGGTCGTCCCAGGCGCGGAACCCGCCGGCCCACCGTCCGGGCACGTCCATGTGCCGGACGACGACCTCCTCCCTGCCGACCCGACGGGAGAGCTGGACGGAGCCGTCGACCAGGACCCACCACGAGTCCGCGTGGTCGCCCTCGGCGAAGAGCACCTCGCCCGGCACGATCGCGACCTCCTCGCCGTCGTCGATGAGCGAGCGCACCTGGTCGGCGGTCAGCCCGTCGAAGAGCGGGATCGGCCGGAGCTCCGCAACGGTGATCACGTGACCGCCAGGAACCGGTGCACGTGGTAGACCGCCATCGCACCCTCGCCGACCGCTGAGGCCACCCGCTTCATCGACCCGAGCCGCACGTCGCCGGCGGCGAACACGCCGGCCACGCTCGTCTCCAGGGCGTACGGTGCCCGCTCCCCCGGCGGCAGGTCCGACGCCATGACGAGCTCGGCGCCGGTGACCACGAACCCGTTCTCGTCGCGGGTCACCGCGTCGCCGAGCCAGTCGGTGCGCGGACTGGCGCCGATGAAGACGAACAGCCAGCTGGTCGCGACCTCCTCCGTCCTCTCAGAGTCCCGGTCAGCCAGGTTGAGGGCCTCGAGGTGCCCGTCGCCGCGGGCACCGACGACCTCGGTGCGGAGACGCACCTCGATGGTGGGCGCCGCCGCGATCCGGTCGACGAGGTACTGCGACATCGAGGTCTCCAGGCGGGCTCCACGCACGAGCAGCACCACGCGCTTGGCGAACAACGCCAGCCGGAGGGCCGCCTGCCCCGCCGAGTTGGCCGCGCCGACGACGTACACCTCGTCGTCCTGCACCTGGACCGCGTCGCTGGCGTTCGCCCCGTAGTAGATGCCGCGCCCGGTGAGGTCGTCAACGCCGTCGGCCTCCAGACGCCGGTACGAGACGCCGGTCGCGACGATGACGCTGCGCGCCTCCACCTCACCCTCCCCCAGCCGCACCACGCGGACCGGGCCGCGGGTCTCGAGCCCGGTCACGTCACGGGCGAGCACCATCTCCGCGCCGAAGCGGGATACCTGCGCGAGGGCCCGTTGGGTGAGGTCGGCGCCGGTGAGGCCGCGCGGGAAGCCGAGGTAGTTCTCGATCGCGGCACTGGTCGCCGCCTGCCCGCCCGGGGCCTCGCGCTCGACGACCACGGTGCGCAGTCCTTCCGAGGCCGCGTAGACGGCGGCCGCCAGCCCGGCCGGCCCGGCTCCGACGATGCACACGTCGTACAGCGGCTGCTCGGCGACGGTGCGCAGCCCCAGTGCCGAGGCCAGGTCGAGCGTCGTCGGTGACCGCAGGGTGTCGCCGCCGGGCAGCAGCACGAGGGGCAGCTCATCGACCCGGGCCTCCGCGAGGTCCTGCAGCCGCGCGCCCTCGGCATCGCGCTCCACGTCGTACCAGCGGTAGGGCACGTAGTTGCGCGCCAGGAAGCTCTTCACCTCGTGGCTGCGCTCGGACCAGCGGTGCCCGACCACCCGGACCTCGCGGCTGTGGTCGGGGTGCGCCCGCACCCAGTCCTGCAGCAGGTCGTCGACGATCGGGTAGAGCCGTTCCTCGGGCGGGTCCCACGGCTTGAGGAGGTAGTAGTCGAGACCGATCTCGTTGATCGCGCTGATCGCCACGTCGGTGTCGGCGTACGCCGTCAGCAGCAGGAACTTCGCGTCCGGGGCGTGGGTCCGTGCCTGCCCGAGCATCTCGATGCCGGTCATGCCCGGCATCCGCTGGTCGGTGACGACGAGCGCGACGGGATCGTCGCGGAGTGCCAGGCGGGCCAGCACGTCGAGAGCCTCGGCGCCGGACAGCGCCCGGACCAGGCGGTAGCCCTCGCCGTACCTCTCCCGCAGGTCCCGGGTGAGCGCGGCCGACACCACCGGGTCGTCGTCGACGGTGACGATCGTCGCCTTGGCCACGACACCACCTCCCGTTCCCCCGCCCGACGGCGAGCATAGGCGCCGAACCGCCCCTCATGCTGTGCCGAACCGCGGGTGATCGTCGAGGCCGACGTGGTCCGTGACCGGCGGCTGGCGTCGTGGCCGAGCCTGCAGACCGACATCCGCAACGCCGGCGGCGAGTGGGTCGACGAGGAGGTCGTCGTCGACGGCAACCTGATCACCAGCCGGAAGCCGGACGACCTCCCGGCGTTCACCCGCAAGCTGGCGTCGAGCCTCTCCGCCTCACGCATCAGGGCCCGGGTAACAGGGCCTTTGGTCACCATCCCTTCGGGCTACCCCGAAGGTCCGGACGGTCATACTTCGCCGACCCGGAGAATTCGGGCACTGTGACTCTGTCATGAACTGCCCTCTGGCCCGTCTCATGGATGTACGCACCCAACGGGAGATGAGGGGGCCGGGAGATGACCACCGAACGGCACGCATGGATTTCGACACTCGACGTGTCGCAGGAACAGCAGCGTCAGCTGCTCTCGCAGGTCTGCCGATGCGGCCAGGAGCTCGACATCTGCACGCGCTCGCACTGCCCGCGCTGCGGCGCGAACGTCGCAGTGCTGGAGCCGGCACACGTCTGAACAAGCTGTGGGGGTTCCCGGGACCTGGGACTGGGAACCCTCACGTCCACCCTCCGAACCCGTCGCCGGGGTCGGCAGTCAGGGGAGGCCCCGGTGTCCGGGACCTCCCCTGATGGTCTCTCCACCGAGGTCAGGCTCAGCCGTGGACCAGCCGTTCGGGCCGCTTTCTCTCCCCAGAGGCATCTTCTCCGAGTTCTCCACAGATCGAACACAGAGACGGAAACTGGCACGAAGTCCCCGTAGCGTGGGCTCATGGAGGACAGACAGCGGACCCCGGTCGCGGAGCGGCAGCGTGGGGTGCACTGGTTCTCCGGCCGCGTGCACGAGGTCGTCGACGAGGTCGGTGAGTCCGGTCTCGCGCTGCTGACGCTGAGCGCCGTAGAGGCGGGCGAGACGGTGCTCGACCTCCTTCGGGCGGCGGAGCGTCTGCAGGGCCTGGCGTTGAAGGTCCTGGCCCATGCCGACGCCGTCGACATCGCGGAGCTGAGCGGCGCGACGTCGACCCAGGCGTGGCTCGCGCACGCCGCGAACATGCCGCACAGCCGTGCCCGTGTCCTGGTCGAGCAGGCCGGGCGCCTGGGTGCGACCTACCACGCCACCGCTGAGGCCCTGGTCGCCGGCGAGGTCGACGCCGAGCAGGCGAGCGTGGTGGTGCGATCCTGCGACGCGCTGACCACCGAGGTCGGTCCCGAGCTGGTGGCCAAGGCCGAGGCGCACCTGCTCAGCGAGGCCACCACCTTCAACGCCACGCGGCTGGCCACGCTGGGCAAGCACGTGCTGCACGTGATCGACCCCGACGCCGCCGACCGCGAGCTCTCCCGGAGGCTCGAGGCCGAGGAGCGGGCAGCTCAGCGTGCGACGTTCTTCTCGATGCGCGACGACGGCGACGGCACCTGCACCGGCTGGTTCCGCATCCCGACCCTGCACGGCGCGATGCTGAGCAAGACGCTTCACGCCCTGGCCTCACCGCAGCGGCCCGACGCGATAGCCCGGGAGGTCGAGCAGACCATGCCCGACGGCACCGTCCGCGTCGTGCAGAAGGTGTCCAGTGAGATCCTCGGTGAGGCGTTCAGCCAGTACGTCGAGCGGTTCCCCACCAAGAAGCTGCGCCACGGCGGCGTCGACGCCACCGTCGTGGTCACCCTCGACCTCGAGGCTCTCCTGCGCGGGATCGGCGCCGCAGGGCTGGACACCGGCGGCCAGATCACCGCCGCCCAGGCCCGCCGCCTGGCCTGCCAAGCCGGACTCATCCCCGCCGTCCTCGGTGGAAAGTCAGAAGTCCTCGACCTCGGGCGCCGCCGCTACTTCAACCGTCCCCAGCGCATCGCTCTCGGTCTGCGTGACGGCGGCTGCACGGTCGACAACTGCGATCGGCCGGCCGGGTGGTGCCACGGACATCACGACATTCCCTACGCCATGGGCGGCAAGACCACCCTCGACAACGGCCGCCTGCTCTGCTCGAGGCACCACAGCCTCGTCCACCACCCTGACTACCGGGTGTCCCACATCGGCAGCGGGCGTATCAGCCTCACGCGACACCGGACGTGAGGGGAGAGCAGTCTCGCTTTGTCGACGCTGCTCTCACCGCGCGCGGGCCAGGCGGTCACCAGCGGGTCAGCTTCCAGATCTCCGGGCGCAGCTCACCGGGGTCACCGACCTCGGCGAAGATCTCGACGGCTGCCTTGAGCCTGGCCATCGACTCCTCCTCGCGGCCCGCGGCGTGGAGCAGGTCCGCGAGGTTGTTGAGCAGCGCGGCCTCGCGGTGCCGGTCGCCGAGGGCGACGCAGTGGCCGAGAGCAGTCGTCGCCGGGCGAGGCTGATGGACTCCAGCACCAGGGACCGCACCAGCTGCAGCACCGTCGCGCAGGCACAGGTGCTGATGCGGGCCGACGACCCGTTGCACGAGGTCGGCCTGATCCTGGGCGGGCACCGCCAGGAGGACCAGTTCTGGGACACCACGCTCTCGAACGTGGCGGCCGCCGTGGGAGCCCCGGACGCACCGGTCAGCAGGGTCGCGGTGTGCGTCGACAAGCGCCGGCAGTGGCGCCGGTGGACCAACGTGTTCCAGTCCGCCGCGGTCGGCTCGGTGCTCTACCTCCTCGGCGCCCCCGGTCCGCTGGGTCCGCTCCCGCCGCGCCTGACCGGTCTCGATACGCACTCGCTCCGCTCGCGCTACTCGACCAGCGAGATCATCCTCAGCGCGCCAACAACGGCGTGCCGGCGCCGGTGAGGTGGGGCACGGCGGCAGCGGTGCGGCCGGTGACGAGGAGCAGCAGCGCGCAGATCGGCCCGACCACCGGCGCATCCTCGCCCACGGCCCAGTTGGTGTCGTCGGCCTCGAGCCTGAGTCCGCGGAGCCGCCGCTTCGCGCCGAACGGGAAGCCCATGTCCCAGGCCCGCTGCGCGGCGACCGCCGCGGCCTGCGCCGGGACGGGCCGGGCGATGCCCAGGGGGATCGCCATGTCCTGGCCGTGCACGATCGTGTCCAGCATCGGCTCGAGGGGCGACACGACCGGCGCCCGTCGACGCGAGCCGACCATGGCGCGGAGCCGCTCGGCGTACACCGCGGGCGGCTCACCTCCGGCCCGCACCGCGGTGTCGTGGACCATCCGGTCGAAGCTGCCTCGCGCCCGCACGATCTCGACCATCACCGTGCTCCAGGACGTGTGCGCCAGCGTGAGGTGTGCGGCCACGTCCCCCACGCGCCACCCCTCGCACAGCGACGGTGTCTCCCACTGCTCGGGGGTCATCGCCTCGATCAGGTCGGCCAGCGACGCGCGTTGCTCGTCGGTGGTCCGCCACACCTCGTCGCTGTCCACTCCACGCTCCCGCCGTTGCCCGATGACCGGACCATTATCCGCGAAGAGCTCGTGGGATCAGTCCCGCCCGTACCCGACGCAGAGGGCCCACATGACGCCGATCGACATGGCGATGATCGTGATGGACCAGAACGGGAAGTAGGGCAGGAACATGAACTGGGCCAGTGCGACGAGGACGCCGATCCCGAGGCCCACCAGCCGCGCCCAGTCCTGCCCGTACATCAGGCCGAGGCCCGTCGCCACTGCAACGACGCCGAGGATCAGGTGGATCCAGCCCCACGTGGTGAGGTCGAACTGCCAGACGTAGTCGATGCCTGCGACGTACACCTGGTCCTCGAGCACGGCGGCGAGACCGTTGAAGACCTGGAACAGCCCGAGAGTGGCGAGCATGATGCCGGCGAACAGGGTGAGACCTGTTGCCCAGGCACCCTTCGCGGTCTCTTCGAATCGAGGAGAGGACATAGCCGGACCTTCCTTCTCCGGAGCGCGCGCACTCCGATGTGTTCCCCCGCAGGTTCAGGGAACCACCTGTTGCGGGTGAAGCAACGCTGACACGCCGCGCATAGTGTTCGGAGCACGGACGACGCTTGGAGTGCGTGGAGGGCGTGAGTGGGCAGCGTGGGCAGCGTGGGCACGAGTGCACTGACCAGGGGCATGGTCCGCGTCCCCGGCGGGCGGTTCCGGATGGGCAGCCACGACTTCTACCCGGAGGAGGCCCCCGTCCACGACCGGGACGTGGACGCCTTCTGGATGGACGAGAGCCCGGTCACCGTCGCGATGTTCCGACGGTTCGTGAAGGACACGGGTCACGTCACCACCGCGGAGCGGCCGCCGGACCAGGAGGCGTACCCGGACGCCTCGCCCGAGCAGGTGGTCCCGGGCTCGCTCGTTTTCACCCCGCCGTCGCACCGGGTCCCGCTCGACGACTTCCTGCAGTGGTGGTCGTGGGTGCCGGGGGCGCAGTGGCGGCACCCCGAGGGTCCCGGCTCGACCACGCACGGCCGGGAGCTGCACCCGGTCACCCACGTCTCGCACGAGGACGCGACGGCGTACGCCCGGTGGGCCGGGAAGGAGCTGCCGACGGAGGCGGAGTGGGAGTTCGCGTGCCGGGGCGGGCTCGAGGGTGCGACGTACGCCTGGGGCGACGAGCCCGAGCCGAACGGCCGGGCGATGGCCAACACGTGGCAGGGCGACTTCCCGGTGCACAACGACCTGCTCGACGGGTACGAGCGCACGTCCCCCGTCGGAGCGTTCGCACCCAACGGCTACGGGCT
>Ga0190270_10001415_pt1 | contig 11139 bp, 8 predicted proteins | sample Popmic320T_FD_133748 | JGI IMG/M metagenome (GOLD analysis project Ga0190270, IMG submission 133748) | Populus adjacent soil microbial communities from riparian zone of Weber River, Utah, USA - 320 T | ecosystem: Environmental > Terrestrial > Soil > Riparian zone | place: USA: Utah | collected... | reverse complement strand
TTGAATTTAGCAGTGCGTTTTAACGCACGGTACGTGAGCGTAATGAACCCCCGCGTCGGTGCGCCCGCGTCCTCGCGGGCAAGTGTGTGGCCATGAGCCTGCCCGCGAGGACGCGGGGGCGCCGACGCGGGCGCCATTAATTCTCAAAGACCATAAACCCACGGCTAAATTCAAGGCTCCGCTACGCGGCGGGGAGACATGAGTCATTTGTCGCATACATTCCTCAAAGACCTTAAGTTTATTGGACTTTGGGCGCTTCCCGGTCTGATCGGGTGATAAAGCAAAAATGAAACGGAACACTAAAAAAGCGGCGCCAACTGTTTCCCGTACGTCTCCGCAAAAGATGAACGGAAGGGCTAGCGCCCGCACGACGATCGCCGTACAGGGCGCGCGCGTCCACAACCTTAAGAACGTCTCGGTGGAAATCCCGCGCGACAGTCTGATCGTCGTCACCGGGCTTTCAGGCTCGGGCAAATCCTCACTGGCGTTCGACACGATCTACGCCGAAGGGCAGCGGCGCTATATGGAGTCGTTGTCGAGCTTCGCCAAGCGGTTCATCGCCCAGGTGGCGAAGCCGGACGTGGATTTCGTCTTCGGCCTCTCTCCGGTGATTTCGATAGAGCAGAAGACCGTCGCCAACAACCCGCGATCGACCGTCGGCACAATGACCGACATCGCCAGTTATCTGAACCTGCTCTTTGCGACCGTCGCCGAAGCTCATTGCCCGCGAACCGGCGAACCGGCGCCCAGCAGAACGTCGAACCAGATTCTCGAAGCGATTCTGTCGCTCCCGGAAGGCGCTGAGATCGAGATGCGCGCGCCGGTCTTCAAGGTTTACGGCGAGGATCTGGATTTTGTCTTCACCGAGATTCGGAAGAAGGGGTGCCGGAGGCTGATCATTGACGGCAAGCCGGTGGACATCTCCGAGCAGGTCGAACTCGATGAGGAGCGGGTCCGCGACATGGACGCGGTGGTGGATCGGTTCGTGGTCGGACGTAAGCACGAAAAGGCGATCAAGGCCGGGATCGCCGCGACGCTGCTGGTCGGCGACGGGCTGATGCAGGTCCACGTCGTGAAAGGCGCGGGCAAGTCGGAGGCGGAGCGGTTTTACAGCGCCTCGTGTAGCGCGACGCATCATTTCGTTTACGGAGACATCGCGCCCGAATACTTCGTCTTCAACCTTCCGGAGAGCGCCTGCCGGACCTGCGGCGGGCTTGGAGTGGACAAGCTCTCGCACCCGGAGTTGCTCATTCCCGACCCGAAGCGGAGCGTCATCGGCGGTTGCTTCGTGCGCGAGGCGTTCAAGTACAACCCCGACACCTGGGACGGCCGAATAATGTACAGCCTTGCGAAGGATCTGCGTTTCTCGCTCGAAGCGCCGTGGGAGAAGCTGCCGGAGACGGCGCGCAACGCGATCCTCTACGGCATTGAGAGGAAAATTCCGATCGTGGCGCCTCCCGAAGCGAAAGTAAAACGCGACGATTGGGAAGGGAAGGAGGTCGGTTTCCAGGGGATCGCGCGGCGAATCGAGCGGTATTACCGACGATACCGCCAACGCGGCGAAGCGAGTTCCGGCATCGAGGCTTGGCTCGACAAGGTGATGGTCGAGCTTACCTGCCCCGATTGCGACGGCGCGCGGCTTCGCGCGACCCGGTTGCTGTTCACGATTGCCGGCAAAAACGTCTACGAGGTCGGCCAGATGAATTTCGACGAGTTGCACGCCTTTCTCGGCGCAATTAAACCGGCGGGCCGCGGCGCCGACGCGGGCCGGCAAGTGCTCAATGAGATTCGCGGACGTCTGGAATTGCTGCTGGGCATCGGTCTTGATTATCTGAACTTCAACCGCCGTTCGGGCACGCTGTCGGGCGGCGAGTCGCAGCGGATCCGCCTGTCAACGCAGATCGGGTCGGGGCTGATGGGAATGCTTTACGTCCTCGACGAACCTAGCATCGGCTTGCACCCGAAGGACAACGTAAAGATGATCGCGACGCTCGAACGGCTGCGCGACATCGGCAACACGGTGATCGTCGTCGAGCATGACGAGGATACAATCCGCGCGGCCGACCACGTCGTGGAGATGGGCCCCGGCCCCGGAGTCCACGGCGGCAATGTTGTTGTACAGGGCAAGCTTGGCGACGTGCTCGCGTGCAAGGCGTCGCCGACGGGGCAGTTCCTCTCTGGGAAGCGTTCGATCGTAACGCCGGAACAGCGGCGAAAGGGTAACGGCAAGGCGCTCGTGGTGCGCGGCGCGAGAGAGAACAATCTCAAGGCGATTGACGTGACCTTCCCTCTCGGCATGCTCGTCGCAATCACAGGCGCATCCGGGTCTGGCAAGAGCACGCTTGTCAACGAGATTCTCTACAAGGCGTTGTGGAAGCGACTGGAGGACACCCGCGCGCTGCCGGGCGAACACGACGGCGTTGACGGCCTGGAACACGCCCACAAAGTCGTCAACATCGACCAGTCGCCGATCGGGCGGAACAGCCGGTCGAATCCGGCGACCTACATCGGCTTCTACGACAACATCCGCGACCTGTTCACGCGCGCTCCTCTGTCGGTGGAGCGCGGCTATAAGGCGGGGCGGTTCAGTTTCAACGTCAAGGGCGGGCGCTGCGAAGAGTGCCAGGGCGAGGGCGTCATCACCACGCAGCTCTACTTCATGCCCGACGTGGAAGTGATCTGCGGCGCGTGCAAAGGCGCGCGCTTCAACAGCGAAACGCTCGAAGTCACACTTCGCGGCAAGACCATTGACGACATTCTCAACATGTCTGTTGAAGAAGGCGTGACCTTCTTCGCCGCCGAGCCGGCGATCGGCAGGAAGATACAAGTGCTCGACGACCTTGGGTTGGGATACCTGACGCTGGGCCAGTCGGCGACGACGCTCTCCGGCGGCGAGGCGCAGCGCATCAAGATCGCGACCGAAATGAGCAAGCTGCAGCGTTCCAAGCACACGGTCTACATCCTCGACGAGCCGACGACGGGGCTGCATCTCGCGGACGTCGAACGGTTGTTGGCGTCTTTGAGCCGTCTGGTGGACGCCGGGCATACGGTGATCGTGATCGAGCACCACCTGGACGTGATCAAGACCGCCGACCACGTGATCGACCTCGGGCCTGAAGGCGGGCACGCGGGCGGCGAAGTGGTGGTGACCGGCGCGCCGGAAGAGATCGCCGCCTGCAAGCGGTCGTATACGGGGCGGTTCCTCAAGGAGCGCTTGCGTACGTGACCACGTTGCCCGTTTTAATTGCCTGGCCCATTGAAAGCCGGAGCTGTCTATTTGGGCGCTTGCGGAAAAATCGAGATAACGTTTATGTGTAGAAACATCAAGACGCTCTTTAATTTCGAACCGCCTGTGACGGACGAAGAGATACTCGCGGCCTCACTACAATTCGTGAGAAAGTTGAGCGGCTTCAACAAGCCGTCAAAAGCCAACGAAGTTGCATTCCTGGCGGCCGTTGATGAGATTGCGGCAGTCTCCAGAAAACTGCTGAACGCGCTTGAGACGAACGCGTCTCCGAGAAACCGTGAAGAAGAGGCCGCCAAAGCGCGAGCGCGTTCCGCCCGAAGGTTTCCCACGTGAATGGCGCCCCTGGTGTTTGCGGCAAAGAACGAGACAATAGAACGCGGATGACACGGATGGGAGCGGATCTTCGCGGATAAACCCGGAAAAGATCGGCGTCAATCCGCTCAATCCGCGTCATCCGCTTTCTATTAACCCGTGCGCCGATGTGAAAACCGCTCTAAATGAGGTACAGATCCGGGGAGGTCGAATGAGCACAAAATTGCTCCCACTGATTTTTGCATTGACCTTGGTGGGATTGTTCACAACCGCTGGCGGCGCTGGCGCCCAGCTTTTGCAGCCCGGTCACGTGGATGAATTTGTCGGGAAGCCGCGCGTCGTGACGTTAAGCGATATGGGCAACGAACCTGACGACCAGATGTCTTTCGTCCGCCTGCTGCTTTATTCCAACGAACTAGACCTGGAAGCTTTGATCGCCACAACTTCTACGTGGCAGAAGAACAAAGTTCAACCCGATACCATGCGTAAGCTGATCGCGGCCTATGGCGAGGCGCGGCCAAACCTGCTCAATCATGCTTCGGGTTGGCCGGAAGCCGCCAGGCTGGACGCGCTGGTAGCGTCCGGGCAGCCTGCTTACGGCATGGCGGCCGTCGGTACCGACAAGATGTCGCCCGGCGCCGAGGCGATCATCCGGGCGGTGGACCGGCCCGATCCGCGCCCGCTTTGGATCACCATTTGGGGCGGCGCCAACACGCTGGCGCAGGCGCTTCTGCATGTGCGAGCGACCCGGCCGCCGGCCGAACTGGACAAGTTCCTGCTTAAACTCAGAGTCAACTCGATTTCGGATCAAGACGACGCCGGTCCCTGGATTCGTCGTGAGTTCCCCGGCTTGCATTACATTGTCAAACCGAGCAGTCCCGACGGCGGCGAATACTATTACGCCACATGGACAGGCATCAGCGGAGACGCTTATTACCGGAATTGCGCAGGCGCCGATTCGACCACGGTCACCAACGAATGGCTGGAAACGAACATCCGCGCCAAAGGCCCGCTGGGTAAGCTCTATCCGAAGTTCGCCTTCATTATGGAAGGCGACACGCCCTCCTTTCTCGGTCTCACGAACAACGGCCTCAATAGCTATCGCAATCCGAGCTGGGGCGGATGGGGCGGACGTTACGTCTATCGGCAACCTTATGGCGAAACGCGTCCGATCTGGACACAGGGCGGCGACCTCTTCAGGCGAGTCACCTCGCAAGACACCGTCATCGGCGCCGACGGCAAAACTTATGTGTCGGACCATGCGACGATCTGGCGATGGCGCACGGCCTTTCAACATGATTTCGCCGCGCGCATGGATTGGACCGTCAAAGCTTACGCTGATGCGAACCACAACCCTTCGGTCATCGTGAATGGGAAGGATGGGGCGGCCCCGGTCATCATCGAGGCGCAAGTTGGCGCGCCGGTCACACTCGACGCCAGCCTCAGTAGTGACCCTGACGGCCAAAGACTCAGTTATCAGTGGTTCCATTATCCCGAGGCGGGCTTTGTTCCGGGGCAGAACATGGCGGCTGTCACGATTTCGCAAGGCGACAAGGCCCGGGCCGTCGCAACCGCTACGGCGGCGTGCCGACCGAACTGGGCCCCGGCGAACAGGCCATGTTCGTCAGGAGTCGCCCACATTATCCTTGCGGTAACCGATAGCGGTTCGCCTTCCCTAACTTCATACAGGCGCGTTATTCTGAATGTCAGCGCCACGCGCAACAGCGCGCAATGAGCAGCCCACGGAGCCAAATCCATGGTATTGCAGGAGCAAAGCGCTTTGCCGATCGAGAATCTGCGCGGGGAGCCTTGCAGCGGCTAGGCATTTCGAGCGCGTAGGCGCGCTGCAAAAAAATTCATTCGACGTGTCGATTTCCCCCAACATCATTCGACGTACAGATAGAGCGAGGGATTAGCCGGTCAATTTCGTCCGGAACCCCAGCTCCTAAATATATAAACCATAAGGAGAAATTACGATGCGAGTTGTTGTCATGATTAGAGCCAATAAGGATACCGAAGCTGGCGTAATGCCGAGCGAAGACCTGTTAACCGCGATGGGGAAATACAACGAAGAGCTTGTGAAGGCCGGAGTGATGCTTGCGGGCGAAGGGCTTCACCCAAGCTCGAAGGGCTCGCGGGTTAAGTCCTCCAAGGGCAAAATCACAGTGACCGACGGGCCGTTCACCGAGACGAAAGAGCTGATCTGTGGCTTCTGGATATGGCAGGTGAAGTCGCTGGAAGAGGCGATCGAATGGGCCAAGCGCATGCCCAACCCGCATAACGAGGATGGCGAGGTCGAAATTCGCCCTGTCTTCGAGGCGGAGGACTTCGGCGAGGAGTTCACTCCCGAACTCAGGGAGCAGGAGGAGCGGTTGCGCAGAGAGTTGGAATCGAAAAAGTAGCGGCGCGCTAACCCACAATTTCAAACCGGAAGGAGGACAAATGCAAAAGATCACCCCATTCCTGTGGTTCGATAACCAGGCCGAGGAAGCGGCGAATTTTTACGTCTCGATATTCAAGAACTCGGAGGTCGTGACCGTCACTCGCTATGGAGAAGCGGGGCCTGGGCCTAAAGGCAGGGCGATGACAGTGGTGTTTCGGCTCAACGGTCAAGAATTCATAGCGTTAAACGGCGGGCCACAATTCAAATTCACCGAGGCCGTATCGTTCTCCGTAGATTGCAAAACGCAGCAAGAAGTGGACGAGTTTTGGGAGAAGCTTTCGGAGGGCGGAGAAGAAAGCGTGTGCGGTTGGCTGAAAGACAAATACGGTTTGTCGTGGCAGATCAATCCCGCCATCCTGGGTGAGATGCTAGGCGACCCCAACCCTCAAAAATCGAAGAGAGTCATGGAAGCCATGCTTAAAATGAAGAAAATCGTCATCGAAGATTTGAAGCAGGCCTATGAGGGGAAATAGTCGCTGCGGCGACGAATTGAAGCAATGCCTGGATAAGATGGCCGCAGCTTTGGGAGGCAAGAATGAACGCAAAGAAGACCGTTAAAAGTAAAGGCCCAGGAGACGTGGGCGAATTCATGCGCGAGTTGGATCATCCTTTGAAGAGGGATATAGAGGCTGTTCGGCAGATCATCCTCAATGTCGATCCCGGGATCAGCGAGGCGATCAAATGGAACGCGCCGAGCTTTCGAACGACGGACTTCTTTGCGACCGTCAATCTTCGCTCCAGGGAATGCGTCCAGCTCATCTTCCATACGGGCGCAAAGGTGAAGGCCACCGCGACGGCGGGAATCAATATCGCCGATCCCGCGGGACTATTGAAGTGGCTCGCCAAGGACCGCTGTCTCGTGACGCTCGGCGTCGGGAAAGATATTCAAATCAAGCGGGCGGCGTTTGAGGCCGTCGTCCGCGAGTGGATTCGATGGGTCTGATTCTCCGGGCGCATGCCCTGGAAAGGAAGTGATATGCCTGCAGGTATGACCGCCGTGGAGTTTATCAAGAAGCTGAAATCTTACCGTTCACCGGAGGAACTGAAGAAGATTCAAGGCTACTTCAAGACCGGCGCCGGCGAATACGGCGAGGATGATGAGTTTATGGGCGTGCGCATGGGGCAAATCTTCGCTCTTGCTAAAGTGTTTATTGAAATGCCGCCAGACGAAATTGAAAAATTGCTTGAAAGCCCGATTCATGAGGTAAGAGTGGGCGCAGTTAGTATTATGGATTGGCAAGCTCGTAGCAAAAAAACACATGAGGAGCGCAGAAAAGAGCTGTTCGATCTTTATATAAGGCGCCACGATAGAATCAACAATTGGGATTTGGTTGATCGTAGCGCTCCATATGTTGTTGGCGGCTACTTGTTTGATAAACCGCGCGATGTTTTGTACAAGCTGGCGCGCTCTAAAAATGTGTGGGAACGCCGCACTGCCATTGTCAGCACCTACTATTTTATTAGAGCAGGCGATGTCGCTGATACTTTTAAAATCGCCGAAATGTTGCTTAATGACGACCACGACTTGATCCATAAGGCGACCGGAGGGTGGCTGCGTGAAGCCGGCAAAAAAGATCCTCAGAAACTGTTAGGCTTTTTGGATAAATATGCTGGCGCGATGCCGCGAACGGCTCTGCGCTACGCCATAGAACACCTCGATAAAAAACAACGGGATCATTACATGGGCCTGAAGAAGGCCGGGTAGCGCGACAGGCCGCGGCAGAAGCCTTGCGCTGCGGTTAACGGATTATGGCGAACCTCGGCGCCGGATTTTGCGTAACAGTGAACAGCAACCCGACAGACCTTTATACTTTGGCCGAGGAGAAAGAATATGTTGAGATCGTTTGTCGCGCTCTTCAGTGTGATCGCGTCCGCTTCGTTTAGCCTTGCTCAAGCGCCGCAGCCGCTGCAAACGCCAGCAGTAAACCGCTCGCACATTGCTTTTGTTTACGCGGGCGAAATCTGGCTCGTCGAGCGCCAGGGAGGCGAAGCGCGCAAACTCTTCAATCAAGCCGGCGAGAAAGCCGCGCCGCGTTTTTCGCCCGACGGCTCACAAATCGCCTTCGCGCTGAATGTCGGCGACAACTTCGAGGTACACGTCGCGCCGGCTCAAGGTGGCGAGGCCAGGCGGTTGACCTGGCATCCTAAAGACGATTACCCCGTCGACTGGTCGCCCGACGGCAAACAGATTCTCTTTCGTTCGTATCGCATCGCGGACGGCACGGCGCAACTGTTCAGCATCGCGGCGCAAGGCGGTTTTGAAACGCAATTGCCTTTCCCACTGGCCTGGAATGGGTCGTTCTCGCCGGACGGCGCGCGCATAGCCTATTCGCCGACCAACGATCCGACCGTCGCCTGGCGCAATTATCGCGGCGGAACGAGCGCGCCGATTTGGCTGGCCAATCTGAGCGATAGCATGATCGAGCCGCTGCCGCGCGACAATTCCAACGACCGCTTCCCGATGTGGCTTGGCGACAGAGTCTATTTCGTTTCGGATCGCAGCGGGACGGCCAATCTACACTGCTACGAAGTGAAGACCAGGAAGGTCAGCCAACTGACGAAGTTTGAAAAGTATGACATCCGCTCGGCCTCGGCCGGCGGCGACGCGATCGTGTTTGTCCAAAGCGGCGCGATGCATCTTTACGACCTGCAAACGAATCAGGAGCGCGTTGTGGCGGCGCGCGTGAAAGGTGATTTCGTCGAGACCAATCAGCGCGCGGTCAAGGCCAATCGTTACATCCAGGCTTTCAATCTTTCGCCGAACGGCAGCCACGCCGTTTTTAGCGCGCGCGGCGATGTGCTCACCCTCAGCGACAAAGGCGAAGCGCGCAATTTGACCAATACCTCGGGCGTGGCGGAGCGATACGGCGTTTGGTCGCCCGACGGCAAATGGATCGCTTATTTTTCCGACGAATCGGGTGAGTATCAATTGCGATTGCATCCGGCCGACGGCGCGGGCGAAGCGCGCAAGCTTGCGATTGAAAAGCGGCCGAGTTTCTATTCCGAACCCGTCTGGTCGCCCGACTCCAGGAAGCTGGCGTTTTACGATAAAGGTTCGGCGCTCTGGCTGGTCGATCTCGAAGCCGGGGAACAGAACGCAGCGCGGCGTCTCGACCAATCGGTACACCCTGAGAATGAATTCCTGAACAAGGCGTTTTCGCCCGACAGCCAATGGCTGGCTTACACGAAGAATCTGCCCAACCGGATGAAGGGGGTTTTTCTCTACTCGCTCGCCACAGGCAAAAGCTATCAGGTCAGCGACAGCCGTTTGTTCGCCGACTCGCCGGTCTTCGACGCCAACGGCAAATATCTCTACTTCACGGCCAGCGATAATTACGGGCCGCGCCGAGTCTTCGGCATGTCCGCCTTTCAATTCAGAACTCTGGCGACGCGCCATATTCAAGCGGCGTCGCTCAATGACGATGTCGTTTCGCCAGGCAATGCGGAACAAGCCAATTCGGGCGGCGCGAAAATCGATCCCGAAAATATTGACCGCCGCATCACCCGATTGCCCATGCCCGCGCGCGATTACACTGCGCTGCTGGCCGGGAAAGCGGGCATACTCTTCGCCTTTGAAGCGCGCAGCGACGGCCCTCCAGTGATTCATAAAATCGACGTCGCCGGGCGTCGCGGCGAGCGATTTTACGAAGGCGCGAATAACTTCGCGCTCTCGGCTGACGGCGGCAAGATGCTGCTGGCCGCGCGCGGCGGCTTCGCCATCGTCTCCACCGACGCGCCGCCGAAAGCGGATGAAGGCCGCCTCAATCTGGAAAAGCTCGAAATTCAGGTCAACCCGCGTGACGAATGGCGGCAAATCTTCAACGAAGCGTGGCGGCTGATGCGCGATTACTTTTACGACGCGAATCACCACGGGCAGAATCTGGCCGCGTTGCGCGAGCATTACGCCAGGTATCTACCCAACGTCGTGACGCGCGGCGACCTGAACGCCGTCTTCGCCGAGATGTTCTCGCACATCTCGGTCAGCCACATGCAAATCGGCGGCGGAGACATTCCCTCCGGCGGCTCGTCCAACGTGGGCTTGCTCGGCGCCGATTACCGGATCGAGCAGGGCCGTTATCGCATCACGCGCATCTATCGCGGCGACAACTCCGCGCCGCTGTTGAATTCGCCGCTCACCCAACCCGGCGTGAACGTGAAGGTCGGCGATTTTCTGCTCGCCATCGATGGACAGGAGATCAAAGCCGAAGAGAATCTCTTCCGCTATTTTCAAGGCAAAGCCGGGCAACGCGTCCAGATCAAAGTCGCCGGCGCCGTCGACGGCGCAAACGCGCGCGTGTACAGCGTTGCGCCGCTGCCCGGCGAGAATTCGCTACGCCGCTTAGATTGGATGGAAAACAACCGCCGCCTCGTACACGAGTTGTCGGGCGGCAAGCTGGCTTACATCTATCTGCCCGACACGGGGGGCACGGGCTATGCGCTCTTCCTGCGCGATTGGTACGGCCAGCTCGACAAACAAGGCGTCATCATTGACGAGCGTTTCAACAGCGGCGGCGCTCCGGCGGACTTCTTTATCGAAACCATGAAGCGCGCGCCGCTTTCTTACTACGCCTTCCGCGAAGGCGAAGACATGCCTTTTCCGGTGGCTGCAATTCCAGGCCCGCGGGTGATGATTACCAACGAATTCGCCGGTTCCGGCGGCGACACGTTACCGTGGATGTTTCGTCAAGCGGGTCTGGGTACGATTGTCGGCAAACGCACCTGGGGAGGCGGCATTGGCGGCTTCGTGCAAATGCCCGGCTTCATAGACGGCGGCAGAATGCTCGCGCCCAATCGCGGCTTCTTCAATCCGCAGACGGGCGCGTGGGACATCGAAAACCGCGGCGTCGCTCCCGACGTAGAGGTCGAGTTGACGCCTGCGTCAGCGCGCGCCGGGCGTGATCCGCAGCTTGAAAAAGCGGTGCAGATCGCGCTGGAACAATTGAGAAAGAATCCGCCCGCCACGCCGAAGCGGCCAAAGTATCCGGTCTACAAGTAAAGGATTATTCGCCGCGCCTGTTTCAATTGCGTGTATGGGGCAGCAAATGGCGTTTGCGGCAAAGAAGGCGTCAATGGAACGCGGATGACGCGGACGGGCGCGGATCATCGCGGATAAAACCAAAAAAGGTCAGCGTCAATC
>Ga0190270_10001414_pt1 | contig 11147 bp, 10 predicted proteins | sample Popmic320T_FD_133748 | JGI IMG/M metagenome (GOLD analysis project Ga0190270, IMG submission 133748) | Populus adjacent soil microbial communities from riparian zone of Weber River, Utah, USA - 320 T | ecosystem: Environmental > Terrestrial > Soil > Riparian zone | place: USA: Utah | collected... | reverse complement strand
GTCGATCACACCGTGCTCCACGATGTCGTGGCCGAAACGCTCGCTGTAGCTGCTGTCCTTGACCTCGAGGACGCGGCCGTGGATGTCTTCCCGGTGCTGCTCGAGGAACCGCTCGATGTACCAGCGGTCGACGGGCGTGCCGCGGTCGTACCCCCACATTGCGCCGACCGGCGCGGTCCCGACGAACGAACCGAAGCGAACGGGACGACGGCGTTGTCGCAACGCGGTGACGAACGAGCGGATCTTCACCCTCCGCGGATTCGCGCTGGAGGCCGCAACGCCTGCGGCCGAGGCGGCTCCGGACGCGGCAGCCGGGTTGACTACACTCGGGCGCTGCGATGAAGATCCTCGTCACCGGCCACCACGGCTACATCGGCTCGATCACCGTGCCGGCGCTCGTCGAAGCCGGACACGACGTGGTGGGCCTGGACACGTTCCTCTATGAAGGTTGCGATCTCTTCGAAGCAGAGTGGCCACACGCGCGCAGGGCTGACGTACGAGATCTCGGCAGCCGCGATCTCGAGGGCTTCGACGGCGTTGTCCATCTCGCCGCCCTCTCGAACGACCCGCTGGGCGCACTCAGTCCGGAGCTGACGCTCGAGATCAACTGCGACGCGGCGGTGACGCTCGCGCGGGCGGCCCGCGAGGCCGGCGTGCAACGCTTCGTGTTCGCCTCCTCCTGCAGCATGTACGGCGCCGCCGGCACCGACGACGCGATCACCGAGGAGGCGCCGCTGAAGCCGCTGACGGCCTACGCAGAGTCGAAGGTACGGGCGGAAGAGGCGCTGCACGCGCTGGCGGACGACTCCTTCTCGCCGGTCTTCATGCGGAACGCAACCGCGTTCGGAGCCTCACCCCGCCTCCGGCTCGACATCGTCCTGAACAATCTCGTCGGCTGGGCGCTCACGACGGGCGCGGTCCGCATCCTGAGCGATGGAACGCCCTGGCGTCCGCTCGTCCACGTGCAGGACATCGCTCGTGCGACGGTCGCGATGCTCGAGGCTCCTCGGGAGGTGGTGCACGCGCACGCGTTCAACGTGGGCTCCGACCGGGACAACTACCGCGTCTCGGAGCTGGCGGAGATCGTCCAGGCCGTCGTCGGCGACTGTGCGATCGAGTACGCGGGCACCGGCGATCCGGACCCTCGCTCCTACCGCGTCGACTTCGGCAAGCTTTCGAGCCAGTTCCCGGATCTCAGCTTGGACTGGGACGCCGAGCGCGGAGCACGAGAGCTCGTGACCGCATACCGCGCGGCCGGGATGACGCGCGAGCTGTTCGACGGGCCAACGTTCGTCAGGCTCCGGCGGCTCGAAGAACAGCTCGCGAGCGGCACGCTCGACCGGGAGCTGCGCTGGCAGCAACCCGCCGTCACCACCGGATGATCATCGGCGAGACGACGCTCGGCGGCGTGTTTCTGCTCGAGCTCGAGCAGCGCCAGGACGAGCGCGGCTTCTTCGCCCGGGCGTGGGCTCGAGACGAGCTCGAGCCGCTCGGTCTGACGACCCAGGTCGAGCAGTGCAACATCGCCTACAACGAGCACGCGGGCACGGTCCGCGGCCTGCACTTCCAGCTGCCGCCGCACGAGGACGTCAAGGTCGTCCGCTGCACGGCAGGAGCCGTCTTCGACGTCGTCGCCGATCTGCGCCGCGACTCACCTACGTACCTGCGCTGGCTCGGCGTCGAGCTGAATGCCCGGAACCGTCTCGCGCTCTACATCCCGGCGGGGTGCGCCCACGGGTATCAGACGCTGTCGCCGGGGACGGAGACGTTCTACCTCCACTCCGCGGCGTACGCACCCGAGCACCAGGGTGGCGTGCGCTGGGACGATCCCGCCCTCGGGATCGAGTGGCCGCCGGCCTCGCAACGGATCATCTCCGAGCGGGACCGGAGCTGGCCGGACCTCGCCGCGCAGCCGCGCAGCTGAGAGAGGACTCAGCCGGTCGACATGGTCGTGGCGAGGACGTTCGCGCGCTCCAGGGCGGGTCTAGTGCCGATATCGAGCCAGACGTCGGAGAGGCGCACCCCGTGCAGGTCGATGCCTTGCCGGCACAGCGAGTCGAAGTGCGAGCCGGGCCACTCCTCGCGCTCGAGCCCGCTGAGCGCGCCGGCGCGGGCTGCGGCGCAGCCCCAGATCCACTTCGAGGGAGGCTCCGCAGGCTTGACGTGGATCCCGGTGATCCGACCGGATGCGTCAAACGAGACGACGTCGGAGCGGGTCAGATCGGCGGAAAGCTCGAACAGCCCGAGAGCGACCTCTGCGCCCTGCTGGACGGCCGCGACGAGTGGCTTGTATCCGTCGACAGGCTCCCACAGCGTGTCCGGCCACCCGAGGAGGACGATGTCATCGGGTTCGAGGCCCTTCAGTCCCACGGCAATCGACTCGCTCGTCGTCGCAGGGGAGGCGATCAGTACGGTCGCCCCCAGCGCTTCCGCGTGGCGAATCACGTCGTGCTTCTCGGCCCGGGTCACTAGCCGGAGCTCGGTGCAGCCACCGGCACGCATCCGCTCGACGACGTAATCCAGCACCGGCCGCCCTCCGACCGGGAGGACCTCCTTCGAGGTGCCGAGAGGCTGAAGCCTCGTCGCGAAGCCGGCCGCCGGCAGGATTCCGACGATTCTCACGGCTCGCCCGGCCCCACGCGAAAAGTATAGTTTCGGCCATCGAGGGTGCGGAGCTGGCAGACCGGGTAGCTCTCGTCACAGGCGCGAGCCGCGGCATCGGCCGCGCGCTTGCCCTGGGGCTCGCCCGCGCAGGCGCCGCCGTCGCCGTCACTGCCCGCGCGCGCGAGCACCTCGACGGGGTCGTCGAGGAGCTCGCGGCGCTGGGGGCGACCGCACTTCCCGTGGTCGCGGAGGTCACCGACCAGGCGGCCGTCGAGCGGATGGTCGCGCACGTCGAGCGGAACTTCGGGCCCGTGGACGTGCTCGTGAACAACGCGGGCAGCTGCGAGGCGATCGGGCCCGTCTGGGAGGTCGACCCGGCCCTCTGGTGGCGCGACGTGGAGGTCAACCTGCGCGGGACCTTTCTGTGCGCCCGCGCACTTCTGCCGCTGATGATCTCGAGGCAGCGGGGGACGATCATCAACGTCTCGGGCTACAACGCCGGTCGTCCCGATCCCTACCTCGCCGGCTATTCGGCGGCGAAGGCAGCGGTCGTCCACCTCACCGGGAGCCTCGCAGCGGAGACCGCGAGCGACGGCATCGCGGTCTTCGCGATCGCGCCGGGCACGCTTGCCACCGACCTGACGCTGCACCTGAAGGAATCGCCGGCGGGGAAGCGATGGCTCCCGAAGTTCCAGGCGATCGGCGACGACGACTGGGTCTCGCCCGAGCTCCCCGCCCGCCTGGTGGTCAGGCTGGCCTCGGGGGATGCCGACGCGCTGTCCGGCCGCTTCATCCACGTGCTCGACGACCTCGATCAGCTCCTCGTCCGACAGGAGGAGATCCGCCGAGACGACCTCTACACGCTCAGGCTGCGGACGTAGCGGCAAGCAGCCCGTGCTCGCGTAGCTTCGAAGCGGCCGCCGCGATCTCGCCGAACGAGATTCCCGAGCGCTGCGCGATCGCGAGCAGGTCGTGCTCCCCGTCGGACAGGTTGAGCACCCAGAGCAGCGCCGCCTCCTCGCTCGAGCCACCGCCGACGCTGCGGTACAGCCCGCGCTTCCCGAGCTGCGGCTCTCCCTTCGGGTTCGTGTTGAGCCAGCGCCCGTTGCGCTCGAGCACGTCGATCACCTCGAGGTAGACGCGGAAGGAGTCCGCGAGGTGCTCCGGGCGAACGAGCTCGAGGTCGTCGCCCGAGGAGTGATAGCCGGGGAACTCGTCGGCCGGCGTCCGCGACAGCGCGCCGACCGGGAGGTCGAACCCCGGTGAGCAGAACTGACGCTCGTCGCCGCCTAGCGGAACGAAGTCGCGGACACGCGCGCCTTCCTCGTCTCGGAGCACGAGCGCCACCGCGCGGTCGATCTCCGCGTCTCCACGACGGCTGCGCTTGTACGTCATCGGCCCGGGATCGCCGAGGCACGACGCGACGAGCCCGCCGTGCACGAGGCCGACCCGATCCTCGTTTCGCGCGAGCCACATGATCGGACCGATCGAGCCCGGGCTGAGCAGCAGCCGGTAGGTGTAGCGCAAGCGCCGCTGCGCGAGCTGCTCGCCGAGGATCGCGAGGAAGGCGATTCCCGAGACGTTGTCGTTCGCGAGCGAGGGATGGCAGCTGTACGTCGTCACGAGCACCTCGTCCTCGAGCTCGCCGGGCACGATCGCCTCCGCGTAGGTGAGGCTCCCGTCCTCGAGCGACGAGTCGATGCAGACCTCGTACTCGCCGTCCGGGAGCGCGTCGAGCTGCCGACGGCTGAGGCAGAAGCCCCAGTTCTCGGTGTAGTAGGACGTTCGGTACGGGATCCAGTCCTCGTGCGTCTGGTGCACGAAGAGGTGCTCCCGCAGCTCGTCGAGCGGGAGGCGGGCGCGAATCGGCGCGGAGTAGTTGAGCACGTGCAGGTTCGAGTCTTGGAAGTCGACGATGCGACGGCCGCTCGGATCGGCGATCCACGCCTCCCGGATGTTCCACTCGCGTGGCACCGCCCAGTCGAGCACCTCCGTTCCCGTCGGCACCTCCGTGAGCTCGAGCGGGACGTGGCGCGAGACGAGCTCGAAGGTTCGGCGAACGCCGTCGCCCGAGATCGAGCGGCAGATCGGGAAGAGCTCGCGCATCAGCGCATGGATCTTGGCCCCGGCCGCGAGCGACTCGGCCTCGAGCACGGTCGCGGCCTCAGTCAAGGACCGTCACCTGTGGGATCGGGATGACGAACCGGCAGCCCCACTCGCGCACTGCCGACATCTGCTCGACGATCTCGTCGCGGAGGTTCCACGGCAGGATCAGCAGGTAGTCCGGCCGCGTCTCCAGCACCTGCTCGGGCGGCCCGATCGGGATTCGCGTGCCTGGCAGGAAACGGCCCTGCTTGTGCGGGCTTCGGTCGACGACGTAGTCGACGAGGTCGGCGCGGATTCCGCAGTAGTTGAGGAGGGTGTTCCCTTTCGCGGCGGCGCCGTAGGCGGCGACCGAGCGCCCGTCCTCGCGCGCCGCGATCAGGAACGCGAGCAGGTCTCGCTTCACGGACCGTGCGGCTTCCTCGAAGTCGAGGTAGGCGTCGAGCTCGTTCAGCCCGTGCGCGCGCTCGACCTCTCGCAGCGTGACGAGCCGTCCCTCAGGCTCGCCGAGGCCGGCGTGGCGCGCGTAGATCCGCAACGACCCACCGTGCGTCGGCAGCTCCTCGACGTCGAAGAGCTCGAGGTCGTGGTCCCCGAACAGCCGCTCAACGGTGAGCAGCGAGAAGTACGAGTAGTGCTCGTGGTAGATCGTGTCGAACTGACGCTCGAGGATCAGCCGGAGCAGGTGCGGAAATTCCATCGTGATCGCGCCCTCCGGCTTCAGGAGCAGGCGCATCCCCTCGACGAGGTCGTGCACGTCCGGCACGTGCGCGAGCACGTTGTTCCCGAGCACGAGGTCCGCCTGTTGCTCGAGGGCGAGCCGGCTTCCGACCTCGGCGCCGAAGAACTCGACGCTCGTCGGGATCCCGCGCTCGACGGCGGCTGCCGCGACGTTCGCCGCGGGCTCGATCCCGAGCACAGGGATCCCGCGTTCCACGAAGTACTGCAGCAGGTAGCCGTCGTTCGAGGCGATCTCGACGACCCGGCTCTCCCGACCGAGCGCGAACCGCTCCACCGCGGCGTCGACGTAGCGCCGGGCATGCTCCAGCCACGAGTCGGAGAACGACGAGAAGTACGCGTAGTCGCTGAAGATCTCCTCCGGAGTAGCCGCCATCGGGAGCTGGACGAGCAGGCACTGCTCGCACACGTAGACGTGGAGCGGAAAGAAGAGCTCGCCCCGCGCGAGCTCCTCGGCTGCGAGATAGGAGTTCGCAAGCGGCGACAGGCCAAGGTCGACGAACGTCTGCCGGAGCGGGGTGCCGCAGAGCCGACAGTCAGCCCACCCGGTCACCAGGTCTTCCACGGCGCTTCACCCGAGGCCCACTGATCCTCCAGCACGACCTTGTCGCGCAACGTGTCCATGTTCTGCCAGTACCCGGCATGCCGGTAGGCGGCCAGCCGGCCGTCTGTCGCGAGGCGCTGGAGAGGTTCCCGCTCCCAGATCGTCGCATCGCCGTCGATGTAGTCGAACACCTGAGGCTCGAGCACGAAGAAGCCGCCGTTCACCCAGCTGCGGTCACCGGCCGGCTTCTCCTCGAAGGAACCGATCGTGGCGCTCTCGTCGGCGAGCGCCAGCGCTCCGAACCGACCCGGCGGCTGGATCGCCGTCAGCGTCGCGAGCGCACCCTGCGTACGGTGGAAGCCGATGAGCTCGGTCACGTCGACGCTGGAGACGCAATCGCCGTACGTCATGCAGAACGTCTCGTCGCCGACGTAATCGGCAACGCGGCGGATCCTTCCTCCCGTCATCGTGTCCGCACCGGTGTCCACGATCGTCACCTTCCACGGCTCCGCCGTCGTGCTCAGAGTCGTGATCGCGTTCTTCGCGATGTCCACGGTGATGTCAGATTCGTGCAGGAAGTAGTTCGCGAAGTACTCCTTGATCATGTATCCGCGGTAGCCCGCGCAGATGATGAAGTCGTCGATGCCGTGCGACGCATAGATCTTCATGATGTGCCAGATCATCGGGCGCCCGCCGATCTCGACCATCGGCTTGGGCCGGATCGTGCTCTCTTCGCTGATGCGGGTGCCGAGCCCGCCTGCAAGAATGACCGCCTTCATGAACTGCGCACTGTAGTCAGAAAGAAGGGCTGCGCAACCCCAGCCGATCCGAGCACGTCACCGAAAACAAGCAGGTAGCTCACACACGATGAGCGTCATGCCCGCGCAGTCTCACCGCGAAGTACTTCAGGAATTCCTTCGAACGCCGGCGGAGCGCTATCGGTTCGCCAAGTAGAGATCGGGTGGCATGACGAAGCTCCGCACGACGCATCGTCCGGAGCTCGGGATACCTGCGTGTGTTGTGCTCGAACTGCAGCAAACTCTCGGTAATCCACAGCCGATCCAACCAATGTCGCTCGCTGTCAACCGAGTGAGCGGTCGCTGATTGTTGATGGTGCAGGTAGCTGCAAAGCTCTTTATCGACGAAGCCAACGTCGTACACACTCATGATGCGCGCCCACATGTCGACGTCGGAAAGCATGCGAATCTGGGGGTTGAACCCGCCCAACTCTTCGAAGCAGTGCGCTCGTACGAGCACTGCAGACGGCTCCCCGATCCAATTCTCACCAAACCCATGCTGCATCCACTGGTCGAGCAACGCCCTGCCGTCGTTGACCTCGCCCAGATCGTCGAACTTCAGGTGGAGGTCTCTGAATTGTTCGAACCAGATGCGTGCATTGACATCCGATTCGTCGGCCAAGAGCACCTCACGACGAGAAAAGACGAGCCCGATTCGATCATCTTGCTGAATGACGTCGAGCATTTCCTCCAGGCAATTTGGTTTCAGAACGTCATCGGCGTGAAGGAATTTGATGAACCGGCCGCGAGCGAACTGAATAGCTCGATTATGGTTGGGCGACATCCCAATATTGGCTGAGTTCACGATGAGACGCACGCGAGCGTCGTGGAACGATCGCGCAATCGACGCTGTCTCATCCGGTGACGCATTGTCGACGATCAAGAGCTCGAACTGCTCATATGTCTGCTGGAGGCAGGAATCGATTGCCCTCGCAATCCACTCTGCGCCTCGGTAAACGGGCAGGCAGATCGTCACAATCGGATCAGCGGAGTAAGCAGCTGCAGTCGACATCTGGTCCTCAGAGTACCCGCGTGAGTGGGCGGTAGAGGCCGAAGCACGATCGCCACGATCGCGGCCGGTAAGATCGAGAATATGTCACGCGATGAATTATCGTCGAATGGGGTCACGGCTACGAGTTCTCCAACGACACTGACCGTCGTCGTCGTTTTGCACAACTCCGGGGATACGCTCGCGGATTGCCTCAGCAGCATCCCGGATGAGGCCGAGATCATCGTGGTCGACAACGCCTCCACTGACGACGGTGCCGCCCATGCATCGCGTCTGCGGCCGTCGGCGACTGTCGTGCGCTCGGAGGAGAACGTGGGCTTTGGTGGAGGCTGCAACGTTGGTCTCCGGCACGCGACAGGTGACGTGGTGGTCTTCTTGAACCCGGATGCCGTGCTGATTCCCCATGCCGTCGACCGCCTGGTGCAGGTCCTGAACGAGGACGGCGTCGGAATGGTCGGACCGGCCATCATCAAGCCCAACGGGGCCACCGAATACAGTTGCCGGCGCTGGACGAGATCCTGGCATGCGCTGATCGAGCATCTGCCGTACTCCGACCGCTGGAGCCCCGCACTGCTCCGCAGGAACATTCCTGCCGACTCCGCCATCTACCGGGTCGGGGGACGCGTCGCATACGTCCAGGGCGCGTGCATGGCACTTCGCGCCGACACGTTGCGTTCGATCGGCGGCTTCGACGAGGACTTCTTCCTCTACGGAGAGGAGGAGAGCATCGCGTTGCGCCTTCGTCACTTGACGAAGTCCTGCGTGTACGTCCCAGAAGCACAGGCACTCCACGTCGGCGGGACCTCCACGCAGCGGATCGGCACCCGCCAAAGCTTCCACCTCTGGCGCAGCAACGTCTTGTTGATGCGCAAGCGCAGCGCTCCAGCGCGGGCGATGGTGGATCTTCTGATCACCGCCGTGGCGCTTGTGGTCGCCCTTCCGACGGTCTGCGCCCGCACGGCCTTGCAGAGGCCTACCGGCCTCCAGCTTCCGTCGTGGCTCGCCGCTGTCGAAGGTTTCTTGAGCGGCGCGCGCCACCCGATCTCGCCTGCGCCTCAGTACCGATCAGCGGCAGAGCTCGCGTCGGGGCCGTAGCGGGCTAACGGCCGGCGGGTCGGACTCCGCCGAGACCGGCGCGGACGATTTGTGCGAGATCGCGCACATCCGGCCAAGCCAGGACGCTGACGCCGCCGATGAACAAGAGCTCTGCAAGCACACCGGCAAGGATCGCCGACACCGCGGTGTCACCGGCGAGAGCCCAGCCGAGGGTGCCTGCAACGATCGCCGCCAGAGCCGGGATCGCGAGAGGGCGCACGAGCGCGGCGCCCGAATTCGCCGCCGCGCGTCGGCCGAGCAGCACCGTGTCGATCACCGCTGCTGTGATCCAACCCAGTCCGACTGCCACCAATCCGAGCGGACGCAACAGCGCGAGGGCTACGAGGATGAATGCCGCGGTGTGCACGATCGTCGCCCGGAGGGGGGTGCGCGCGTCGCCGATCGCATAGAGATATCCAGCAACCGACACCGAGATCGGCCCAGAGATCATCATGGCCAGGCAGCCAAGCGGTATCACATCCCCAACGTCCCGCCATTCCTCGCCGAGCAACTCGACGACCAGCAGCGGAACCGTTACGGCCAGCGGAACCAGCATCAAGCCTGTGGCTATGGCCGTGAGCGCGACGCCACGTTCGATCAACGGAGCCATCTTCTCGCGGGCATTCACAAGTTGCGACATGGCCGGAAAGGACACTCGCCACAGAACCGAGAAGAGCGTTCCCGGTACTTGCATGATTCTGTGGGCGTAGTTCCAGGTGCCAAGCAAGGTGAGTCCGCTGATTGCGGCGATTCCCGTGTTCAGTCCTTGTTCGCGAACGGTCGTGGCAAGATCGATTGCTTGCAGGCGGACCCCAAAGCCGAGCATCCGTTGAATTCGCGTCCACGACATGCGTGGAAAAATCCGTGCCTCCCGCACCGTGGCGAAGAGAACCACCGTGCCCGCGAGCGCGCGAGGGATTGCAGCGGTCGCAAGGCTCCAGACGCCCCAACCAAGTGCGGCGGTCGTAACCGCCCAGCCGTAATACATGATCGTGTCCGCGACTTCGGCGTAGACAATCGGTCGATAGTCGAGCCGACGCTCGAGCAGGATGATCGCTGGAGAACGCAGCGCGAGGATGGGGAGCGAGCTGATGAGCACGGCGACGATCGCGCCGGTGGTGCCGAACCAGACTGCGACACTCGCGATCGTCACCGTCAACAACGTCGACACGTAGAGTTGGAACGCGAGCAACGTCGCGAGATCCTGGCGCTCCGGCTGCCGCGGTTGTCGGATCAGCGTCGCCCCTAAGCCTGCCTCGGCGGTGATCGTCACGATTGCGACAAAGACCATGCCGAAGGCGACGGCACCGAAGTCGGACGGCGCCAACAGGCGACCGAGCACCAACAGGCCTGCGATCTGCACGAGCCGGAGGACGATCGAGCGAATGCTCAGCAGCACGACGCTGCTCTTCGCTCGCCGGCGAACCTCGGCGCCGAGGAGCTCCTGGTCGTGGCCGAGGTCATCGTCGACGTTCACGACGTCAACACCACCCGCTCGATCTCTGCCATCGCGCGGCGCCAGATCGCAGACCACTCGAGCCCGTGAACGGCCCGCCGGTTGGTTTCTCCGGCCTCAGCTGCCAAGTCCGCGTCGGAAAGGAAGCGCGCGACGCAGTTCGCGAAAGCACCTGGGTCGTCCGCGATGCAGAGGCCGTTGCTGCCCGGAATCCCCTCCGCGGCGATCGCAGTTGCCACGACAGGGCGAGCCGCGGCCATCGCTTCGAGCACTTTGATCTTCGTGCCGCCGCCATCGAGCAGCGGCGCGATCACAACCGCCGCCTGACCGACTTCGGCCGGAAGGTCCGCGACCCAGCCGCGGTCGTGAACCCCGGTCGCTACGCGTGCGGTCTCCTCCCACCCCTCGCCCACGAGCCTGAGCTCGGCGTCGCCGACCTGCTCGCGAACAAGCGGCCAGATTCGGCCGACGAAGAACTCGACTGCACGCCGGTTGGCGTCATACGTTGCCGGCCCGACGAACGTCGCGATCCGGCGTGCCGGATCGGCGCCGACCGGGATCTCGAAGAAACCGGCCGCGGCGCCGTTCGAGACGAGCACGAACTTGCCGGTCGTGTCGCCCAGGCGTTGCAGCTCCGGCTCCGAGACGAACCACACCTGGTCCGCCTCACGGATCGCCTGCCGCTGAAAGCGGGCGTACTTGATCGCCGCAGCCGCGCGCACGAGTTTCCGCCGTGGATCGCGAACCTGCTTGGCGATCCGCCTGTAGCGGATCGAGTCGTCGTCGTGCAAGACGAGGATC
>Ga0190270_10001413_pt1 | contig 11149 bp, 5 predicted proteins | sample Popmic320T_FD_133748 | JGI IMG/M metagenome (GOLD analysis project Ga0190270, IMG submission 133748) | Populus adjacent soil microbial communities from riparian zone of Weber River, Utah, USA - 320 T | ecosystem: Environmental > Terrestrial > Soil > Riparian zone | place: USA: Utah | collected... | reverse complement strand
CGCGCGCCGAGGTTTCCGACGCCGTGATGAGCGGGCGCGCCGAATGCGTGATGCTGAACAAAGGACCTTACATTGTCGAGACCGTCCGTTTCCTCAACGGAATCCTCGAACGGATGGATGCGCATCAATCGAAGCGGCGAGCGATGATGCGCCGCCTTTCAATTTCAGAACTGAGATGAACCAGGACATGTGATTGCATACAAACGCCCCGTTGAAGTCAATATGCCTCCACGTTAAGATCGCTTCTCATTCTTTATGCATTCGTGTGAATGAGCCACAAATCAAAAGTTTCCGATAGTGGGAAGCCGGAACTTGCCATTTGCGGAAAGTTGTTTCAAACAATGGAAAGTTGTTTCCATATTCGGAAAGTTTTGGCGTTAATATAATTCGTAGTTAGGCACTAGAGGGTGTTATCAACTTTTCCGCTTTAGATGAGAAAAACTCCGAAATGGTCAATAAAAAAATTGATGAGTATCGCCAATCATTTAGAACCGCTCCTATTGGGAGATGGCAGTCTGTTTCTGGCGCTTTTATAGTGATGCATGAGGATTGGGAATTCTATCCTGACCACACGGGCAAGTATACTGAATATGGGCCTTTCGGCTATCCGAGAAGGCGAACTCACTTTCAATGGCAGGAATACGAAGAACTTACGATCCTTATAGGAGAAACGAAATGGGAAAATCTGGAGCCGGTTGATAAAAACGAGATAAATGGTATTGACGACGGAGAGCCAGAAGACTCCATAGAAGAGATAGAATGGACGACAGTCAAGTATGACTTCATGGTAGTAATAAATGAGGGAGGTGGTGAAGAGATCGCAATGTTTCAGGTAGGACGAGAATATGAGGGTAAGGCATGTTTCTATTATTGTGATCCGCTAGCATATCGCGGCCCGATCGAGGAAAGCGAGTAGGAAGCAGAGTTGGGCTTATTGTCTCGGCTCTTCAGCTTCTCGGACAAAGAAATAGAGGGTGCCAGAAAGTTTGTGTACACAAGAATTCTGACACCCTCCCCTCCTGCTGTCAGTTAACTCTTCAATGTCAGATCAAGTCGGGACTTTTACAGATTACTCGGAAAAAGCCAGGCCCCGCTTTCTTCCAGTTACCGACCGAAGCTACCTTGCCGGCAGCCGAACCATCATCATCCTTTTCCGCCACCGCCTGCCGCCTTCAACTTGAACGACCGGACGGTTCACGCCTGACACTCACGCTGCCAGCTGTCGACCTCACTTCTATCAACTGGCTCTGCGCTGATTTCCTGCGAGCTTGAACCCACGATGATCCAGTTGGTTCCTCAACTTCGGATTCTCCTCGCCTGCCAACCGGTCGATTTCCGCTCCGGGATCGACGGGCTGGCAGCGCTTTGCAAAAGGGAGTTGGCGGAAGACCCTTTCTCTGGAGTTCTCTTCGTCTTCACAAACCGGCGCGGCACTGCGCTCAAACTCATTTGTTATGACGGCGTTCGACGGGGTTATAATTGCTGCGGCCTGACGTCTTCCATCTGCCATTGCTGGAAGGCTTCTTCGATCAGCGCCAATCGCCGGAGTCGGGATCATTACCGGTCGCGGTATTCTTTTTGTTCACGGGAGGTTGACTTGAGCCTGTCCTTTTTTACCGCCGGGCGCCGCGCAATGCGACCCCTTGTCGTTTTGCTTTTCGTGTTCTTGTGCTTTACCAGCGCGGCACGGACGGCGACGACGCAGACCGCGGCGGGCGTGGCCGCTCCGCTTGACCTGTCGGGGTATGACATGCGCCCATTTTACGAAAACGACTTCAGCCGGCCGCAGAAGATCGCCCGCGAAGAAGATCTGATTGAGCCGGTTGGGGCCGTGTGGCGGCGAAAAGTCAGCCCCGCGCCAGACGCGGAGTGGATAGCCGAGGGCTGGGGCGGCGCGGAAGTTCGCGACGGCAGGCTGCTTGTGGCTCCGTCGCAATTCGACTCGGCCGGCAGACCCCGGCCTGTCGAGCCGGGCCGCCGCTCACATATGGTGATCTGGAATCATCGTGTCTTTCCGTCGGACTTCCTGCTCGAATTCGAGATGAGCCCCTGCGGCTCCACCAACGGGCTGACCATTGTCCTCTTCTGCGCCGCCAGCAGGAACGGCGAGGACATCTTCGACCTGTCCCTGCCGCCGCGCCGGGCTGAATACCAGGCCTATCACAGCGGCGCGTTGGCCAATTACACCGATTCCTACTGGAGCCGGAACAATGAGACGGAAAGCCACTCGAACCGCCTCCGCAAGAATCCTGGTTTCAAACAGGTGGCCGAAGGCCCGAGCCTGACCACTGGCCCGACCGATGTCACGCATCGCCTTCGTATTTTGAAGAGCGGCGCGCACATCGAAGTTGAGGTCAACGGCAAGGTCGTCATCAAGTGGGACGACCTCGAACGCCCGCACGGTGCAGGACGGATCGGACTGCGTTCAATGGAAGGCGTGACTATGGTAGCTTACGACAACTTCAAAGTGTGGCAGGTTACTGCCAAACGAACCCGATAGCCCGGAGAGGGACGCTATGAAAAAGAGATTGACCTTGATTGCTTTAGCAGACCGTCTTTGTAAGCAGGTCGCATTGCATACGCTGCTGGCCCTGCTGGTTGCGGGCTGCGCCTTGCCCGCCGCCGCGCAATCCGCTTCATCCATCGAATTGAAATGGCTGGGAGATACGCCGCCGGCGGCGCCGATGGGCGTTAGTTGGGGAACGCCGTGGCCACAGGGAAAAGTTCGTAGGGACCAGGCATTCACCCTGACCACAGCCGACGGGAAGAGTCTGCCGCTGCAATCGTGGCCTCTCGCCTGGTGGCCGGACGGCTCGATCAAGTGGTCTGGGTTCGCTACTGTGGCCGGCCCGGAGACCGCAGGTTCACTCAGGCTCTCCCTGAGCAATACTGCGGAGCCCACATCAGTCCCGGTCGTGCAGGTCAGACAGAGCGACACAACCATTGAAATAGATACCGGACGATTGAAGGTTCGCATTCCCAGGTGGGGCGCCAGTCTCATTGACTCGATGGCTATAGACGGTCGTGAGGTGGCGCGACACGGGCGGCTCGTTTGCATCCTGCAGGACGGCCCCGACGGTGGGGCCGAGAACGCCCCGCCGCGCGAGAGATATTCGACCAAAGTCGAGAGAGTGACGATAGAGCAGTCCGGCCCGGTGCGCGCGGTGGCGAAGATCGAAGGCAAACATCGGGGGATGAAGAGCAACCGCGAGTGGTTGCCGTTTGTCGTCCGCCTGTATTTCTACGCCGGGCAGGAGTCGGTTCGCCTGGTCCACACTGTCGTTTACGACGGCGATGAGAGCAAAGACTTCATCCGCGGGCTGGGCGTGGCCTTCTCGGTCGCGATGCGCGAGCAGGTTCACAACCGCCATGTGCGTTTCTCCGGCGACGGCCTGGGACTGTGGTCAGAGCCGATTCAGCCGATGATCGGGCGCGGGGGACGCTTCGTGGCCAACCCACAAACGAGCGCCGACGTTTATCCGGATCAGATCGCAGGCAGGCGCGTCCCGAACAAGGAAGCCTATAACGCGCGTGGCCAGAGCCTGCTGGCCGATTGGGCGGTGTGGGATGATTTCAAGCTGGTTCAGCCCAACGCCGACGGGTTCACCGTGCTCAAGCGGGCCAATCCTGAAAGCGCGTGGATACCGGCCGGGGCAGGGAGGCGAGCGTCAGGGCTGGTCTTCGCCGGTGACGTAAGCGGCGGGCTGGCGGCTAGCCTGAAGAATTTCTGGCAGTCATACCCGGCGTCGCTCGAAGCGAAGAAGGCGTCCAGCGGCGACGCGGAGTTGATCGTCTGGATGTGGTCGCCCGAAGCGCCGGGCATGGATATGCGCCACTACGACACCCGCCCGCATGGCCTCGAAGCCGTTTACGAGGACGTGCAGCCCGGGTTCAGCACGGCGCACGGCGTGGCGCGCACCAGCGAACTGACGTTGTTTGCGACCGCCGCCGTCCCGTCCAAAGAGGAGACGGCGAAGATGGCGCGGGTCGGCGCAGAGCCGCCTTTGCTGGTCTGCGCGCCACAATACCTGCATTCGGCCCGGGCATTCGGCGTCTGGGGACTGGAGGACCGCTCGACCCCGGTGAAACGCGCGATTGAAGAGAAGCTCGCGGCCACACTCGATTTTTATTTGAAGCAGATTGAACAGCACAACTTGTATGGGTTCTGGGACTACGGCGACGTGATGCACTCCTACGACAACGAGCGCCACGTCTGGCGCTACGATCTGGGCGGGATGGCCTGGGACAACACCGAACTGGGCACGGACATGTGGCTATGGTACAGCTTCCTGCGGACGGGACGCGCCGATGTCTTCCGCATGGCCGAAGCGATGACGCGGCACACCAGCGAAGTGGACACCTATCATCTGGGCAAGTTCGCCGGGCTGGGTTCCCGCCACAACGTGCGCCATTGGGGTTGCGGCGCCAAGGAGGCCCGCATCAGCCAGGCCGCGTACCGCCGCTTCTATTATTACCTGACCACGGACGAACGCACCGGCGACATTATGCGCGAGGTACTGAACGTGGATTACAAGGTCGCGGAGTACGACCCCATGCGGCTGGCCCAGCCGATCACCGAAGCCGAGAAGAAATATCCGACACGCGTCCGCCTCGGCCCCGACTGGCTGTCCTTCGTCAGCAACTGGATGACCGAATGGGAGCGCACGGGCGATGCGAAGTGGCGCGACAAGATGCTCACGGGCGTCGAGAGTCTCGCCCGCATGCCGCTCGGCTTGCGCACCGGAAAGAACCTCCTGTTCGGATATGACCCGGCGACCGGCAAACTTTATCAGCTGTCGGACGAGGCGGGGCAGTACAACCTGGCGACAATCATGGGCGGGGCCGAAGTGGTCTTCGAACTCGACCTGATGCTTGACGACGAGCGATGGAGGAAGCTCTGGCTGCAATACTGCCGACTCAATAACGCGCCCAGGGAAGTTATCGTTAAGGACATGACCACGGGGACAGAAGGCAATGACGCCTCTTATTTACGTGATGGCCGCCTGGCCTCCTACGTCTACCTGAAAACGAAGAACCCGGCCTTTATGAAGGTGGGCGTGAATGCGCTGCTCGACAGCGGCCGGGGCAGGCGAAACGAAGCCATCCGAAGAGTAGAAGGGTCGGAATTACTGAAGCCCGTTGATGAGTCCGGCCTGGCGGGTACCAACGGGGCGGCGCAGAATGGCCTCAGGACGATCATATCGCTCGGCATGGTAGGCGATCACCTCCCGGCCGAATTCCCGCCTCAGGATGCGTCCCCGTCCAATCGGGAGCGCGGCGCTCAGCGCTCGAACCAGAGGCCGCCCGGGAATTGAGGCGCCTGGCTGGCTGGTACAAACCGATGTCCGCGTCCGAAATGCAAAAGCTGTCGGCTTCAATCGCAATTGATAAGGCGCCGAAGACCAATCACCAGCAGGTGAAAGCTGCTTTCGGAACAGAAAGAATGAGAATTCCGCCAACCGCATTAAGGATATCCTGAGTAATGCAAGGATTCAGACTTCGGTGATCTGTGTCCGCGCCAGCGATGAAGGAAAACGCCGTGCATTATTAACTCTGGATCAAGACACAGAAAATCATGGGCACGAAGTTGCGTGTTCCACGGAGACCATATGGCTTCTCTTTCCTGATGCAATCTTTTCGATGGACGGCGCATCAGGCCGTTCTGAAATAGGTGGCATACCGTTCCAGTTGAACGTCAAAATACGGCACGAAGACCAGATCCTTCCCGCCGGCGTTCATCACATAACGATCTGACTGGCCTTGAATGGGTTTGAGCGCCGTGGGCAGCGCGACCGGCGTTTCCGGGAGCCCTTCCCAGGGATTCAGGCCGACATACATTACCGGCCCGCGCATCAACGCAACGACTTCCGGGTGGCTGTCGTCGATCGGCAGGATGCGCAGCGGCTGGGGCACAACGACATCAACCACATCGTTCTGCTTCCAATTCCGCTCGATCACCGCATATTGTCCTGCCTTTGCCGTGCCGCCAGACCGGCCGTTCACACTGATGGTCGCATCGCGGGTCCACGCTGGAATGCGTACCTTGAGCGCAAATTTCCCGCCCGATCGGATCGTGATGCGGCTCGCATCTTCGGCGGGATAGCTTGTCGATTGCTCGATTACGACCGTGCTGCCCGGCCTCGTCCAGCGAACGATCGAAGGCGTAAACAGGTTGACGTACAACGAGTCGTCATCGTGGAAATAAACATTGAGCGTGTAATCGGCGACGCCCTGCGCCAGCGTGCCCGAACAGCAAGGCCATTTGCGGTGATAGTATTTTTTCTCGGCGTTGGCCCCATAGTTCGAATAATACGGATAGCCGCCATCGCTATCGGGCGTGCGCACAGCCAGCATGGTGTTGTAGAGCGTGCGCTCCAGCCCGTCGGCATAGCGCGAATCTCCGGTCAGGCGAATCAGATAGCGCGCCAGTTTCAGATCGGCGTAACTGCCGCAGGGCGTTTCGAAATGCGCGGTGGAATTCGTCAGACTTTCAAACAGCTTGCCCTTGCCCGGTTCGACGAATTGCTCTTCCGGTCCCCATCCGCCCGATGCAAAACGCTGAGCTTCCATAAACCGCCATGCATTTTCGAGCGCTTTCTTGTACTTGGGATCGCCGGTCGCCAGATAGGCGCGCCCGCCGGAGCTGAGCGCAATCGTATGGCTGTAGGCGTGCTTTGATGGCAACACATTCGTTCCCGCCGAGAGCGGATCGAACCATTCGGGGTTTAATAGGTAATGAACGGCGAGATCATGGTATTGCCGGTCGCCGGTTACTTCGGCCGCCGCGAATAGGTTTTCCGGCAGCACATAGGTTTCGTCATATGGCGGGTCTTTTTTACCGATGCGGTCTTTGCTGACTGGCGAGATAAAGGGGCGGCATTTCGCGATCACCTGGGGTAGCAGGTCTTTTGCCTGCTCGATCCCGCTCAGCCGGTAGGCGTCAATCAGGCCAACGAGGTATTTGTCCATCACATAGGCCGGCCACATCTTTTCCGCGCCCTGCCCAGCGTAAGGGTTGTCGGTGCGCGCGAGGAATTCGCCGAAGCCCGCGACGAGAGCGCGCGCCTTGCCGTGACAGGCCTGATCTCCAGTCGACGCCCCGATTCTAGACAAGCCGGAAATGTATTGACCCAAGGTCAGCCCCGGCACAAATCCATTGGCGTCATACCAGCCTCCCATATCGACGCCGGGCGCGGGCAGCCCGACACGCTGGCGGAAGACCTTGAGCAACCTGTCATTGGACAAGGCCAGATAATGCGCGTGGTTTCGATCGAACTGCGTCTTGAGCGGCCCGCCCGTCAGCCGGACCGCGCCAAACGAAAACTCGCGCACTATCTCCTGGTCTGCCGTCGTCGCGAATGTCGCGATCGCCACGCCTGGCAGCGCCGTGAGCGTTGAGCCCGCCGCCGCGCCTGCCGCGCATCGAAGCATTTCACGGCGCGACAGGCCGCCAAGCATGGCATTTCCGGCCTGATCTTTCACATCAGCTATCCTCTTATCTGTCTCCAGCAGTCCAAACGAAGCGAAGGAGCCCTCGGCTCCCACCGCGCAAATTTCGGGCGCCCCCGTCGTTCGAAGCAGTTACCGTGCGGCGAGCAGATCCTATTTATCAGGACGAATACGATATTGCCCCGTGAACGTCAAGACGATCTTATCGATGTCATCGAGATTCAATGTTACTTCATGGCCCTCTTCCCTCTTCTCCTTTTCCTTGCTCGATCCTTTTTTGCGCCTCGCCTGGAAATGAAGTTATTGAAAATACAGGCCGGACGGAGTTTTGGCGAAGCACAGCCCCAGAAACAAATAAATACAATAACCGAGAAAAGCAGCGACAAAGTCGTTCGCAATCATAATTGAATCATTCGGCTCCTCATTTGCTGCCCGGCCGCGGGAGCGCATGCGTGCGCCTCGCCCACTCATCCCAGCGCGCCGCCAGTTCGCGCGCCTTCTCCGGGTGGTTTGCGGCGAGGTTAATGAGTTCCGTACGATCGGCGTCGATGTCGTAAAGCTCCCATTCGCCAGCGCGCGCGCTGACTAATTTCCACTTGCCATCGCGCACGGCGCGCGATCCGTCGTGCTCGAAAAACAACGGCGCTTTGCGGGCGAGAGGCTTATTCGCGAACGCCGGACGCAGGCTGACGCCTTCCATCGGTAAGACCGGCGCGCCTAGGCGCTCTTTCGGATACGTCACGCCCGCCACATCCACCAGCGTCGCCATCACGTCAATGACGTGACCGGGTTGCGCGCGCCATTGCCCGCGCGCTTTGATTGCGGCGGGCCAATGCGCGATCAACGGCGACGAAATTCCCCCTTCGTGACTGTAATGTTTGTATAAGCGCCATGGCGTATTACTCAAGTTGGCCCACGCGCTGCCATAACTGAACAGACTGTCCGCGCCGCCCATCGCGCTGAGTTCCACCCCGCGATGCAGGATGTTGGGTGAATTCGGCGTACCCATGTTGATCCCAGCGCCGGCGGTCACGTTCTCCTGTTTGTTCAGATCGAAACCATACGGTTCCCATTCCGCGCAGGCTCCGTTATCGCTTAGAAACAGGATAAGCGTATTGTCGAGTTCGCCGTTGCGCTTCAGATCGGCGACGAGCCGCCCGATGTTGCGATCCATCCCGCCGACCATTCCCGCGAACGCCGCCATACGCCGCGCCAAATCCGCCCGTCGTTCCTCATCGAGCGAATCCCATGCCGGATTTGCGCCGTCGGCGGTCATCGAGCCGAGCCGCTTCGCCACGTCAGGCCGCGGAATGGCGCTGCGCGCGGTGAGCGGCGTGTTTTTCGGAACCGAACCGGCTTTCTTCATCCGCGCCAGCCGATCTTCGCGCAACCTGTCCCAGCCTTTGTCATAAGTTTTGGCGTAGGGCGCGGCGTCATCGGCGCGCGATTGCACCGGGAAATGCGGCGCCTGATATGCGACATATAAAAACCACGGTTGTTTCGTTTTGCGAGCGTCATTCAGAAAATCCAGCGCGTGATCGGTGATCGCATCGGTGGCGAAATAGGCGCCTGGCCGGTAGCTGCGTTGCGGCTTCCCTTCCGGCAACCGAATCATCATTCGCGGTTCAAACGAATCCACTCCATAACCGCGCGTGAAGCCGTAAAAATCATCAAAGCCACGCTCGATCGGCGACACCCGATCACCCACGTGCCATTTGCCACTCATTGCCGTACGATAGCCCGCAGCCTTTAAGATTTCGGCCAAAGTTACGGCGTACGGCTGAATCGCGCCGCGATAGCCCGGGTATTGCGCGCCTGCATCACCCGTCATCAATCCGACGCCCGCCTGGTGCGGATACAAGCCGGTCAGCAAGGCGGCGCGCGTCGGACAGCAGCGCGCTGAGTTGTAAAACTGCGTGAAGCGCAGCCCGTTTTTTGCCAACCCGTCCAGATTCGGCGTATTGATTTCACCTCCGTAACAACTGAGGTCAGAATAGCCCAGATCATCCGCGAGGATGACGATGATGTTAGACCGCGCTTGCTCTTCTTTCTGTGCGGCGAGGCTCCATCTTGTCCCATAGTCAAACGGTTGTGTCACAAGCATGGAGACAAACGCCAGCGTCGGCGTCACGACCCGCGTCAGATATTTCTTCATTGTTTCAATATCTCCTGCGCCAGTTTGATTTCGACCGCCGATACCGAAGCCGCCGGAAATTCCCAGATTCCTGAATCGCCAATGTCCTTCTCCGCAACTCGCATCGCTTCTGCGCTGTTCAGCAAACTAACTTCGACCATTGGATCATCCGCGATCTCAAACACACGGCCACTTTGAATCTGGCGGCCTGCGATCTGAAACCCTGTTTTGACGGCTCGATTGCGATGCGTGTTAACGACGTGCAGATAGAGCGTGTCGCCTCTTCGGCTGGCTGCGATGTCCAATCCGTCCGGCGTCTGTTTCACGGCGACGGCGTGGCTGCCGATGTGATGGCGATAGAGCCGCATCACGCGTGCGACCGGTTGCAGATAAGCTTTGCCCTGATTGCGGGGCACGGGAATGATAACAGCGTTGTTCTGCCAGCGCGTGCCGCAGAAATCGGCGGCGGTGGCGATCTTCAACAGGTCGCCGTGTCGTTGATGATTGTTGAGAATGCGCGCGTAGGCGACGCCCGTCGCCCACGTCGAATTGACATCGCCTCGATCCCGCCCCGGCACGGTGAAATGGCATTCGGTCATCGCCAACGGCATCGCGCGACCGACCAGGCTTTCGCGGATCGCGCGGATTTTTTTGTCGTTGATTTCCCAGGCTTTCATCAACTGCCGCCACGTGGCGTCGGCGTCGCGCCGGTACAGTTCGCCGCGCAGCACGGGGCTCTTTTCATCGTCGGGATTGAACATGTGATGGAAAGCCAGCATCTGAACGTGTTCGCCCGCGACTTCGATCATTCGCGGGGCCCAGCCGCTGTCGCCCCAGGCTATCAGTTGAATCGCCGGATCGGCCTTGCGCATCGCTTTGGCGAACTCTACGGTCTTGCGCGCGGCGGTTTCCAGATCGAAGCCGTTCTTGTCGTAAGAGGTCTCGTTGCCGATCTGCCAGTATTTCACGGCGTGCGGCGCGGAGTGACCGTGCGCGCGCCGGTCGGCGTCGGCCGGGTCGTTGCAATACCGCACCCAGTCCGCAGCTTCACTCGCGTCGGCGGTGCGCACACTGCCTTTCGCTTTCATATACCTCTGGCGGCCATCCGATTCGAAGTTGACGCAGATCAACGGCTCCGCTCCGACACGGCGAGAGAAATCAACGAACTCCACCGTGCCGACCTGATTCGATTCGATGCCGCCCCACAGCAGGTTGAGCATCGGCGGGCGTTTTTCGCGTGGCCCGACGCCTTCGCGCCAGCGATAGAAATCTAGAAAGATGCCGCCCCAACGCATCATCGTCGGCGCGAGCTCGCGCGTGACTTCCAGCACATCTTCGCGCCAGTCATCGCGCAGATGATCCCACGCGGCTTCGACCGAAGCGTCAGTCGCGCCCAGCGGTTCCATAAACTGCATGTATAGATACGGCGACAGTTCGTAGCGTGGCTTGGGATCAACGGCAATCGTCGAGACGGGTGATTCCTGCGCCGGAAACGTCAGGCGATGCGGCGCTTTCAACAGACAAGCGCCTCCCGCGAACATACCGAGCGCCCGGCGACGCGTTATT
>Ga0190270_10001412_pt1 | contig 11149 bp, 9 predicted proteins | sample Popmic320T_FD_133748 | JGI IMG/M metagenome (GOLD analysis project Ga0190270, IMG submission 133748) | Populus adjacent soil microbial communities from riparian zone of Weber River, Utah, USA - 320 T | ecosystem: Environmental > Terrestrial > Soil > Riparian zone | place: USA: Utah | collected... | reverse complement strand
TCGGCGGCGGGTCGGAGGGCCGGGTGCCGGCCGGGATCCTGGTGGCGGTTGCCATTGGGCGAGTCTAGGGAGGCGTACCGGCCCGCGGCGATCGCCGGCAGCTCCCGGAGCAGGAAGGCGCGGTAGAGCGCCGCCGACGCCGCGGCGCGCTCCGGCGCCCGCAGCACGTCGGCGTAGACCGCCGCCGCGCGCGGCGTGACGAGCCGCCCGAGCGCCGCCCGCAGCAGGCGCCCGTCGCGCAGCATCGCCGGGCCGAGGACGGGCGCGGCGATCGGCAGCTGGTAGCCGAGCCGCCACGCGTTGCACAGCGTCGCCGGGCGCGCCGCCCAGGGGTGGAGGATCGAGACGGCCATCAGGCGCTCGACCCGCTCGGGCGCGCGGGCGGCGAGCAGGAGCCCCGCCCAGCCGCCCCAGTCGTGGCCGAGGTAGCCCGCGCGCGCCACGCCGAGCGCGTCGAGCAGCGCGAGCATGTCGTCGGCGAGCCGCTCCTTCGCGAAGTCGCCGTCGGCGGGCTGACCGCTCCAGCCGAAGCCGCGCAGGTCGGGCGCGATCACGTGAAAGCGCGCCGCGAGCGGCGGGATCACGCCGCGCCAGGCCCACCAGTGTTGCGGCCAGCCGTGGACCAGCAGGAGCGGCGGCGCCGACGCGTCGCCGGCCTCGGCCACGTGCAGCCGGACGCCGGTCGGGAGGTCGAACTCGCGATGGCGGACGCCCGCGACGTCCGGTCCGTATGCGGACACGCCGGTCACGGACCCCGCGAATGGCCAGTTGCGCGCGCGCCGCGGTCCGCGACACTGCGTCGCGGGATGGGAGCGAGCGGACGACGACGCGGGCTGCGCTGGCTCGTGAGGATCGCCCTCGCCGCGTTCGCGCTCGTGCTCATCCTCGTGATGGTGACGGCCGCGCGCGGCGAGTACGACGTGTCCCCGTATCCGGTGGCCGTCGCGTCGGCGCCGAAGTGGACGATGCCCTGCTTCCGCTCGATGCCCCGGTACAACCACGAGCCCCAGTGCGCACGGGTCCGCGGGCGCGTCGTGTGGCGCGAGTCCGACGACCCGGACGGCGACGGCGACCGCCACATCGTCGTGCTCTCGCGGATGCGCTTCCGGGTGGTGAAGCTGAAGAAGGACGCGGGCGCGATGCCGCGGATCGGCTCGGAGGTCGAGGCCGTCGGCTTCACGACGGTCGGCGCGAGCGGCGAGCGCGAGATCGTCGCCGAGGCCTTCTGGCGCTGATCCGCGTCAGCCCGCCGGGCAGGCCCGCGGCTTCGACTCGCCCGGCCACAGGCACGACTCCGACCGCACCGGGTCGCGGTGCCGCGAGCGGATCCGCAGCTTCACGAAGCTGCCGATCAGGTCGGGCTTCGTGATCCGGACCTGGAGCCTGGTCCCGCCGCGATAGCTGCGCTCGAAGCGGCGCAGGCGCTTCGCGGTCCCGGCGCCCTTGGCCTGCGCGGCCTCCGGGCAGGGCGTGCCCTTGCACGTCACGCGCACCGTCGCACCGCGCGGCGCCTTCACCGAGAAGCGGCGGATCTTCGCGCCCTTGCGCGTCGGCGTGGCCGCGATCTTCACCTTCGGGGCCGGCTCGAGCATGGCGGGCGGACCCAGCACCCCGCCGCCATCGGCCGTGTCGCGCACCTCGATGGCGGCCGCCGCGATCGCGACGCCGCCGGCGTCGTCGGTCGCCCGCGCGCGGATCTCGCGGAGGCCGGGCGCGCTGAACGCGCGCGTGATCGTCGGCCCTGTGCCGTCGTCGAAGACGTCGCCGTCGTCGACGTCCCAGGCGATGCCCGCGATCGCGCCGTCGCCGTCGGTCGCGGTGGCGGTGAGCGTCACGGGCGTGTCGACGAACGGGTCGGCGGGGAACGCGGCGACGCCGACGGCGGGCAGGAGGTTGTCCGGCACGACGGCGATCCGCTGCTCGTCGCTGCCGCCGTCGAGGTCGGTGACGCGCAGCCCGACCGTGTTCCCGCTCGGCGTGGTGAACGTCCGCGTGGCGGTCGTCCCGGTGCCGTCGTCATAGGCGCCGTCGCCGTCGAGGTCCCACGCCTGGCCGTCGAGCCGGTCCTCCGGGTCGCTGCTCGCGGACGTGAACGTGACCGGCACGCCGCGCCGGACCGGCGTGCCGTGGGTGAACGCCGCCACGGGGGCGCGGTTGGCGACGGGCACGGTCAGCGTCGCCTCCGTGGTCGCGCCGTCGTCGTCCGCGGCGCGCGCCCGGACCGTGTAGCTGCCGGCGATCGCGAACGCGCGCGCGGCCGTCGCTCCGGTGCCGTCGTCGAAGTCGCCGTCCCCGTCGAGGTCCCAGGCGAGCCCGGTGACCGTCCCGTCGGGGTCGGCGGCCGTCGCGGTGAACGCGACCTGGGTGCCGGTGGAGGGCGCGGCCGGCAGCGCGGTGAGGGCGAGGGTGGGGAGCTTGTTCCCGGGCACGATCGCGATCCGCCGCTCGTCGCTGCCGCCGTCGAGGTCGGTGACGCGCAGCCCGACCGCGTTGCCGGCGGCCGTGGTGAAGGTGCCCTTGGCCGTGGTGCCCGTCGCGTCGTCGTACTGCCCGTCACCGTCGAGGTCCCAGTTCTGCGTCGAGAGCCGGTTCTCCGGGTCCGTGCTCGTCGAGGTGAACGTCACCTCGACGTTGCGCTCGACCGGGTTCGGCAGGTAGGTGAAGGCGGCGACCGGCTGGGCGTGGGCGGAGACCGTCGTCGTCGCCTCGGTCGCCTTGCCGTCGTTGTCCGTGACCTTGAGCCCGACGGTCTTCTGTCCCGTCGTGACGTAGGTCACCGTGGCCGTCGTGCCGGTCGTCGCGTCGTCGGCGTACTCGCCGTCGCCGTCGAGGTCCCACTCGCGCTTCGCGATCGTGCCGTCGGGATCGTTCGCGACCGCCGTGAAGGTCACCGGCACCTGGATGAGCGGCGAGACGTCGCCGGCCGTGATCGACGCCGTGGGCGGCGCGTTCTGCACCGTGAGCGTGTGCTGGGCGGTGTGCGTCCCGTTGCGCGCGTCCTTGACCTGGAGCCGCACCGTCGCCGTGCCGGCGGCCGCGAACGAGCGGCTCGCGGTGACGTTCGTGCCGTCGTCGTAGTCGCCGTCGTTGTCGAGGTCCCAGGCGTAGGTGAGCGCGGTGCCCTCGGGGTCTGACGAGGTCGCGGCGTTGAACGTCACGGTCTGCCCCTTGTCCGGCGTGGAGTCGGACATCGTGAACATCGCCGTGGGGAGCTTGTTGATGTACGTCGCGGTGTAGGTGGCCGGCGTCGCCGGCGCCGCGAAGCTGTGCGCCCGCGCGCCGCTGTCGGACCAGGCGCTGAACGAGAGGCCGTCCTCGATCGCGTCGGCGTCGAGCGAGTGGGTCGAGCCGACGATCGCCGTGCGCGTGAACGGCCCGGCGGCCGTCTCGCCGTCGAGGTTGAGGTCGAGCCCGGCCGGCGACGAGGTGACCGTGAGCTGCGTGGTCTTCGGCAGCAGGCGGCGCGTCGCGGTGCCGACGAGCCCGTCGCCGTCGGTCGCGGTGAGCCGCAGCAGGATGCTCGACGGATACGCGTGGTCGGGCGCATCGAACTTGCCGCCCGGGCCCACCTTGGTCGAGATCGCGTGCTCGTGGCACTCCGGGCAGAGGCCGTGCTCGAGCACGACGGTCCAGGTCAGCTTGCTGTCCGGGATCGCCGCGCCGGCGCTGTCGACGGCGCTCCCCGAGAAGGAGAGCTCCTGCCCGACGCTCCACGTCGTCGAGGCGGAGGGGGTCGCGATCGTCACGGCCGGCACGCCGGCGGAGATCGTTCGGGTCGCCGTGCCCGTGGCGCCGCTCACGGCGGTCACCGTCAGCTCGACGGTGTATCGGCCCGGCTGCTGGTAGGTGTGCGACGCCGTCTTGCCCGTGCCCGTGCTGCCGTCGCCGAACTTCCACGCGTACGTGAGCGTCGTGCCGTCCGGATCGTTGGAGGCGCCGGCGTCGAAGGCGACGGGGAGCGGGACCGCGCCCGACGCCGGCGTCGCCGTGAACGATGCCACCGGCTTGGTCGAGGAGTAGTCGATGCGATGCACCGAGCCGCCGAAGAGGTCGACGTAGTACAGGAGGCCGCCCGGGCCGGCCTGGATGTCGACGGGCCCCGCGCCGCCGTCCATGAACACCTTCACGTTGGCCGGGTCCGGCAGCGCGCCGCTCGAGGCGCTGCGCTGCATGACCCACAAGCAGCTGCGCGAGTAGTCGCCGAAGAAGAGCGCGCCCTGATACGCGGCGGGGTACTGGTTCGTCGTCGGCACGAACGAGATCCCGGAGACGGAGGCGCCGGCGTTCGGGCACTCGTCGCCGGGAACGACCGGCTGGTCGTGGAAGTAGGCGAAGTAGGGCGAGACGGTCTCCGCCGGCAGCAGCGAGTCACACAGGTCCAGCCCGGTGTAGAAGGGCTGGCGCCAGGTGCCCTCGAAGCAGGGCCAGCCGAAGTTCTCGGCGATCGCGTCGTTGGGGATCTGGAGGCGGTTGATCTCCTCCAGCGTGCCCCAGCCGACCTCGGAGAACCACAGCTCGTCGGTGCCCGGCCGCGTCGTCATCCGCCACGGGTTGCGCATGCCGTAGGCGACGATCCGCTTGGCGTTCGCGTTCGATGACGAGGCGAACGGGTTGCCCGGCCATCCGGCGCCCGTCTGCGGGTTGATCCGGATGATCGTCCCGTCGAGCCCCGTCGGGTCGGCGGTCGTCCGCACGTCCTGCGAGCGCAGTGCGCCGCCCTCGGAGGCCGGCCGCTCGAGCGCCGTGCCGGCCGGTCCGGGCGGGTCGCCGCACGGGTTCGGCGGCTTGCCGTTCTGGCCCCAGTCGGCCGCGTTGTAGTCCGCGCCCTCGCCGCCCGAGGCGTAGAGCGAGCCGTCGGCGCCGAAGACGAGCGAGCCGATCGTGTGGCTCGGGTACTGCATGCACCAGTCCTCGACCAGGATCGTCTCCGCGCCGGTCGCGACGTTGATGCGCGAGACGCGCGCGCTCGTCAGGCAGTTGGTCGTCGTGACGTTCGGGCAGTTGTCGTTGTACGCCGGCGGGGTGCCGCCGATCGCCGCGTCGAGCGAGTAGGAGACGTAGATCGACGGGTCCGACGCCGGGAAGCCGGGCGGGATCGCCAGGCCGAGCAGCCCGCGGTCGACGTAGTCCATGACCTTCGTCCGCAGATCCACGACGGTGCGCGGCGTCGTGTCCGAGAGGCCGTCGAACTCCTTGACCAGGCCCCCCTTCTCGGCGACGAAGACGCGACCGTCCGGTGCGAAGCGCACCGCGGTCGGCGCGTTCAGCCCGGCGATGACCGTGGTCTCGCTGAAGCCGGGCGGGAGCGTCTCGGCGTGCGCGCCGGCTGCGCCGGGGCCGAGCAGCGCGGCCAGCAGCGCGAGCAGCACGACGGGACGCCGCCTGCTGCGCGTCCGCCTCTGTTGCCGCTTGTCCCGCATCCGTTGCCCGTCCCTGGTCGCTTCCGTACCGCCGGCATCTCCCCATGCCGACCTGGACGACGATACGCCCGCTTTCCGCGCGGCGCGTCGAACATTGGTCCAGCGGTCAGTGTTCCGGTGGCGCGCGCCGCTCAGCGCATGAACGACCAGCGGCGCCGCGCACGGCGCTGCCGCGCCGCCGGCGCGGGGCAGGGCGGCGCGTCCTCGCCCGCCAGCAGCGCCGCCGGGACGTCGCGCGTCAGCCACGGCGCGAGCGTCCGGGGCAGCGCTCGCGCGGCGATCGCGCCGTCGACCGTGGCGAGCATCTCGGGCGGCCGGTCGCGCGCGTCGTGCGCGTCGGACGCCACCACGTGGGCCAGTCGCCGGTCGAGCAGCTCCCAGCAGTACCGCTGCGCGGTGCGCCCGAAGTCGCCGCGCAGCGAGCCCGCGGTGAGCTGGACGAGTGCGCCCCGTCGCACGAGCGCGGCGAGCCGCTCGACGTCCGGCAGGAACGCGGGCGAGCGCTCCGGGTGCGCGAGCAGCACCCGGTGGCCGGACGCCCACAGCCGGTCGGCGACCAGCTCGACGAGGTGGAGCGCGGGCACGAAGGGGCACTCGAGCAGCACCCAGTCGCCGCCGCCCAGGCCGATCGCGCGCAGCGCCTGCGCGTCCAGCTCAGGCGCCCGCTCCGGGGCGAGCTCGCCGCCGCCCGCGATCTCCACGCCGACGCCGGCGCGCGCCAGCTCGGCCCGCAGCGCCGCGACCCGGCCCGGGACCTCGAGCGGCTCGACGGCGTACTCCGACGAGATGTGGGGCGTGGCGACCAGCACCTCCGTGCCCGCGCGCTCCGCCGCCCGCGCCAGCGCGACCGCCCCGGCGAGATCCGCGGGCCCGTCGTCGAGGCCGGGGAGCACGTGCGTGTGCAGGTCGATCACGTGGCACAGGCTATGCGGCGGCCCGTCAGGAGCCGGGGTCGCGTGTACGTTGTGCCCCGCATGGATCGCGCTCCCGATCGCGCCGGCCGCCTGCGTGGGCGGGCGCACCTGCTGCTGCCGGCGCTGCTGACGGCGCTCTTCGCCTTCCGCTCGGGCGGCTTCTTCCCGGACGCGACGGGCGCGGCGGCGTTCCTCCTGCTGCTGCTCGCCGTCGGCCGGATCACGCTCGCCCACCGCCCGTTCGCGGGCTGGAGCCCGGCCCTCAGCGTCTGCGCCGGCGCGTGGGGGCTGCTCGCCGCGTGGACGCTGCTCTCGGCGGTCTGGTCCGACGCCCCGCTCCGGGCGATGGTCGAGTTCGACCGCGTCCTCGCGTACACGCTGATCGTCGCCCTGCTGGGCTCGTTCGCGCGGGCGCGCGGCGACCTGGACCGGGCGCTCGCCACCGTCGCGTTCGTGCTCTGCGGGATCGCGGCGATCGCGCTCGCCACCCGCCTCGAGCCCGCCGCGCTGCCGATCTCGGCCGGCGCGGAGCCCTCGCGGCTCGCGTTCCCGTTCACGTACTGGAACGCCGCGGGCGTCGGCTTCGCGCTGGGGCTCGTGCTCGCGCTGCACGTCAGCGCCGGCGGCACCCGCGCGTGGTGGGTGCGCGTGCTCGCCGCGGCTGCCTGCCCGGTGGCGGCGGTCGCCCTCTACTTCACCTTCTCCCGCGGCGGCCTGGCGGTCGCGGTGCTGGGCGTCGTGCTCTACGTCGCGCTCGGGCACTCGCGGCGGCTGGCGACGACGCTCGTCGCGATCGGCATCCCGACCGCGATCGCCGTGGTCGTGGCCTACGACGCCGACGTCCTCGCGACGGCCGAGTACGCCGACGCCGGGAGCGAGGCCACCCGCACGACGCTCGTCGTGCTCGCCAGCGCGCTGGGCGCGGCGGTCCTGCGGGCCGCGGCGCTGCCGCTCGAGCGCCGCCTGCTCGCCGTCCGCGTCTCGCGGCCCGCGCGCCGGACCATCCTGATCGGCGCGTCCGCGGCGGTGCTCGCCGCCGTCGTGGTCGCGGCGGTCGCCACGCCGCTCGTGAGTGAGATCGACGACCGCCGCCGCGAGTTCACGGAGCGGAACTTCGTCACCTTCACCCCCGACAACCGCGACCGGTTGACGCAGGCCAGCGCCAACGGGCGGATCGAGAGCTGGCGCGTCGCCCGGCACGCCTTCGAGCGCGAGCCGGTCACGGGGACGGGCGCCGGCACCTACCACCTCCAGTGGCAGCGCGAGCGCAGCGGCCCGTTCAACCTGATCGACGCGCACTCGCTCTACCTCGAGACGCTCGCCGAGCTCGGCGTCCCGGGGATGCTGCTGCTCGCCGTGGCGCTGCTCACCCCGCTCGGCCTCGCCCTCGCGCGGCTGCGCGGCCCCGAGCGGCACGCCTACGCGGCGTTCTTCGCCGGCGGGACGATGCTCCTGCTCCACGCGGCGATCGACTGGGACTGGGAGATGCCGGCCCTGTTCGCGTGGTTCGTGGGCTGCTCCGGGATCGTCTGCGCGGCCGGTCGGAGCCGCCGGCCGGCCCCGGGGCCCGGCCGGACGACGCGCCTCCTCGCGGGCCTGGGCTGCCTGCTGCTCGCGGTGACGCCCGCGACGGTCGCGCTCTCGCAGTCGCGGCTGGACGCGGCCACGCGCGCGTTCAAGGGCGGCGACTGCTCGACCGCGGTCGACGACGCGCTGGGCGGCCTCTCCCTGCTCCGCATCCGGCCCGAGCCGTACGAGCTGGTCGGCTACTGCGACCTACGCGCGGGCCAGAACGAGCTGGCCGTCCGCGCGATGGAGTCCGCGCGGACGCGCGACCCGCACGACTGGCAGTACGCATACGGCCTGGCGGTGGCGCAGGCCTTCAACGGCGAGGACCCGCGCCCGATGGCGGCGCTGGCCCGGCGCCTCAACCCGCAGGAAGCGCTCGCGATCGATCTCGACGACGCGCTGCGGCGCAGCGGCCCTGGGCGGTGGCCCAGGGTCGCTGCGCGCGCGAGGATCCCGCAGCAGTGACGACTCAGGCGTCGTCGCGGCTCGTGCGCCGCACGATCAGGCCGGCGCTCAGGAGGCCGAGGCCGAGGAGCAGCACGGGGATCGCGGCGAAGCCGGTGAACGGGAGCGACCCGCTGTCGGCGGAGGCCTCGAACTGGCGGGCGGGCTGGACGTCCGCCTCGTCGTCGCTGTCGGGCGTCACGCCGCCGCCGCCGCCGTTGTCGCCGTCGTCGGAGTCGGGCAGCACGCCGCCGCCGTCGTCGCCGTCGTCGTACTGCGTCGCGGCCGCCTGCCCACCGCCGTCGGCGAAGCCGCTGATGGCCAGCCCGGCGCCGGTCGTGCTGAAGGTGAGCCCCAGCACGAGCATGAGCAGGATGGCAAGACGTGAGCGCATGAAGCCTCGTTTCGTTGTGGTCGGACGCGGGGCCGCGGCGCGTGCCCGCTGCTTGACGTCGTCGAGCTCCAGCGCGCTGAGCGTCGGGCGCTCGGCACGGAGGCGGTCGGCGATCGGCTGCAGCTCGCTTCCGAGCTCGTCGTCGTTGAAGGTCATCACCCACTGATACGGACGACCACCACTATTCCTGACTGGCAATGCGCGACGAGGACTTCGAGCAGCTCTACGCGGAGGAGGCCCAGGGCCTCTACGGCTACCTGGCGTACCGCACGGGCGACCGCATGCTCGCCCAGGACCTCCTCGGCGATGTCTTCGAGCGCGCGCTGCGCGCCCGCGGGCGCTACGACAAGCGCAAGGGCTCCGCGCGCACGTGGCTCTACGCCATCGCGGGCAACCTGCTCGTCGACCATGCGCGGCGCCAGGCGGCGGGCGCGCGGGCGTCCGAGCGCGCGGGCGCCGCGCCGGAGAGCGAGCTCGACCGGCGGATCGAGGCGCTGCCCGAGCGTGACGCGCTCGCGCGCGCGCTCGCGACGCTGAGCGAGGAGGAGCGCGAGGCCATCGCGCTGCGCTTCGGCGCGGACCTCACCGGGCCGGAGATGGCGGAGCTCACGGGGGAGCCGCTGACCACCGTCGAGGGCCGCGTGTACCGGGCGCTGCGCAAGCTCCGGGCGGCGCTGGATCCGGAGCGCCTCGGCCGGCCGGGCTCCTGAAGCCTGGAGGCGCTATCCTGTGCCGTCGACCTCGCGCCGGTGCGGGGTTTTCCTTTGCCCGGCGCCGTTGCATCCACCCCTTCTTCCCTCGGAGTGCCGTCAGTATGGCCCGCGGAGACGTCCGGATCGCCGTCACCCTCGCGTGCGAGGAGTGCAAGCGCCGGAACTATCAGACCAACAAGTCCAAGCGCAACAACCCCGACCGCATCAGCCTGCGCAAGTACTGCAAGTGGTGCAGGCGGCACACGGGGCATCGCGAGACCCGATAGCGAGGCAGCGCGGTGGCTCGTGATCGCAAGCGGCGTCGGCGTCGCCCCCAGGGCGATGCCCGCAGCAGGGACGATGTCGCCCGCGACGTCGGCCTCGGACCGGACGACGACGCGGTCGAGTCGCCCCTGGGCGATGAGACCGGCACCCCGGACGCGCTGCGCCACAGCTCCGCCGACGTCGACGAGGCGCGCCTCGCCGAGGCCGGGGTCACGCCGCCCGGCGACGAGGACGACGCCGGCGACGGCGCCCAGATCTACGACGACGAGATCTACGGTGACGACGAGCTCGAGCGCGCCCCGGACGAGGTCCAGGGCGACGCGGTCGCCCGTCACCGCGCGGGTCACGTCGAGACGGAGCACCGCCGCTCCCGCGGCCGCCTCCTCACCTTCTTCGGCCACTGCATCGACGAGCTCCGCCGCGTCCAGTGGCCGAATCGCCGCCAGGTCGGCCAGGCCACGGCCGTCGTGCTCGGCTTCGTGGTCATCGCGGGCGGCTACCTCGGCCTGCTCGACCAGCTCTGGCAGCCGCTGATCGAAGCCATCCTCTAGACGAAGAGATCCAATGTTCCGCTGGTACGTCATCAACACCTATTCCGGGCACGAGAACAAGGTCAAGCAGAACCTCGAGCACCGCGTCTCGTCGCTCAACCAGACCCGCTCGGTCCGCCGCGTCGTCGTCCCCACGGAGACGGTGCAGGAGATGAAGGACAACCAGAAGGTCTCCGTCGAGAAGCGGACGATGCCCGGCTACGTGCTGGTGAACATGGACCTCAACGAGGACTCCTGGCAGGTCGTCAAGGGCACGCCGGGCGTCACCGGCTTCGTCGGCGCGTCCAACGAGCCGATCCCGCTCACCCAGGCCGAGGTCGACCGCCTGCTGCACCGCGAGGTCGCGGTCCAGCGCACGCCGCGCGCCGCCTTCTCGATCGGCGAGACGGTCAAGGTCATCTCCGGCCCGCTGTCCGACTTCTCGGGCGAGATCTCCGAGATCAACGAGGACGCGGCGAAGCTCAAGGTGCTCGTGTCGATCTTCGGGCGCGAGACGCCCGTCGAGGTCGGCTACGACCAGGTCAAGAAGATCTAGAGCCGGCCGCCTCCGCTACCCTCACTCAGCTTCTCCTATGGCAAAGAAAGTCCTCACAACCATCAAGCTCCAGGCGCCCGGCGGCCAGGCCTCGCCCGCGCCCCCCGTCGGCCCGGCCCTCGGCCAGCACGGCATCAACATCATGGAGTTCGTCAAGGCGTTCAACGCCCAGACGGCGAACGACATGGGCACGACGATCCCCGTGGTCATCACCGTCTACGAGGATCGCTCCTTCACCTTCGTCACCAAGACGCCGCCGGCCGCGGTCCTGATCCGCCAGGCCATCGGCATCGAGAAGGGCTCCGGCGAGCCGAACCGCAACAAGGTCGGCAGGATCACCGACGC
>Ga0190270_10001411_pt1 | contig 11150 bp, 10 predicted proteins | sample Popmic320T_FD_133748 | JGI IMG/M metagenome (GOLD analysis project Ga0190270, IMG submission 133748) | Populus adjacent soil microbial communities from riparian zone of Weber River, Utah, USA - 320 T | ecosystem: Environmental > Terrestrial > Soil > Riparian zone | place: USA: Utah | collected... | reverse complement strand
CTTGCTCGCTGTCGTTCGCTACCGAAGCAGCTTCCCGAGCCGCTGACCCTAGCATAGGCCCGTCTTGAGGGAACACCCTGTTGCTCTCAGCGCACCCCCCTGATGCAGAGGTTGGGCTCCACAACGCGAAGGGCGGAACCCGATCGGGTCCCGCCCTTCATCGCCTCCGATGGAGACGATCCGCGCTGCTGCAGAAGCGTTACTTCACCTCGACGGTGGCGCCGGCGCCTTCCAGCTGCTCCTTGGCCTTGTCCGCCGCTTCCTTCGTGACCTTCTCCAGGACGGCCTGGGGGGCGCCGTCCACGAGGTCCTTGGCCTCCTTCAGGCCCAGGCTGGTGAGCGCACGCACCTCCTTGATGACCTGGATCTTCTTGTCGCCGGCGCCGGTGAGGACGACGTCGAACTCGTCCTGCTCCTCGGCGGCCTCACCGCCACCACCGCCGCCGGGGCCGGCGGCCATCATGACGGGGGCGGCCGCGGCCGCGGTCACGTCGAAGGTCTCTTCGAACTGCTTGATGAACTCGCTCAGCTCAAGGAGGGTCATCTCCTTGAACTGATCGAGCAGGTCGTCCGTGCTCAACTTGGCCATGACTTACTCCTCCTCTTCGCTGCCCGAAGCCTCGGCTTCGGTCGTGTCGTCGTTCGCTTGATCGGGCTCGTCCCCTGCTTCGGCGGCGGGCGCCTCGGCATCCTCGGCTGGGGCGGCCGCCTCAACCACGTCCTCGGCGGGGAGCTTGTCCTTGTAGGCCTCCAACACGCCCAGGAACTTGGACTGTGCGCCGACGAGCATGGCGGCCGCCTTCGACATCTCCGACTTCATCAAGCCGGCGATCTTCGACAGCATCACCTCGCGGGATTCGAGTGAGGCCAGCGCCTTCGCGTCGGCGGCGGACAGCAGCTTGCCGTCCATGAACCCGCCCTTGAGGACCAGCGTGGGGAACTTCTTCGCGGCATCGACGACCGACTTGGCCGCCGCCACCGGGTCGCCCTCGACGAACGCCACCGCGGACGGGCCCTCCAACATGGGCTCCAGCTCCGCGACGCCGGCGTCGTTGACGGCCCGTCGCATCAGGGTGTTCTTGACCACCGCGAACTTCGTCCCGCCCTCGGCGAGGGAACGACGGAGCTCGGTGATCTCGGAAACCGTAAGGCCTCGGTACTCGGTGAGCAGCAGGGCATCGGATCGGTCGATCCGCTCCTTCAGCTCAGCGACCCGTTCGACCTTCCGGGTATTCGGTTCTGTGGTGGGCATCGCGCCTCCTGACATGAAACAACGCGTCCCCGCAGACGGCGGAGACGCGTCCCATGGAGCGCGAAGCGTCTTCGTTTCTCAGCCTCGGCAGGTACCCCAAAGGGATTATGCGAAGTGCCCCTGCTGTCTGCGGCCCGGGAAGGATAGCAGGGACTACGGGGACGCCGACTCGCTGGGCTTCGGACTCGAGGAGGCCGGTGGCGCCGGGGTCGGGTTCTCATCGAGCGTGATCCGGTCGGCGAGGCTCGGATCTAACTCGATCGCCGTGTTGAGGTGCTGTTGTGCGAGCTTGGGCTCGTTGGAATCCCGATAGAGCAACCCTAGGTTGAGGTGCGCAGCCGCGTACTCGGGCTGGATCGCGATCACGCGCTCGTAGAGGTCGATCGCCTCCTGGGTGGCGCCTGCCGTCGTCCGCAGGATGGCGAGGTTGAACAGGGCGGGCACGAAGTCGGGAGCGGTGTCGAGCGCCGCCCGGTAATAGCCTTCGGCGAGCGCGGTTCGCCCGTCCGACTGTTCGATGACGCCCATGTTGTAGTTGGCGTATTGGTCCGCGGGACGGACGTCGAGCACCATCTGATACTGCTCGGCGGCGGCCTCGAGATCGCCGGCCTGTTGTTGAGCGAGGCCCTCTTTGAGCGCTTGGTCCGGATCGACATCGTCGCTGCAGGCCGCCATCCCGATCGTCGCTAGCAGCGCTAAGAGGGCGACTGCGACTCGCGTCCGCTTCATCGCTCGGATGCTACCGGGCGAACCGCGGCCCGACGACCAAGCCAACGAAAAGGCGGCCCCGAGGGGCCGCCCTTTCATGGATTCGGCGTCGTGTCAGACGCAGAGGACGTATGCAGTAATCGTCCAGTTCACTCCGGTGTTGTTGAATTCCACCCCTCGCACCGTCCACGTGTCGGCGTCCGCGGCGAAGCTGTCGTTGGCTCCGATGTTGTCGATCGAAGCTGCGAACCCACCACCGACGGCAACATCGCCCGGATCACAGTCAACCGATTGTGACTTGTCGTCGGACGTCGCCGTGGACGTCGCGGTGTTGATGTCAACTGTGACTCCGCCGGGGACCCCTGTCGGGCCGACGGGGCCTGTGTCGCCGTCAGGCCCGGTGCCGCCGTCAGGTCCGGTACCGCCGTCGGGACCAGTACCGCCCGTGGCGCCCGCAGCGCCCGTGGGACCAACCGCACCCGTCGGGCCAACGGCACCAGTTGCACCGACCGAACCCGTCGATCCGTCCGTGCCGTCAGTACCGGTTCCGCCGAGTGCCCCTGTGTCACCTATGGCACCCGTCGTGCCTGTGGCTCCATCGGCTCCCGTAGGACCAGTCGGACCCGTCGGGCCGACCGCGCCGGTTAGGCCGGTCGCTCCCGTGGTGCCGGTGGCACCTGTGGCGCCCGTGGCACCGTCGTTGCCGTCGGATCCGGTTCCGCCGGTGGCTCCGGTCGCGCCTGTAGCACCCGTAACACCGTCGCCGCCGGTCGGGCCGGTTGCTCCAGTGGCACCGACCGCGCCAGTGGCCCCGGTCAAGCCATCAGCTCCGGTCGTGCCGGTAGCGCCCGTGGCGCCGGTGGCACCATCAGCGCCAGTCAGGCCGGTCGCGCCGGTAGCGCCCGTGGCGCCGCCCGCAGCACCGGTTGCGCCGGTCACGCCCTGTGCGCCGGTGGAGCCGGTGGCACCGGGATCACCCTTCTTGCCCTTCTTGTTCCAGACGTACGTGACCTCACCCTTCTTGCAGTTCTTGCTCATTGGGATGATCCGCACGGCACGGGTCTGCTTGTCGACGCAGCCCTTGATCTTGTTGGACTTCGCCATGGCGGCTTCGCGAGTGTTCCGTCGCATCACCGAGGCGGAAGCGAACGTGGCGCCGGCGATCAGCCCCAAGATCGCGATGACCGCGATGGGTGTCGCCCACCTCCGAGATTTCTTGTGCACGTGCGCTCCTTCCGTTGCCTGACCGGATAGAGCCATGGACGCCATGGCTCACACTTAGGTGGCAGTATCGGCAATGAACCTTCCAAGGCAAAGCACATCTTGCCGGAAGTTTGCTATTCCTCGGAAGGAGGAGGTCTGCCCTACTCGGAGTGGGGTAGGTCGACCGGCCCTCGGCCGATTCGACGGCGACGCTCGACGAACCACATGCCGAGGATCGTGAGTGCGCCGAGCAGGAAGAGCGGCCCCGTCCATGGAAACGCCTGATAGGCAAGGGCGACTTCGTGCTCGCCCACTGTCACGGGTACGCCAACCAACGTCGGCGACAGAATCTGCGGCTCGACCGATTCGCCGTCGACCGTGGCTTCCCATCGTGGGTCGTAGGACACCTTGAAGAGCGCGACCCCCTGTCGAGCCATCTCGACCGTGCCGCCGAACGTGCCGCCTTCGGGCTCGGCCGTCTCGTTCACGACCATGCCCGGAGGCTTCCGTGGCTGCTCGTCGGGACCGAGCGTGGCCGCAGCAGCGTCCCGTCCTCCGAACGCAACGGTGGGCACGAATCGATGTTCGAACAACCCAGATCGCAGGATCGAGGAGGTTTGTTGGCCGATGTTCTCCCGGTCCGCGGCCACCGGCGCGATCGTGTCGACCACGTCGAGGTAGCCGGTATCTGGGAACTCCCACAAAACATGTCGTCCCACCTGGGCGACCCGTTGAGCCGAGGGAAGCTGCCGGTCCTCAGGCCAGATCACGTACCGAACCCCGAAGAGCTCACGCATGTCGGGATCACTGACGTCGAACCGATACTCCGCCGGTGAGGCGAGAGACCAAGTGGGTCTCGTGAACCCGATCGCGTCAGCCTGGAGGTTGAGCAACGCTGCGAACGTCGGAACCTGCCCGATCCGGTATCGCGACACGCTGGGTCCGCGCTGCTCCGAGAAGATCCTGCCCGGACCCAGATCGCGCGCCCGCTCCACCAGCGCCTCGTACCCGACCCCATCTGTTGCCTCGAACCGGCCCTGCTCGTCGATCCACTGTCCGCCCTGGCGTTCATAGCTCACCCGCTCGATCACGGCGGGGGTCACGAGTAGAGCCGCCAGCACCACGGCGATGGCGATCACTCCCTTCGACGGGACCCTCCATCGCCGGAGCAGCCTCATCAGCAGGTTGACTAGGAACATCAAACCCAGCCCCGCCAGATACAAGGCAGCTAGGTGCACCCCGTTGATGAACCGGCGCAGGAATAGATCACCGCCGCCGGGCAGCAGATCGATCACGAACCCCAGCGTGGGCCGGCCGAAGAACAAGACCATGGAGACGAGCCCCAGCCCGACCACGACCCGTGGAGGTTCGCGACGGCGTGCTTGGACGACTGCGAACACCAGTCCGACGCCAGCCAACACCGTGATCATTGGCAGTCTCCCCCGGTCGAGCAGATCGCCGGTTCCGAGCCACACCAGGATCTTCCGAGCGCCGAACGAGTCATAGTAGATCGTCCCGCGACTGAATTCGTCGTTGACCGTCCAGCCGGCGTCGGTGAGCAGCGGCACGAGCATCCAGGCCGAGGCGAGCATCGCACCCGCCACCACCAAGGCGGCTCGTCCCAGCCGGCGCCAGATCTCCCGGGGCGCCACAACGACGAACACGCCGACGCAGCACAACGCGAGGTAGCCCGTCAACAGATGGAGGCAGATCGTAAGTCCGAGCACCAGGGCGGCCAGCCACAGACGCTTGCCCTTGGCGACCGCTTGCCAACACAGACCCCATGCGAACGGCAGGGCCCACATCCCCCACAACTGTGCCCACGTGCCCGATCCTCGCCAGACGTAACTCCCCCACTCGTACCCGAGGCCCGGAACGCTGGACAGGAGCGGTGAGATCAGCGCTGCCGAGGCGGCCGGCCAGCGACCGAGGCCCAGCAGCCGGCCGCCGGCGTAGACCGACACCGGCCAGAACGCCAATAAGAGGTATAGCGACCAGCGGAAGGTGGCGTCCCCCCCGACGAGCGAGACCGTCCCGGTGAGGATGTGCGGCAACGACTGGTAGTGATGGAACCGACTGGCCCCCAGTGATAGATACGGGTACCACCCGTCGAACGGCAGGTGCCCGTCGCGGATCCGGTCAGCGGCCCACCCCACCATCGAGCGGTGGACCGACGCGTCGTTCAGGTACCAGACGTCAGCTCGCTCAGGCCACAACACGATGAGGCCGAACAGCATGGCACCCGCGACCACCAGGAGTGGGCCACGTTCTGCCCACGGCCTGGTGCGAAACCGAGACCAGTGAGCGGTGAGTCCCCGTCGGCTCGAGCCCTTCGGATGGGTGTGCGGCGGGTTCGGCTCGGTCACGCGGGGGAGTGTACGCCCCGCCGCTGCGGCGAGCCTGGAACCCCTTGTAGCCTCGGAGGCGTGCTCTGCGGAGCCACGACGGACTCCCTATCCAGGGACATCAAGGGATCGTCGACCCTCGATGAGGTAACGCCGCCCTCATCCCCGCGGGGCGGCTCCTCCGTGCCATCTCGACGAGTACCGCGTGGCCGAACATCCCCTTGGCCGCGAAGCGAGTGCCACGCGATAGGCGGCGATGCCGGTTGGAGCTCATCGCAAAGCGACCCCAGACACGGATGGCGCCCCCTCGGGTTCGTTCCGGCAGCCATCGCATGCGTTCGTACGCTGACCGTCGCACGAGTTCCCGCGCAACCGAGAGATCGGGAGGCTCGAAGATGATCCGGCGAACCGACAGATCTGCCTGAAGAGCCAGCGCGTTCAATTGATCGGCGGACCATCGCGTCACATGGTGCGGAGGGCAATCAAGCGGTTCGCGCTCGTTCTTCAACGATCGCTCTCGATTGGGAACGGAGACGATCATCCGCCCCTCCGGCTTGAGGCGGTGCCCGGCTGCCCGAACGACGGCGAGCGGATCCGCTACGTGCTCGAGCAGGTGAAACGCTGAGACGACATCGAACAAGCCCACCGCGCGATCGCTGAGGTCCCCGAAGCCGCCGACATGGGCCTCGATCCCGATCGAGCGAAGCGCATCGACGGCGGGAGCGTTGAGATCGACGCCCACGGTGCGACCCGAGCGGTTTCCGAGCGATCGGAGGAACGCACCCTCTGCAGCCAAGGTCGAGAACATCGTCATCAGGGCGGATCTCCGCCCGGGCCACTCCGAACTCCCAACGGTCGGCGTTGTAGGGCATCGCCCCCATCAGCTCTGCATAGAACGCCGGACCTCCTGGCGACGCGGGGTCGAACCATTCGAGACCGCAGGAACCACATCGGAGAAGGGTGGTGCGCTCGTCGGTGGCACTGGCCTCGCGGGTCGATGGACTGATCGGCGCACCCCATTCCGCCTCGAGGGCGTCCCAGATCGCCCCGTATCCGATGGTGAAGACGATGGCGTGTTCGCACGCCCCACAGAGCGGACACCGAGGGGCCATCAGGCGGCACTCCTTCTCACCGATTGCCGGAACGCCCGACCGAGACGCCCGACCTCATGAGCGGTCGGGAGCAGCGCGCGGACGCTTCCGCCCGTTGCGATGACGTAGGCGGCGGCCAAGATGACGTAAGCAGCACTCGAACTTAGGGACGCCGCGGATGGACCGATCCGTTCGAGGAGCCAGAGGTTGAGCCCGACATTGAGGGCGAGGGCGAGCGCCCCGAACGCGCTGACCAGACCCGGACGTCCTCGCCTGAGCAGGATCGCCGCGAGGGGCCGCTGGACCGCGAGGGCAACAATCCCCGGGAGGAGCAACCGGAACGGCCAGATCGCCCCCATGAAGGCCTCACCATAGGTAGCGCGGATCGCCCACGGGATCACGACCCACGCCACCAACGCCGCCGAGCCCGTCAGAAGCAAGCCGAGCCGAGCCGTCGCGTACCCGAGGGTTACGTCGTCATCGCCGTCGGCTTCGATCTGATGGCGCAGGAGCGCCGTCGCGAAGGGATCGCTCAGGAGCCAAAGGAGTTCGGCGAGCGTGGCGGCCAGGGAGTAGAGACCGAGGGCTTCGAAGCCCAGGACCCGCTGCACCATGAGTTGGTCGACACGAAGCAGGAGGAACACGAACACGATGCCCAATTGGGCACGCAGCCCGAATGAGATGCCCAACCGAAGCGCCGATGGGTCGATCCGCCAGGAGACCAATCCTGCCCGGACACCGATAGTCACGGTCCCGCCCCACGTGATGAGTGTGGTGACGCCCGTGAGGAGGAGCACGGAAAACGGTGTCAGATCCCCCAGCGCGAACAGCAGCAGGACCACCCCGGTCTGCGCCACGGTGCCCAGCAGCGTGACCCCCACCGCCGCGCGCGCGTGGCCAGCCAGTTGCAGCAGGTTGGTCCAGTAGAGGACCTGCAGCAACAACGGCACCTGGATGAGGGCGATCCATAGCCAGGCCGCGGGGACGCCGCCCAGTGGCCCTCCGAACGCGGGGATGATGACGACACCCAGGATCCACACGACGGCCGCCACGATGCAACCGACCAGCCCGGCATTCGCCCACAGCGCATTCAGCCTGAACCTCCGGCCGGCCAGGAAGATCTGAGCATGCTCCAGCCCCAGATTGCCGAGTGAGATCACGATGGCCAGCACGACCATGGGGAGCGCGTACATCCCCCGGCCTTCGGGCCCAACGGCGCGCCCGATCACGACGCTCGCGACGAAACCGGCACAATAGGTCGCGACCCGCAGGCCGAGGAGGTGGACCCCGATCCGTGCCGAGTCCTCGAGCTCGGGGAACAAGGCCAGATCGTCCTTCACAACAGACTCCGGCGGTGCTCCAGCCACGTCGCGAGCGCCAAGAGGTTCCAGGCCCGGTAGGTCCACCGATCGTCGCCGGCGAGGAATCGCTCGACCACCTTTGCCGCGGCGGCCGGTTCGATCAGGCAGCTGAGCGGCGCTCCCGGTCGGGCAACCCGCTCGTTGAGCATCGGCCTGAGGTGGGTCCTGAGCCAACCAGCGAGCGGGATGCCGAATCCCTTCTTCGGCCTGTCCAGGATCGCATCGGGCAAGACCCCTCGATAGGCCTCGCGAAGGAGGTTCTTCCCACTTCGTCGGTCGACCAGCTGATCCCGGGGGACGTTCGCGACCCACGACCAGAGATCCTGGTCCAACAGCGGCGCTCTAGCCTCGACGCTCGAGGCCATCGTCGCCCGATCCATCTTCGTCAAGAGATCGTCCGGAAGGTAGGTCTGTGCATCCACCCACGGAACCCATCGGTCGGTCGCCTCGGACCACAGGCTATTCAGCCTGTCGGAAGCCTGCGCAACATCGACGTCCGCCAGGAGATCCCGCCTCATCAGCCGCGACACGTCGTCGGCAGAGAAGTGGAACATGCGATCGCGATACGAGCTCCACGGGTGGGCGATGAAGCCCGCCCCCGCCCGTAACCGGTGGTTGTTCGTTAGGCCTCCCGCCACCTGCAACATCGCAGCCGCAGGCGTCGCTGCCGGACCGAGGCAATCGTGTAGTCGCTGTCCAACGGCATGAACCCGGTATCGCTCGTATCCACCGAAGAGTTCGTCTCCGCCGTCGCCGGTCAGCACCACCGTCACGTGATCCTTCGCTGCCTTGGCGACCGCGAGCGTCGCGAGCGCCGATGAGTCGGCGAACGGCTCGTCGTAGGCGCCGGCGAAGTCCTCGAGGAGGGTCGACGCTTCGGCCTCCAGCCTGAGCATCGTGTGGTCGGTGCCGAAATGGTGAGCCACGGTCGCCGCATGCGTCGATTCGTCAAGGTCGGGCTGCTCGAACCCGATCGAGTACGTCTCCACGGGGACGCCCATCTCAGCCATCTCTGCGACGACGACCGAGGAGTCAAGACCCCCACTCAGGAACACGCCCATCGGAACTTCACTTTCCAGTCGGGCCGCCACAGCGCAGCGGATCTGGCCACGTAGGTCCTCCTTCGCGCGTTCGAGATCGAACGTTGAGGCAGGGTTTCCGATGGGTGGGGACCAGTACCGACTGAGATGTGGCTCACCGCCTCGCCATAGCATCGATGTCCCGGGGAGCAGCTTTCGGACGCCGAGGAACGGCGATCGATCCGCCGGGACGTACTGGAGGACGAGGTAGTCGGCGATGGACTGGGGGTCGATGTGCATGGGCCCTTCGACCAAGGGGGCGAGCGCATCGAGTGTCGACGCGAAAGTGAGGTCTCCCCCTTCGGCCTGGAAGTACAAGGGCTTCTTCCCGAACGGATCACGTGCCATGAACGCTTCGCGCCGTTCGAGGTCGACGATGACGAATGCGAACATCCCTCGCAGACGTTCGACCATGGCCGGGCCGTGCTGGGCATAGAGGTAGGGCAGGACCTCCGTGTCACAGTCCGTCGAGAGCGGCCAGCCCGAGTTCAGGAGTTCCCGTCGAAGATCACGATGGTTGTAGATCTCACCGTTGAACACCACGACGAACCGTCCATCAGCGGTGACCATCGGCTGCTTCCCGTGTTGACGATCGATGATCGCCAGTCGCGCATGTGCGAGCCTCACGTCCGGCCGCGACCAGACCGTCGTCTCGTCGGGCCCGCGGTGTCGCATCTGCTCCAAGGCTCGTTCGATCGCGTCATCGGGTAGCCGACCCGCTCCTTGGCCGAGGACGCCCGCGATCCCACACATCAGATGACGATCCTTCCGCGTGGAAGGCGATCCCCGGACAGCGCGATCCGATACATATCTTGCGTTCGCTCGGTGACCTTCTTCCAATCGAAGTCAGCCGCCCGCTCTCGGGCGGCCCGACCCATCCGCTCCGCCTCGTCGTCGACCGTGAGCACGTGGATCAAGCGATCGGCGATCGCGTCCGGGTGGTCACCAACGAGGAAGCCTTCGACGCCATCGGTGATCATCTCCGGAACACCGCCGACCGCCGTGGCGACGCAGGGACGTCCCATCGCCATCGTCTCCAAGAGCGCATTCGGCAGCCCTTCGTGTACCGACGTCAGGGCGGCGACTCGAGCGCTGCCGACCGCGTCGCGAGGGTCGGCAACCTGCCCACGGAAGTCGACGCGATCGCTGATCCCCAGCTGGAGCGCAAGGGCCTCGAGCCGGCCGCGCTCGGGCCCGTCGCCCACGAGCACCGCCCGCACAGCACCCACCTTGCGGGCCACCACCTCCAGTGCCCTGAGGAACAGGTCATGGCGCTTGTATCCGATCAGGTTCGCCACGACCACGATCACGGGCTCGCTCGGCAGGGGGACCGGCGCGTAACGGTCGAGATCCACCCCGTTCGGGATCACCACGATCGGGGGTGGATCGATGTCGCGCTCCAGCGTCCCGGTCGCGAGGTCAGTCGAATTGCAGATCATCAGGCGAACGCGCCGATGTGCCAACCCTTGACCTATCCGGAACCACCGGACGTGTTCGTAACGCAGATCCCTTCCGCGACGTGAAGCGACGATCGGGACGTTCCTGGGTACGGACGAGGCGACGAGCAACTCGGACATCGTGAGGTGGGCATGGACGATGTCGACCTCACGGGCGCGAACGAGCTGACGGATCTGTCTGCGTGCCCGCAGATCGTCGTGAAGGTCACGGAACCCGCGGCCCAAGGGTCCGACCAGTGTCGGCGGAACGGGGAGCCGCCCGGCGAGCTCGCCCTCCTCGGAAAAGACCGCCACGAGATGGTGCTCGGGCTGAGCACTTCGAAGGATGGACTCCACCAGTTGGTGCTCGGTGCCGCCTCGAGCCAGGCTGCCGATCACATGAAGGATGGTCGGATGCTTCACTCAGAAGGCTTCGGCCGGGCCGAGGGACTTATGGAGGATCTGAGCGTGTAAGGCTGATGGAATCCCCCACGCTCATGACCCCTCGGCCCAGCTGGCCTACAGCAGAGTCTTCACACGTGGCGGTGGCCGACGCCTAGACCGAGCTGGCGGCCATCTCGATCTCCTTCGGGTGCGCCGGATCGATCCGGACGCTCGGGCCCATGGTGGAGCTCACGGCGAGCGACTCGATGTAGCGACCCTTCGCCGACGACG
>Ga0190270_10001410_pt1 | contig 11162 bp, 10 predicted proteins | sample Popmic320T_FD_133748 | JGI IMG/M metagenome (GOLD analysis project Ga0190270, IMG submission 133748) | Populus adjacent soil microbial communities from riparian zone of Weber River, Utah, USA - 320 T | ecosystem: Environmental > Terrestrial > Soil > Riparian zone | place: USA: Utah | collected... | reverse complement strand
GCAGCAGGAGCGCGTGCGCGAGCGCATGGAATGGCTGTACGCCTACGACGCCACGGCGGTGGAGATATAGAAAGTGCCGACACCAACGGCAGTGGGCGTGCAATGATGGCAATAGGGCGCGACTGGGAAGGAAACCGAACAATGACATTCAGCAGACTGCCGAGCAGACCGAGCACCAGGCCCGCCCTTCTCACCTGCCTCGCGCTGCTGCTGGCCGCGCCGGCGGCGGCGCAGCAGACCGGACGGCGCGTGACCTTCATCGTGCCCGCTGCCGCCGGCGGCAGCACTGATGTCATCGCCCGCGTGCTGGCCGAACACATGTCGCGCACGATGGGGCAGACCATAACGGTCGAGAACATGTCGGGCGGCGGCACCACCATCGCATCCACCCGCACCGCCGCGGCCGCGCCCGATGGCACGACGGTGCTGATCGCGCAGTTGCCGCTCCTGGCCTCGCCGTTCCTGTTCACCGGCCTGCGCTACGACACGCAGACGGCGTTCGCGCCTGTCGGGTTGATCAATGCCGGCTACACCGTGCTGATGGCGCACAAGGATCGGGGCAACAACCCGGCCGAGGTCATCGCCTGGCTGCGCGCGAACGGCAACAAGGCGAACATCGGCAATGGCGGCATCGGCAGTTCGGGGCATTTCTGCGAGATGCTGCTGGCACGCGCGCTGGACATCCGGCCCACGCTTGTCGCCTATCGCGGCGGCGCGCTGGCCATCACCGATCTGATCGGTGGAACGCTGGATCTGGTGTGCGACCAGTCGACGGCGGCCGTCCCGCAGGTGAAGGGTGGCTCGGTGCGCGGCGTGATGGTGGCGGGCCCGAACCGCATCGCCAGCATTTCCGACATTCCGACGGCGGCCGAGCTGGGGCTGCCGGATGTGAGTCTCGCCGTGTGGCATGGCATGTACGTGCCGCGCGCCACGCCGCGCGACATCGTCGAGCGATTGAATGCCGGCCTGCGTGCCGCCCTTGCCGACCCCGCCATCGTCACGCGGTTCGACCAGCTCGGCACCAGCGCGTTTCCGGACAGCGAGCGCTCCCCCGAAGCACACGAGAAGATGTTCCAGTCCGAGTACAAGCGGCTGGGTCAGTTGCTCTCCGCCATGGGCGTCAAACCGCAGAATGTCGAGTAGGGAGATCTGAAGTGGACTTAGGGATTGCCGGCCGTCACGCCATTGTCTGCGCCGCCAGCAAGGGGCTTGGCCGTGCCTGTGCCATCTCGTTGGCGCGTGAGGGCGTGAGCCTCACCATCTCGGCCCGCACGAAGGCCGACATCGAGAAGACGGCCAAAGAAATCAGCGCGGCCCACGGCGTTGCGGTGACGGCGGTCGCGGCCGACGTAACGACGCCGGAGGGGCGTGCGGCAATCCTGGCTGCGAGCCCCAAGGCGGACATTCTGGTCAACAATGCCGGGGGGCCGCCACGGGGCGACTTTCGCGGCTTCGCCGCCGAGCAGTGGCTTCAGGCGGTCAACGACAACATGGTCGCTGCCATCGAACTGATCCGCGTGCTGATCGACGGCATGATCGAGCGGAAGTTTGGGCGGATCGTCAACATCACGTCGTCAACCACGAAAAGCCCGATCGCAGACCTCAGCCTCTCGACGGCGGCGCGGCTTGGACTGACCGGCTATGTGGCAGGCGTGTCGCGTCAGGTCGCGCAGCACAACGTGACGATCAACAACATCCTGCCCGGCTGGTTCGACACCGACCGGTTCCGCAGTGGCGTGGCCAGCCGCGCCAAAGCTCAGAGCATCGCGTACGAGGAGCAGCTTAAGCGCCAGCACGCCGCCGTGCCTGCGGGACGCATCGGCGATCCGGCCGAGCTCGGCGATGCTTGCGCGTGGCTGTGCAGCCGCCAGGCCGGCTACATCACCGGTCAGAACCTGCTGCTAGATGGCGGGCAATTCCCCGGCACGTTCTAGGCCAATCAGCCGGCCGGTGGGATGCCGGTGTTCACCGCCAGTTGAGCGGCTTGTAGGCGGGCCGTGCTTCGGCGCGGGCGACATAGGCGGTCAGGTTCGGAAATTCGTCCAGGATGCCCGATGGTTTCAGCCTCTGCAGCACATGCACCATCATGAGGTCGCCCGCGCTGAAAGCGCCATCGAGCCAGTCGATGCCGCCTAGGCGAGCGGAAAGTTGTTTCAATCGGTCGCGGACGCGATCCTCGACCAGAGGCAGGCGCTCCTTGCTCCAAGGCTTGTCGCCCTCCAGAAGTTTGGCGTTTGCGAGCTCGAGGATCGGCGGCTCCACCGTGTTGACCGCGGCAAACATCCATGTGATCGCGCGCGCCCGCGCATCGGCATCGTCCGGCAGCAGACCCGCATGGCGTTCGGCGATATGGAGGATGATCGATCCGGTTTCGAACAGGGCGACATCGCCTTCCTCGTAGGTCGGAATCTGGCCGAACGGATGCACCGCCAGATGCGCGGGCTCCTTCATCGCTTTGAACGAAACAAGGCGAACCTCGTAAGGCTGGCCTACTTCTTCGAGCGCCCAGCGAACGCGGGTATCGCGCGCCAACCCCTTGCCGCCATCGGGTGACCGTTCAAAGGCGGTAATGGTGATGGTCATCGCGAGACCGCGCTTGGAGGCTACACCACCTGGCTCATGCCGCGGATGCGGCGCGCCATCACGGCCATGATGTACATGGCGAAGTTCGGCACCTCGTCGACCATGAAGCGGAATGCCCGCGCGTCGATGATGGTGAGCTCGGCATCCTTGACCCGCGCCGTGGAGGAGCGCGGCGAGCCGTCGACCATTGTCATGAAGCCGATCGCTTCGTTAGCGCCGACCGTCTCGATCACCGTGTCACCGATCGCCATTTCGATGCCGCCGGACTGCACGATATACATGCAGTTGACGAAATCACCCTTGTTGAACACGACCGAGCCCGCGCCGAAGCTGATGTTGGCGCCGATGCTGCGCGCCATCTGCCGCATGTCGATCTCGTTAGCCACAGCTGATCCACTCCATTGATAAATTCAATCCAGTTTGATGCCGGTCTGTTTCGCCAGCTCGGCCCATTGCTGCATGTCCTTTGCCAGCACGTCGCCGAACTGCTGCGGCGTGAGGGGACGCGCATCAAGGCTGAGCTTGGAAAGCGAGGCGACCATCTCCGGCGTCTTCAGCCGCGCATTGACCGCCGCGTTGAGCTTGGCGATCACCGGCGCGGGCGTGCCGGCCGGCGCCAGCAGGCCGTACCAAACGTCCGGCGGGAAGCCATCCATTCCCGCTTCCTTCAAGGTCGGCACGTCCGGCAGCTCCGGCCAGCGCTGCGCGCTCGCGACCACCAGCGCGCGCAGCTTGCCGGCCTGGATCTGCGGCAGCAGCAGAACCTTGGCGCTGGCATGAATCTGAATCTGCCCGGAAATCGTGTCGGTCATCGCCGGCGCCGCGCCGCGATACGGCACGAACTGCATGTTGGTGCCGCTCTTCACGCGCACGAACTCCAGAATGAAATGGGGCGAGATGCCGATTCCGCCGCCCATCGAGAGCTTGCCGGGATTGGCTTTGGCGTAGGCAACCAGCTCGGCCAGCGTCTTGACCGGCACGTTGGGATTGACCACGAGGACCAGCGAGTCGGTCGCGATCGCCGCCACCGGCGCGAAGTCCTTCGCCGCGTCGAAGTCGAGGTGCTTGTAGACCGCCGGCGTGATGCCGTTGTTGTTGGTGCCGCCGAGCAGCAGCGTGTAGCCGTCGGGCGCGGCGCGCGCCACCGTCTTCATCGCCAGGCGGCCGCCGGCGCCGGCCTGGTTCTCGACGATCACGCTCTGCCCGAGGTCGGTGGTGAGGCTCTGCGTGATCGCACGCGCCACCGTGTCGGTCGGCCCGCCGGCCGGATACGGCACCAACACCTTGATGGGTCGATCGGGGAACGTCTGCGCCAAAGCGCCGGTGAAGCCCACCGCCAGCAGGACCGCGGCCACAAGCAGTTTTTTCATCGCCCCCTCCGTCGCATCGTCCGGCTGCGAAAGCTTAGACCAACGCCGCTCTTTGTGAAGGGCGGTACGCCCGCTCGAAGCCGTACAGCCGCTCGGCGTTGTCGACCAGAATGCGCTTGCGCACCGCTTCGTCCGGCACCCAGACCGCGATCTGGTCGACCAGGTCGCCGTCGTCCGGCATTTGCGTTTCCAGCAGTACATGCGGCCAGTCCGAGCCCCACACCAGGCGGTCGGGCGCGGCCTGGACCAGCGCACGGGCGAACGGCGTCAGGTCGGCGTAGGGCGGCGGCAGCAGCGAGGTGCGGTATGGCGCCGACAATTTGGCCCAGCCGCGCCCGGACTTGAGCAGACGGATCAGCGCCTGGAAACCCGGCGCGTTGACGCCCTTGCGCGGATCCGGCCGGCCCATATGGTCGATCACGACTTCGGTGGCGAAGCTGCCGAGCAGCGTGTCGAGGTCGGGATGGTCCTCGACGTCGAGCAGGAACTGGACGTGCCAGCCGAGCTCCCTGGTGCGCTCGGCGAGCCTGCGCGCCACGTCGAACGCGAGCCCGGTCTTCGCCGTGCGGTTGACGCGGAAGCCGCGCACGCCGCTCTCGGCAAGGTGGCGCAGCTCATTGTCGTTGACATCCTCGCCGATCAACGCGATGGCGCGCAGCTTGCCCGGATGCGCCTTCATCGCGTCGACGATGAAGCGATTGTCGGTGCCGTACAGCCCGGTCTGCACCATGACGCCGCGCTCGAAGCCGGTGACGCGCAGCATGGCGAGATAATCGTCGAGCGACAACGGCGGGGGCGTGTAGAGCCGGTTCGCCGCCCAGGGATATTTGTCGCGCGGCCCGAACACGTGGCAGTGGCAGTCCGCCGCCTTGGGCGGCAGCGCGAGCTTCGGCTGGCGTACGTCGAGCCGCGGCCCGGCGCACTGGAGTGGACCGTCAGCCATACGTTCAATTCATCTGGACACCGGCCGCCTTGATGATCGGCGACCAGCGGTCGATCTCGCGCTTGATCAGCGCCAGGAACGGCGCGGGTCCGCGCTGCGACTTCTCGGGGATGTCGCAGCCGAGCACCAGCATGCGCTTGCGGGTGACGTCGTCGTCGAGCGCCTTGTCGAGGGCATCCGCGAGCCGGTCGATCACCGGCTTCGGTGTGCCTTTGGGCGCCAGGAAGCCGTTCCAGGCCGACACTTGGAATTCGGGCAGCCCGCCCTGCGCGGTGGTCGGCACGCCAGGCAGCGCCGGATTGGGCTGCGGCGCCGCGATGCCCAGCACCTTGATCGCGCCGCTCTCGTGATGCGTGCCGCCGGTGATGATGTCGGCGCACATATAGTCGACCTGGCCGCCGACCAGCGCATTCATCGCCGGCGCGCCGCCGTTGAACGGCACCTGCGTCGGCTTCGCGCCGATGATCCCATTGAGCATCAGGCAGGTGGTGAAGAAGATCGAGCCGACGCCGGCGTGCGCCTGGTTGAGCTTGCCGGAGTTGGCTTTCACATAGGCGACGAATTCCTTGAGGTCCTTCGCCGGGAAGTCCTTCTTGGCGGCGATGATGATCGGGAAGCCGGTGACCAGGCCGATCGTCTCGAAATCTTCCGCCGGCTTGTAGGCGAGGTTCGGATAGAGCGCCACGGCGGCGGCGTGCGTCCCCATCTGCCCCATCAGGATGGTGTAGCCGTCGGGGTCCGAACGCATCGCACGCGCCGAGCCGGTGGTGCCGCCGGCGCCGGACACGTTCTGCACCACGATCTGCTGGCCGAGCGTGCGCGACATGTGGTCGGCGGCGATGCGCGCCGCCACGTCGGTCGAGCCGCCGGGCGGGAACGGCACGATCAGCGTGATCGGACGGTTCGGATAGGCCTGCGCGAACGATGCGCGCGGCAGCACCGGAAGCGCGGCGGCGCCCGCAGCGAGATGCAGGAACCGGCGGCGTGGAAACCTGATGGTCATGACGTTTCCCCTCTGTGGCTGCCCGTGCCGGCAGCTTCACCATGAGGCTACACCAATTACCGCCCCATGCGGGAGGGCTGCGACCTTTCACCCTCCCCGCCACCTAGGCAGCCACCTTCGTCGACAATGTGGTGTGCGTGATCGACACGGTGGTGCCTTCGGGGCCAGTCAACGTTTCCACCTGGGCATCGAGTTGACTTGAAAGCGCTTTGATGATGCCGGTGCCCAGTCCGGATTTCTCGTAAGCCAAAGCCCCGTCCGACTTACCAACCCCATTGTCGGAAATCGAAAGCTTCCAATCCGTTTCTGCCCTGTCATACGTGACGGTGATCTGACCGTTCGCATTGTCGCCGGGGAATGCATGCTTGAGCGCGTTCATGACGACTTCGGTCACGATCAAGCCGAGGCTTTCCGCCTCACGGGATGAAGCGCTGCCGACTTCGCCGATCACCTTCAGGAAAATAGGCCGGGTGTCGCCGATCATCGAGGTCGCAAGGCTCGCGCACAGCTTTGTGAGGTAAGGCGCGATCTCAACGGAGCCTGTCGCACCAGCGGCATGGAGTTGTTTCTGCACGGCGGCAACCGAGAGGACGCGCTTGTGCGCATCTTTCAGATGAAACTGCGTCTCTTCCGACTGCACCACCCGTGCCTTCATCAGAAGGATGCTGGCGATGATTTGCAGGCTGTTGGACACGCGATGCTGCAGCTCCTCGAACAGCACGTCCTTGTCCTTCAACAACTCGTCCTTTTCACGTTCCAGGATACGCTGCACGGTGACGTCCTCGATGCCGAGCAGAATGGTGGTGTGCGAGCCGCCCTCGTAGAACACCTTGCGCGCATTCAGGAGCATCGTTCGTTGCCCGATGTCGGGAAACACATGTTCGACTTCATAGTCTTCCATTACGCCGCGCTCGGGGACGATTTTTTCCAGGAGCAGACGAAGCCCTGGAATGTCCCATTGACCATCGCCCAGCGCGTAAAGGAGCCTGCCTTGGGTGTCCTCCGAACTGACCTCGAACGTCGAATAGAAGGAGCGGCTCGCGGCGAGCACGCGGAGATCCTGATCGAGCACCAGGAAAGGCTCCCGAACCGTATCCACGATCGCCTGTGCGAATGCACGAGCTTCTTCGAACTGAAGCAGCAGCCCGTCCTTTTCGCGCTCCAGGATGCGCTGCACGGTGACATCCTCGATACCGAGCAGAATGGTGGTGTCGGCGCCGCCCTCGTAGAAAACCTGACGAGCATTCAGGCGCATGGTGCGATGCCCGAGGCCCGGGAATTCGTGCTCGACCTCATAGCCTTCCATCACGCCCTTCTCAGGGATGATTTTTTCCAGCAGCACGCGAAGCTTCGGGATGTCCCATTGGCCAGCGCCCAGCGCGTAAAGCAGCCGGCCTTGCGTGTCGTTGGGGCTGACCTTGAATGCTGAATAGAAGGAACGGCTGGCGGCGATCACGCGCAACTCATTGTCGAGCACCAGGACTGGCTCGCGGACCGTGTCAACAATGCCTTGGGCGAGCGCCCACGCATCCGCGATAGCGGAAAACTGTTCTCTGAAACCTGTCGGCTGCACGAAGCCTCCTCATGGAATAGCCGTGCGCCAAATGCGACTCCGGTGGATGCCGGCACCCGCGGGAGCAGGGTTCAGGAGAGGCATGTGCCATACGCCTCTATTGACGGCATATCTGTATAAAACAGACCACTTTCGCCTGCCGCGCTTTTAATCGGCCCATACCGGCACAATTAACCCGGAACGATCAGGATAGGTGCTAGTTGACTTGCGTGGACCCTTCACCCCCCCAGGCCCTGATTATCGTCGCCGACGACGACGTGTTGGAGCGCATGGGGGCGTCCTATATGTTCTCGGACGCGGGATACCGAGTGCTCGAAGCCGGAGACGCCGACGCGGCGCTGCGATTTTTCGAACGAGACGCAGACATCAGGCTGTTGTTCACGGACGTCAGCATGCCCGGTGCGATAGACGGAGCAGACTTGGCCCGTCAGGTCGCCGAGCGATGGCCGACCGTCGGCATCCTCATGACGTCGGGCCGGCCATTCCCGTTTGATCTTCCGCCGGGCGTGCGCTTTCACGCAAAACCCTACGAGCCGACAGACGTGCTCCGGGACGCAAGGGAAATGGCGATTCCGCTCGGGTGACCCATTGTTGATTCGTCCGCAATGACCGCTTGAGGCCCTCTCCCCCAATTGCTGACATGGGTCGCGACCGCGATCCAGCGGCGCGATCTCAACAGCAACGGACGCTGCCGCTACACCAGCTTCACATCCTTCAGCGGCAAACTGCGCACCGGCTTGCCGGTCGCGGCGTAGATCGCGTTGAGCCCCGCGGGCGCCACGCAGATGGCGGCTCAGATTGTGACCTGCGTCCCGACCTCGACCACGCGGCCGGTGGGAATCTGAAAAAGTCAGTGGCATCGTTGGCCGACCGGGCCAGGACAATGAACAACCGGTCCTGCCACGGCGGCATACGAGAGTCGGGGGCGGGCCTCAGCGTGCGGCGCGAGAGGAAGAATGACGTCGACATGTTGTCGAACGTCCAGCCGTACCGATTGGCCATGGCAAGAGCTTTCGGCACATTCGGCTGCTCCATAAAACCAAATCGCAGGATGACACGGGAAAACGTCTGGCCGATCGGTTCAAGACGCAAACGCTCGGCCACGTCAACGCGTGGCGTGTGCGCGGTTTCCACTGTCAGGATGACGCACTTCTCGTGCAGCACCTTGTAGTGCTTGAGGCTGTGGAGCATCGCGGTTGGCGCGCTCTTGAGATCGCTGGTGAGAAACACCGCAGCGCCGGGGACGCGTGTTGGCGGCTTGCTCTCGAGCGTCTTGACCAGCCCTTCGATCGGCATTTCGTCGCGGCGTGTTTTTTCGAACAACAGCTGGCTGCCACGCCGCCAGGTGTACATCACCACCATGATCGCGCCGCCGAGTGCGAGCGGCACCCAGCCGCCGTCCGCGACCTTGAGCAAATTCGCGCCGAGGAAGCTGAGATCGATCAGCAGCAGCGGCCCCATCACGGCGGCGACTGCAAGCAACGACCATTTCCATACCTTCCACATCACCACGAAGGCGAGAATGGCAGTGACCACCATCGTTCCGGTCACTGCGATGCCGTAAGCCGACGCCAGCGCACTTGACGAGCGGAACATGAGAACGAGCAGCAGCACACCGACCAGCATCAAGGTGTTGATGCGCGGCAGGTAGATCTGACCGAACAGCTCCGCGGATGTGTGACGAATCTCAAATCGCGGCAGCAGGCCGAGCTGGATGGCTTGCTGGGTGAGCGAATAGGCGCCGGTGATGACCGATTGGCTCGCGATCACCGTCGCGGCGGTTGGCAGGATCACCAGGGGCAACAGCGCCCACTCGGGGTAAAGCAGAAAGAACGGATTCTCGATCGCCTTTGGATTGGCCAGAACGAGCGCACCCTGGCCGAAATAGTTGATCGTGAGCGCGGGCAACACCACGGTCAGCCACGCGAAGCGGATCGGCCCTCGGCCGAAATGGCCCAGATCCGCATAAAGTGCCTCCGCGCCGGTGACCGCAAGGAAGACCGCACCGAGCGTGAGAAGACCGATCACGCCGTGTCCCAAAAGGAAGTTCACGCCGTGAAGAGGATTGAGCGCCGAAAGCACGGCGGGATTCTGCGCGATGTGCCAGACCCCGGCAATCGCGAGCGCGACGAACCATACCAGTGTGATGGGACCGAAAAACGCCGCGACCTTTGCGGTGCCACGCGATTGCACGGCGAACAAACCGACCAGGATCACAACGGTCAGTGGCACGATGTAAGGCTCGAACGCCGGAGTCACGATCTTCAATCCCTCGATGGCCGACAGGACCGAAAGCGCGGGTGTAATGATCGCATCGCCGAAAAAAAGCGCCCCGCTGATGATGCCGAGCAGGATGATCAATCCGCCGCCCCGTACCGCCCGATGCGCAAGCGCCATCAATGCTAGCGTTCCGCCCTCGCCATTGTTGTCTGCGCGAAGCAGGATGATCACGTATTTGATCGTGACGATAACGATCAGCGCCCACACGATCAGCGAGAGGATTCCAAGAACGACAGGTTCGCTTGCCGCGTTTCCCGTGCCTACCGCGGCCGCCACGGACTCGCGAAACGCATAGAGCGGGCTGGTGCCGATATCGCCGTAGACGACGCCGATACTGCCAAGCGTGAGCGCCCAGAAACTGGCCTTGGCGCGTGAGTCATCGCCGCCGTGAATCGGCGCTTCGCTCCCATGGGGAACGGCAATATCCTGTGACATGGGGTTTGGTCAGGCCGAAGCCTGCTCCGGTGTTGCGCCGCATCATGGCGCGGCGGCTATATAACGCCGGCGTGCCAGCAAGGGCCCGGCGCCGCTCATGTTGCGTTGCACAGGCAGCCATGCGGCTCCCGCGCGGGGATTCGGGGGCATAACGGGGCAATTCTGGAGCCTGCTCAGCCCCTTAGTTGACAAGGCCCCGTGTCCGACCGTTCGAAGGTTCGGCTCGTCCTCAAACCTCGGCAACACCGCGCTGGTCGATCACCATGATCACACCAGCTTCACATCCTTCAGCGGCAAACTGCGCACCGGCTTGCCGGTCGCGGCGTAGATCGCGTTGAGCACCGCCGGCGCGACCACGCAGATGGTGGGCTCGCCGACGCCGCCCCAGAAGTCGTAGGTCGGCACGATCACGGTTTCGACCTTCGGCATCTCGGCGATCTTCATGATCTCGTAGCTGTCGAAGTTGAGCGACGTCATGCGGCCCTTCTCGACCGGGCAGTCGCCGTACAGCGTGGCGGAGAGCCCATAGGCCACCGAGCCTTCAACCTGCGCCGCGATCTGGTCGGGGTTGACCGCGTGTCCGCAGTTGAGCGCCAGCACCATGCGGTGAACCTTGAGCTTGCCCTGCGGGCTCACCGACACCTCGGCGGTGGCGGCCGAATAGCTGCCGTAGCCCATGAACTGCGCGATGCCGCGATGCTGGCCGGCCGGCAGCGGCTTGCCCCAGTTGCCCTTCTCGGCCGCGGCGTTGAGCACGGCGAGATGCTTGGGATGCTTGCTCATCATGGCGCGGCGGAATTCCAGCGAGTCCTTGCCCGCGGCTTTGGCGCACTCCTCGATGAAGCACTCCATGTAGACGCCGTTCTGGTTGGTGTTGACGCCGCGCCACGGCCCGACCGGCACGTGCGTGTTGCGCATCACGTATTCCAGCAACATGTTCGGCACGGTGTATCCGAGTTGCGCGTCATGCGGCTC
>Ga0190270_10001409_pt1 | contig 11168 bp, 10 predicted proteins | sample Popmic320T_FD_133748 | JGI IMG/M metagenome (GOLD analysis project Ga0190270, IMG submission 133748) | Populus adjacent soil microbial communities from riparian zone of Weber River, Utah, USA - 320 T | ecosystem: Environmental > Terrestrial > Soil > Riparian zone | place: USA: Utah | collected... | reverse complement strand
GGCCCGGCCGTCCGATAAGGAGAAAATCATCATTCTCGGCGGCGGGCCCAACCGCATCGGCCAGGGCATCGAATTCGACTATTGCTGCTGTCACGCGGCCTTCTCGCTGTCGGATGCCGGCTTCGAGACCATCATGGTCAATTGCAATCCGGAGACGGTGTCGACGGACTATGACACTTCGGACCGCCTCTATTTCGAGCCGCTGACCGAAGAGGACGTGCTGGAGATCGTCCGCACCGAGGAGCAGAACGGAAGCTTGAAAGGTGTGATCGTCCAGTTCGGCGGTCAGACTCCGCTCAAGCTGGCGCAAGCGCTCGAGGACGCGAAGGTGCCGATCCTCGGCACCTCGCCCGACGCCATCGACTTGGCGGAGGACCGCGACCGCTTCAAGGCGCTGATCGAGCGTCTGGCCTTGCGCCAGCCGCGCAGCGGCATCGCCCGTTCTGCCAGCGAGGCGAAGGCGATCGCCGCCGAGATCGGCTTTCCCCTCGTGATCCGCCCGTCCTACGTGCTCGGCGGTCGCGCCATGGAGATCGTGCATGACGAGGCGCAGCTCGCGCGCTACATCGCCGAAGCCGTGGTGGTGTCGGGCAAGAGCCCGGTGCTGCTCGACTCCTATCTCCGCGACGCGATCGAGGTCGATGTGGACGCGCTGGCCGACGGCAAGGATGTGTTCATCTGCGGCGTGATGGAGCATATCGAGGAGGCCGGCGTGCATTCCGGCGACTCGGCCTGTTCGTTGCCGCCGCATTCGCTCAAGCCCGAGATCGTGGCCGATCTGGAGCGCCAGACGGTCGAGCTTGCACGCGCACTCAATGTCGTCGGGCTGATGAACGTCCAGTTCGCCATCCAGCAGGACGACATCTATATCCTGGAGGTCAATCCGCGCGCCTCGCGCACGGTGCCGTTCGTCGCCAAGGTGATCGGACTGCCGGTGGCCGGCATCGCCGCGGAAATCATGGCAGGGCGCCCCCTCGCCTCGTTCGGGCTGAAGCCGCGCAAGCTCGACCATGTCGCGGTGAAGGAGGCGGTGTTCCCGTTCGCTCGCTTCCCCGGTGTCGATCCGGTGCTTGGGCCCGAGATGCGCTCGACCGGCGAGGTCATGGGGATCGACCGCGACTATGCCGTCGCCTTCGCCAAGAGCCAGCTCGGCGGTGGCTCCAAGCTACCTTTGTCCGGCACGGTGTTCGTCTCGGTGAAGGACAGCGACAAGGACAAGGTGGTCGGGCCGATCCGGGAGCTCGCCGGGATGGGCTTCCGCATCATCGCCACCCGCGGCACCAAGCGCCATCTGGATGCGCACGGCATCCAATGCGAGAAGGTCAACAAGGTGCTGGAGGGGCGCCCGCACGTGGTCGACGCCATCACCAATGGCGAGGTCGACATCGTGTTCAACACCACCGAGGGCGCCAAGGCGCTGGCAGACTCGTTCTCGATCCGGCGCTCGGCCTTGCTCAACCACATCCCTTATTATACAACCCTCGCTGGCGCGCTGGCCGTGACCGAGGCCATCAAGGCGCTCACGCACGGCAGCTTCAAGGTCGCTCCCCTGCAAAGCTATGTCGGCGCCCGCGCCGCAGAGCCAGCTTGAGACGGCTTTGAAATCCGCCAAAATCAACAGATTCTTGACTTAGACCGGGCATTTCCTGAACACTTGAGGGTCAGGGGCCGTAAGGAGCTTCGACTGATATGGACAAAGTGCCGATGACCGCGGAGGGTTATGCTGCGCTTGAGGCTGAGATCAAATATCTTAAGACCGTCGAGCGCCCGCGCATCATCAAGCAGATCGCCGATGCCCGTACCCACGGCGACCTCTCGGAAAATGCCGAATATCACGCCGCCAAGGAGCAGCAGGGCATCACCGAATTCCGGGTCGCCGATCTCGAGGACAAGTTGTCGCGTGCCGACATCATCGACACCTCCAAGCTCAAAGGCGATCAGGTGATGTTCGGCGCAACGGTCACCCTGGTCGACGAGGATACCGACGAGAAGGCCAAATACCGGATCGTCGGCGAGATCGAAGCCGACGTGAAGCAAGGCCGCATCTCGATCACCTCGCCGCTTGCCCGCGCGCTGCTCGGCAAGCGCAAGAAGGATGTGGTCGAGGTTTCGACGCCCGGCGGCGGCAAGTCCTACCAGGTCCTCAAGGTCGAGTACAAATAGCGGCCGGCCGGCCGCGGTCCCTATGTGCCGCGCAGCGCCGCCGCGGCGCCTTTCAGCGTCGCGAACTCTGCCGTGATCACATAGACGGGCACCGGCGCGAGATAGGCGCTCATGCGTCCCTTGTCCTCGAAGCATTTGCGGAACGTACCGGCGGAAAGCCTGGCGACGAGTTTCGGCGCGATGCCGCCGCCGAGATAGACGCCGCCGCGGGCGCCAAGGAGAAGCGCCGTATCGCCGGCGAAGCGGCCGAGCCAGGCGGCGAACTGGTCGAGCGCCTCGGCGGCAATTTTGTCCTCGCCGCTCGAACCCAGTAGCAGCACGTCGTTCGGTTGAAGCGCGTCAGGCGTGACCCCCCGCGACGCGGCCACCGCCTGGTAGAGCGCGGCAAGTCCGGGCCCCGACAACAGGCGCTCGGCAGAGAGATGGTCGCGACCCTTGCGAATGCGCTCGAGCAGCGCAAGTTGCGCGGCGTCCCCGGCGCCAAGGGTCACATGTCCCCCCTCCCCCGGCAGCGCCACCCAGCACTCGCCCGACCAGACGAGGCCGGCGACGCCGAGGCCGGTTCCGGGGCCGAGCACCGCCTTGGCCGCATGCTCGACCGGCGGCTCGCCGCCGATCCGATGCAGCTCCGAAGCGGCGAGATTGGGCAGCGACAGGGCCAACGCTTCGAAGTCGTTGAGCACCTTTATTTGCTTAAGCCCGACCTTGCGGCAGAGCTCATCGTCGGCGAAGGACCAGGCCGAATTGGTCAGGCTCACTCTGCCGCCGATGACCGGCGCGGCCACCGCGATCGAAGCGAGGTCGGGCGGCTTGAGAAGCGAGCCCAGATACGCCGTGAGAGCCGCCTCGAGGCTGGGATGGTCGGCGCAGCGGACCTGGCGAATTTCGGTCAGATCGAGGGTGCCGGGATCGGCAAGGGCGAAGCGCGCATTGGTGCCGCCAATATCGGCCACCAGGGTCGTAGCGGGGTGCTGGCGCGCTTGGGTCATGGCTCGGGCACTCGGCAAACGAAGAAGCAGGCCGGTTGGTAACGTATTTTGTGATCGGCCGCGACCCTTGCGGCGCTCCCCCCATCCTTTTAGGCTGGCGGAGGGGCAAACAGGGACTATCTTATGTTGATCGGGCTCGCCACAGGCTTGCGCTTCAGGTTGGGATTGGCTTTTGCCGCTTTCGCCGCGTTTTGCTTCGTGGCGCCGCCGGCGGTGCTTGCCTTTGGCCATGGCGGCAACACGCTTGACTGCGTGGCGCATGCCGACAAAACGAACCATGGCAAGGCGGGAGCCTCCTTCCACGCCATACAGACGGGGGGCGACCATGCTCCGTCAGCCCACCAACCGCCCGAACACGACCAGTCGGGTCCTGCGGCCGACCAGCAGATGACGTGCTGCGGCCTGTTCTGCCTGAGCGCGCTCACGGCAGACGGAGGGCATTTTGCCCCTGCTGCGATGATCGCCGCGCCCTTCCCGGCGCGCGAGGTCAATTCGATCAGTCGCGCACCCGAACGCGTGGACCGCCCTCCGATCCCTCTCGTCATCGTCTGAGCTGCTCGGACGGGAAGCGTTCCCGGCACGGGTTTTCTCAACGCTAGACGAGGGATGAAACCATGCTCTCTCACCATCTGGGCCGCGCGCTCGCCGTCGCGAGTGCGGTCCTGCTCTCCGCGTGCAAGAGCTTCACGCCGGACGGCGGCATGAGCACCGTCGCCGCCGTTGCCGGCGGCGGACTGAACAAGAATATCGTGCGGATCGCCTCGGCAGCAGACGCCTCGCGGGCACAGGGCGAGGTCGCGCGGCTGCTGCATGCGCCGCTCAGCGCCGATGCCGCGGTGCAGATCGCATTGCTCAACAATCCGGGACTGCAGGGCGCCTATAACCGGCTCGGCGTGGCAGAGGCGGTGATGGTGCAGGCGAGCCGGCCGCCGCTGCCGAGCTTTGCCTTCGACTGGGTCAAGACCTCGATCGAGCTGGATATCGAGCGGCAAATCGTGGCGAGCGTGCTGTCGCTCGCGACCTGGCCGGCGCGATCCAAGCTCGCAGGCATCCGCTTCGCAAAGGCGGAACTGGTCGCGGCGGAAGAGACGCTGCGCCTTGCCGCCGAAACGCGGCGTGCCTATATCCGCGCGGTCGCCGCAAGGCAGATTGCCACCACGCTCGGCGAGGCAAAGGCGAGCGCCGAGGCCTCCGCCGAACTCGCCGACAAGCTGCTGCAGACCGGGGCGATGAACAAGCTTGATCATGCGCGGCGGCAGGTCTTCGCCACCGAGATGGATGCGCAACTGTCGGCGGCGCGGCTGCAGTCGGCCTCCGCCCAGGAGCGGCTCACCCGGCTGATGGGCCTGTGGGGCACCGATCTCGACGGGCTGCTGCCCAATGCGTTGCCCAAGCTACCGCGTACGCCCCGCAGCCTCGCCGGCATCGAACAGCACGCGATGGACCGGCGGGTCGATCTGGAGGTGGCGCGGCTCGAAGTGGAGTCGCTCGCCCGCTCCTTCGGCCTCACGCGCAAGACCAGGCTGGTCAACGTCCTCGACGCAGGCGGCGTCTCCAAGACCCAACGCGAGGAGGGTGAAGGTTCGGCCGATGGCGGCGGGTTCACGATCGCCTTCGAGGTGCCGCTCTACGATTTCGGCAGAGCGCGGGTGCGCGAAGCCGAGCAGCGTTACTTCGAGGCGGTGAACCGCCTGGGCCAGAAGGCGGTCAATGCACGCTCGGAAGCCCGCGAGGTGTTCGGCGCCTATAAAGCGAGCTATCGGATCGCCGCGCAATACGCCAACGAGGTGCTGCCGCTGCGGGAGACGATCTCGGCCGAGACCGAGCTGCAATTCAACGCCATGCAAGTCGATGCCTTCGTCCTGCTCGAAGCGGCGCGCGCCAAGGCGCAAGCCAATGTCGCGAGCATCGAGGCCAAGCGGAACTTCTGGCTTGCCTCGGCCGATCTCGGCGCCGCGGTGCTGGGCGGTGGCGATCTCGGTCAGGATTTGGACACCGTCGCCGCCGCCGAGATGCGCGCACCGGCCGGGCATTAGCGAAAGGATCGGAACCATGCTCTCCAGACGCAACTTCCTCGGTTCAGCGGTAGCGTTGGTCGGCGCCGCTTCCGTGAGCGGCCGGGTGGAGGCCGCTTCCATCCCCGAGGCCGCGACGACCAACTCGCCTAGCATGCAGCCGCCGCTGCCTCCTCCCTCCGGGCAGGCCTATCAGCCGGTGGTAACGCTCAATGGCTGGACCCTGCCCTGGCGCATGAACGGCGAATGGAAGGAGTTTCACCTGGTCGCCGAGGCGGTGGAACGCGAGATCGCGCCCGGCATGACAGCGAAGCTCTGGGGCTATAACGGCCAGACGCCGGGGCCGACTCTCGAGGCGGTCGAGGGCGACAAGGTCCGCATCTTCGTCACCAACAAGCTCCCGGAGCATACCTCCGTGCATTGGCACGGCATGCTGGTTCCGAACGGCATGGACGGAGTCGGCGGCCTCAACCAGCCGCATATCCCGGTAGGCAAGACCTTCGTCTACGAGTTCGTCTTGAACCGGAGCGGCAGCTTCATGTACCACCCCCATTCCGACGAGATGGTACAGATGGCTATGGGCATGATGGGCACGTTCGTGGTGCATCCAAAGGACCAGGCGTTTCGGCGGGTCGACCGCGACTTCGCCTTCATCATGAGCTCGTACCGGTTCGATCCGGGGACCTCGCTGCCCAAGGTCGCCGAGATGACCGACTTCAATATCTGGACCTTCAATGCCCGAGTCTTTCCGGGGATCGACGTCATGCCGGTCAGGTTGGGCGAACGGGTTCGCATTAGGGTCGCCAACCTCACCATGACCAACCATCCGATCCATCTGCACGGGCACCATTTCAAGGTCGGCTGCACCGACGGCGGCTGGGTACCGGGAAGCGCGCAATCGCCCGAAGCGACCGTCGATGTGCCGGTCGGTTCGGTCCGTGCCATCGAGTTCGTCGCCGACGCGCCGGGCGACTGGGCTTTTCACTGCCATAAATCGCATCACACGATGAACGCGATGGGCCACGATCTGGAAAATTTCATCGGCATGCGGCAGCGCGATCTCGGCCAGGCTCTGAGCCGCGCCGCCCCTGGCGCCATGGCGATGGGGACCAAGGGGATGGCGGAAATGGCGGCGATGTCCATGCCATTGCCCGACAACACACTGCCGATGATGACCGGAACCGGACCGTTCGGGCCGATCGAGATGGGCGGCATGTTCACCGTCATGAAGGTGCGCGAAGACCTCGCCCCTGGCGACTATCGCGATCCGGGCTGGTATAAGCATCCGAAAGGCACGGTCGCCTACGCGGTCGATAGCGGAAGCGCCGGTGAGCCGCCGCGGCTTGACGGAAAATCCGCGCCGGACGCGGCCGTGCCGGCGATGCCGCAAGGCCATGAGCACCAACATTAGAACGAGAGGGGCGCATGATTTCGACTTGCATCTCAGTCACCGCCGGACGCGCGCGGTGCATTACCGCGATCGCCGGAGCTTTCGCGCTGGTCTTCACAACGCTTGCGCTGGCGCATGAAGGTGCGATGGGGGTCGTCAAGGAACGCATGGATCTCATGGATCGTCAAAAGGACGACATGAAGATCATCGGTGACATGGCCAAGGGTGTGACGCCGTTCGATGCTGCCAAGGCGACGGAGGCCGCGCGCGACATCAGCGTCACCTCGAAGAAGATTCCGGAGCTGTTCCCTGAAGGCAGCGAGGGCGGCGAGAGCGACGCCCTCCCCGCCATCTGGAAGGAGTGGGACCGCTTCACCAAGAGTGCGGACGATCTCGATCGCGCGGCAAGCGACCTTATCGCCGCACTTGAGGCGGGCAGCGCGGGGTGGAAGGGCGCCTTCAAGACGGTGGCCGATGCCTGCAAGACCTGCCACCAGGACTTCCGCGCCAAGAAGAACTAGGCTCGGCGTTCAACGGAAGATAAGAGGACTCGCATGCGTTCAAAATTCGCCTACCCCATTGCCGGCGTGCTTGCCCTGCTCGGTGTGGCCTTCTTGGCCGGCATGGACAGCGTGACAGCCGAAACCGGGTCGATCGCGGTCGAGAATGCCTGGGCGCGCGCGACGCCCAAGGGCGCCAAGGTCGCGTCCGGCTATCTCACCATCAAGAATCAAGGCAACGAGCCGGATCGCCTCGTCTCGGCGCGTGCCGACTTCGCCGGCAAGGCGGAGATCCATCTGACGAAGATGGTGGACGGCGTCGCGCAGATGCGGCCCGTGACCGATGGGCTTGCGATCCCGGCAAAGGGCAGCGTGGCGCTCGAACCCAACTCTTACCACCTCATGTTCATGGACCTTGCCGGGCCGCTAAGCGAAGGCGAGACCGTGCGGGGCGAACTCATTTTCGAGCTGGCGGGCAGCGTGGCGGTGACGTTCCAGGTCATGGGCATCGGCGCACAAGCGCCGGATGCGCAGAGTCAAGAGCATCATCATCACTGACGCTTGGGCACGGGCGGCGGACTCGTTGCCCCATAATATTCCTTAACTTCAACCGCTTAGACCATTGGCCGCGAACGCCGCTGCCGCGTGGCTACGGCTTGATGGCGACGCCCCAGGGCAGACGTCCGACCGGGACCGACTTCTCGGCCTTTAGGCTTTCGACGTCGATCACCGTCAAATCATTGGTGAGGCCGTTGGCGACGTAATATTTCTTGCCGTCGGGGGCGAACTCGCCATGCCAGGGGCGCTGACCCACCAATATGTAGTCCTTCACCTTCTTGGTGGCGGTGTCGACGACGGCAACCCGATTGGAGGGGCCCAGCGGGATGAACATCAGCTTGCCATCCTTGGTGAAGTCCATGCCGACCGGCTGAAGCTGCTCGGGGCGCACGCCGGGGACCTCGAAGCTGATCTTCTCCTTCACCTTCCAGCTCTTCGGATCGTCCCAGTTGCTCGTGTCGATGACGGAGATGGTGCCGCCGATTTCGGACGAAACCCAAAGCTCCTTCTTGTCGTCGGAAAACTTGACCTCGCGCGGCCGACTGTCGACGAGAATATTGCCGACCAGCTTCATCGTCGAATTGTCGATGATATGCGCCATGCTGGTGCTTTCCGACGTGGCGGCCGTGTAACGGTCGTCGGGACTGACATGCATGCCTTCCGGCTCGACCCCGACCGGCACCTCGCCCAGCACCTCGCCGCTCTTGATGTCCATGATGGTCACGAGGCTGTCGTCTTCGTTGGCGATGTAGATGATCTTGCCCTTCGAATCGACCGCCATCAGCTCGGGATCCGGACCCGACTCGAGCTGACGCGTGACCTCCAGGGTCTTGGTGTCGATCACGTCCATGATGTCGCCGTCGCCGGCTGCCACGAACAGCTCGCTATGATCGGGACCGAGGACGATGCCCCGTGGGCGGCGCGAGGTCTTGATGGTCTTGACGATCTCTAGCGTTTCGCTATCCAGCACGGTGATGGTGTTGTCCTTCTCGTTGGACACGAAGATGGTGAAGGCGAAAGACGGAGAGGCTAACAGAAGAAGCGCGGCAGCGCAGGCTGCGGCGAGGCTGATGCGAGTCATGGATCTACCTTTGGCCGATGTTACCTAGAACTTGCACTTGGTCTCTGGCTTATCGAAGCCGAGCGTGTCGGTGATGTTGGTCGGGTGGAGGAAGCCTTCCTGCGGCGACGTGGTAACGGGAACGCGGGTGCCACCGCCAAGGATCACGGGCTGGCGCATCTGGTGATCCCAAGTGCGGAAGCTCATCGCCTGCCCCTTGAACCCTTCGAGCTTGAAGTCGTCGGACAGCAGATACGCCTTGACCTCTTGCGGCGTGGTCTTGCCGGATTTCATCGCCGAATCGGCGAGCGCGCGGAACGCGAGCCAAGCGGTATAGTCGCGCTCGACGGGGGCCCGGTGGGCCAGCCGCGGGATGGCGTTCTGCAGATGCATGGCGCCGGACTCGGTGTAGGACTTGTCCCAGGCGGTCGCCTGCAAACCTTGGGTGCCGACCACCGGCCGCGGCAAAGATGTCCGGTACATCAAATAGTCGCCGAAATCGTCATCGCTGTTGATGACCCACATGACGTCGTGATCGGGCGCGCCCTCTGTTTCCATCGGCATCTGCGCCTGGATCTGCTGGTGGCCGGAGTCGAGGTTGCGGCCTCCGGGAGGCAGGTCGTAGATCTTCTCGCCGACTACCTTGCCGCCGAAGCGGGCTGCGGCGCGCTTGACCTGGGCCAGGTAGTCCTGGTCCTCCGGCGTGTCGCGCCGGATGACGAACCAGCGCGGCCACTTCTTCCAGATCAGATATTGCGCCAGCGCGTCGGCCCGCATCGCATAGTCTGGAATGACATGGAAGACATTGGAGCGGCACAGCTCCTGGCGGAGCGCAGTGTCGCTGGAGCGGATATTCATGATGATCGAGTTCTTGGCCTCGGGCAGGTCGGCGACGGCGATCAGATCGGCCGGCTCGAGATCGGCCAGGATGAAGGCGTCGCCGCTTTTCAGCAACTCCTTGGCCTTGGCGACCACGTCGCCGTCTTCGGGCAGGATGGCCTCGACCAGCTCGAAATTATGGCCGACGAAGCCTCCGGCTTGATTTGCCTCCTTGAGCATCAGCCGGGCCCCCTGGATGCCCTTATCGGGGATCGGCTTTTCGGAATAGGACAGCGGCAGTGGCTCTTGATACTCCCTGCCGAGATAGATGATTCTCACGGGATTGGCCGGCGCCTTCGCCTCGGCTGCCGCCAGCGGTGCTTGTGTCTCGGGCGCGGCGCCGGGAGTCTTGGGAGCGGCCTCCCCGGCACCCCGGGGGGCAGCCTCGGGGCCGGCCGCGCGGACAGGCGAAACCATGATCAACGCGAGCAGACCCAAGCCGATCAGGCCGAGCCTGGTCTCTAGGCTTTGACGAAACCGACCGACTGACAAACTCCACATAGGCGAAAACTTTTGTCCTAAGAGGCTGGCGGCGAACCGGGATTTAAGCGAGCAGGGAGGCTCGGAGGCGGGCGCGGAGACGGGTTCTTCAAGGTGCTTATTTTTCAGACCTGACCTCGCTTGGCAATGCGCAGTGCACAATGTGACTAAGGCTTCCGGGACTAAGAAGCCCGAATTTACGGGATTATATGGGGTCCCGGTAACTGACGTTCCAGGCATCGGCAATCCTTCTGCCTGGAATGCAAACGCCGCCGAGCCTTGCATGGCTCGACGGCGCGTTTTGCAATGCGAAGCCCTTGGGCCGCTACGGCCATGGCTATTGCAGCGGGGGCTTCTTCTCCGAACCGGGATTGACCGACCGCATCCAAGTGATGACCTTCCAAAGGTCGTCGGAGGTTTTGAAAATCCCGCCAAAGGGCGGCATCGGTCCCACCACGACCTCCTGCTTGACGCGCTTGTAACCCTGCTTCTTCAGTTCATCCGAACCGAGGGCGATCAGCCTGAACACGGTGTCGTCGTCGGGACCGTAGACCCAGGTATCGTTGGTCAGTGGCGGGCACATGCCGCCGCCGCCGCCGCCGCCATGGCAACCGTTGCATCCGGCGGACATATACTTCTTGTGACCCTCTGCGGCGATCGCCTCGATCTGATCGTTATAGGGGTTGTGCAAGCCGCCCTTGGGCGTGGCGGCAATGAGGTCCAGTGTCGGCGTCGTGTCGCCAGGCTTGCAGCAATTGCCGCCGCCGGCCGCCACGTCGCCGTTCGAAGCCTTCTCTTCGGTTTGCTTCGCCGCGTCCTCTGCGGCGCAAGCCTTCCAGGCAAAGGCCCCCAAACCCGCTAGCAATACGATGGTCAGAAGTCCGGTGGTGATCTTGCGCACTGCTTCGTTTCCTTGCCCTAGTTGTTGCGTTGTTGGACTATTTTGCTGTGTTCAGTCGGATTGTCCCCCTCGGGTACAGGGTAAAAGCGCCAATTCATAGCGCCATCAAGGCTAAGGCGATAGCGGCCGTTCCAAGGTGCGGCATTTTGGCTTCGGCCTAGGTTAACGGGGATGCCCGATCAATTGGTTACTTCGAAATCCATGCCCTCGAAGGTATAGAGCGGCTCTTGGGT
>Ga0190270_10001408_pt1 | contig 11174 bp, 10 predicted proteins | sample Popmic320T_FD_133748 | JGI IMG/M metagenome (GOLD analysis project Ga0190270, IMG submission 133748) | Populus adjacent soil microbial communities from riparian zone of Weber River, Utah, USA - 320 T | ecosystem: Environmental > Terrestrial > Soil > Riparian zone | place: USA: Utah | collected... | reverse complement strand
GGCCCGCTCTCGGTCCCCATATAGGAATTCGGAGCGGTCTGTACACGATCCTCCGGCGCATTTCCACCCCGCGCGGATCAGCGATAGACCCCCGCAATGGCCAGAAACTCGTCGGCCTTGAGGCTGGCACCCCCGACCAGTGCGCCATCCACATCGCCGGCTGCCATCAATTCCCTGGCGTTCGAGGCCTTCACCGAGCCGCCGTAGAGGATGCGGATGGCCTGCGCGGCCGCCCCATAGCGCTCCGCAAGGCGTCGCCGGGTGAAGCCGTGGGACTGCGCGACATCGGCCAAGGTCGGCGTGAGCCCGCTCCCAATCGCCCAGACCGGCTCATAGGCGACTACCAGATTGACCCCGGTTGCCCCGTCCGGCAGCGAGCCGTCGAGCTGCCGTCCCAGCACGTCGAGCGTTTGGCCGGCTTCCCGTTCGGCCTTGGTTTCGCCGATGCAGACGATCGCGGTCAGCCCCGCCCGCCAGGCGGCGAGCGCCTTGGCGCGCACCTGCGCGTCGGTCTCCTTGTGAATGGTCCGCCGCTCCGAATGGCCGACGATGACCGCCGTTGCCCCGGCATCGGCCAGCATTTCCGCCGCGATGTCGCCGGTGAAAGCGCCGGTGGGTTCCGCATGGCAGTCCTGGCCGCCGATTGCGACGGGCGATCCCTTCGCGGCGGCGGCCAGCGTGCTTAGCAGCGTCGCCGGGGGGCAAATCATCACGTCGGCCTGGCCGGTGAGACCTGCCGCGCCCGCCACGATCTTTCCGAACTCGGTGGCGGAAGCGGCCAGCCCGTTCATCTTCCAGTTGCCTGCGACCAGCGGCCGCCTCGCCGTCCCTGCCATCGGAAAGCCCCTCTTGAAGCTGCGGTTAGCAGAGCGTTTGCGCCCGCACCAGAGGCGCTTTGGCGCCAGTGCCGCGGTTCGGAAGTTCGCCCGAATTCTCGGATTGCTCCGAAGCAAACGTCCGAACCACAGCGACGCTAGCAGCGCTATGGTTCTAGTGTCCCTTTGGACCCGAAGTTCGCAAAGGTGGTTGCTAAATATACATACGAACTTCGGGTCCGGGACACTGGCCGGATCAGTTGCGAGGGGGGAGCGCTATCCGTATATTCCGGCCGTCAGCGGTCGTTGAATCGCTATTCCCAATCAGCAGATCGGATCCATGCTTCGAGGTATTCACAAAGCCTCTTCCAATTGGCTCGGCCGCGTCGTTATGGGCGTTCTGCTCGGCCTGATCGCGATCAGCTTCGGCATCTGGGGCATCGGCGACATTTTCCGCGGCTTCGGCCAGTCGACCGTCGCCAAGGTTGGCAACACCGAGATCCGAGTCGACACCTTCCGCCAGACCTACCAGGACCGGCTGCAGCAACTCAGCCGCCAGATGGGCCGCCCGGTGACGCCGGAGCAGGCACGGCTCGCCGGCATCGATCGCCAGATGCTCGCGCAGGTGATCGCGGAAACCGTGCTCGACGAGCGTGCCCGCGCGCTCAAGCTCGGTATCACCGAGCAGGAGGTGGCGCGCCGCGTCCTGGAAGATCAGAGTTTCCGCGGCATCAATGGTCAGTTCGACCGCACCAAGTTCGAATACCTGATCCGTCAGATCGGCTTCACCGAGCAGCGCTTCCTGGCCGAGCAGCGCCGCAACCTGCTGCGCCAGCAACTGGTCGGCACGGTGAGCGGCGAAATGGCCGTGCCCAAGACTGCGCTCGACGCGCTCAACCGGTTCCGCAACGAGCAGCGCACCGTGGACTACGTGATGCTCGATCGTGCCCAGGCCGGCGACGTTCCCGAGCCCAGCGCGGACGTGCTCGCCAAGTATTTCGAGGAGCGCAAGGTGCTGTTCCGCTCTCCCGAATACCGCGAGGTCCTGCTGCTGGCGCTGACGCCGGCGGAGATCGCGTCCGCGATCGAGATTTCGGATGCCGATCTCAAGAAAGGCTACGAGGAGCGCAAGGCGCGCTTCGCGACGGCCGAGCGCCGCCATCTGCAGCAGATCGTGTTTCCAAACCTCGAGGAAGCCAAGGCCGCCGCCGACAAGATCGCCAAGGGCACGACGTTCGCAGCGCTCGCCGCCGAGCGCGGCCTGAAGGACGCCGACACGGACCTCGGGACGTTGACCAAGAGCGCCATGGTCGATCGCGCGGTCGCCGATGCCGCCTTCGAACTCAAGCAGGGCGAGGTCAGCGCGCCGGTCGAGGGCCGCTTCGGTGTCGTGCTCGTGCAGGCCGACAAGATCGAGCCGGCCAGCACCAAGCCGTTCGAGGAAGTCGCTGCCGAACTCAAGCAGGAAATGGCCGCGGAGCGCGCCAAGTCGGAGCTCCTCACCGTTCACGACAAAATCGAGGATGAACGGCTCGGCGGCGCGCCGCTGGCCGACCTTGCGAAAAGGCTGAACCTTCAGACCCGCACCATCCAAGCGATCGATCGCGCGGGCCTCGACCGCGACGGCAAGCCGGTCGCCGACCTGCCGCAAGGGGTCGATCTGGTCGGCGCGGCGTTTCGGGCCGACCAAGGCTCGGACAACGATCCGCTGACGCTCCCGCAGCAAGGCGGTTACTACTGGTACGACGTCATGGACGTTGCTCCGGCGCGCGACCGCGCGCTCGACGACGTCAAGGACCAGCTCCTGACGCGCTGGCGCGACGACCAGATCGCATCGCGGCTCAAGGCCAAGGCCGATGAGATGCTCGAAAAGCTCAAGGCCGGCACCCCGTTCGCGGAGGTCGCCGCCGCCTACAAGCTCACGCCGGAATGGCGGCCAGGGCTCAAGCGCGGCAGTCCGCCACCCGGCATCCCTGCCCGCGCGCTCGATGTGGTTTTCGCAACCCCCAAGGACCAGGCCGCCAGCGCCGAAGGCGCCACGTCGGCGGAACGCCTGGTGTTCCGCGTCACAGAGATCACGGTGCCGCCGTTAGAAGCCGAGTCGGCCGAGGCAAAGCGCTTCGACGATCTGTTGCGCCGCGCGATGTCCGACGACATGCTCGCCCAATATGTCGCGCGGCTGGAATCCGACATCGGCGTCACCATCAACCAAGCCGCCCTCAATCAGATCACCGGCGCCAGCCCCTCGAACTGAGGGCACGTCACGCATGCAGATCGAGCCGCCGCAGAGCGCCTTCGCGGAACGCTACGCCCGCGGCGAGGCGCAGGTGGCATGGACCACGCTGGTCGCCGACCTCGAGACGCCGGTATCGGCGTTCCTGAAGATCGCCGGCGGCAAGCCGATGAGCTTCCTGCTGGAATCGGTCGAGGGCGGCGCGGTGCGTGGCCGCTATTCGGTGATCGGCCTGGAGCCCGACCTGATCTGGCGCGCCAACGGAACACGCGCCGAACTCAATCGCTCCGCCCGTTCGTCCGGCGTATTCCAGCCGTGCTCGGAGCCTCCTCTGGACGCTCTGCGATCGTTGATTGCGGAAAGCCGGATCGAACTGCCCGACGATCTGCCACCGATGGCGGCCGGGGTGTTCGGCTACCTCGGCTACGACACGGTGCGGCTGATCGAGGAACTTCCCCCGCCGAATCCCGATCCGATCGGCCTTCCCGACGCGGTGCTGATGCGCCCGACGCTGATCGTGGTGTTCGACGCGGTAAAGGACGCCATCACTGTCGTCACACCGGTGCGGCCCGAGCCGGGCGTCACGGCGGGCGCCGCGTTCACGCGCGCACAGGAGCGGCTCTCGGCGATCGTCGATGCGCTCGACCGGCCGCTCGACAAGGCGGCGGCGGACATCGAAGCCGGCCCGCTCGACGTCGCGGCAAAATCCAACACCACGCCCGCCGAATACCGCGACATGGTGCTCAAGGCGAAGGACTACATCCTGGCCGGCGACATCTTTCAGGTGGTGCTGTCGCAGCGCTTCGAGGCGCCATTCAGCCTGCCGCCGTTCTCGCTCTATCGCGCGCTGCGCCGGGTCAACCCGGCGCCGTTCCTGTACTTCCTCGACTTCGGCGCCTACGCCATCGCAGGCTCGAGCCCTGAAATCCTGGTGCGCGCGCGCGGCGGCACCGTGACGATCCGGCCGATCGCCGGCACGCGGCCGCGCGGTGCGACGCCGCACGAGGACAAGGCTCTCGAAGAGGAGTTGCTCGCCGATCCCAAGGAGCGCGCCGAACATCTGATGCTGCTCGACCTCGGGCGCAATGACGTCGGCCGCGTTTCGAAAATCGGGACGGTGAGCGTCACCGACCAGTTCTTTGTCGAGCGCTACAGTCACGTCATGCACATCGTGTCCAATGTGGAAGGCAGGCTTGCGAATGGCCGTGACGCGCTCGATGCGCTGGCCGCCGGTTTTCCGGCAGGCACCGTTTCGGGCGCGCCGAAGGTTCGCGCCATGCAGATCATCGACGAGCTGGAGAAGGAAAAGCGCGGCCTCTACGCCGGCTGCGTCGGCTACTTCTCGGCGGCCGGCGAGATGGACAGTTGCATCGTGCTGCGCACGGCGCTGATCAAGGACGGCACCATGTACGTCCAGGCCGGCGCCGGCATCGTCGCGGATTCCGATCCCGCCTCCGAGCAGGCCGAATGCATCAACAAGGCCAAGGCGCTGTTCCGCGCCGCCGAGGAGGCCCGCCGCTTCGCCAGCGCCGCCGGCCGGGGGCAGTGACGGGTTCTCCCGTAAGGCCCCAAACGTGCTAAGGAAACGGCCGTTATGGTCGTCCTGATCGACAACTACGACAGCTTCACCTTCAACCTCGTCCATTACCTGGGCGGGCTGGGGGCGGACGTGGCTGTGCATCGCAACGACAAGGTTGCGGTGAAGGACGTGCTGGCGGGCAAACCCGACGCGATCGTGCTGTCGCCCGGACCCTGCACGCCGAATGAGGCGGGCGTCTGCCTTGAGCTGATCGAGAAGGCCGCGCCCTCAATTCCGATCCTGGGCGTCTGCCTGGGTCACCAAGCGATCGGCCAGGCGTTCGGCGGCGCGGTGGTGCGCGCGCCCTCCCCGATCCACGGCAAGCTGTCCGAGGTGCGTCATCAGGGCGCCGGCGTGTTCCGCGGCATCAACGGCCCGTTCAAGGCGACGCGCTACCATTCGCTGGTGGTCGAACGAAATTCGATGCCCGAAGCACTGACGGTCACGGCGGAGACCGACGATCGCCTGGTCATGGGTCTCGCGCACAAGACATTGCCGGTGCATGGCGTGCAGTTTCACCCCGAGAGCATCGCGTCCGAGCATGGCCATCTGATCCTGAAGAATTTCCTGGAGCTTGCCGCGCAATGGAATGCGCGCATTGAGGGGCCACCGTGGCTGAAGATTTCAAGAGCCTGATCGCCAAGGTCGCCTCCGGCGCGAAGCTGTCGCGCGAGGAATCCGCGCATGCCTTCGATCGCATGATGTCGGGCGAAGCGACGCCATCGCAGATGGGCGGCCTGCTGATGGCGCTGCGCGTGCGCGGCGAGACGGTCGACGAAATCACCGGCGCGGTGACGGCGATGCGCGCCAAGATGCTGAAAGTCGACGCGCCACCCGGTGCCATCGACGTGGTTGGCACCGGCGGCGATGCGTCGGGCTCCTTCAACATCTCGACCTGCGCGGCCTTCATCGTGGCGGGCGCCGGCGTGCCGGTGGCGAAGCACGGCAACCGCGCATTGTCGTCGCGCTCCGGCTCCGCCGACGTGCTCGGCGCGCTCGGCGTCAAGATCGAGCTCAGCGCCGCGCAGATCGGCGAGTGCATCGGCAAGGCCGGCATCGGATTCATGTTCGCCCCGGCGCATCATCCGGCGATGAAGAACGTCGGGCCGACGCGGGTCGAGCTCGGCACCCGCACCATCTTCAATCTGCTGGGCCCGCTCTCCAACCCGGCCGGCGTCAAGCGCCAGATGATCGGCGTGTTCTCGAAAGACTGGATCGAGCCGATGGCGCGCGTGCTGAAAAACCTCGGTTCGGAATGCGTATGGATCGCGCACGGCTCTGACGGGCTCGACGAGATCACCACATCGGGGCCGACCGCGATCGCCGCGCTGGAGGACGGCAAGGTGCGCGTATTCGAGATCAATCCAGAGGACGCCGGGCTCAAGAAGGTGGGGCGCGACGCGCTGCGCGGCGGCGACGCCGAAACCAATGCGACGGCGCTGATGGCGGTGCTGCAAGGCACCAAAGGCCCGTTCCGCGATGTCGCGCTGCTCAACGCCGCCGCGGCGCTGGCCGTGGCCGGCAAGGCCAAGGACTTGAAGGACGGCGCTGCGCTGGCCGCCACGTCGATCGATTCCGGCGCGGCCAAGGATCGGCTCGACAAGCTGGTCGCGGTGTCGAACGCGGCGGCATCATGACCGACATCCTCAAGAAGATCGAGGAGTACAAGCGCCGCGAGATCGCCGAAGCGAAGCGCGCGCGGCCTTATGCCGAGGTCGAGACGGCCGCGAAAGCGGCGCCCCGGGTGCGCAATTTCCTCGGCGCGCTGGAAACCTTCATCGCCACCGGGCAGTACGCGCTGATCGCCGAGATCAAGAAGGCCAGCCCCTCGAAGGGTCTGATCCGGGAGGACTTCGATCCGCCGGCGCTGGCGAAGGCTTACGAGGCGGGTGGCGCGGCATGCCTCTCGGTGCTGACCGATATGCCATCGTTCCAGGGCGCGCCGGAGCATCTGACCGTGGCGCGCGCGGCCACGCGACTCCCCGTGCTGCGCAAGGATTTCATGTTCGAGATCTACCAAGTGGTCGAGGCGCGCGCCTGGGGCGCCGACTGCATCCTGATCATTATGGCGGCGGTCGACGACTACCAGGCCAAGGATTTGGAGGATGCGGCGAGCGCGCAAGGGATGGACGTGCTGCTCGAGGTGCACGACGAGTGGGAGCTGACCCGCGCGCTGAAACTGCAGTCGCGGCTGATCGGCATCAACAACCGCAACCTGAAGACCTTCGAGACCACCCTGACGACCAGTCAGGCGCTGGCCCGCAAGGTGCCGGCCAACCGCGTGGTGGTCGGCGAAAGCGGCATCTTCGCAGCCGGCGACCTCGACCAGCTCGCCAAGTTCGGCATGAAGGCTTTCCTGGTAGGCGAAAGCCTGATGCGGCAGACCGACGTCGCCAAGGCGACGCGAGCGCTGCTGGTGCACAACCAGATGCGGCCGGCGGCGGAATGACTTTGGCCAAGAAGCTCACCCATCTCGGCAAGTCCGGCGAAGCGCGCATGGTCGATGTCTCGGCGAAGCCCGCGACCGAGCGCGTCGCGGTGGCCGAGGGCCGCGTGCTGATGGCGAAAAAGACGCTCGATTTGGTGCTCAAGGGCAACGCCAAGAAGGGCGACGTGCTCGGCGCCGCGCGCCTCGCGGGCATCATGGCGGCGAAGCGCACCCACGAGCTGATCCCGCTGTGCCATCCGCTGGCGCTGTCCAAGGTCGAGGTGGATATCGCGCCGGAGCGCGGCGGGCTGAAGGTCCGTGCCGCGGTGAAGGTGAAAGGCCCGACCGGCGTCGAAATGGAGGCGCTGACCGCCGTGTCGGTCGCGTGCCTGACAATCTACGACATGGTCAAGGCGGTCGAACGAGGCATGCGGATCGAGGGGATCCGGCTGGTCGAAAAGATGGGCGGCAAGTCGGGCCATTACCGGGCGAAAGATTAGTCATGGCGGACCTGCTGTCGGTCGCGGACGCATTGGCTCGCGTGCTGGCGGATGCCAAACCGCTGCCCGCCGAACAGGCTGCGCTGACCGACGCGCATTGCCGCGTGCTCGCCGCCGACGTCGCGGCGCTGCGCACGCAGCCGCCGCAGGATCTCTCGGCGATGGACGGCTACGCGGTGCGCGCGGCGAGCGTTGTGACAGTGCCGGCGACGCTCAAGGTGATCGGAGAAGTCGCTGCCGGCCATCCGTTCGGCGGCAGCGTCGGCGGCGGCGAGGCGGCACGCATCTTCACCGGCGGCGTGGTGCCGCCGGGCGCCGATACGATCGTCATCCAGGAGAACACCACGCGCGACGGCGACACGGTGGTCGTGACGTCAGGATCGCCGGCGGGCAAGCACATCCGCCGCGCCGGGCTCGATTTCAAGCAAGGGGCAGTGCTCCTGGCGAAAGGCCGGCGGCTGACCGACCGCGACCTGATGCTGGCGGCCGCGATGAACAACCCGACGCTGCCGGTGCATCGCCGCCCAAGGGTTGCGGTGTTCGGCACCGGCGACGAGCTGGTGCCGCCCGGCGCCACGCCCGGCCCCGGTGAGATCGTCTATTCCAACGGATTCGCGCTGATGGCGCTCGCCCGCAGCGCAGGCGCCGAGGTGATCGATCTCGGCATCGTGCCGGACAAGGTCGATGCGACCGTGGCGGCGATCCGCAAGGCGCGGGAGGCCAAGGCCGACGTCCTGCTGACCTCGGGCGGCGCTTCGGTCGGCGACCACGACTTGGTGCAGAAGGGGCTCGCCGCCGAAGGGCTCGCGTTGTCGTTCTGGCGGATCGCGCTGCGGCCCGGCCGGCCGATGATGCACGGCCGGCTCGGCGGCATGCAGGTGCTTGGCGTGCCGGGCAACCCGGTTTCGGCCTTCGTCTGCGCGGTGCTGTTCCTGGTTCCGCTGATCCGCCGCCTCTCCGGTTGCGCCGACGTGGAGCCTCGGAGCGAATCGGCGAAGATCGGCCTGGACCTCCCCGCCAACGACGAGCGGGCCGACTACATGCGCGCCACGCTGTCCGCCGGTTCGGATGGAACTTTGGTCGCGACGCCGATCCCTGTGCAGGATTCCTCGATGATGGCGGCGCTCGCAAACGCCGATTGCCTGGTCATTCGCGAGCCATTTGCCCCAGCCGTTAAGGCCGGCAGCGATTGTGCGATCCTTAGGCTTACGCCCGCGTTTTAGCGGTCGCTCGACTTGTTCACGGCAAATTAAAGGGTTGCGGAACACATATGGAACATATAGTGTCCGTTCATGATTTGTTTTCGGCTGGGAACGGCCGGACCTCTGGGGAGAAACCAAGGATGCTGACCCGCAAGCAATTCGAGCTGCTGCGCTTCATTAACGAGCGTCTGAAGGAATCCGGCGTGCCGCCCTCCTTCGACGAGATGAAGGACGCGCTCGATCTGCGTTCCAAATCCGGCATCCACCGGCTCATCACGGCGCTGGAGGAGCGTGGCTTCATCCGCCGCCTGCCGAACCGAGCGCGTGCCATCGAGGTGATCAAGCTGCCGGATTCGGTCAATCCGGGCCTGGGTGGCGGCCGCAAGCGATTCACGCCGAGCGTGATCGAGGGCGACCTCGGCCGGGTGCGCCAGACCTCCGAGGACGACAGCAGCGGCCGCCCGGTCGCAGTGCCGATGATGGGGCGCATTGCCGCCGGCACCCCGATCGAGGCGATCCAGACCAAGAGCCACGTCATCAGCGTACCGCCGGACATGCTGGCGGCCGGCGAGCACTTCGCGCTGGAGGTGCGTGGCGACTCCATGATCGAGGCCGGTATTCTCGAAGGCGATACGGTGCTGATCAAACGCACCGAGGCGGCTGACACCGGCGACATCGTGGTGGCACTGATCGACGACGAGGAAGCCACGCTCAAGCGCTTCCGCCGCCGCGGCGCCTCGATAGCGCTGGAGCCCGCCAACACCGCCTATGAGGTCCGCATCCTGCCGCCGACGCGGGTGCGCATCCAGGGCAAGATGGTCGGGCTGTTTCGAAGGTACTAGCAGTCTCGTGTCCCGAGCGAGCCTAAAGCGCGTTCACGCGCGTCTTCGACGCGCTATGGCAAGACCCGGGGGCCGGTGGACCCAGCTTTCGTTCTAACTAACCGGGTCCCGTCTGCAGCGCACCACTACGTGCTGCGCTGCGCCCAGGACACGTGCATCTAGTCACCCGGCTCCAAATCCTCCACCCGAGGCGTCGCATCACGCGGCTGCGGCCGCGTGATGCGACGCTGGCTGTGCCGTTTCGGCTGGCATGGCGCGAGCGCGCGCCCAGGGCCGATCCTAGTTGGCTGGGCGGGCCGCCGTCAGCTCCCATCGGTCGCCATCGCGCGCCAGCGAAAGCGCGCCGAGGCTGCGCGACAGCTTGCGGTCGACGATCATCGCGGCGCGGCCGCAATCCTCCTCGAAGGCGTCGGGCGCCAGCACGTAGGACACGATCCGGTCGTCGGCAAGCTTGCCGGTGCAGCCGGCGGCGTCGCACACGAAGCTTGCGCGCAGCGCCGGATCGGCCGGCAGCCGGGCGTCGCCGTCGGCCGCAAGCCATTCGCGAACGGTGGAGGCGTCGCCGCCCTGGCGCAGGATCGCCAGCCGTCCGTCTGCGCCGCGCACCGCCAGCGCCTGCCCGTCGGACGCGACCAGCACCTCCGGCAGCGGCGCGCGGATGGCGAGCACCGCGGCCAGCGCCATCATGACCGCTTCGCACCAGCGTAGCGGCGTCTTGAGCAGGCAAAGCACGACCAGACCGGCGGTGCAGACCAGCACCGGGGCGATCCCGAACGCCGGCATGCGCCCGACGGCGCCCGGCAGGCTCGCGACCCAGAGCGCGACCGCCATCATCCAGCCGATCCCCTCGCCCATCAGCCGCCACAGGAAGCCATCGAACCCGAACGGAATGGCGAGCAGCGCCAGCAGCCCGGTGGGCATCACCCAGATCGAGACGATCGGCATCGCCATCAGGTTGGCGATCACGCCGTAGGGCGCGAGCCGATGGAAGTGAAACGCGGCGTAGGGCGTGGTGGCGCGGCCCGCGACCAGCGAGGCGAGGATCAGGCCGGCCACGGCATTGCCACCCCACAGCGCGATGCGCGCGCCTGCCGTCGTGTCGGCGTTGGGTTGCCAGCGCAGGCTGCGCTCGTAGGCGGCGATCAGGGCGAGCGTTGCCGCAAACGACATCTGGAAGCTCGGATGCACCAGCGCCTGCGGCGCCAGGATCAGCACCGCGAAGGCCGCGACCGCGAGCGTGCGAAGCGTCAGCGCGGCGTGGTCCGCCATAACGCCGACCAGCACGATCGCCGTCATGATGAAGGCGCGCTGCGTGGCGACCTCAGCGCCGGAAATTACCAGATAGGCGGCGGCCGCGAGCAGCGCCGCCAGCGCCGACCATTTCTTGATCGGACGCCGAGTCGCGAACGCCGGCACCAGTGCCAGCCCGGCGCGGATCACGAAGAACACCACGCCCGCCACGATCGCCATGTGATAGCCGGACACATGGCAAGCCCCCTGCCCCGATATAGAACGCCCGTAAAGTCGCTGTTTTTGATATTGCGTGCTTCCCAGCGCAAGATCGGGTCAGCACAT
>Ga0190270_10001407_pt1 | contig 11175 bp, 11 predicted proteins | sample Popmic320T_FD_133748 | JGI IMG/M metagenome (GOLD analysis project Ga0190270, IMG submission 133748) | Populus adjacent soil microbial communities from riparian zone of Weber River, Utah, USA - 320 T | ecosystem: Environmental > Terrestrial > Soil > Riparian zone | place: USA: Utah | collected... | reverse complement strand
TCCGCCCGAGGCGAACTGGAGATCACCGACGTCAATAAGACTTTTCTTGAATGGGCGGCGCTGAGCGTCGAGAAGCTGGGGCGCGGCATCGCCTGGCTCGACACCGGCACGCACGAATCGCTGCAGCAGGCTTCGCTATTCATACAGGCGCTGCAGGAGCGGCAGGGCTTGATGGTCGCGTGTCTCGAAGAGATCGCCTATCACCTTGGCTGGATCACCGCGGAAGACGTCTCGCGAATCGCCGGCCCGATGAAGATGAACGATTACGGGAGGTATTTGCTGAGAATGTTGGATCAGGAGGCGCAGGCGCGATGAAATTCATTGCCACAGGCATTCCCGGAGTGATCGTCGTCGAGCCTCAAGTCTTCCGCGACGAGCGAGGCTTTTTCCTCGAAACCTATCACCGGGAGAAGTATAAGGAGGGCGGGATTGACGCGGTCTTCGTTCAGGACAACCATTCGCGTACGCAGCGCGGCTCTATACGCGGGCTGCACGCGCAGATTCGGCGACCCCAGGGCAAATTGATTCGCGCGGTCGAGGGCGAGATTTACGACGTGGCCATAGACATCCGGCGCGGCTCTGCCCACTTCGGGCAATGGGTCGGCGTCTGGCTGTCGGCTGAAAACTTCCGTCAGGTATACATCCCGCCCGGGTTCGCTCACGGCTTCTGCGTGACCAGCGAGGTCGCGCAGGTCGAATACAAATGCACTGATTTTTACGACCCGGAGGGCGAGATCAGCGTGCAGTGGAACGACCCCGACCTGAAGATCAATTGGCCGCTCGACGAGATCCATTCGCCGATCCTGTCGAAGAAAGATATCGCGGCGAAACCGCTGCGGCAGTTGATGGACGTTTTGCCGTGGTTTGAAGAGACATAGCTGGGGAATGGGGAGAAAGGAGTGGGGAGTGGGGATAAGATCCTACTCCCACTCCCCGCTCCTTACTCCCGATTGATGAGGAGCGGAATGAAAGTATTGATCGCTGGCGCCGGCGGGCAGCTCGGGCGCGCGCTGCAAACGGTTTTGATCGGGCATGAAGTCATCGCGCTCGCCCATGAGCGACTGGACGTCACGAGGTTTGAAGACACGCGCGAGGCCGTCGGGGCGCATCGCCCTGACGTCGTAATCAACGCCGCCGCCTACACCGACGTCGACGGAGCTGAGTCCGATCAAGCGGGGGCATACAGGCTCAACTCCCTCGCGCCGCGCAACCTATCCATCGCCAGCTTCGAACTCGGCGTCCCGCTAGTTCACGTCTCGACCGATTACGTCTTCGACGGCCAGGGCGATCGGCCCTATCACGAATTCGACCGGACCAACCCACTCTCGATATACGGCAAGAGCAAGCTGGCGGGCGAACGGACAGCGGCCGATCACAATCCCCGCCATTACATCGTTCGTACCTCGTGGCTCTACCACACCGAGGGGAAGAATTTTCCGAAAGCGATGCTGGCCCAATCGCGGCGCGCCGAAGTCCGCGTTGCGTGCGATCAATACGGTTCGCCGACTTACGCCCCGCACCTGGCCCAGGCGATTGCGAGATTAATGGATACCGGCGCCTACGGAACTTATCACCTCGCGGGGAATGGCGCCGCGAGCAGATTTGAAATGACGCGTAAGCTATATCAGTTTCTCGGAATCGGAACGGTTGCGCTTCCGGCGCCGACCGCCGAATTCCCTCGTCCCGCGCCTCGCCCGCGATATTCGGTTCTGACCACGGTTCAAGAGCCTGAGATCTTATTGCCGCCGTGGGAGGATGGCCTGGCTGAATTTGCGTCGGCGAGCGTATAATTTTTTCGCATTGACAGAAAAGAAGACGGTGAGGCCTTACAGAACTGACACAAAAAGGCGCTGAGATACAACATGAAGAGTCCAGTCGAAATGAATAAAGAAGATTTGACACGCTCGCCGAGGCCGAGCAAGAAACGTATCCTCGTGGTCGAAGATCAAGACGGCAAACGCAATCTGCTGAGGCTCGCACTCGGGGAATATGACGTTGCGGCTGTCGGCGACTACGACACAGGGTTGCGCATGGCAAAGAGGCAGTACTTCGACCTTTACGTCCTGGATAACCAGATACCCGGCGGAACCGGCATAGAGCTTTGTCGCCGCATCCGTGAATTTGACCCTAACACACCCATCTTATTTTGCTCAGGGAGCGCCGACTCTTCAGAAGCGCTAGGCGCGGGCGCGCAGGCGTATTTCGATAAACCGATTAAGGTTCAAGAGGTCTTGTGGGCGGTCACAGAACTGTTATCCACGTCGGCGCAGCGGCTTAGTGAGGCTCGCCATGCGGAATATGTCGCCATCAGAGAAGAACTTGCTCTTCGATTCAGCGGAATCCGCCAATCTATGGAGATGGCCGCAGAGAAAAAGCAGCGCGCGCTGCGAAAGCTATTGAGACTTAAGGCAAAGATGGCTTTTCTCAACGCCGGAGGCATGCGAGGAGATTTTGCGAGGTTGTGGCCGGCCACATACTTAGACGCGGCTCTCAACTGGGAATGCGCAAAACGTGAGCGCGCAGCAAATGACTGAAATTGGATGGCGTCCCGTACGGGATTTGAACCCGTGTTGCCGCCGTGAAAGGGCGATGTCCTGGACCGGGCTAGACGAACGGGACGCAAGACTGATGTCGGGAAGCCTCAGTAATCCCTCGGTAATCCCTCAGTGATCAATGACTGCGACAACGTGATGTCGCCGGCTTGCCGCGACGAAGGGCAGATAATACTTACCAAGCGCCGCTTCGTCAACCGGGTCGTCCGCCTTTGTCGGAGATCGATCGAGCCCTCTCAGTGAAGCGAAATTAAAAATGTATCTTTCCTGATCGGGTTCTTGAATTGACCTGACCGCTTACCTATAATGCGCCTCCGCTTTTAGTGAAGATTGCAAACATTACAAAGAATCTCAGTTTAGCGTGCCCGAATCAGTGAATGGCTCTGGACCTGCGAAAGCTTCAATTGGCTGTCTGTGAATACTGCAGCGGCACTGGATGGGAACCGGTGGGCGAGAAAGGCGTTCGCCTCTGCAGGTGCCGCTCCGAGGACCGTCGCAATCAGACGTTGACCGCGACTCGAATCCCGCGGCGGTACGAAAACTGCACATTCGAGAGCTACAAGCCGAGGCCGGCCACCGATGAGGCGGGCATCTCGCAGAGAAGGGCGCTCAACGATTCAAAATATATCGTTGATCAGTACCCGGCGGTCGACGTCGGGTTGTTGTTCCTCGGCCCTTGCGGGGTCGGCAAGACGCACCTGGCGGCAGCGATCGTCAGGGAACTGGCGATTAAGGGCGTCCCAGGCCTCTTCTATGATTTCCGCGATCTGCTCAAAGAAATTCAGGACAGCTACAACCCGGTTTCGCAGCTGACCGAGTTGAAGGTTCTGGAGCCCGTCTATGACGCCGAGGTTCTGGTCCTTGACGAACTCGGGGCCTCGAAGCCGACCGATTGGGTGCGCGATACGATGACGCAGATCATCAACACCCGCTACAACGACAAAAAGCTCACCATCTTCACCTCGAACTACCTGGACGATCCGCAGGACCCAAACGAAGAGTCGTTGACCGACCGCGTCGGCGTCCGCCTGCGATCGCGCCTGCACGAGATGTGTAAGGTCGTCCTGGTCAAGGGCGACGACTACCGGCTCAAGCTCAACCTGTCCCGTGGCCGCAGACCCTGAACCGCGCCTTAGCTTGACAAAGGGCTTGTCGGAGACAAGTACTTGTCAAACCGCCCCTGGCGCGGATATGATCCACACGTTATGAGTTCAATTCGCCCGCTTCGCTCCAGAGAGCCAGACACGGAATCGGAACCGCCTTCACTCCACGGGCGCGCGATGGACAACCTCCGCTTCATCCGCGAGACGATGGAGCGGGCCTCGTCTTTCACGGCGGTTCCAGGGTGGGGAGGCGTGGCTATCGGCGTGACGGCCATCGTCGCCGCGTTCATCGCATCCGGAATCCGCGACGAGCATGAATGGATGTACGTCTGGGCATGGGAATTGCCGCTCGCGCTGCTGATCGGCGGCTGGACCATGAAGCGCAAAGCCGGGGTCGCGCAGCTCAAGCTGCTTTCAGCGCCGGGCCGCAGATTCACCCTCAGTTTGGCGCCCCCACTTATTGCCGGCGCTTTCCTATCGGTGGCCATGGCGCGCGAAGAGGCCGTCGATGCGCTGCCCGGAATGTGGCTGTTGCTTTACGGCGTGGGAGTCGTGACCGGCGGCGCGTTCTCGGTCAAGGTCGTGCCGGTGATGGGGCTTTGTTTTATGGCCCTCGGCGCACTGGCGCTGTTCGCGCCCATCGCCTGGGGCAATCTTTTGATGGCGGCGGGGTTCGGAGGCTTACACATCGTTTTCGGAACGATTATCGCAAGGAGGCATGGTGGCTAAACAAACTGCCAGACCAATTTCCCAACATGACTCACAACAGGGGACTCAGCAGGGCAAGGCGCCTGAAGGGAAGTCGCGCGGCTCGGCGCGCATCGAGCAGGCGATGCGCGCCGCCGAGAAGGCGCCCGAGCTGGACGGCTTGATCCACGAACGGATGCGGTTGGGCATTGTGAGCGCGCTCGCCGCCAACGAATCACTCACCTTCGGCGAACTGAAAGAACTGCTCAAGACAACTGACGGCAACGTCAGCGTCCACGCGCGCAAACTGGAAGACGCCAATTACATCTCGTGCGCCAAATCATTCGTCGGGCGTATGCCGAAGACGGAATACCGCTTGACTGAAAAGGGGCGCCGCGCCCTGGAGAATTACCTGAACCACATGGAAGCTCTGATCCGCGCCGCGCGCGAACGCTAAGGCCGTTTCGCTTTGAGCGTAGCCGCTGCGAGAAACTCGAGGTTACACAGGAGAGACTATGTACCAAATGGCACGTGTTGAAGAGATCGGTCAGTCCGCGATCAGGACGCATCACAGCGTGATCCGCATGCGGACCAGTGAGTGTCTGCAGTTCGTAGACGTAACCGACGCCGTGGAAGAGATCGTCGCCCGCGCGGGCATCAGACATGGCTGGGTCAACATACAGACGAAGCACACAACCACTGCGGTCATCGTCAATGAAAACGAGCCCCTTCTGCACGAGGATTTGAAACGGATGCTCGAACGTCTGGCGCCGCGTTCGGGCGAGTACGAACACAACGACCTCAGCCGCCGCGTCGACGTCCCGCCTGATGAGCCCGCCAACGGCCATTCCCATTGCAAAGCCCTCTTCCTGCCTATGTCGGTCTGCGTCAACATCGCCGAGGGCCGACTCCAACTGGGGCGCTGGCAGAGAATCTTCCTGATCGAACTCGATGAATCGCGCGAGCGCAGCGTGTCCGTGATGGTGATGGGATAGTTGATTTTTTTACGGCCCCCTCTACATTTTTCTGATTAAGGATTGTAACGTCGTCACATCCGCAATTATTTGAATCTTGACATTCACATTGCTCGCCCTCAGTCTTGCGCCGCTGATCAATCTCACCATTCGGAGGCGTTCATTTGAGCTGGCAACCGGAAGTTGACGAGATAAAACGCCGCGTCGAGTTGGCGAAACAGATGGGCGGCGAGGCCAATGTCGCGCGCCAACACGCCAACGGGCGTCTAACCGTGCGCGAACGCATTGACCGTTTGCTCGACCCCGGATCGTTTCATGAGACCGGCGCGTTGGCGGGCAGGGCGGTTTACGAGAGCGGCGAAATGGCTTCGTTCACGCCGTCCAACTTCGTCTTCGGCGCGGGGCGAATTGACGGACGCCGCGTCGTTGTCGGTGGCGACGATTTCACGGTGCGCGGAGGGGCGGCTGACGCCGCCATCGGTCACAAGATGAGTTATTCCGAGCGAATGGCGCGCGAACTGCGCCTACCGATCGTCCGTCTGGTCGACGGCACGGGAGGCGGCGGCAGCGTGAAGACGCTGGAGATGACCGGTCGAACCTACGTCCCAGCGAATCCCGCCTGGGACATCATCGTCGCGTCGCTTTCGGAAATTCCCGTCGTCTCAGCTTGTTTAGGCCCCTGCGCAGGACTCGGCGCGGTGCGCGTCGTGCATTCGCATTTTTCTGTGATGGTCCGAGGAGTCAGTCAGCTATTCGTCGCAGGCCCTCCGGTAGTCGAGCGCGGCGTAGGCGAGAAGGTAACGAAAGAAGAACTGGGCGGATCGAGCGTTCACGCTCGCGGCAGCGGCGCTGTAGACAACGAAGTCGAAAGCGAAGACGAAGCCTTCGCGCAAATCCGCCGCTTCCTTTCTTACCTGCCGTCGAACGTCTGGCGGCAGCCGCCGCGAATCGAACCCCGCGACGATCCGCGCCGCCGTGAAGAGGAGTTGATTTCGATCATCCCCCGCGACCGCCGCCGAGCTTACGACGTTAGACGGATTCTGACTTTGGTATTGGATCGCGATTCGTTTTTCGAGATCGGCGAATTTTACGGACGCCCGCTGGTTACGGGGCTTGCGCGGTTGAACGGTTATGCAGTCGGCGTGTTGGCGGGCGATCCGATGCGGGGCGGCGGCGCGCTCGACGCGGCGGGTAGCGAAAAGATGACCCGCTTCGTCGACCTGTGTGACACATTCCACCTGCCGGTCGTGAACTTCGTCGATCAACCCGGTTTCCTGATCGGCACGCGGGCCGAACGCGCGGGCACGGCCCGTTACGGCGCGCGGGCGATGGCCGCCGTATATCAGGCGACCGTGCCCTGGGTTTCGATCATCCTGCGAAGGGTGTTAGGCGTGGCCGGCGCGGCTCACGGCGCGGCGCAGTCGCTCAACCTGCGCTACGCTTGGCCTTCGGGCGATTGGGGGTCGCTGCCGATCGAAGGCGGCGTTCAGGCAGCGTATAAACGCGACATCGAGTCTTCGCCAGATCCCGACGCGAGACGAAAAGAGATTGAAGAGATGTTGAATGAATTGCGCTCGCCGTTCCGCACGGCCGAGGCGTTCGGCGTCGAAGAGATCATTGACCCGCGCGACACGCGGCCTTTGTTGTGTGATTGGGTCGAGCTAGCTTATGAATTGATACCCTCCAGGCTGGGACCGAAGCGTCGAGGGATGCGGCCTTGATGTGATGACGAGATGGTACACGGATTTTACGGATGCTTGCGGATGTCGACGGATCGATCGGTGTAAATCAGTAACGATCCGTAAAATCCGTGTACCGTTTTTGCAAATATGCTGAACAACCTGTTTTCAAATCCCAAACCGGTCATCGGAGTGATCCATGTCGCCGCGTTGCCTGGCGCGCCCACAAACACGCTGCCGGTAAGCGAAATAATCGCCCAAGCGGTCCGCGAAGCCGCCATCTATCGCGATTGCGGCGTGGATGGAATTATCATCGAGAACATGCACGACACTCCTTACCTGCGTGGCTCGGTAGGGCCGGAGATTGTCGCGGCAATGGTCGTCGTCGGCCACGCGGTCAAAACCGAAAGCCGGGCGCCCACGGGCATTCAAATCCTGGCCGGGGCCAACATCGAGGCGATGGCCGTCGCCCACGCCGCCGACCTCAATTTCATCCGCGCGGAGGCTTACGCGTTCGCGCATGTGGCCGATGAGGGCGTGATCCAATCATCCGCCGCCGCGCTGCTGCGCTATCGCAAAATGATCGGCGCCGACCGCGTGCAGGTCTGGGCCGACGTGAAGAAGAAGCATTCGTCGCACGCCATCACCGCCGACGTCGGCCTCGGCGCGACCGCCGAGGCGGTGGAGTTCATGCGCGCCGACGCGGTGATCGTCACCGGCGCCGTCACCGGCGAAGCCCCGAAGATCGCCGACGTGGAGGAAGCCAAAGCGCATTGCCGGGCGCCCGTGCTGCTAGGCTCGGGCGTTGACGCGGACAACATCGCCGATTTTTATCAGGCCGCCGACGGGTTCATCATCGGCTCGTATTTCAAAGTGGACGGGCATTGGGCGAACCCGGTCGATGCGGAGCGGGTAAGAAGGTTGATGACACAGGTTCTCAATTCCTCATCGCGCCTTTCCGTTGATGCAGGGTCAGAGAGGCTATCACCATAATTAACTCGGCCGGTTCGACCGGTTTGGCGACGTGCATCTGAAAGCCTGCCGCGAGGGACTGCATACGGTCTTCGGGGCGCGCCAGCGCCGTCAGCGCGACGGCCGGCAAACGCGACAGGTAGGACAGTTCACGGGCGCCTCCCATCGCCCGCAGACGGGCGATAAACTCGTAACCGTCCATTTCTGGCATGGCGATGTCGCAGACCAGCGCGTCGAACGCCGCTCCCTCGACCAGCGCCAGCGCCTCGCGACCCGAGGCCGCCACCGTCACATCCGCGCCCCATTCGCCCAGCGATTGCGCGATCATCAGCCGCGCCTCTTCCTGATCGTCCACCACCAGCACGCGTAGGCCGTCCAGGCGCGGCAAATCTTTCAGCGGCATGGCCCCCGGCCCGGTGGTGATTTCCGCGACGGGCCGCGCCGGCAGCGGATACAAGACGACCTGCGGCGCGCCGAGCGGCAACGTGACGGTGAAAGTCGAGCCCTTCCCCTCGCCCTCGCTCGCCGCTTCGATGGTTCCCCCGTGCATCTCGACCAGTTGCTTGGCCAGCGCCAGGCCCAGGCCCAGCCCGCCGTGCCGCCGCGTGAGCGACATGTCGCCCTGGCTGAACCGGTCGAAGACGGCGGGCAGAAAGTCCGGTTCGATGCCGCGCCCTGTGTCGCTGACGATCAGATGCACGCGCTGGCCGGCCCGTTTCATTTGCAATTCGACGCGCCCGCCTTCGGGCGTGAATTTGATCGCGTTCTGCAATAGGTTCCAGACCACCTGACGTAGCCGCGTAGCGTCACAAAGCAACTGCTTTGGCGCCCGGCCAATCCGCGTCGACAGCTCGATCCGTTTAGCTTCGGCGGCCGGGCGCACTACCTCGACGGCCTCTTCCAACACCAGCCGCAAATCCGCCGTCGCGAGTTCGAGTTTGAGCTTGCCGCTGATGACGCGCGCCGTGTCGAGCAGGTCTTCGATCAATTGCTGCTGAATTCTTGCGTGGCGCACGATGATCTCGCCGTAACGCGCGACCGCCGCCGCGTCTTGCGATTTGGTGCTCGTCATCCGCGCGTATCCGAGAATGGCGTTGAGTGGCGAACGCAATTCGTGTGATACGACGGCGAGGAATTCGTCTTTGGCTCGCGCGGCGGCCTCGGCTGCTTCGCGCAGGCGTTGCTCTTCAGCCAGCAGCCGCTCGCGCTCGGCCTCGGCCTGTTTGCGGTCCGTCACGTCCATATTGATGCCGATCATGCGGACCGGCCGGCCTGATTCATCTCGAATGGTGGAGCCTTTCGCATAGATCCACCGCACGGAGCCGTCGGGACGGATGATGCGATACTCGAACGAGTACGGAGTATCCGGATCGGCAAGAGCGCGCCGGACCTTGTCACTCGCCCCCGGCAGATCTTCCGGATGCACCTGCCTTTTCCAATCATCGTAGGTCCCTCCGAACCCTCCCCCGGGCAATCCCCACATCATCTCCGTTTCCGGCGCCCATACGGACAGGCCCCCGGCGATATCCCAGTCGAACGTGCCGATATTGGCGGCGCTATGGGCCAAACGCAGGCGCTCTTCACTTTCGCGCAGTTTTTCTTCCGCCTTCTTGCGCTCGGTGATGTCTCGGATGATTTTCGACGCGCCGATGATTTTGCCCGCGCTGTCTTTTATCGGCGAAATCGTCAGCGAAACATCCATCCGCCGGCCATCTTTCGTCACCCGGACTGTTTCGTAATGATCGATGACTTCGCCGGCTTTGACCCGCGCCAGAATTTGCTCTTCTTCAAATTGAAGTTCGGGCGGGACCAAACGCAAGATCGGCTGATTGACGATTTCCTCCGCCGTGTAACCAAACATCCGCTGGGCGCTCTCGTTCCAACTCGTGATAACCCCGTCCAGCGTCTTGCTCAAAATCGCATCGGCGGACGTAGACACTATGGCGGCCAGACGCATAGAGGCTTCTTCCGCCCGTTTGCGTTCGGTGATGTCGGTAATTGTCGCAAACCAGCCGACCACATTGTTTTGATTGTCGTACTCAGGCACGTAGGCGATATGCATAAAACGCTGTCCGGCGGCTGGATAGGTAATTTCCGTTTCGAATTCGACTCGTTCACCCTGCAAAACCCGTTCGATATAAGGGAGAATTCTTGTAAACGCGTCTTCACCCAAAATTTCACGAATGGGTTTACCGGTAATTTCCTCGGGGGCTATGCCAAAGAAATCCGCTGTCGCTCGATTGGCGAAAAGATAGCGCAAGTCGCGGCCGCACCGCGTCAGCAATGTCGGCGTGAGATCAGCAATCTGAGTAAGCAACTCGTCTTTTTCGATCGCCCGGCCGCGCAATTTGGTTGAAGCCGCATCAGCGACGGCTAGCATATAGAGTCTCTCGCCGACCACGAGCGCATCGACTTCGCCGTTGCGGATCGCGCGCAATGTCTCTTCCGCCTCGGCGAGCCGGGCCCGTAATTCGGCGTTCTCGGCGCGGAGCGGCGCCGGAATATCAGCTTTCATAGGCGTCCCCCCCCCTTTGCGTTCTGGGCAAATCGAGGCCGAGCAGGATGCGCTCGGTCTGCGATAGATCGCCGATGATTTTTTTGACCGGTTCTGGCAATTTCCGCACGAGCGTCGGGACGGCCAGAATCTGATCGCCGGCTGCGAGCCTGGGATTTTCCAGCAGGTCAATCACTTCGATCTCGTAGCGCCCGACCAGATGCGCCTCGCAGAGGCGTTTGAGATTGGCGAACGCGGCGGTGGATTTCACGGCCCAACCTGCGATGTAGAGCCGCAATTGCCATTCTGGTTTGATTTTGTCCTTTCTGGCCTGTTTGGTTGACTTCTTGCTCAAGGCTACCTCCATGTGAAAATTCGTAGTCCCGCCTTCAGGGGAAGGCGTTCGCAGAAAAACCATTTCGTTTCCTGCGTACACTTTCGCCTGAAGGCGGGACTACGAATTTTTCCATTGTTTGCAGGGAATACTTCCGCCTGAAGGCGGGGATACGCACTTTTTCAATGTTTCAGGACATCGCTCGGGACATGAACGATTCCTGGGGGAAAGTCTGCCGTTCGATGGAGCCGCCGTGTTCGGTTCGGCTCCTTGGGGATTGCAGGCAGGTCATGCCTGCCCGCTGTTCTTTAATTAATGTTCTGTCCGATCATGTGGTGTAGTAAGGAGAGGGCGATCTCGTGGTACGGCAATGCCGGATA
>Ga0190270_10001406_pt1 | contig 11176 bp, 10 predicted proteins | sample Popmic320T_FD_133748 | JGI IMG/M metagenome (GOLD analysis project Ga0190270, IMG submission 133748) | Populus adjacent soil microbial communities from riparian zone of Weber River, Utah, USA - 320 T | ecosystem: Environmental > Terrestrial > Soil > Riparian zone | place: USA: Utah | collected... | reverse complement strand
GTTCACCGCCGCCGCGGTGGGCGATCCCGCCGGCGCGGTGAAGCGCGTGGGCTTGCGCACCAGGAACACCCGGTCGCCGTGCCGCTCCAGCGCCACCACGCTCCCCTCGAAGATGTTGAGCATGGTGCCGCCGAAGAGGCCGGCGGCGCCGATCCCCTGGGCGATCTGGTAGCTGATCAGGAAGTCCTTCCCCAGCCTGTCGGCGGGGATGGCCAGGTACAGCGCGTCGCCCTTCTCGTAGGTGTCCATCCACCCCTCGCGCCGGGTGGCGTCGCGCGTCACCTCGGCGAAGGGCTTGAAGGGGCTGGCCGGCGTGGCGGGAGCCCCGGCCGGCCGGGCGGCCGCGGGAGCCCCGGCGGGTGCGGCCGCGGTGCGCTGGGCGGGTGCGCCGGCCTGCGGCGCGGCGGCGGGCGTGGGCGCGGACGCGGCCGTCGCGCAGCCCGCTACGCCCGCGTACAGGGCGCAGACGAATAGTCGCTTCACGGTAGGGAGTCTCCTGCGGTGATGTGGGGTGAGGGTCCTGCTGGGAAATCGCCGAGGCATAGGACACCAGGCACGGCGAAAGCGTTGCCGTGCCATGCCATCCCGCCCGTATTCCGGTCTGTCAACGATGCCCGGGAGGCCCGGCCGCGTCAAGCCCGTCTCCGCGCCCCCGGGGTTTCCGCTGCGTCAGCTGCGGCGGATGCGGACGCCGCCCGAGCCGGTGTCGATCTCCACCCGGCCGCGCCCGTCGCCGATGCTGCCGCTGAAGTGCGAGCGTCCAGAGCGGTGCACGGTGGCGGGGACGTCCACGTGGATGCCGCCGGAGCCGGTGTCCACCTCCACCTCCGCGCCGAAGCCGGCGGGGACGCTCAGCGTCACCCCGCCGGACCCGGTGTCCACGTGCACGCGCTGCGCGTCGTCCCGCAGCCCCAGCTCCACCGAGCCGCTCCCGGTGTCGATCTCCACCTCGCGCGCGTTCACCTGCTCCAGGTCCACCCCGCCCGAGCCCACGTCCACGAAGAGCCGGTCCACGTTTATCCCGGACCCGCTCACGCCGCCGCTCCCGGTGTCCACGTGCAGCCGCGGGCCGCTCACGTCGTAGACGCGCACGCCGCCGGAGCCGGTGTCGAGCACCACCTCGCCCTCCACGTCGCGCACCTCGATGCCGCCCGAGCCGGTGTCCAGGTTCAGCGGCCCGCGGGTCCCGTGCGCCCGGATGGGCGCGGAGGAGCTCCGCACGCGCACGTCGCCGCGCACGTTGGCCACCTCCACCTCGCCCACCGCCTGGTGGATGGAGACGGTGCGCCCGGCCGGCACCAGCACCCGCAGGTCCGCCCACGCCTGCATCCCTGCGCCGCGCCCCGTCAGCCGCACCCGCCGGCCGCCCAGGATCCCGCCGCCGAAGCTGCCGTCGTCGCGCACCGTGAGCTCGGTATTCGTGCCGCGCCCCATCCGCGGGTACACCACCCGGTCGTCGCCGTAGACCACGGCCAGCGAGCGGAAGCCGTCGCGCTCGCCCCGCTCGATGCGCAGGTCGCCGGCGTCGCCGCCGCCGCGCGTGACCTCCACCACCACCTCGCTCCCCGTGCCGGCCTCCACCCGCACCTGGCCGGCCAGGTTGTAGACCGCCACCTGCGCGCCGCTCACGGTGAAGCGCTCCGTCCGCTGCGCGTCCAGCCCCGCCGGGATCGCCAGCCCGGCGGCCAGCACCAACGCGGCGGCCGTGCGGGCGGGAGAAAGCTCGTGATGTCGCATCGCCGGTCTCCGATCAGGATGAGTGGGAAGGACGCGGGCATCAGCCACTCGCCCGTCCCCCGGGAGGGGAGGACGGGCGACCGGGTCTACAGGTTCAGCCACCAGTTGACCTTCACCAGCAGCACGTTGGTGGCGGGGTACCGCGCCAGCTCGCCGAAGTCGTGGCCGGGGCGGAAGCGCCCGGTGGGGTCGTCGGGCGATCCCTCGCGGGAGTGCGACCAGGCCACGAACAGGGTGGAGCCCAGCCGGTACTCCCAGCGCAGCACCGCGTTCAGGTTCATCGCCCGGTAGTTGAAGTCCGGGTCGCCGAACGACCAGTCGCTCCGCTCCGTCTCCGGCGGCACCGGGGTGAAGCGGGCGCCGAAGCCGGCGGCGGCCGGGTCGGTGGCCTCCATGAAGCCGTCGAACGCCCCGTCGCTGATGAAGGGCTGCGCGTACAGCTGCAGCGACAGGGTGGGGGAGAAGGTCTGGTTGAAGCGCGCCGAGATCCCCAGCGTGCGCTGGTCCATCTCGCCGAACACGTAGTGGCGCTCGCCGGCGGCGTCGCGGGGGCGGGCGACGAACTGCCACCCGGCGCGGTCGCGGGAGAAGAACGGCGACAGCGACACCCGCGTGGAGGCCGAGGGGTGGAAGCCCAGGTCCAGCGAGGTGGAGTAGCGCCAGCCGCCGGTCTCGTCCTCGCGCCCCCAGTTGAAGCCCACGCCGCCGTTCACCCGCTTGCGCCCGTCGGAGTAGAAGCCGATCCAGCCGCTGGTGCTCCCCGGGCGGCGGATCATGGGCCCGCCGCGCAGCGAGGCGTTGCTCCACCCCGGCAGGTTGCGCTCCACCCCCGCGTGCATCCCCCAGTAGTTCCGGAAGTCGCCCCAGCCGTTGAGGTTGCCGCCGGTGGACAGGTTCTCCCTACCGTAGGTGCGGAAGTTCCAGAGGTTGGTGTTGATGCCGTACTGGCGGAACACCTTCCCGGGCTTGAACTCGCGGTAGCTCAGGTAGGCCACGTTGGTCACCAGGTCGGCCTCGCGCATGTAGCCCATGTCGTTCACCTCGAAGCCGGGCGAGCGCACCGAGCCCAGCACCCCGCCCTGCCAGCGCCCCTTCACCCGCGCCAGCTGCCAGCTCCCCGACCAGCCGTTCAGCGCGGTGGCCGACGAGTCGACCCGCACGTGCGCCGCGTCCGGGCGCTGGAAGTAGCGCGCGGGCGACTGCTGCAGCTCCAGGATCGCCGCCTCGCTCCCGCGCACGGTCGATCCGAGCACGTATCCGGAGAAGAGCCAGGCGTCGTCGGCCCAGCGGTGGGAGAAGTCGGCCCCCGCCGCCAGGGCGGTGCCGGCCAGGTCCTCGATCTCCGTTCCGTCCAGCCGCCGGAACACGCCGGTGCCCACCACCCCCAGCTGCGTGTCGCCGCCGTTCAGGTCGCGGCGCGCGCGCAGCAGGCCGTAGCCGGTGAGCGGCTCCACCACGCGGGAGAAGCGCTCGCCGCCCGCCATCCCCTGCGCCCGCTCCTGCGCGGTCACCGCGCCCAGCGCCCCCACCGACCACCCCGCGCCCACGCGGCCGGAGAGCTTGGCGGCCCCCAGGATGGTGGTCTGCCCGGGCTGGTCGGAGTACTCGGCGTCCATCCCGTAGTGCGGGGGCCGGCCGATGCGGCGCGAGTAGAAGAGCGACTCGTTGCCGCCGTCGCCGTCGCCCAGCCCGATGCCGAAGCGGAAGAGGTCGGCGCCCTCGGTGAAGAACGGACGCTGCTCGGAGAGGAAGGTTTCGTACTGCGACAGGTTCACCTGCGAGGGGTCCGCCTCCACCTGGCCGAAGTCGGGGTTCACCGTCAGGTCCAGGGTGAGGTCCGAGGTCACCCCGTACTTGAGGTCCAGCCCCACCGCGCCGCGCAGGTCGTTGCGCGCGTAGAAGGGGTCGGCCGCCTCGCCCGGCGCGCGGCTGAGCCCCGACACCGTGTAGGGAAGCAGCTCCAGCCGCCGCGGCGAGGGGAGGCCGCGCATCCCGCGCAGCTCGCCGAAGCGGGCCACCACCCGCGAGTCGTCGTTGGCCAGGGGGGCCCAGAAGCTCTCCTCCGCCGCGCGCTGCACCGTGCGCCCCACCTCGAAGCCCCACACGTCGCCGTCGGGGCTGAAGCGCAGCGCGGAGAGAGGGATGCGGTACTCCGCCGTCCAGCCGCGCTCGTCGCGGGCCACGGCCACCTCCCAGATCGCGTCCCAGCCCAGGTCGTCGTCCTGGCCGTCGGTGACCGTGAAGTCGCGCTTGACCCCGGCGGGGTTCACCGCGAAGACGTAGGCGGTGCGCAGGTCGTGGCGGGAGTCGATCCCCACCAGCAGCCAGTCCGACGAGGAGCCCTCGTCGCGGCGGGTGAGCTGCGCCACGATCTTCCCCGGGTCGGGGTCGTAGGCGCGGATGCCGACGTAGACGTTCTGGTCGTCGAAGGCGAGGCGGACGATGGTGGGGAAGTTGCTCGGACGCCCCTCCTCCGGCTCCTTCTGGACGAAGCTGCCCACGGAGTCGGCGGCCGCCCACACGGCGTCGTCCAGGCGACCGTCGAGGGCGGGGGCCCCCACCGCGGCGGTGAGGCGATAGGCGTTCAGCGCCGGGGCGCCGCCGCCGCTCTGGGGCGGCAGGGCGGCGGCTCCGGCAAGGAGAAGTGCGGCCAGCATGGTCGTGAAGTGCTCCGGGAGGACAGGCGGATGAGCGGGACTCAGCGCCGTACGGCATCAGCGGTTGGTGAGTTTCACCCCGCCGCTGAAGGTGCGGATGGAGACCCGGGCGTCGCCGCGGCCCACGGTGAAGTGCTGCTCGCGGCGCGAGGAGCGGGTGACCCGCGCGCCCGCCATGTCGTTGAGGATGCCGCCGCTGAAGGTGCTCACGTCCACCGCGGCGGAGGTCCCGGAGGACAGGCGCAGCTCGATCTCGCCGCTGTGGCTGTTGAACGAGGTGGTGCCGTCGCGCGCCAGGTCGCCGGAGACGTAGATCCCGCCGGAGACGGTCTGGAAGGAGCCGTGCAGGGCGCGCCCGGCCAGGCGCACGTCGCCGCTCACCGTGGTCACCTCGGCGCGTCCGCGCATGGAGGTCACCTCCACCTGCCCGCTCACCGAGGTGGCGCGCACCTCGCCGGACGCGGCGGTGACGCTCACGTCGCCGCTCACCGCCGAGGCCTCCACCTGCTCGCGCACGGTGCCGCCCACGGTCACGTCGCCGCTCACCGACTCGGCGTGCACCCGCCCGGACTCGCCGGTGAAGGAGGCGTCGCCGCTGCGGGACTGGGCGAACACGTCGCGCGGGCGCCCGGAGACGCCCACGTCGCCGCTCACCGCGCGTACGTCCACGCTCCCGGTCACGCCGGCCACGTTGATGTCGGCGCTCACGGTGCGCACGTTCACGGTCTTGCGGCCGGGGACGCGCACCTCGATGTCGGAGCCGCGGTTGTCGTGCCCGCGCCGGGGGAGCACCACGCGCACCACCACGCGGTCGCCCTCGCCCACCAGCTCCAGCCGGTCGGAGCCGCGGCCGAGCGTGCCGGTCACGTGCACCTCGTTGCGGTTCCAGGCCAGCACGCGCACGGTGCCGGCCACGTTGTGGATCTCCACCACGCCGGTGGCGCCGGTGCTGCGTCGCGCGTCGATGCGCTCCTGCGCCGGGGCGCTCCCCGCCGCCAGCACGGCCAGCGCCGCGGGGATCAGGATCTTCGCCTTCATGGGGTTCTCCCTGGGGGTGTCTTCGTTCAGTCGGTCAGCTCAGAGCTCCACGGCCTGCTGGAGCATCCGAACCTTGGTGTCGTAGACGGTCGAGAGCATCTGCGCCAGCTCCCGGCTGTTGGGGTCCTTCTCCAGCGCGGTGCGCGCCTCGGCGATGGCGATGTCGATGATGCCCAGGCTGCGCTCCAGGGTGGCCACCGTCTCCGGGGCTAGCCGGTCGCGCCGGGTGGCCAGCAGCGTTGCCAGCTCGTCGACGGCGCGGCGGTACTCCACCTCGGCCGGCGCGAACGCCGCGAACGCGGAGGTCGCGGCGGGCTGCGCCTGCGCGGCGTCGATGGTCGTCAGCGTGATGGGACCCTCCGCCGGCGGCCTCAGCAGCGCCAGCGTGGCGAGCGAGGAGCCCACCGCCACCGCCACCGTCGCGGCGGCGGCCAGCAGCCAGCGCCGCGGCTGCCACGCCGAGCGGGGGTGCAGCGCGATCACCGGCATCTCCGCCGCACGCGGCTGCAGCCGCGGCGCGATGCCGGCCCACAGGTCGCGCTCCGGAGCCACCTCGCGGGGAAGGAAGCGCGCCTCGTCCAGCAGCGAGCGGAGCGCGGCCACCTCGGCGCTGCACTCCGCGCACGACTCCAGGTGGCGGTGCACCTCCCGGCGCTCGCGCCCCGAGAGCTCGCCCCCCGCGAAGTCGTCCAGCCGCCCCACGGCCTGCTCGTGCGTGATCATCGTTCCAGTGCCTCTCTCAAGAGCCTGCGCGCCCGGTGGAGCTGTGCCTTGCAGGTGCCCACGGCGGAGCCGTGCATCCGGGCAATCTCTTCGTGCTTGAACCCCTCCACGTCGTGGAGGACGAACACCATCCGGGCGCCGGGCGGGAGCGTGGCGATGGCCCGCTCCAGGTCGATGCGCTGCCCCGGGTCCGGCGGCCGCCCGGGCGACTCGTACACTTCCGGCTGGTCGGTCGTAAAGACCTTCCCCACGCGGATCCCCTCGGAGCGCCGCTCGACCAGGCACACGTTCACCGCCAGTCGGTGCAGCCAGGTTGAGAAGGCGCTCTTCCCCTCGAAGCTCCCCAGCTTCTCCCAGGCCCTCACGAACACGTCCTGGGTGAGCTCCTCGGCCCGCACCGTGTCGCCGGCGATGCGCATGCACACGGCGTAGACCCGGTCCAGGTTCTGCCGGTAGAGCTGCTCGAAGGCGGCGACGTCGCCCTCCTGCGCGCGGCGCACCACGTCGGTCGCGGCGCCCGGGGAGCCCCTTTCAACCACCATCGTCGCCATCGGTAACAGCCGGTTGAAGTCTCCCGCCGCGCGTGTCGGTGCTCTGATGCGCGCGGCGCGGGAAGGGTTTGAACCGCCGGCGCGGGACGGACGACGGGTCGCGGGGCCGCATCGGACGGCTCAATCTCCCCCGGCCAGGACCGGGTCGACGGGGCCGGCCGGGTCCGGGACCGCCGGGGCGGCGCGCACCAGCGGCCGCTCCCACAGCACGCGGCGGACGCGCCACACCAGGAGCAGGGCCACCACGCCCAGCGACACCACCAGGCCGGCCCAGATGCCGGTGTGCCCCATGGGCGTGCGGAAGCCCAGGTAGTACGCGATCGGCAGCCCCACCGCCCAGTACCCCACGATGGCGAGGAGCATGGGGACGCGCGTGTCGGCGGCCCCGCGCAGGAGGGCCAGGCCGGCCACCTGCGCTCCGTCGAAGAGCTGGAAGAGCGCCGCCATGAACAGCAGCCCGGTGCCGAAGCGCACGATCCCCGGGTCGCGCGAGTAGAGCCCGATCAGCGTCTCCGGGAGGGTCAGGAACAGCAGGGCGCAGAGCCCCATGAAGCTCAGCGACAGCAGGTAGGTGCCGGCGACCGCCCGGTGCACCGAGCGCGGGCTGCGCGCGCCCACGTGGTGCCCCACCCGGATGGAGCCGGCGAGGCTAACCCCGAACGCCACCATGAAGGTGGCCGACGCCAGGTTGATGACGACCTGGTGCGCGGCGAGCTGCACCGGCCCCAGCCACCCCATCATCACCGCCGCGAGCGCGAAGATCCCCACCTCGGCGGCGTACTGGGCCCCGATCGGTGCGCCGATGGCGGCGATGCGGCGCAGGTACGCCAGCGCGGGACGCAGGGACACACGCCCGAACGGGGTGAGGTCCCGGCGCGCGGCCACGTAGCCGACCATCGCCGCGAGCATGGTCCAGCGCACCACGCTGGTGGAGATCCCCGAGCCCACCACCCCCAGCGGCGGCACCACTCCCTCGACGCCGTGGATCAGCAGGTGGTTCCCCACCGCGTTGACGGCGACGCCGAGAAAGGTGATCACCATGGCCACGCGGGTGATCCCCATGCTGTCCAGATACTGCCGGAAGGCGGTGAAGAGCATGGCGGCGAGCACGCCCGGCGCCAGCGCCACCAGGAAGGCGCCCGCGGTGCCGGCGACGTCCGGCGGCTGCCCCAGGAGCAGCGCCGCCGGCCGCCCCGCGAGCGACACCGCCGTCGGCACGATGGCGAGCAGCGCCGCCAGCCACACCCCCTGCACCAGCACCCGCCGGCACTCGGTGCGCTCCCCGGCGCCGTAGGCCTGGCTCACCAGCGGGCCCATCCCCATGACGATGCCGCTGCACGCCATCAGCGCGGTGACGTGCACGGCGTTGGCGAGCCCCGCGGCGGCCAGCGCCCGCGGCCCCAGGGGGGCCACCATGATGGTGTCGGTGATGGCGATGGCGGTCCCGCCCAGCTGGCTCACGATGATGGGAACGGCGAGCCGCACCAGCTCGCGCAGCTCGTGCGCGAACAGGCGCGCCCGCCGGCGCCGCCCGGCGAGCGGCCCCGCGAGCGTCTGGGGCAGCCGGGCGCTCATCACCGAGGCGGCGAAGCCCGTCATGAAGGTCACCATGATCCAGACCCGGTCATCACGAATGAAAAGAGCAGGGGCCCCGCGTCTCCACGAGGCCCCTGCCCACCGCCGGCGCCGCTGCCGCAGCTGCGGTCAGTGGCGCTCCTGCGCGTGCTGGGCGCTCTGGATGGAGAGCAGCTTGGTGTCACCGGCGGAGATCAGCGCCTCCGCGAAGTCCTGCCGTTCCTCCAGCAGGGTGAGCCGGCCGTCGATGGAGGTGAGCAGCTCGCGGATGCGGGCCTGCTCGCCGGGCTCGGAGGCCACGGAGCGCAGCTTCTGCTGGGTCGTCACCTCCAGCAGCGCCCCGAGCCGCTTGGCGATCGGACGGAGGATCAGGACGCCACCGGTGGTGAGGATGGCGGTGATCATGACGATCGCGGGTGCGAAGTCGGGACCCATCGGCACTCCTGGTTTGAACGGCTGGGGGCGGCCGGCCCGCGGGCTCGGCTCCTACGCCAACGCGCGAGGCGCGGTTTCAGGACGGGCTTCAGGCCGCCTGCGCGTCGGACTCCATCCTCACCCGCGCCGCCTTCGCCTGCGCCCTTCGCTTCCGCAGCTGGGGCAGGCGGAAGGCGAGCAGGGCCGCGAGGACGGCGGCGTAGATGAGCGGCTCGCGCAGGTCCTTCTTCACCCCCCACAGGAAGTGGACCACGCCGAGCGCCGCCGCAAGATAAACCAGCCGGTGGAGTTTCTGCCACCCTTTTCCCAGCCGGCGGATCCAGCCGCGGGTCGAGGTGAGCGCCAGCGGCACCAGCAGCACCAGCGCGGCGAACCCCGCGGTCACGTAGGGGTGCTCCGCCACGTCCTCGACGATGTAGCCGGGGGCGAACCCCTGGTCGAAGAGGTAGACGAGGAGATGGAGGCACGCGTAGAAGAAGGCGAACAGCCCCAGCGGGCGGCGCGCCGGGACGATGCCGTTCCACCCGGTCAGGCGCCGCACCGGGGTGATGGCGAGCGTGGCCAGCAGCAGGGTGAGCGCCGCCTTGCCGGTGCGGTGGGTAAGGTCCTCGATCGGCTCCTGCGAGATGGTGCCGGTGGCGATGGCACCCACGAGCAGCGCCAGCGGCAGAAGCCCGCCGATCCAGACGGCGGGCTTCAGGAGCGCGGCGAGGACGCGCTGGGCGCGCGGCGAGGGCGCCACGCTCAGAAGTTCCGGCGCAGGTCCATCCCTGCATAGAGCGACGCCACCTGGTCGGCGTAGCCGTTGAAGGGGAGGGTGGGGCGTCGGCGCAGCCACTCGCCGATGCGGCGCTCGCGCGCCTGGCTCCAGCGCGGGTGGTCGACGTCGGGGTTCACGTTGGCGTAGAAGCCGTATTCGTCCGGGGCCGAGACGTTCCACGCGGTGCGCGGCTGCCGGTCGGTGAAGCGGATGCGCACGATGGACTTGATGGACTTGAAGCCGTACTTCCAGGGCACCACCAGCCGCAGCGGGGCGCCGTTCTGCGCCGGGAGCGCCCGGCCGTAGATGCCGGTGGCGAGCAGGGTGAGGGGGTGCATGGCCTCGTCCAGCCGCAGCCCCTCCACATATGGCCACTCCAGCACCTGGCGCCGCTGCCCGGGCATCTGCTCCGGGTCCAGCAGGGTGGTGAACTCCACGAAGCGCGCGGCGGGGTTCGGCTGGGCGCGCGTGAGCAGGGCGCGCAGGGGGATGCCGTTCCAGGGCACCACCAGCGACCACGCCTCCACGCAGCGCAGCCGGTAGGTGCGGTCTTCCACCCGGTTGGCCCGCACGATGTCGTCGAGGTGGTAGCGCCCCGGCCGGCGGCAGAGCCCCTCGATGGAGACCGTCCAGGGACGCGTGCGCAGCAGCCGCGGCGCCAGGCGCGCGGGGCTCTCCTTGTCGGTGCCGTACTCGTAGAAGTTGTTGTACTCGGTGATCTGCTCCCACGAGTTGGGCCGATCTTCCTGCCCCCCGTCTCCGCCGGCCTCGCACGCGGCGAGCGCGCCGGGGCTCACCGCGACAGCGGCGGCCGCGGCGGCGGCCGTGCCGAGGAAGCGGCGGCGGTCCAGGTAGAGCTTCTCGTCGGTGATCTCGGACGAGCGCACGTCGTCGGGCTTGCGGATCAGCATCTCGGCCAGCTCTTCAGGGGGTCGTCGCGCGGCGGATCTCCTCCACGCTCACAATCCGCATCCCGCGGGCCGGGTTCCCCACCGCCCGCGCCAGCGCCGCGACCATCTGCCCCAGCGTGACCAGCCCCAGCCGCCGGGCGGACTCGCGGGTCGCCGGGATGCGCTCGAGGAGCCAGTACACCGGAACCAGCGCGTGGGGCCAGCGGTGCCCGGGACCCAGCACGTACCAGGGCCGCAGCACGGTGGCGTCCAGCCCTGCCGCGCGGATCATCGCCTCCCCCTCGGCGCGCACCTCCTGGTACGCGCGCATCACCGGCGCCGGCTGGGCGACGCTCACGTAGACGAAGTGCGCGACTCCGGCCGCACGCGCTGCGGCCACGGACTCGCGGGCCGCGACCAGGTCCACGCGGCGGAACTCCGCGGCCTTCGCCGGGCCCGGGTGCGGCGTACCCACCAGCTGGACGAAGGTGCTGCCGGGAAGAACCTGGCCGGCGAAGCTCGCCGCGTCCAGCGCGTCGCCGGGCACGGGCTCGCACCCCGTGGCAGGCGGCCGACGGATGCGGCGCGGGCCAGGGCGCGGACGCGGTGCCCGCGCTCCAGGAGCCGCGGGACCAGCCGGCGCCCGATGTAGCCGGTGCCGCCGGTGATGAAGACGTCGGAGCTGGCGGGCAGGGTCGTGTCTCGTCGCGGGGTGTCAGGATACACCGGAGGGGGCCGCCAGCGGCTGAAGCCGCGGCTCGAACCACGGAAAGCCTCGCCTGGCCGGTGGCGTCTCCGACGCGGGACCGG
>Ga0190270_10001405_pt1 | contig 11179 bp, 10 predicted proteins | sample Popmic320T_FD_133748 | JGI IMG/M metagenome (GOLD analysis project Ga0190270, IMG submission 133748) | Populus adjacent soil microbial communities from riparian zone of Weber River, Utah, USA - 320 T | ecosystem: Environmental > Terrestrial > Soil > Riparian zone | place: USA: Utah | collected... | reverse complement strand
GTGGGAACTGGATTGCAAAACCGAATCGGATAAACGTGAGAAATCGTGGGGTTGTCTGGTGTCAATTACCGTCTTGTGCGGCTTCGTGTCGGTAGTCCTAATCTTACTGAATTAGTTACTCAGTAGTGAAAAGTGAACATGTTTGCGACGATTCTGCAGCTTTGGCCGCGCTGCCGTAGTGTGGACCTCCGGTCCACCAGTAACAGAATTCAAACGGGGACCTGAGGTCCCCGCCACGCTGGTTCCGGCTCCGCCGGGTTAGGTGGGGACGGGTGACGGAGCCGGACATGTTGGCGTAGGAGAAGTTACCCGTGAACTTGCCACGGGAACTTGCCACGGGAACTTGCTACGCGCCTGGCGTGCAGCGCTAACGTAGCTCGACTTTCCAAAGTCGAGACCCCGGCGCATGAAGGTTGAAACGATACTCGACTTTGGAAAGTCGAGCTACGATCCTCCGTGTCCGCCAGCTTCTTTTTCTGTGAAGAAACTCTCCGCTCCCACAAAAATCCCGGAGCGCCCCGCATTCCATCCGATGGAATGGGACGAACCCTGGGCAGTGCCCGGATACCGGCGAAATCTCCCGCACTGGCGGCTCGAAGGAGCCACCTCCTTCGTCACCTTCCGTCTCGCGGATTCGATTTCTGAATCAGTAGCGCGGCACTGGCATGAGGAGCGAGTGGCATGGCTGCAGCAGCATGACATTGATCCAGGATTGGCCACGGGCGACCCCGAATTCCTGGACGCCGCATTGGCGGCGGTGCCTCTCGAACATCGCGCTGCATTCCAGCGCGAGCAGCAGCGGCAATTCCTCGTCGAACTCGACAAATGCCACGGATGCTGCGTGCTGGATGAAGCGCACGGCCTTGTGGCGGATGCATTGCTGCACTTCCACGGAGCGCGGGTGTGGACGGGTGATTTCGTCGTCATGCCCAACCACGTCCATGTCATCGTGCAACCGTTCCCCGGCGTAGTGCTGGAGGAGTGGCTGTATTCGGTGAAGCGCTTCACCGCCACGCAGATACTGAAGATTCCCGCGCTGGCCAAACGCGCCATCGTCCGCAGCGATCATCTCTGGCAAACCGAGTCCTTTGACCGCGTCGTGCGCGAAGCGTCGGAACTTACCCGCATCCGCCGCTACATCGCAAGGAACCCCGTCAAACTGCGGATCGGCACGTTTGCACTGAGGCAGATGGAATGGCTGGACGAGTTCGCCCCACTGCTGAACGAAGGACCGCAAGCGGAGCGAGCGTAGGAGTGCGGCGGGGCGCGTGCCGCTTTACTCGACATGGGTCATCAACCGCTGAAATTGACTGCGAACGGCGCAGCTTTCTGAGTTTCCATAAGCTGGTTCCGCGGCCGACTCACACTCGACTTTGGAAAGTCGAGCTACTTTTGGTTCCGGGTCCGCCGGGTCGGAATGTCGAGCTGCATCTTCCCTTGATGCCGGCGGGCGAATGCCGCTCCATGCGTCATGAAGAAAACGAAAGTGGCTGTGCTCGGCGCCAGCGGATATTCCGGCGCCGAACTCCTGCGGATCCTCCTGCGGCATCCCGCCGCGGAACTGGTGTGCGTGACCTCGCGTCAGGCGGCCGGAAAATCCGTCGCCGCCGTCTTCCCGCGTTTTCAGGCCGTGGGCATCGCGGATGAATTGAAATTCATCGCACCGGATGCGGACGCCATTGCCGCGACCGGCGCGGAAGTTGCCTTTCTCGCGCTGCCGCACGGCGTGGCGCACGAATATGCCATCGGGCTGCTGGAACGCGGCATTCGCGTCATCGATCTCAGCGCCGACTTCCGGCTGGATGACGCCGCGGTGTATGAGGAGTTCTACGACCACCCGCATCCCGCGCCGGATTTGCTCAAGGAAGCCGTCTATGGCCTGCCGGAAATCAATGGCGACGCCATTCGCACCGCGCGAATTGTCGCATCCCCTGGCTGTTATCCGACGAGCGTCCTGCTGCCGCTCATTCCATTGCTGCGCGCCGGAATCATTCATCCCCCCAGCATTTGTGTTTTCGCCATGAGCGGCGTCAGCGGCGCCGGGCGGAAGGAGTCGATTCCCCTGCTCTTCTGCGAATGCAACGAAAGCGTCCGCGCCTACAGCGTCCCCAAGCACCGGCATCTCAGCGAGATCGAGCAGGAACTTGGCAAGGCCGCCGGCTTCCCGGTGCACATCACCTTTACGCCGCACCTCATCCCCGTCACCGCCGGCATCGCCACCACCATTTACGCTGCGCCCGAGCCCGGCAATGAGAATGCCGGTCTTGGGGCTGTTTACCGTGAGGCCTATGGCAGCGCCCCGTTTGTCAGGCTGCGCGGACAGAACCAGTGTCCTGACACCAAAGACGTGGTGCGCACCAACTTCATCGACATCGGCTGGGCATGGGACGCCCGCACCGGCCGCTGCATCCTCATGAGCGCCGTGGACAACCTCTGGAAAGGCGCCGCCTCCCAGGCCGTGCAGTCGTTCAACCTCATGACCGGCCAGGCGGAAACCGAGGGGCTGTAGCAGCCGGCGTGAGGAGGCTCACTCTATTCTTCGGCGGCACGCGATCGGAAAAAAGTGAGCCTCCTCACGTCGGCTGCTACGACGCTTGCACGCAGCCTTTCCCGCGGCTTCCGTCGCGCCATGCCCACTCCACGCATTCTCGCCTTTGGCGGCGCGCTGCGCCGCGAATCATTCAATCAAAAACTGGCAGCGATTGCCGCCGCAGGCGCCCGGGAAGCGGGCGCCACCGTCACTCTCATCGCTCTGCGCGACTATCCGCTGCCGGTCTACGACGGTGACGACGAAGAAGCCACCGGCCTGCCGGAGAATGCGAAAAAGCTCAAGGCGCTCTTCCGCGAGCACGACGGGCTGCTCATTTCTTCGCCGGAGTATAACAGCGGCATCTCCGGCGCACTGAAGAACGCCATCGACTGGGTGTCGCGCACGGAAACCGACGATGAACCGGACCTCGTGTGCTTCCGCGGGAAATCCGCCGGACTGGTCTCCGCCTCGCCCGGGGGGCTGGGTGGCCTGCGCGGCCTCGTGCACGTGCGGGCGATCCTTGGAAACATCGGCGTCCTCGTGCTGCCGGACCAGGTCGCGGTGAGCAAGGCACACGAGGCCTTCAACGCTGACGGCTCGCTGAAAGATGCCAAACAGGCCGCCTCCGTGAAGAACGTCGGCGCGGCTCTTGCCAAACAGCTGGCGAAGCTTCTGGCCTGAACAGGTGTCCGATGAAAGTCCTCTACATCCACGCGCACTTCGACGACTACGAATTCACCGCGTCCGGCACGTTTGAATTGTGGCGGCGGATGGCAGGTGAGTCATTCAAAGCCAAAGTGCTCGTCTGCGCCGACGGCAAAGCCGGCCACCATTTTCGCACCCGTGAAGAGACCGGCCGCATCCGGCTGGAGGAGCAGGCCGCATCGGCGAAGATCGGTGGCTACGAATTCGAACTCTTGCGCCTGCCTAACGGTGATCCGCCGCGCGAGGCGTGCCTGCAAGTCACCACGGAACTTCTCGCCGCGCTGTGGAAAGGGATCCGCGACTTCGAGCCGGACTACATTTTCTGCCCGCCGCTGGCCACGGATCCGCTGGCCGGCATCCACAACGATCATGAGACCATCGCCGAAGCCGTGCGCCGCGTCGCTTACATGATCAACGTGCCCCACGCCTTCACCTCCGAATATCCCGCCGATGAAACGCAGTCCCGCCCCTGCAAAGTGCCCGTCATCCTGACGGTGTATGACGCCTACATGTTCGGCGCGAACTCGTACGACTTCGCCATCGATGTGGAGGACGTCTTTCCGCTGATCTGCGAAATGTCATGGTGCCATCAGTCGCAAATCGCCGAGTGGCTGCCGTGGGTCGGGCGCCACAACATGACGGTGCCGCAGTCGTTGCCGGAATGGGAACAGATTCTGCGGGCCCGTTTTGACCGGAAGAACCGGGAACTCGGCATCGCCACGCCCCACGCCGTGGAAGTCTTCCGCGTCACGGCATGGGGCGCGGTGCCCGCCATCGCACAGTTGCTGGCCGATTTTCCGCCCGTGCTGCCGGACGCTTCCAGCCTCGAGACGCTGGAGGCAAGGCTCAGGCTCTGGAGCCTGGGCTAGCGGTGCGATTCAGTGAAGTTGCCGGGTTCGGTGTCCACCCTTTAGGGTGCGGGGGGGCGGGTGTCAGTTGCGTCCACCCCCATCACCCTAAAGGGTGGACACCGAACGGCGCCCCGCAACTTCCGTCGAAGCCGCTTTCCAGCAGGGGCCGCTTTGCCGTCCACAGAATTGGTGCCCGGGCCGGCGGAAGACTGGCAGCATCGGGAAAAAGCCCGGACGGGAGCAAGAAGATAATGGCGCAGCCACTTGCGGCTCCCGCGGATTGGCGGCATTCATTATGTCCCCCCATGTTTGCTCAGGACGACACTACCAGCATGCGCTTCGGCAATTACGAAGTGCTTAACCGGCCCGACGGGAAGCCGGACGAGCTGGGTCGCGGGGGGTTCGGGCGCACCTACCGGGCGCGGCACACGTTTCTGGGCACCGAGGTGGCGCTGAAAGTGATCATCGACCGGCTGGCGTTCGACGAGGCGGCGAAGAAACGGTTTTTGAAGGAAGCCCAGGAGCACGCCCGGGTGAACCATCCGGGCATCGCGCGCATCACGGACTTTGGTGAAGCGGAGGGCACGTTTTTCTACGCGATGGAGTTGTGTCCGGACGGGGACTTGAAGGAGTATGTCAAGAAGCGGGGACCCTTGCCGCCGGCGGAGGCACTGCGCCTGATCCGGCAAACGGCCGAGGCGCTGCACTTCGCCCACGGCGCCGGCATCCTCCATCGCGACATCAAGCCCTCGAATCTGCTCCTTGTTTCCAGCGAGCAGGAGCTTCCGCAGGTGAAGCTGATCGACTTCGGACTCGTAAAGCGCATTGTGCGGAATCCGGACGAAACGGCCGACCATGATGCCGCGTCCCAGTGGTCGCCGGCCTTCGCGAGCCCCGAACAAATCCGGGAGCATGCGCTGGATGAGCGCACGGATATCTTTTCGCTGGGGATGACCGCATGGTTCCTGATTGCGGGCGGCGGCCCCGTGGAAGGAGTCAACACCACGGAGGTGGTGCAGGAGCGGCTGGCGGAAAGCAGTTATGAGTCGCGCCTGCCGGCGGCCCTAACCGGACAGATGCGGGCGGTGGTGGCGCGAATGATTGAGAAGAGCACGGCGCGGCGCTATCGCAATTGCGCGGAACTGCTGGAAGGCCTGACAGCGGCCCTGCGCGACGCGCCGGCAGCGTCAGCGGGCGGACGGATCGAGCACCGGAAAGGGCCGCTCGCCGGGCGATTCACACTCGAACCTGCGGGCAGGGTTTATTTGGGTGAAGTGTTTCGCGGCCTTGACCGCGAGCGGCAAATGAAAGTGCGGGTGACGCTGGTGGATAAGGATCACGGGGAGCCGGTCATTGCCGCGACGGCAAAAAAAGTCAGGAGCCTGGCCGCCGCTCACCCGCCCGGACTGGTGCCGCTGCTCGAGATGACAGAGTACGCCGAAGGCTGGGCGGTGGTGGAAGAGGAGTGCACGGGCCAAACGGTGGCGGAGGTGCTGCGGCGGGAGGGAGCGGTGCCGCTGGCGAAAATCGCCCCGCTGCTGTGGGACACGGCCACCGGAATCGACGCCGCTCTGGAGTGCGGCGCGGCGCCCGGGGCGCTGGAGCAGGCGCTTGTGGAGGGAGCGGAAAAGACTCCGGTGGACTGGTCCACAGTGCAAATTCGCGTTCCGCTGCACCTGGTGACGCCGCAGGATGGCTGGGACGCGTCGGCCGACATGACGAACGACCCGCAACAGACGACGCCGCTGAAGGCCTTCGCCGGTCTCGTTTATCTGGCGGCAGGCGGGCGGCACGTCAGGGCGCAGGCGTTTTATTCGTCCGCAGCCGGCATTGCAATTCCCGGGCTGAGCAGCAGCGGCAACCGGACGCTGGCGGCGTGTCTCGCCGGAGAGACTCAGCCCGAAGGTTGTTGCGCGCTGCTCCGGTCACTCTTTGCCGATGAAGGGCTCCCCGGTGAGGGAATCGCCCGGCGGGCTCAGGAACGGCGGGTGAAATCCCTCGATGAGGCCATGCGGCAGGAAACCCGGCGCATCGAACGCGCGGCGGCTACGGTGGAGGCGCTGAGCGGGCACACGACGGTGGACCCGGCCGATCTGTCGCTCACGGAGCCGTCCCGGGCGGCGGCGCGGGCGGCGGAATTGACCGGAGCGCTCGCTTCTCCCGGCGCTCACACCGAGGCGGCCTGCTATAATGCCCTGCAGGAATTGCGCACCCTCGCCGGCAAAGCGGAATCCGCGGCAGCCACCTGTGCGGAGCGGTCGCAGAAGCCGGTCACCCTCACTGTTTCCTCAAGAGCGGTGCCGCCGGCCGCAGGCCTGACAGCGGACCGGCAAGCGGAACTGCTGCGGGGCATTGAGACGACAGCGCGACAGGCAAGTGAATCGTCCGGGCACGCGCTGCGGGTGAAAATGCCGCCCGGCGCTGACGACAGTGCGCTTTGCCAGCACCAGGTGGAAGCCCGGCGCGCCGCCAAAGAAGCAACCATGGCCAGTCAGCAGGCGCGCGATTTGGCGGCTCTCGGAAAACTGGATGCTGCCACCGCGGCGAAATTGACGGAAGCGGCGCATATTGCCGCCGCGACCGTGGCCCGCGCGCTGGACGCCGCGCGCCGGCTGGCGACCGATCCGAAGGCGGAAACGAGGGGAATGCGGGCCGAGGACAACCGGTCGGCATATTCTCCCCCAACACCCTCGCGGCCGGTTGGACCCGGAGAAGCAAAAGGACGGGAAAAGCTCGCCTTTCGCCTCGCCGTGCCTTCTCTTGGCCCGGCCCCTGCCCCGGTCGTGCAGGAACCCGTCGTTCACCGCCAGCCCGCCATCGATTCAGGAGTCGCCCGCCCATCGAGTAGTCGTCGCACGATCGTGATCCTCATCAGCGTGCTGGCCATCGCCGCGGCGGGTGCGGGCGGCTGGATGCTTTACAAAAAGATGACTGCTCCGCCGAAGACCGGTCCAACCCCGCCGCCGGCAGCAACGACGGACGATTCGAAAAAGACGGTGGTGGTCGATCCGGAAAAGACCGGTCAGCCGCCAAAGAAAAACGAGCCGCCCGCCGTGCCGTCGCCGCGGGAATTTGTGATGGTCTTCACGGGGGACATTCCTGACAAAGATGAAGACCTGACCTTCCCCGGCGCGTCCGCAGCGCCTAAAGCAAACCACAGCAGCGGGCGCCTTGAATTTGCGTTTTCCCTCCTGCCCGGCAGCCCGGTGCCGCAACCGGTCGTGGACTCGAACCGGTTTACGGTGGCGAAGCGAAGTGAAACGAAAGAGCGGGCGGAATTCACCCTGACACGCGTCCTTCCGCCAGCCTCGGTCCGCCTCAAAGGGTTGGACAAGGCCGTCAACAAGTCCGCGCTTACCGTCGGCGGACGGCAAGGGACGTTCGACCAAAGCAGCGGCACCCTTTTTTTCACGCAGGCTGCGCAAGCCGACGGCCGCTTCCGCCTCGATGTCCCCTCATGGCAGGTGAAAAGCGAGCCGGTGGAAGTGCAGCCGGGTGTGTGGGAGGCGGAAATGGCGCTGAATCTTTTCCCCGTCGCCTTCGAGGTATCGCCTTCGGCAGGAAATTCATGGCGGTCCGTTGCTTTCACGCCGGTCAATCCCGGCGTGTTGCCTCCTCTCAAATCGATCGACGGCCTCAGCCAGAATGCCAGCCCCGGCGACACGGAACTCACGTTCACCCTCGATTCCGATGCACCCGAACCCGCTCCGCTGCCCGCCGGTGACTACACTCTAACATGGTCCTCCAGCGACGTGACCGACCCGCCGCGCGACGGCGGCCGGTTCACGGTGCACACCGACAAAGACAACCTCCTGCCGGTCCCGGCAAAGTGAACGGAAAATTCTTGCCCGCCCGCTGCCAGTCCCGTTATGCTCCGCGCTGACAGCCTGCCAATGACATGGGAAAGCCCGCCGCCAGAGTCACCGACCTCACCGCCCACGGCACCCCCATGCTCCCCGGCAAGGGCAGCTCGGACGTCCTCATCGGCTACCTCCCCGCATGGCGCGGCATTCCGCTGGCCGCTGCTGCTGGTGTCCAAGCCGCCCAAAGCGCCGCCGATGCCACAGTGAAGACCGCCGAGACCGCCACCAAAGCAGCCGCCGGCACCCCCGGCGCCCCCGCCGCCTACGCCGCCGAACAAGCCGCCAAAACCGCCGCCCTCACCGCCATGAGTTCGCTGATGAACTCCTTCGCCGGCATGAGCGACATCCACGTCTGCCCCATCCCCACCCCCGTCCCCCCTCACGGCCCCGGCGTCGTCATAGACGGCATGGCCACAGTGATGATCAATAACATGCCCGCCTGCACCGTAGGCTGCACCATTTTAGAAGCCCTCGGCGGCCCGGATAAGATCGCCAAAGGCGAAACGTCGGTGCTCATCGGCGACTCCGGGGGTGGCGGAGGCGGCGGCGGCGGCGGCGGCGCCGCGTCAGGCGGTGGCGGCGGAGACGGCGCAGGAGAGGGACCATTCGGTCAGACGCCCGCTCCCGGCAGTCCGGCACCGCCCCAGGACATGGCCGCCCAGACCGAGGCCCTCAAAGAAGCTGCGGAGAGTGGCACGCCCTTCTGCGAAATCTGCGCGAAGATGGCCGCGGGATGAAACTGGCTTTCCCAAAATCGCCGTTGCTGCTTAGATGGCCGCAGTATTCCACCGCCTGTATTCGCCGCCATGTCCACACTGTTCTACCTCATGGATGCCGCCGTCGCCGGTTCCAGTCTGGCCGAGGCGCAACGGCTCAACCCGCGACATTTGGGGCTGTATAAAGGCCGGAGCGCGAAGGCACTTGCGGCAGTGGCGCCGTATTTGTTTGCCTGTGAATCAGGCACCCCGTTTGGCCGGTGGATTCGGACCAGGGGATGGGGCCGCTCCTGGGGCATCTACTGCGAGTCGGAGATGGACTTGCCGGGCCTGGTGCATCACTTCCGAAAATTCCTGCTAGTGAAGGATGAAAAGGGGAAACAGCTCTATTTCCGCTATTACGACCCCCGCGTGATCCGAACCGTGCTGCCCGTGTGTGATAGAGATCAGCTCAAAGAGTTTTTCGGCCCGGTCCGCGGCTTCGTGGCAGAGGATGCAGATCCGGATTTTGCGCTTCGCTTCACACTCCAACAGGGACAACTGCGGCAAGAGCGCGCCGCGGCATCCGGCGCGGGATGGCTGGCACCGCCGGCTGCGTGACCGCAGACCGGGCCATTAGCGCGTTGCCTCTTGGGAAAAGACACCCGGTGGTGGTATCGAGTTGCTGGCGGTATGAGTTGAATCGCACCACCAGTTCCGCTACGTAGGCGGGAAGGCACGCAAGGATGAATTCTGCTCCGCCCGCGTTCCAATCAGCCTGTACCCACAAATCCATGCAGCTATCCCACGTAACCTGGAAAGGTCCTGCACCCGACGACGGTGATATTCTTTCGAAGCTTCCCGCCGACCTCAATGAACTGCTCAAACAGATCAACGGATTTATTCAGTTCCACGGCGGCCTGCATGTGCGGGGAGCGTCCTTGTCCCCGGGCTGGCATTCGCTCCGCGAAGCGTGGCTCGGCCCACAGGCCTTCCACCGGTTATATGCAAAGGTCCGTCAGTCCGACGTGCCGTTTGCCGAAGACTTCCTCGGAAACCAGTTTCTCCTGCGCAATGGGAAGGTGGTTCTCCTTGAGGGCGAGACAGGGGAAATCGAGCCACTAAAACTCACCATGAAAGAGTTCTTTGCCAGTGTCGCTCGCGATCCGGTGGAGGCGCTCGAACTGGACATCCTGATGGAGTTTCAGGAAGAGGGGGGGGAACTGCGTCCGGGAGAACTGTTGGCGGTCATTCCTCCGCTGTGCTCCAATGAGGCTTCGGACGGCTATTCCACCTCCGCGGTGCCGGCGGCGGAAAGATATACGTTTCTGGCAGAGCTCGCAGAATTTTTGAAGGAACTGCCAAAGGGCAGCAGCTTTAGTTTCGCACCCGAGGATTGAGATTCCCATGCTGCAGTTCCGGTCCAGCCAATTTGAACTGTTAGATCGCGGACTTGCCCGCGACTATGCCTCCCGTTTGGCTGCGAAGATTCGGACTGAAGAAGCGGAGGAAAGGATCCGGGTATCCGCCGGCGCCGGATGGACTCAGGTAAAGCATCTGCCCTTCGAGCAGTTGCTTGCCATGGTGGAATGCGGACTACAGCGGGTTCGCCGCTACCACTTGGAAGACCCCGCCGATATTGATGCCTTCATCACACTCATGTTCTCCTTCGCTCCGAATTTTGACATGAGTCCGGGCATTCACCAAATTCTGACGAGTGAGGACATCGCTGATGCAGACCGGATGGACCTCATCGCGGAAACGATAACCGAGGGGGAATGGGAATCCGCTGTGCGGGCGTACGACGCCTCCGCGTGGCATCAACATTGACATTCCATGCCCAACAAGAGCAAGGCCAAGGCTAAAGTCACCAGTTCGAAAGCCCATCCCGTCAAGAAGGCCAAAAAGAAAGCGGCGTGTCCGGTTTTCAAAGTTTCCAAGGCGCGCACACCAGAGCATCACGCGCTGCTAAAACAGGCGGAGAAAGAAGGCCACTCTTTGAAGGGACTGAAGAGGCTCACAGACAAGCAAGCTATCAGACGAAATCGCCGGAGGTCGCAGGCACCGATCAGAGCAAAAAAAAGGAAGGCGTCTGCAGCAGCCGGCATAGTGGACAAAGCCGGGGGTCCGGGCTCCGGCTATAACTACGACGAGTTTCCCTACGCCTCGACCCATCAGGGAGGAACCGGAGCAACGGTCAAAAGAACCTCGGAGACGGATAACCAGGACGCCGGCCGCGATCTTGGCGCGTTTTACAAGAAGCGGAAGATAGGTGAGGGTGACTCGTTTGACATCTCGCTTACTAAATAACTCGCGAGGCTATCGCTGAACGGAATCCGTGGCTCAGTACCCGATACCGAAGTCGTCGCCGAGGTCCTCTTCGAACTCGCCGGCGGCGGCGAGGATGGCTTCCATCTTGCCGGGCTTCTTGCCCTTGGCGCCTTTGAGCGGACGGGGACCGGGGTCTTCCTTCTTTTGCAGGGCGCGGCGCAGCTTTTTGAGCGCGATATTCTGAAGCTGGCGAATCCGCTCGCG
>Ga0190270_10001404_pt1 | contig 11179 bp, 9 predicted proteins | sample Popmic320T_FD_133748 | JGI IMG/M metagenome (GOLD analysis project Ga0190270, IMG submission 133748) | Populus adjacent soil microbial communities from riparian zone of Weber River, Utah, USA - 320 T | ecosystem: Environmental > Terrestrial > Soil > Riparian zone | place: USA: Utah | collected... | reverse complement strand
GGCCCTGATCGCCGGCACGGCGCTTTTTCTCCGGCCGGTGCGGAACCTTCCGGCTCTGTTGGTCGTCATCTCGTTGTTCTGGGTGGTTGGCGGTCTGATCGAGTCCATCGGGTCCATCGTCGATCGCGGCCCGGGCTGGGGCTGGGAGCTGGTGTCCGGCCTGGCGTCGGTAGCCGCCGGCATCATCGCCATCACCTGGCCGGAGATCACCTTGTTCGCTGTCGCGATCGTCGCCGGCGTCTGGATGATCGTGATCGGATTCATGCGGCTTATCGCTGCCTTCACCGGTGGGGGAGCGACGCCTATCCCACCTCCGGTGGTGGCGGTCTAGGTCCCTCATGAAAGCGGAGGCGCTCACCGACCCCATTTGTTATCACGCCGAAGGGCCGGTGTGGTCCGAAGCGTGGGGCGGCTTGCGCTGGGTCGACATGCTCGACGGAGACGTCATGTCCCTCGGTGCCGACGGTTCGATCCAACGAAGTCATGTCGATGACATCGCCGCCATCATCAGGCCTCGCCGAGCTGGGGGCGCGGTACAGGGAATCGAACGTGGCTTTGCTCTCGAGGAGCCGGATGGGACGATCACCCGTCTTGGTGATTTGTGGGGCGGGGGCGACGTGCGAATGAACGAGGGGGGATGTGATCCCGACGGCCGCTTCTATTGCGGCTCGATGGCGTATGACAAACGGCCGGGGGCGGGGTCGCTATACCGGCTCGATCCGGATGGGACGGTCACCGTCGTTCTGGACGGGGTAACGATCTCCAACGGACTCGACTGGAGTCCTGACGACTCACTCGCCTACTACGTCGACACACCAACGCGCGAGATCTCGGTGTTCGACTACGACTTCGAGGGGGGTCTGAGCGGCCGCCGGACATTTGTCGGGATCCCGGCCGAGCATGGTGGCCCCGACGGTCTCGCGGTCGACGAAGAAGGCGGGATCTGGGTGGCCCTGTTCGGGGGGAGCGCGGTTCATCGATACACGGCCGAGGGCGACCTGGATGAGGTCATCGAGGTCCAGGCGAGGCAGGTCACCGCATGCACGTTTGGCGGGCCGGATCTGAACCGGCTCTACATCACGACGTCACGAGAGAATCTGGAGCCTGACGACGATCCGCTCGCCGGGTCGCTGTTCACCGTAATGCCGGGCGTGACAGGTCTCCCGGTGCGGGCGTACGCCGGCTAGGCCGCATCCCCTTCCTCGGCCCACAGCGAGCGCATCAGCTCCGATCGCTTCAACAGGTCGGGTAGGGCTCCGCGATCCACGATCTTCCCCCCGTCCATGAGCAGAATCTGATCCGCTCGCGACAGTGCGGCGCGGCGATGAGAAACGACCAGGCAGGTCACGTCACGCTTCGTCAACAGACGCTCCCAGAGCTCTGTTTCGGTGTGCACGTCCAGAGCCGAAGACAGGTCGTCGAACACCAGCAACTCGGCTTCCGTCGCCAACATTCGGGCGGCCGCCGAACGCTGTACCTGGCCCCCGGACAGCTTGACGCCCCTGGCACCGACCATTGTCTGCTCACCCGCCTCCAGACGCTCCAGATCGGGGTCGAGCACTGCGAGTTGCACCGCTTCTCGGAGTCTTTCGCGGGCGACGCGCTGCCCCAGCGCGATGTTGTCGGCCAGGGACTCGGAGAAGAGGCGGGGGACCTGGGCGGTGTATGCGGACCGGGGAGGAACGAAGAACGATGCCGGGTCCGCGACGGGCTTCCCATTCCAGAGCAAATCGCCGTCTGCCGGGACGAGACCGAGCAGAGCGCGAACCAGGGTGCTCTTGCCTGAACCGATCTTTCCTGTGACAACGGTGAAGGAGCCCCGCTCGACGTCGAAGTCGACGCCCTCCAGACCCTCGCCGCCGTCCGGAAACCAATGACTGAGGCCCCGGACCTCCAGCCTTTGCAGGGGATCGATACCGATGTCGGGGAGCTCGATGTCGGGGATATCGCCTTCCAGAGATACCCGTTCTCGATCGAGGAGATCATCATCGGGGGCATCGACGGCAAGTGCGCGAATTCGCTCGTAGGCGACCCCGGTCCGGCGGTGCTGGGCGATGATGTCTCCAACGAAAGCCATGTAGTCGGTCAGCCTGGGCAGGTAGGTGAGGAAAAGGGTCAGATCGAAGATGCTGAACGACCCATCGCTGATCGAGTCGGCGGCAACGATCAGCACGATGGCGACCGTGATGGTCGACATGTTGCGATTTATGCCGCGCAGGATCTCGGTGAGCACCGTGTCGGAGAGAGCCGCCTTGTGCCGGGTCTCGTTCAAAACATGGAGGCGATCCAGCACTGGCCGCTCGGCCGCGCCCAGCTTGACGGCCTGGACACCGGAGAACGTCTCGCCGATGAAGCCGGTCACCTGATCGGTTGCCTCGCGCATCGCCCTCCTCCGCTTCCGGATCTGGGGGCTCAGGGCCTGGGTGAGGATCATCGTGAGGACCAGCGGGATGAGAAGGATCGCCGTGAGCCCGGCATCTATCGAAGCCATCACCGCAACAGCTCCGACGCCGAAGACTACGAGGCCTCCCATGTCCACCCAGTTCTCCATGTACTCGAGGACGTCGTCCACGTCGTCACGGAAGGTGCTCACCGCCTGGCCCGGGGCCAGCGGGATGACCCGGGATCCGGGAGCCTCCATCAGCCAGCGGAGCAGGTTGCGCCGAAGCTGGAGAGACTGCTCGATCCAGTGGTTGATCCATTGCCGATCGCCGAGCCAGATGATGAGGTTGCGGCCAATGGCCAGCACCGCGAAAGCGATGGCCGGCGCCCAGGCGGTCTCGTCCACCGGGCTCCCCTGGGCCAGTCGGTCGAACACAAGGCCGATCAGGATCCCGAACAGCAATGGAAGCCCGTGGACGAAGGTCCACATGACGAAGCAGAAGAACCACCGCCCCGGCCGGTAGCGGATTACCTCCCAGACGAGACGCAAGGTGCTCATGGCCTGGTATCTCCGAGAATGTCGCCGCGTCCGGCGGCGAGGAGAGCTGCGTATCGGGTGCTCGGGTCGCTGGCAAGCGTCTGTCTCGGGCCGTGCTCCACGATCCGGCCGGCATCGACGACCATGATCTCGTCTGCCGTGCGCACCGTCTCCAGACGATGGGCGATTATCACCACGGTTCGCCCGGCGTAGAGCCTCTCTGTGGCCGTGGCCAGAAGCATCTCAGTGACCGGGTCGAGACGGGACGAAGGCTCGTCGAGGATCACCACTCCGGGGTCCTGCAGGAATACACGGGCGAAGGCGAGGAGCTGTTGCTCACCAGCCGACAGGCCCTGGCCCCCGGCGCCAAGCTCGGTGTCCAGTCCGAGCTGTCGGATCCATGGTCCGAGGCCGACCCTCTCGAGAACGTCGAGGATGTCCTGGTCCGGCCGCTCGGCGAAGAACGTCAGGTTGTCCCTGACCGTTGCCTCGAAGAGTTGCACGTCCTGTGTGACGACTCCGACCGACCGACGCAAAGACTCGGAGCGAAGGGTACGGAGATCGTGGCCACCCACTCGAACCACACCGCGATCGGGGTCATAGAGCCGGGCTATGAGACGGGTGATCGTGGTCTTGCCTCCGCCGGTCCGGCCCAGGAGGCCGAGCGATTTTCCCGGGGCAAGGGTGAAGCTGATCTCCTCGAGGACACCCCGGTCCTCGTAGGCGAACGAGACGTGGTCGAACTCGATTCCCAGTGGCCCGGCGGGCACGACTTCAGAACCGTCGGCGATCGAGGAGCCAAGATGGCGGAGCTGATCGATGCGGACGATGCCACCCGCCGCCTTCTGGAGCTCTTGAAGCTCCTGAGTCATCTGCTCGATGGGTCGCCGAACCAGCTGCACATACTGGAGCAGGAGGAACGCGGTTGCGACGGTGATCTCCCCGCTCACCGTGAGCCATACCCCGACCAGGAGCGCCAAGGCATCGCCGGCCCAGAAGGCTGTGTTGGCCGAGACCCAAACCAGAATTCGCTTCCGCCAGGCATTGGTGGTGCGTGCGTAGAAGTCTCGCGTCACCGGGATGAAACGGGTCATCGTGAATTTGCCGGCTCCAAGCGAGCGAATGTCGTCGACCCCAGCCAGGCGCTCTTCGATGAACCCGTAGAGACGGGCCGAGGTCTCCCGCTCCTCCTCGGCGGCAGCAACCGCCAGTCTGCGCAGGCGGATAAGGAACAGGATGACCGCTATGACATAGAGGGTGATGGTCAGGCCCATGATCGGGGACTCGAACCAGCAGACGATGACGACCCCTGTGAGCAAGACGCCGGCGGCGATCAATCGCACCAAGAATCGTGAGATGAACTCGGATATCGCGGTGACATCGCCGTCGACTCGCTCGATCATCTCCCCTGGGGTGGTGTCGTTGTGGAATCCCATGTCGAGGGAGAAGAGATGTGAGGTCAACTCCTCGCGGAGACGGTTGGTAGCGCTCCACCCGATGTCGGTGCCCAGATAGGAGGCGCCCGCATCGAGGAACTGGTTGAGGATCCCGGCGACGAGATAGGCGATGCCGGCGGTGGTGAGCCCCGCGACTGGCCCCCCTTCAAGAGCCAAGTCGATAAAGTCGGCCAGGATGAGGGGGATGACCAGCTGGAGTCCGATCGACCCGAGCAACAGCAGGCCGAGCACGACGACTCGGCCCCGGTGCGGTCCGAGGTAGGTCGACAGCGTGGCGCGATAGGACGGCGATTGCGTGGTCATGGGCAGGTCCAGACGGTATCTACCCCAACCCGCTCACCCGGGTGGATTTTCGACGTCCGACCCTCAGGGTCGTTGCTTGACACCGGCCTTCAACAACTCCACGGTCTCGGCGATGCGGGCCGCCCTCATCTCGGGGCTGCGCTTGGTGGAGTCGATCCATCGCAGGTAGGCCTTGCGATAGAACTGCGCCAGGGCATCGAAGAACGAACCCGCCTCGGGCTCTGCCTCGAGGGCGGCTGCGAAGTCGGGGGCTAGATCGTCCCGCTGTGGCCCTTCGGGGGATAGGGCTACTTCAACCTCGTCTCCGGCCGCTATCCCGCAGTCACGGCGCCAGGCCGGTCCAAGGAGGATGCCGTACCCATCGCTCAACGATTCGATGGAGCCTCGCACTCCCATCCCGTTAACCGTGCCGGCGACACGGTGCTCAGGCTTCAGGCCCCCAGACCTGATCGGGGTCGAATGGGACGGGCACCATGACCCGCGATCTGGAATCGGCCGTCACCACCGTGGTGTACCGCTGGGTCTTCATCGTCTGGCCGAACCTTCAACCTGACGCCGTCGGGTGCAAGATCGGGCTGTATCCATTGGCCAGGGCGGCGACCGAAATGCGGGGGGTCAGTACATAGACGCAGCCGGTTCGGGGCCTTGACAGTGGCTCGGCCCATCCGCCAAACGTGAAACGGAGCAAGCGGTCCTCCATCACCAGACTCGGGACTTGGTCTTCATCGACGATCACCGTGCCAACAGGCAGCCGATCGATCGTCTCGGTCCAAAGGATGCGGGCGGGAGCGCGATCGACGCCACGGCCTCGGTGAAGACGCTCCTGGGCCAAACGCCGGTTCAGATCGCCGGCAGTCAACGGGATATCCGATCCATCGGCCGCGGTCACGGCATCCCGGTATTCCACATAGCCGTGGCGTCGGCAGAGGCCGCAAGGGCGGTGTCCCGCAGCCAAGGCGACCGCATCGTCGAGAAAGAAGAGAGGTGTCCACGTGCCGGCCCGCTCGAGGGGGTGACTCCATCCCTGGTACTCGAGGAGACAGGTGATCCACAGCGCGCCACGATGATGGCGGGCGAGGTGGCCGCGATCATCGACCAAACAGCCCCGGTTGCCGGTGAACAGCCCTCGCTCGTGGACGGCATGGAGGTCGCCCCAGGGGTCGACGCGGTTACGTCGCGGCATCGGGAAACTCGATGACGGTCTTCACGTCGTCTGGCTGACGGACATATGCCTCCTTCCAGTCTTCCAGTGGGACCCGCCGATTGACCAGCCGCCCCAACCAGGATTCGTCGGCTTGAGCCAGCATCCGAGCTGCTTCTTCGTAGTGCCTGCGGTTTGCGTTCACGGTCCCGAAGACGATTCGGTTCTCGAGCACCATGCTCCTGGCGATATCGCTGGTCACGGTGACCTGATGCCCCTGGTCGGTGACCCCGGCGAGGCAAACGATTCCGTTGGGTTTGGTCACATCGACCACGGCCACCATCAGGTCTGCATCCCCAGTGCACTCCACCACCACGTCGAATTGCCCTTCGATCCGATCCAGGCCCTGACTGTGATAGAAGGCACCGAGATCGCGGGCCAGACCCGGTTTCGGCCCATCGCTTGCCCGGTCGAGAACATGAACCTCTCCGCCCAGCCGGGCAGCAAAGAGCGTCGCTAAGAGGCCGATCGGGCCGGCCCCCGTCACCAACACTCGCTCGGGTGCCCATTGCCCGCGGCTCCCGAGATGGATGACGTGCTCCCAGGCCTTGGCCACCACGCTGGCTGGCTCGACGAGGACGCCAAAGTGACCGAGGTCGGAGCTCACCTTCACAGCGAAGGCCGTCGGCAGGGCGAGCTTCTCGACGGTGTAGCCGTCCAGACCCCTTATCCCGGCCTCGGTGAAGCGGCCGTTGCGGCACATGTCCCATTCCCCGGCGGCGCAGTTGGGACAAGGGACCGGGTCGGGTCGGCGCACGATCGGGGCGACCAGATCATCCGGGGCGAAGTCGACGCCCTCCGGGGCCGACACGACTCGACCGAGGGCTTCGTGACCCAACACCAACCGGTCACGACCAGGTGCTGGGTAGCCGATGTCACCCTCGAGGATCTCATGGTCGGTGCCGCAGATCCCGGCCACGACCAGTTCGACCAAGATCTCACGCGGTCCAGGCTCCGGGTCGGCCACTTCATCGAGCAGGAGAGACTCGGCATCCCCAGGCACAACGGTGATTGCCTTCACGAATCGGAAGCCCGGTCCTGAGCAGGGCCGCCTTTGCCCTCAGCCCACAGGTTGTAGGCGGAGTCGATCAACCCGAGATGGCTGTACGCCTGTGGGAAATTGCCCAGCATCCTCTGCGACACCGGGTCGTACTGCTCGGAGAGCAGGCCGACGTCGTTCCGGAGGCCGAGCAGCCGTTCGAACCTTCGACGAGCCTCGTCGTAGTTCCCGGCCATGGCGAGGGCATCGACCATCCAGAACGAGCAGAGGAGGAAGGCCCCTTCGCCCCGGGGGAGCCCGTCGTCCGCCTCGTCCGTGTCGTAACGGCGAATCAGTGTGTCGTCGATTGAGAGCTCGCGCTGTATGGCGTCGATCGTGCCCACGACGCGCTCTTCGGTCGGAGGAAGAAACCCCACCTGGGGTATGAGGAGCAGAGAAGCGTCCAGGGCGCTCGACCCATACGATTGCGTGAACGTGTTGCGGTCAGGGTCGAAGCCGCGCTCCTCGATCTCCGCCCTTATGTCCTGGCGGAGCTCACGCCAGCGATCGACTGGCCCGTCGAACGTCCATTGCTCGACGCACTTGACGGCCCGGTCGAATGCGACCCAGGCCATGAGCCGGGAATGGGTGAAATGCCTCGGGTCGCCCCGCACCTCCCAGAGCCCGTGGTCGGGCTCGGACCATTTCCCTTCCAAGTGCTCGAGAAGCAGCTGCTGCAGGTCCCAGATGGTCTCCTCGTGGTCCATCCCCATCCGCCGGGCCATATAGATCGCGTCCATCAACTCCCCGTAGACGTCGACCTGGATCTGCTGGTGGGCGGCGTTGCCAGTGCGAACCGGCCGGGAGCCTTCGTAACCGGCGAGCCAGTCCAGCTCCAGTTCGGGCATGCGACGCTCGCCGGCCACCCCGTACATGATCTGGAGGTCCTCAGGGTCGCCCGCTACCGCCCGGAGCAGCCAGTCCCTCCAGGCGAGGGCCTCACGATGGTGCCCGGCCATCAAGAGCGTCTGCAGAGTGAAAGTGGCGTCACGCAGCCAGACGAATCGGTAGTCCCAATTGCGCACCCCGCCAATCTTCTCGGGAAGCGATGTGGTTGGGGCGGCGACGATGCCGCCGGTCGGGGCATAGGTAAGGGCCTTGAGTGTGATCAGAGAGCGTTCGATTGCCTCCTCCCACTCACCCCTGTAGGTGTTTGCGTCGGTCCACTTTCGCCACCACTTCTCGGTGTCTTCGAGCGCCCGCCCAGGGTCGACATCAGGTGGAGCGGCGCGGTGGGAGGGGTGCCAGGTGAGCACAAACGGGACCTGGTCGCCCTCCGAGACGGCGAACTCCGCCACCGTGCTCAGATGCTCGCCGTGGGATTCGACGGGCGTCGAAAGCTTGAGGGCATCCGGGCCGCCGACTGCTCCCAGTGTTCCATCTGACCTGGTGACCCAGGGCACGAGGTGGCCGTAGTCGAAGCGGATGGTCAGGTCCATCCGCATCTCCACACGACCCGAGACTCCTTCCACGATGCGGACCACGTCGGCGTTGTTGCCTCCGTCGCGGCCCCGTACCGGCATCAAGTCGATGAGCCGGACCGTCCCCCCGTCGGCCTCCATCTCGGTTTCGAGGATCAGCGTCCCGGCCCGGTAGCTCCGCCGCACCTGCTTCGGGCCACCCGCCGGGGAGATCCGCCATCGACCGTTTTCCTCATCCCCGATCAGCGCACTCAGACATGCTCCCGAGTCGAAGCGGGGGAGACAGAGCCAGTCGATCGATCCGTCGTTGGACACCAGGGCCGAAGTCTCGGTGTCGCCGATGAGGGCGTAGTCCTCGATTGGCGTGCTCATCTCATTGTCTCGCTAGAGGCCACCCCAATCGGCGGGCGGGTCGAGGAGACCCTGGGCAAACTCGTAATACTCATCGAGGCTCTGGCAACGGCCCTCGTCATCAAACGTGAGAAGGAGACATCCGACCAGCGTGACCTCCTCTCCCGAATTCTCCATGGTGGTCCAGAACTCGACCGAGGCCCGGGGGCCGTCGACGATCGGCCGTCCCATCGTCACGTGGACTTCGGCCTGGGTGGCGGTCACCTCGTTCCAGTAGGCCCTGACTCCGTCCCGCCCGACGTGGGGCTCGTCGAAGATGAACGAGCGGTAGCGAGCGCCCTCGGAGAAGAGATCGGCGGCTGCCTCTGCGTCCAGCTCCACCCACGCTCGTGCATAGCTCTCAGCCCAGGTCCCAACGTCCATCGTCATGCCTGGCCTCCTCGTAGAACGTAAGACGTAGAACGTAAAACGCTACCGCTCCGACATCTCGGTCAGATCGGCTTCCAGCAGATCCCGGTCCCCTGGGTCCTCGATCTCGAGCAGCTTCTCCTTGGCCGCCTCCAAGTGCTCGGTGAACATGTCGATGTCGTCGACATCGGCGGCGGCTCGGGCGATGGCCTCATGTGCGAACCCTGTGACGAAAGGGTCGAGGCCGTTGTCGAGGCAAAGGGCCAATGAGCGCTCGCCGAAGCGGAGTGCGAGATCGGCGTAGCCGAGGACCGCCGCCACGCGCGAGATCTGCCAATCGGAAATCGCCTGGTGGCGAGGCGTCCCAACCTCGTACCAGTGATAGCGCTGTGCGAAGGTTGCGGCCAGCATCTCTTCTTCCTGTTCACGTGTGGGATCAGCAGTGTCGAGGAGTGCCCACGCCTCATTGAAGGCCAGAGGGGCAAAGGTGCGGTGCCACTCCTGGAGGTCGGCTTCATCGGGCTTTTCGACAGGATCCGTCATCGTTCGATCTCCGCTGGGTTGGGGAACCATCGCAAGCGCTCACCGGCAGCACCCAGATCCGGCGATGTCCCGCCGGACTCGGGCTCTTCGGCGAGGATCTCCTTCGCCTCGGCCAGATACTGGCCCAAATCCTCGATCGGCGCAGTCATCGGGGGCTCGAGACCTCCACCGGCGAAGTCGAGGTCGCTGAGAGAGGTCGGGGGCCTGGGGAGCCCGTCTCGGTGCCGCCACAAGGCGGTGTCGGGCTCGTAGGTGTAGAGGGGGAGCAGTCGCCATCCCTGGTCGGCTACGAGATGCACCGCCTCGATGAGATAGGCGAACTCCTCCTCAGCGATGAAATAGTTGAAGTTGACACGAACCCACCCCGGCTTGATCACCTCGCATCCGGTGGCGACTGCCTCCTCGATTCGGGAGCTGGTCTGGAGATCGATGCCGAGCAGACGGTGACCGTAGGGCCCGGCGCAGGAGCACCCACCCCGGGCCTGGATGCCAAACAGGTCGTTGAGTAGGGCGACCACGAAGTTGTAGTGCAGGGTCCGGTCCCCGTGGCGGATCACAAAGCTCACGATCGACAGACGCTCGGCATCCGGATTCCCCAGAATCTCGACGTTCGGGTTGCGAGACCAGGACTCGATGGCGCGCCTGATGAAGTCGTGCTCCAGTGCCCGAATTGTGGTTACCCCGACGGTCTCCTTCAGGCGGAAAACGAGGCCAGCCCTGATCGACTCGATGATCGCCGGGGTGCCTCCCTCCTCGCGATGCTCCGGATCGCTGATGTAGCTGTGGTGGTCGGGTGACACGTACAGAACGGTGCCCCCGCCCGGCACTACCGGCACCTCGTTGCGGAGCAGATCCCGGCGGACGACCAGCACCCCGGGCGTCCCGGGGCCGCCGATCAGTTTGTGAGGGGAGAGGAAAATGGCATCCTTGTAGACGCCATCGGCGTCGGCTGACGACCCCATCTCGATGTCCACGTATGGCGCCGAGGCCGCGAAATCCCAAAAGGAGAGAGCGCCGTGGACATGGAGTAAGCGGGATATCGCCGAGGTGTCAGAGATGATCCCGGTGACGTTCGATGCGGCAGAGAACGAGCCGATGAGCAGGGGGCGACCCGCGTGCTCGACCAACCTCGATTCCAGCTCGACGAGGTCGATGTGCCCGTCGGCATCCTCTTTGATCTCGATCACATCGGCGATCGACTCTCGCCAAGGAAGCTCATTCGAGTGGTGCTCATAGGGCCCGACGAACACCACGGGGCGCTCGTCATCGGGGATCCGATTCTCGAGCCCGTAGGTCTCGCTGAGTCCCCTCGGTATCCGGATCCCGAGCAGCCCCACCAGTCGGTCAACGGCGCCGGTCGAGCCGCTCCCGGCGAATATCACTGCGTGCTCGTCGTGGCTGGCCCCCACCGCCCGGCGAATGACCTCCCTCGCCTCCTCCCTGAACCTTGTTGTCTGTAGTCCGGTGCCGGAAGTTTCGGTGTGAGTGTTTGCGTAGAGAGGGAGGACCTGGGCGCGTATGAAATCCTCGATCATT
>Ga0190270_10001403_pt1 | contig 11184 bp, 11 predicted proteins | sample Popmic320T_FD_133748 | JGI IMG/M metagenome (GOLD analysis project Ga0190270, IMG submission 133748) | Populus adjacent soil microbial communities from riparian zone of Weber River, Utah, USA - 320 T | ecosystem: Environmental > Terrestrial > Soil > Riparian zone | place: USA: Utah | collected... | reverse complement strand
GCCGACGTCGTGACGCAGACATCCCTCGACCAGCGCCATCGCGAGCCCACCGTCGGAGAGGTCGTGGGCGGCCGAGAGCAGCCCGCGTCGGGCCGCCTCGCGCAGCAGCCCGGCCAGGGCCTGCTCCGCGGCGAGGTCGACGACCGGCGGACGACCGCCAAGGTGGTCGTGGACGACGTCGGCCCAGGTGGAGCCGCTGAGCTCTTCGCGCGTCTCGCCGAGCAGGAGCACGTGCTCGCCGCCGCGGCGGAATCCTTGGGTGACGCGCGCGCGGACATCGTCGATGACCCCGAGCACCCCGACGACGGGCGTCGGGAGGATGGGGGTGTCGCCGGTCTGGTTGTAGAACGACACGTTGCCGCCGGTGACCGGGATGCCGAGCTCGGCGCAGGCGTCCTTGAGGCCGTGGGTGGCCTGCTCGAACTGCCACATGACGGCCGGATCCTCCGGCGAGCCGAAGTTGAGGCAGTCGGTGACGGCGAGCGGCTGGGCCCCGGTGGCCGCGACATTGCGGTAGGCCTCGGCGAGCGCCAGCTGGGCGCCAACGTACGGATCGAGCTGGGCGAACCGCCCGTTGCAGTCGGTGGAAACCGCCACCCCCAGGTGGCTCTGCTCATCGACCCGGATGATGCCGGCGTCCTCGGGCTGGGCGAGCACGGTGTTGCCCTGGACGTAGCGGTCGTACTGGTCGGTGACCCACGACTTGTCGGCGAGGTTGGGTGAACCGACCAGACGCAGCACCGTGTCGCGCAGCTCGTCGCCGGACATCGGCCGCGGGAGCGCCTCGGCGGTGTCGGCCTGCAGGTCGTCCTGCGACGCGGGCCGGGCGAACGGCCGCTCGTACGTGGGTCCGTCGTGGGCGACGGACCGAGGCGGGACGTCGACCACGCGCTCGCCGTGCCAGTCGATGACCAGGCGGTCGCCATCGGTGACCTCGCCGACCACCACGGCCTCGACCTCCCACTTGGCGCAGATGGCCATGAACGACTCGAGGTGCCGCGGCTCGACGACCGCCATCATCCGCTCCTGCGACTCGCTCATGAGGATCTCCTCGGGCGAGAGCGTGGAGTCGCGCAACGGAACCGTCTCGAGCTCGACGTGCATGCCACCGTCGCCGGCGCTGGCCAGCTCGCTGGTGGCGCACGACAGCCCGGCACCGCCGAGGTCCTGGATGCCGGCCACGACCCCGGCTCCGAACAGCTCGAGCGTGCACTCGATGAGCAGCTTCTCCATGAACGGGTCGCCGACCTGCACGCTGGGTCGTTTGGTCGGGCCACTCGACGAGAACGTCTCGGACGCCAGCACGCTGACGCCGCCAATGCCGTCGCCGCCGGTTCGTGCCCCGTACAGCACGACCTGGTTGCCGACGCCCGACGCGTGGGCCAGGTGCAAGTCTTCATGCCGGAGCACGCCGACGCACAGGGCGTTGACCAGGGGGTTGCCGACGTAGGTGCGGTCGAACACGACCTCGCCGCCGATGTTCGGCAGCCCGAGGCAGTTGCCGTAGCCGCCGATGCCGGCCACAATGCCCGGCAGCACGCGTCGGGTGTCGTCGGCGGTGAGCGGGCCGAACCGGAGCGGGTCCATCACCGCGACCGGGCGGGCGCCCATCGCCAGGATGTCGCGCACGATGCCGCCGATGCCAGTGGCCGCACCTTGGTAGGGCTCGATGTAGCTGGGGTGGTTGTGCGACTCGACCTTGAACGTGACCGCGTAGCCCTGTCCGATGTCGATGACCCCGGCGTTCTCGCCGATGCCCGCGAGCGTCTTGCCGAGCGGCGTCTCCTGCGGCAGGTCGCCGAACTTCTTCAGGTGCACCTTGCTCGACTTGTACGAGCAGTGCTCGCTCCACATCACCGAGTACATCGCCAGCTCGGCGGAGGTGGGGCGACGGCCGAGGATCGCGCGGATGCGGTCGTACTCGTCGGACTTCAGCCCCAGCGCTGCCCACGGCTGCTCGACATCGGGGTTGGCGAGCGCCTTCTCCACCGTGTCGGTCACGCTGCCAGCCTACCCAGCGTCGAGGACGTCCTCGGAGTCGCGTCGCGGAGCCATGTCGGCCCAGGCGACGTCGATGGAGACGCCCACGTCGATCTCGCGGGTCGCCACGATGTGGGGCTTCTCGAGCTCCCGGGCCACGTACTTGGCGACGAAGCGGCGCAGCTCACCGTCGATGCCGGCCACGCGCTTGAGCAGAGTGGCGCGCATGCCCTCGGCCGCGAGGTCGAGCTCCAGCTCGTCCGGGTTCGGCGGCGTGACGTCGACGATGATGCGCAGGTCGCGCGTCGCGTGGGCCGTGACGGTCAGCGGCACTTCCACGTCCGCATGGAAGCGGTGCTTCTCGACTTGCAGGTCGACGGTGAAGTCGAGCGCCACCGGCACCACGAGCCGATAGGAGATCGGGATGCCGGGGATCTCGGTGGCAGTCGCATCGCCGATCTGGCCCTTCGCCGTCACTCGAGCGATCCGGCCGGGGCCGACCCCCATCGGGCCGAAGTCGATCGGCTTGCCGGCGATGCCGTCGACAGCACCCAGGATGCGCTCGGGGGTGACTGCTGCCCGGAAGAACAGCTCGCCGAACTCCTCGTACGTGCATCGGCTGGGATCGGACTCGTCGATCTCGATCTTGTCGATCATCCGGCGACGATACCGGTTACAAACCGCCCACGCCGTACCGGATGAGGAAGTCCCGGTCGGTGTCCCGCCCGCCCTCGGGGTCCGGGACGGCGCGGGTGTCGACCTCCTCGACGGTGTCCTCGAGCCGGATCGGCTCGGGCAGGCGAGCGAACCGCGTGGACTCAGTCATCCGCCACCTCCGCCAGCGGGACGTCGGGGTCGGCGAGCCGCTCACGATCCACGGTACGCCCGGCCAGGGAACGGATGTCGTCGTTGACGTCCCAGATGTTCACGTTCATGCCGGCCGTCAGCTTCGGCCCGTCGAGCCAGAAGGCAATGAACTCTCCGGTCGACGTGTCGCCGCGCACCACCACTTCGTCGGACGGATCGGAGTAGCCGACGTACTCCATGCCGAGGTCGTACTGGTCGGTGTAGAAGTACGGCTGCCAGTCGTAGGAGACGTCCTGCCCGAGCAGCACCTTCGCGACCGCATTGCCCTGGCGGATCGCGTTGTCCCAGTGCTCCACCCGCACCGACTGGCCGAGCGCGGTGTTGTGGGCACGGGCGACGTCGCCGATCGCCAGCACGTCGGGATCACTTGTGGCGAAGTGCTCGTCGACCACGACGCCGTTGTCGACCGTGAGGCCGGCCTCCTCGGCGAGGCCGGTGTTCGGCACGGCACCGACGCCCATGAGGACGAGGTCGGCCTCGAGCTCGTCGCCGCCGGCGCTGACCGTGAACGGGCCGGTGCCGTCGATCGCGTCGACGCTCGTGGACGTCCGCAGGTCGACGCCGTGGCCTCGGTGCAGCTCGGCGAAATAGCCCGCCATCTCGTCGCCCAGGGCCTGCCGCAGCGGCAGTGGCGCGGCTTCGAGCACGGTGACGTCGACGTCCGCCTCGCGAGCGGCGGCCGCGGCCTCCAGTCCGATCCACCCGCCGCCGATGATGACCACTGACGACGAGGAGGCGAAGGCGTCGCGGAGCCCCTTGCTGTCCTCCACGCGGCGCAGAGTGCGGGCGAGCTCGGCACCGGGGATGTCGAGCACGCGCGGACGGGCGCCGGTGGCCAGGACTGCCTTGTGGTAGCCGATCACCTCTCGGTCATCGAGCAGGACATGGCGCTTGGCCGGGATCAGCTGCTCGACCCGCCGGCCGGTGAGCAGCTCGACGTCGTGCGCCGCGTACCACTCAGCCGGCTCCACGATGGCCTTGTCGAACTCGGACTTGCCCATGAGGAAGTCCTTCGACAGCGGTGGCCGTTCGTACGGCGGGTGCTCCTCGTCGCCGACGATCGTGATCGGGCCGTCATGCCCGCCCTCCCGCAGGGCGATGGCCGCCTTTGCCGCGGCCAGCCCGGCGCCGATGATGACGATGTCCATATCAGCACCGTCTCGCACGACGTCCGCGCTCGCCACTCAGCCCTGGACCGCTCGACGATGGTGCGCCTCGGCCAGCAGACCCAGGGCGACGGCACCGATGAAGAGACCGAAGTCGCGGAGGGCGATGTCGTAGAAGTCACCGAGCGTGAGCAGATTGACGATGATGCCGAGCAGCCAGGCCGCCACAACGAAGGCGCCGATGCGAGGAGCGACAGCCACCAGGAACCCAGCCGCGATCTCGATGGCACCGACCGCATACATGGCCTGCTCCGCGCTGCCCGGAACGATGTCGTTGATCCAGGGCGCGAGGTAGATCGTCCAGTCGGTGAGGACGTTGGTGAACTTGTCCAGGCCGAAGGCGATCGGTGCGATCACGAAGACGGTGCGCAACAGCTGGAAGGCCCGGGCTTCGAGCGTCGTGGCGGAGTCGTTGACGGTACTCATGGTGATCTCCTTTTCTAAAAGTTACTTTCATGCACTTTAGAATGCAGGCGATGCTTCCGTCAAGCACGATCCCTCTGGCCACACCGTGCTCCTGGGATACGCTGCCGCCGTGGATCCGATCGCACTGGTAGAAGCCACGGGTGGCGAGGGCTTCGACTGGGTCGCGTTCGCCTCGATCCCGATCTTCACCGCAGTCGTCGGCTGGCTGATCAACTGGACCGGCCTGATCATGCTGTTCAGCCCGGTCCGCTTCTATGGCTTCCGCATCCCGGGGCTGAAGGAGCTGGCCACCGTGGTGCCGCGCAAGATCCAGGAGATCCCGGGCATCATGGACGGCCGCGTCGGGTGGCAGGGCATCGTCCCGGCCCGCGCCGGGAAGATGGGGTCGATCGCCTCGGACAAGGCGATCTCCAAGCTCGGGACGCCGGCGGAGTTCTACCAGCAGCTCGAGCCGGAGTCGATCGCCGCGCACATCGTGTCGATGTTCGAGCCGCAGATCCCGGAGGTCGTCGACGGCGTCATGCGCCGCGAGCAGCCCGAGCTGTGGGACAACCTCTCACCACGGCTGAAGGAGGCCGTCTACGACCGCGTCAAGAACCAGCTGCCGGGGATCGTCAACGGCATCACGTCCGAGATCGGCGTCCACATCGACCAGCTCCTCGATCCCAAGCTGATGGTCATCGACCACTTCGAGAAGAACCCCGACCTCGTTGTGCGGATCTTCCGCGACATCGGCAAGAAGGAGCTGCGCCTGATGGTCAACGTCGGGTTCGTGTTCGGCTTCCTGCTCGGCATCCCGGTCGCGATCATCGACGTGACCCTCCATCAGTGGTGGCTGCTCCCGATCCTCGGCGTGTTCGTCGGCTGGGTCACGAACATGCTCGGGATGCGGCTGATCTTCGAGCCGGTCGAGCCCAGGATGTGGGGGCCGATCCGGATGCACGGCCTGTTCCTGCGACGCCAGCCCGAGGTGGCGGAGGTCTACGCCGGCATCATCGCCGACGACGTGGTGACACTCGAGAACATCGGCAACACGCTGATGGACGGGCCGCGAGGCGACCGCACGCGCCAGATGCTCGCAACGTCGATGCGCCCGGCCATCGACCGCGCCGCCGGTCCGGCCCGAGCAGCGGCTCGGGTCGCGGTCGGAACCCGGCAGTTCGACTCGATCCGCGACTCCTTCGCGACCGAGGCCGTCGACCGGACGATCACGCCCTTCCGTGACCCGGAGTTTTCGAGGCGCCAGAGCGACAAGATCCGTGCGCTCTTCGCGCAACGCACGAAGGAGCTGCCGTACAAGGACTTCGTCGAGATGCTGCGTTCGGCGATCAAGGAGGATGAGTGGATGCTCTACGCGCACGGAGCGATCATGGGCCTGGCCGGCGGCTTCGCCCACCTCGCGATCTTCGGGGTCTCCGGTGGCTGAGGACACCGGCCCCGACTCATCCGACGACCAGGGCGACGAGCTGCTCGGCGTCCTCCGGTTCGCGGCGTCGGCCACATGGCACACCGCCCAGTACGGCACCCAGGCCTACCTGCAGACCGGTCGCCGCATCCTCGGGGCCGTGACGCCCGAGCCGGCCCAGGCCGTGGCCCGCGAGGTCGAGCGCACCGCGCGCGAGCTGGCCGCGAACAGCGGCATCACCCGCCGGCTCGAGCAGATGGCGGCGTCGAACGAGCTCCTGGCCGCCGCGAGCAACGCCCTCCGCAGCCTCGTCAACGGGTCTCCGGTGCGCGCCCAGCGCAGTCTGCCCACCCTGCAAGAGAGTGGTGCCGACCTGATCCGCCGCTCCCGCGACGTCTGGAACGACGAGCCCGCACACCCGGCCTACGAGCGGATCCTCACCGAGCTGGCGCCCGACGAGGGACGGGTCCTGATGCTGCTCCTGCGCAAGGGACCGCAGCCGAGCGTCGATGTCCGGACCGGTGGCCCCGTCGGCATCCTCAGCTCGCGCCTGATCGCTCCCGGGCTGACGATGATCGGCCCCCGCGCGGGCCTGCGCTACACCGACCAGGTGCCGGCCTACCTGAACAACCTGTTCCGTCTCGGTCTCGTCTGGTTCTCGCGCGAGACCCTCCGGGACGTGCACCAGTACCAGGTCGTGGAGGCGCAGCCGGATGTGCTCGAGGCGATGCACTCGGTGCGCTATGCCAAGGTCGTCCGCCGATCGATCCACCTCACTCCGTTCGGCGAGGACTTCTGCCGCGCCTGCCTGGTGCTGGACGACGCCGACATCGTCGACCTGCCGAAGCACGCCCAGCCGGCGAAGGACGACGCCGTGGTGTCGCCGGGCCTGGCAGAGGGCTGAACCGACCCCTCTTGACGGCGGCCTCTGCACGACCTAATATTCAACATATGATGAATAACGCCATCGACGTGAAGAACCTCCGGGTGGAACGAGGCGGCAACCTCGTTATCCCCCAGCTCGACGTCACGATTCCGAGTGGCTCGGTCACCGGGCTCCTGGGTCCGAGCGGATGCGGCAAGACGACGCTCATCCGGTGCATGGCCGGCATCCAGATCACGGTGCGCGGCAACGTCACCGTCCTCGGGCAGCCAGCGGGCACGACCGTCAACCGGGCTCGGGTCGCGTATGTCACCCAGTCCAGCTCGGTGTACCCGGACCTGACCGTCCGGCAGAACCTCGACTACTTCGCCGCCCTCGCTGGAAGCAGCGACGCCGACGTCGATCGGGCGCTCGAGGCCGTCGGCCTCACCGCTCGCGGCGGCTCGCTCACCGGCGACATGTCCGGCGGAGAGCGCACCCGGGTGTCGCTGGCTGCCGCGCTGCTCGCCGATCCCGATGTCTACCTTCTTGACGAGCCCACCGTCGGTCTCGACCCGGTGCTCCGTCGCGACCTGTGGCTGCTGTTCAAGGAGCTGGCCGCCGACGGCCGGACGCTGCTGGTCTCCAGCCACGTCATGGACGAGGCCGGCCGCTGCGACCGCGTGCTGCTGATGCGTGACGGCGAGCTCATCGCCGACGCGTCCCCCGACGAGTTGCGCAGCATGGCCGGCACCCACGACCTCGAGCAGGCGTTTCTCACGATCGCCGAAAGGAGTGCGGCATGACCACCACGACCACGCCCCACACCCACCAGGCCCGGCGCAGCGTCGGCGTCGTCCGCACGCTCGCGTGCTCCCGCCGCGTGCTCCAGCAGCTCAGCCATGATCACCGCAGCATGGCGCTCATCGTCCTGATGCCGTCGGTGCTCATGCTCGTGTTCCGTTATGTCTACGACGACACCCCGATGATCTTCGACCGGATCGGGCCGCAGATGCTCGGCCTGTTCCCGTTCATCATCATGTTCCTCGTGACGTCGGTGACGATGGTCCGCGAGCGCACGTCCGGCACCCTCGAGCGACTGCTCACCACTCCGCTGCGCCGCGGCGAGCTGATCGGCGGGTACGCCATCGCGTTCGGCCTCGCGGCCTTGGTGCAGTCGCTGGTCAGCTCGGCGGTCGCGATCTGGCTACTCGGGCTCGATGTCGAGATCCCCTGGGCGATCGGGCTGTTCGCCGTGGTCGACGCCGTGCTGGGCACGGCCCTCGGCCTGCTGATGTCGGCGTTCGCCACCACCGAGTTCCAGGCCGTCCAGTTCATGCCCCTCGTGGTCGTCCCGCAGATCCTGCTGTGCGGACTGCTGCTGCCGCGCGACCGGATGCCGCGCGTGCTCGAGCTCATCTCGGACGTCCTGCCGCTCAGCTACGCCACCGACGCGTTCACCGAGCTCTCCAACACCGACGTGTTCAACGACGCCATGGCCTTCGACCTGACGGTCCTCGTCGGGTTCGTGGTGGTCTCGATCGCGCTCGCGTCGCTGACCCTGCGCCGCCGCACGCCGTGACCACGCAGCGCTCGCGGGGACGCCCAGTCGCCGGGTCGGCCGGAGACACCCGGGCGGCCATCCTCGCCGCTGCCCGCTCGCAGTTCGCGGCCCGCGGACTCAACGGGACCTCGCTGCGCTCGATCGCCCGCGAGGCCGGCGTCGACGCGAGCCTCATCAGCCACTACTTCGGCGACAAGGCGCAACTGCTCGTGGCCACGATGGAGCTCCCGGTCAATCCGATCGAGAAGATCGCCGGCGTCGTCGCGGGCGGGCCGGACGGCATGGCCGAGCGCCTGCTGAGGACGTTCCTGAATGCCTGGGACCCGCACCGCGAGGTGTTCAGCACGGTCATTCGCACCACACTCGGCGGCGGCGACACCGAGGCGCCGATGATCCAGCTGGCCCGCAGTGTGCTGATCGCCAGGCTGCTGGAGGTGCTCGAGGGAGACGACCGCGAGCTGCGCGCCACCCTCATCGCCAGCCAGCTCATCGGCATGGCCACGCTCAGGTACGTGGCGAAGCTGGAGCCGCTGGCCAGTGCTCCGATCGAGGACGTCGTTGCCGCCTACGCGCCGTCGATGCAGCTCATCATCACCCGATGAGAGGCGCCAGCCGCTCCGAGAGCGCCATCGCGTCGTATGGAGCCCGCACCTTCATGTCGTTGTCGAAGTAGACGTAGACGTCGGAGCCCGCCTCGGCCCAATCCCGGACCGACCCGGCCCAGGTGTCGAGCGCCTCGGCGTCATAACCGCTCGCATACAGCTCGGTGTCCCCGTGCAGACGGACGTAGGCGAAGTCGGACGTCACCTCCCGCAGCAGTGGCCACTTGCCGGCGGTGTCGGCGACCACCAGGCCGACATCGTGCTCGCGCAGCAGATCCGGCAGGCCGGCATCGACGAAGCTCGCGTGGCGGACCTCCAGCGCGTGCCGGATGGGCCGGTCGGCCCCGGTCTCGGTCACCGCGTCGTCGCCGACGCGGTCGTCATGGTGCTTGGCGAGCGCGGCTGCCTGCTCCGTCGTCCGCGGGAGGAGGTCGAAGAACGCGGACAGCCGTTCGGCATCGAAGCGGAACGTGGGCGGCAACTGCCAGAGCACCGGCCCGAGGGTGGGGCCGAGGACGAGCACACCGGAGGCGAAGAAGTTCGCCAGCGGTGTCTCCACGTCGGCGAGCCGCTTCATGTGGGTGATGAACCGCCCACCCTTGACCGCGAAGCAGAAGTCTTCGGGAGTCTTCTCCCGCCAGGACCGGTAACTCGACGGGCGTTGCAGGGCGTAGAACGAGCCGTTGATCTCGACGCTCGACAGCCGTTCGGCCACGTAGGAGAGCTCGTCGCGCTGGCGCAGGCCCTCGGGGTAGAAGGTGCCGCGCCACGGAGCGTAGGTCCAGCCGGAGATGCCGACCCTGACCCGTCCGGCCATGACGTCAGAGCGAGCCGGCGACGGTACCGATGACGGCGAGGAAGGCCACCACGATCGACACGGGCACCAGCCACAGCGACGCGATCGCGATCGTGACGGTGGTGCCGATCTTGGGCGGGACGAAGTAGCGGGCCCGGGGGAGGTCGCCGACGCCCTCGATCCAGCGTCCTGTCATGCCGACACCGCTCCACACGCCACGCAGGCGCGACAGGACCCGCCAGCCCCCGCCGCCGGCGATCTGGGTCAGGGCGGTGCGTGTCTCATCGACCTTGCCGCTCAGGCTCACCGCGATGCCGAGCTCGGTGGCCAGCGCCGTCGGCTCCTCGACCGCTCGCAGGATCCGCTGCCTGCGAAGGCCGAACATCAGCGAGACCGCCGCCATGAACAGGCCGACGACGAGACCGACGATGCGTCCCGCGCCGTCGGCGTTGAGGGCGAGCAACAGCGTGGCGGCGACGAACGGAATCGGCGCGACGAGCACCAGGAAGGTCGGGATGCGCAGCACCTTCACGGCGAGCACGATGACCTGCGTCGCACGCTGGGCAGCCTCGCCGGTCTGGAGATCGACGCGTGACGCCATGTCGTCGACACCCTGATTGGCCCGGGCACCCCACCAAGGCCGCCTGCTCCTCATGCGTCGAGTGTAGGAGGAGCCAACTAGCCTGCATTCCGTGGCGATCGTCTTTGCTCTGCTGTCGGCGCTGGCGTACGGCATTTCAGATTTCCTCGGCGGCATCTTCTCCAAGAAGGCGAGTCCGTGGCAGGTCGCCGTGGTGGCGCAGATGTCGTCCACGACCTTCAACGCGATGGCGGGTCTCGTCATCGGTGGCTCCCCGGAGGCCAGCGACTGGAGATGGGGCGCGCTCGCCGGAGTGTGCGCCGGCATCGGTGCCGTGTTCCTGTACCGCGGGCTCGCCAGTGCCCGGATGGGAGTGGTGGCCCCGCTCTCGGCGGTCGGGTGTGCCCTCGTGCCGGTGGTCGTCGGGCTGGCGACCGGCGATCGTCCGTCCACGCTGGCCGCCATCGGCATCGTGTGCGCCTTCCCGGCCATGTACCTGATCTCCTTGGTGGTCGATGAGGACCCGACCCATCGCGGCGGCGTCTTCGACGGCATCATGGCGGGGCTCGGATTCGGTCTGCTCTTCGTGTTCATCGGGCAGATGAGCGACGACGCCGGTCTCATGCCGCTCGCGCTCGCCCAGGGCTTCGCCGTCCTCGGGGTCATCGCCTTGGCCGTCGCGCTCCGCCAGCCCTTCGTCCCCCGCACCCGCGAGCCGTGGCGAGCGGTCGTGATGGGACCGCTTGGTGCGACGGCGACGGGCGCGTTCCTGTACGCCACCCACCACGGCCTGCTGTCGATCGTGTCGGTGATCGCGGCGCTCTACCCGGCAGGCACGGTCCTGCTGGCCACCATCCTGCTGCGGGAGAGGATCCACGCCTGGCAGGGCGTCGGGCTGGCGTTCGCTGTCGCCGCCGTCACTCTCGTCGCGGTCGG
>Ga0190270_10001402_pt1 | contig 11186 bp, 8 predicted proteins | sample Popmic320T_FD_133748 | JGI IMG/M metagenome (GOLD analysis project Ga0190270, IMG submission 133748) | Populus adjacent soil microbial communities from riparian zone of Weber River, Utah, USA - 320 T | ecosystem: Environmental > Terrestrial > Soil > Riparian zone | place: USA: Utah | collected... | reverse complement strand
TCTGGTCGAGGTACTGCCGGGTCTCGTTCAGGTTGAGCGCCAGGGCGAGCGCCCCGACGTCGTTGGACTGCTCGACCGAGCCGGAGCCACCGGGGCTCGAGACGCGGATCGGGGCGTTCTCGTTCGAAGCGCCCAGCTGCACGGCCGTCGCATCTGCCTCGGCCCGCTGCTTCGACCACGAACCCTGTCCCGCGACCTGCAGGTAGGAGCCGCCGTGGCCTCCACCCGCCTGCGTCTGGTCGATCGACTGCTTCGTGTGGTTCAGGTTCAGCGCGCCCGCGAGTGCGGTCGTGCTGTTGGACTGGGAGACGTCACCGTCGCTGCCGCGGCTACCCACACGAACGCTCTCGTTCGTGTTCGACGGCTTGACCTGGAACGCCACCGCGTCGGCATCGGCCGACTGGTAGTTCGACGCTTCCTGGCCTGCGACCTGGAGGTACTCCGAGCCCTTGCCCTTGTCGTCGTGCTTGCACGAGCAGTCGTGCGTGCCCTTGCTGTGCTCGGGCTTCCCCGACTCCATCGCCCGGCCACCCTGCACCTGGTCGATGGACTGCTTCGTCTCGTTGGCGTTCAGACCGACCGCGAGCGCGGTCGTGCTGTTCGACTGGGACACGTTCCCGTCGTCTCCAGGGCTGAGAACACGAATGGCCTCGTTCGTGTTCGACGGCTTGACCTGGTACGCCACCGCGTCGGCGTCTGCCGACTGCCGGTTGGACGCTTCCTGGCCTGCCACCTGGACGTACTCCGAGCCCTTGCCCTTGTCGTCCTTGCCCTTGCTGTCGTGCGTGCCCTTGCTGTCCTGGGGCTTCGCCGACTCCATCGCCTGGCCACCCTGCGCCTGGTCGATGGACTGCTTCGTCTCGTTGTCGTTCGCCGCGAGCCCGATGGCGGTCGCGGAGTTCGACTGCGTGACGTCGCCGCCGTTCCCGGGGCTGAGCACGCGGATCGAAGAGGCAGAGTTGCTCGGCTTCAGCTGAACGGCCTTCGCGTCTGCATCGGCGCTCTGGTCGTTCTTGGCCTTCTGACCTGCGATCTGCGTCGAGTCCGAGCCGTGGCCCGAGCCCGCCTGGGTCTGGTCGATCGACTGCTTCGTCTCGTTGCCGTTCGCCGCGAGCCCGATGGCGGTCGCGGAGTTCGACTGCGTGACGTCGCCGTCCTTGCCCGGGCTCAGCACGCGGATCGACGAGGCAGAGTTGCTCGCGCCCTTCTGCACAGCGTCCGCGTCCGCGTCCGCGGACTGGCTGTTGGAGGCGCTCTGACCCGCGACCTGCGTCGCGTCTCCCGAGCCCGATCGACCCGAGCCGCCCTGCGACTGGTCGATCGACTGCTTCGTCTCGTTGCCGTTCAGCGCCGCCGCGACCGCGGTGGCGTCGTTCGACTGCGTGACGTCGCCACCGTTCCCGGGGCTGAGCACGCGGATCGAGGTCGCGTCGTTCTCGGGCTTCCACTGCACCGCGTCCGCATCTGCGTCGGCGGACTGCCTCGAGGACGCATCCTGACCTGCGATCTGCGTCGAATCCGAGCCGTGGCCCGAACCCGCCTGGGTCTGGTCGATCGACTGCTTCGTCTCGTTGTCGTTCGCAGCGACCGCGCCGGCGGCCACCGAGTTCGACTGGGTCACGTCACCGTCGTTACCGGGGCTGAGAACGCGGATCGAGAGGGCGTCGTTGCTCGGTGCAACCTGAACCGCCTTCGCGTCGGCATCCGCCGACTGCGCGTTCCTGGCCTCCTGGCCGGCGACCTGTGCGTAGTCCGAGCCGTAGCCGCCGCCAGCCTGCGACTGGTCCGTGCTCTGACTCGTGGAGTTGCTGTTCGCGGCAATGGCGCCTGCAGTCGTCGAGTTGGACTGCGAGACCGCACCGTCATTGCCAGGGCTGAGAACGCGGATGGACATCGCGCCGTTCGTCGGCCCATACTGGGAGGCACCGCTCGAGCCACCCGCCGTCTGCCCGCTCGTCGCGGACTGACCGGCAGCCTGCCCGGCGCCCCCACCCTCCTCGGCCGCTGCCGTGCCTGCCCCTGCAAGGGCCAGCACGAGCGCTCCGAGGAGCGTGCTGAGTCGTTTCATTCCCGTGGTGCTCCTTCCGTATCGAGTTCCCGGGGCCGGCGCCCCAGGCAATGAGTCGAGGCCGGAGGAGCGCTAGCCAGGGTCGTCCGGGACGCGGCTGCGGTGTCCCGACGGCGTCGCGACTCGATCGAGCACGCGACGCCGGGCCATGTCGAGCACCGCTGCCAGGAATGGGAGAGCGAGGACGAGCGGCAGCCCACCGCTGGAGGAGCTGCCGGCGCCGGCGGGCGCGACGCTCGTCCCCGACGACTGCGGGGTGATACTGCCCCGGATGCCACGGGAGCGCGTCCAGCGTGGCTTGGTCTTCTCCACCGCGGTGCGCTCGAAGGACGCGTGCGCCTGGCGCCCACCGCCCGCGCGGAGAGCACCGGCCGTGCTCCAGGGCCGGATCGCGACGGTCGGAAGCGCACCGAGTGCGGTCCGTCCCGTCACACTCGGTGCGACGCGCCGCGAGATGCCGATTCCGGCCGGCCCGATCGCCGAGAGGAGACCACCTGGGCGGAACGCCCCGTGGCTCGGATCGACGAAATCGTCCGCCGGCTCGAGCACGACGATGCCGAGCTCGGAGTCCATCATCCCGCCTGCGTCGCCCGCGCTCGGCGCCGCTTCGGAGGGCGCGGCCTCGGGCTGACCCTCCGGCGCGGGAGCCACGACCGGAAGGGATTCCGTCGGCGCCGTGGGCGGAGCGAACACGGGCGGCGTGGCGGGAGCGCCTACGCCGATCGCGACGACGACGTTCGCCTGGCTCACAGGCCCGTCGTTTCCGGGGCTCGAGATCCGAATCCCGACATTGACGTTTATCGGGCGATACTGCTCCGTATCCGCATTATGATACTGCGTTGTATTCGTTCCGCAGTTCCAGTTCCATATCCAGTTGCTCGGGGTGATACCACCGGTGGAACCCTGCGAGGACATCCCTGTCATCGTCGGAAGCGAGAGGCAGTCCCAGTCCCACGTCCACGTCCCTTCCGACCCCTGTGGCGAAGATATCGTCGGTGATCCCGCGGGTGATACTGCCGTCGTCGACCTGCCCGTCTCGACAGGGGCCGGTCGGTCAGCGGGCGTCTGCGAGGACGTAGTCGCTGCGACCACCGGGGGCGACGACGACGCTGTCGTCACGTTCATCTGCGTCACGGCGCCGTTGTCACCCGGGCTCGCGACGCGGACGCTCACGTTGACGTTGGTCGGAAGTACCTGCGCCGCGACGGTCGGGGACGACGTACTCGAGCGCGGCTCCTCACGTGGGGCCGATTCTGGTGCCGTTCCGGGAGTATCGCTCGTGGTATCGGCGCTCTGGGCCGTGGTATCGACGCGTGTCTCGGCCGATTCGGGTACTGGAGGCGCCGCAACGGGCGTCGAGCCCGTGACGCCCTCGTCAGCGTCGTCAGGTCGCTCGGGAGCCGTCACCGGCGTCGGGACGGGCGGATCGAGCACGGTGGCGACGACATCGTCCACGTCGCTCTCGGCCACCGCGTCCTCGACGGCCGACTCGACCGCGGCCGCGAGGTCAGCCGGGCTCGCCACGGCGGGGAGCGAGACCGCGGGGCCGGTCTCGGAGCTAGCCGTCGCAGGCGCGAGCCCCGCGACCCCAAGAGCGAACGCGGCGCCGATCGCGCATCTCGTCCCGAGCCGAAGCGTGCAGCTTCCCATCTGTATTCATCTGTGCAACTCGTCGAAGCTTTTTATTCACGAATTGTGAGATGGGAGAGTAGACAGACGATCGGAGAGTCGATATGGTCGTGAGTAGATCGATCGTTCGATCAGGGTGGGAGTTCGATTTTCGGGGGAAGCATGACGAGGCAGCAGTCGACCGCTCTGCTCCTCTCCGCATACCACCGCGGAGGAGACCGGGCGGCGCGGGACAGGGTGATCGAGCAGAACCTGCCGCTCGTGCAGTCGTTGGCCCGTCGGTTCTCCCGGCCGGGCGAGTCGATCGACGACCTCGTCCAGGTCGGCTCGATCGGCCTCATCAAGGCCGTCGACGGCTACCGCGCGGAGCGAGGAAGCGATCTCGGCGCCTACGCCGTGCCGACCATCGTCGGCGAGATGCGCCGCCACGTCCACGACCGTCCGACCCGGACGGCGTCTCGTGCGCACTCGCGTGCCGCTCTCGCGCCGCTCGGGGACGATGTGCGGGATGCTCGGTCGGAGGCCTAGCTCGAGCACAGCGAGGCTCGCACGCTCGTCTACTCGGGGCTGCGGTCACTCAGCCGGCGGGAGCGGCGGATCGTAGCTTTGCGGTTCTACCGAGACCTCAGCCAGCAGCGCATCGCAGACGAGGTCGGGCTGTCGCAGGTGCAGGTCTCCCGGGTACTCGCCGCGTCCCTGGACAAACTGCGCGAGACGGTCGGACAGGGATGACGCGGCGCAGCATTGTGCGGCACACGGCCGGCACATACACTTTTGCTGGGGTGAGTGTTCAACCCAGTGTCGTGGATGTCGAGGACGCCCATGCCGAGGCGCCACTTCCGAGCGGGCGTCTGTTGCTGCGCATGCCGCCGAACCTCCATGCCGAGCTCGCGCAAGCCGCCGAGCGGGAGGGCATCAGCCTCAACGGCTACATCACGTCGAGGCTTCGCGAGTCCGTCGGGCGCAGCAGCGACGATGCTCCCCAGGAGGCGTCGAACCCGGCCTCGACAGCGACTCTCACCCGCGTGCTGATGCTCAACGCCGCCGCGGTGAGCCTGGCCGCCCTCGTCGCCGTCGCGATCCTCCTCGTCGCCTGGCTGGGGTGACGATCGGACAGGCGCTGACGGCCGTTGCGGCGGTCGCGGCGGCGCCATGGGTCTCGGGATCGGCACTCTCCGAGCCGCGCACCGAGGTTGCCGCGGCGCCCCTCGGTGCTCGCATCGTCGTCGTCGGCGGCTTTCTCGCCAGCGGTGCCAACTCGCGACGTGTCGACTCGTACGATCCCGCCCGCGACGCCTGGGATCGCCTGCCCGACTTGCCCGTCTCCGTCGACCATGCCGCGGCCGCTTCGTGGCGGGGCCGGGTGGTCGTCGTCGGTGGCTACGGGGCCGATCGCGCCCCGCTCCGGGCGGCGTTCCTCTATGACGGGAAGCGCTGGCGCACATTGCCCCGACCGCCCGAGGAACGCGCGGCCGCAGCGGCGGCGGCGACCGCGGACGGGCGCGTCTGGGTCGTCGGCGGCAGGACGCGGTCGGGACTCGCCCAGACCGCGCTCTCGCTCGACCTGCGCACGTTGCGGTGGCGCACGGTGCGTGGGCCGCGACCGCGAGAGCACCTGGCGGCGACCGCCCTCCGAGGCAGGGTGTACGCGCTCGGCGGCCGGCTCGCCGGCTACGACACGAACCTTGCCGCGGTGGAGTCGTACGATCCCGCACGCAACAGGTGGTCGCAGCTGCCCGACCTCCCCGATCCGCGCGGTGGCACCGGCGCCGCGGCCATCGCCGGCCGGATCGTGTCGGTCGGCGGCGAGTCGCCGGACGGAACGAACGCGAGCGTCTGGGCTCTGGCCCGCTCGGCCAACCGCTGGCAGCGACTCCCCGACCTCCCCACGCCGCGTCACGGGCTCGGCGTCGTGGCGCTCGACGGCCGTGTGTGGGTGATCGCCGGTGGCCCCAAGCCCGGACTCACCGTGAGCGGCGCCGTCGAGTCCCTGCGCATTCCCTGAGCTCGATCTCGCGCGTTCGCTCGCTCGTCACGAAGACGGCACGAAGCCGGCGCAGGCGCGACACAGATCGAGCGGTAGTGTGGAACCAGGGCATCGGGGGTGCCCCTGGGGGTGGTTGTCGTAGCGGGTGGGCCGTGGACGCGGCTCGAGGCGTCGCCGTCAGAGACGGCCGCTCTTCAGCACGCCCCAGAGGAGCCAGAGGCCGAAGGCGCCCGAGATCACGAAGCCGACCACCGACAGGAGGTGGAGCCCGAGCAGGTGCGGGCCGTCCTCCGCCAGGACGCCGATCAGCGAGGAGCCGACGAGGCCGCCGAGGATCACGAGCGCGACCGCGATCCGGTTCACCGAGACGTCGATGTGATGCGCGAGATCGTCGATGCCGGGGTTCGAGATCCTGATCGAGAGCTCGCCGTCACGCATCTCGTTCAGGATGTCGTGCACCTGCCGCGGCACCTCGAGCGCGATCTCGCTGATCTCCTGCACCTCCCTGCGGGCTCGGAGCGCCATCCGCCGGGGGGAAAGTCGCTCCGCGACGAGTTGCCGCGCGTACGGTCGCGCTACCTCGAAGACGTTGAGCTCGGGGTAGACCTCGGCTGCAACCGAGCCGAGCGTCGCGATCGCCTTGTCCAGGATCACGAACCGCGTCGGAAGGCGGAGGTTCATCCCGTAGATCAGCCCGAGACCCTCGCGGATCGCCTCGACCGGGTCGATGTCCGCGAGCCGTGACCCGTAGTAGCGGTAGTACAGCTCCTCGAGCCGCGAGCGAAGCTCGTCCTCCCGCTCGCGTGGGTAGCGAACGCCCAGGTCGGCGAGCCGGCGCGGCAACGCGTTGACGTTCTCAGTCGCAGCGTCGACGAACAGCCGTGTCAACCGGGCCATGTCGGTGTCGGTGAGCCGACCGGCAAGCCCGAAGTCGACGAGCCCGAGCCGCCCGTCATCGAGATGCAGGATGTTCGACGGATGCGGATCGCCGTGGAAGAACGCGTGCCGGAAGATCATCGTCATCCACGCGTCGGTCATCGTGTACGCGAGCTGCCGCCGCTCCTCGGGTGCCCATGAGGCCAGGTCGAGGTCGCGGACGTGCGTCCCCTCGAGGCGGTCGAGCGTCAGCAGCCGGCTCGTCGTGTACCGCCACCAGACCCGCGGTACGGCGATCCGGTCGTCACCGGCAAAGTTGCGTCTGAAGGTCTCGGCGTTGCGCGCCTCCTGCTGATAGTCGAGCTCCAGGCGGATCGAGCGGCCGAACTCGTCGACGAGCTCGTTGGCGTCGATGAAGTCGAGCTGGCGCACGCGCTCGCGGACGACGCGCGCCGCCGACGCCATGAGCTTCAGATCGGACTCGATCTGCCGCGGCGCGGAGGGACGTTGCACCTTGACGATCACCTGCTCGTCGTTGGGGAGCGTCGCGCGGTGAACCTGACCGATCGACGCGGCGGCGATCGGCTGCTCCTCGAAGTCGACGAACGACCGCTCGATCGACAGGCCGAGCTCGGCGTGGACGACGCGCTCCACGTCTTCGATCGGGAACGGCGACACGTCGTCCTGGAGCTTCCGCAGCTCGGCGATCATGTCGGGAGGGACAAGGTCGGGGCGCGTCGAGAGCAGCTGCCCGAACTTGACGAACGTCGGCCCGAGCTCGTCCAGCATCTCCCGGAGCCGCCGCCCCCGATCGGCGTCGGGCGGCTCGGCCGCGCGACGGCGATCGAGGAGGTAGCCGAAGCCGTGGCGCGTCGCCACGCGGCCGATCTCCGTGACGCGCGCGAAGCTCCGCTGCGGCGCCTCGGACACGCTCCTACGCAGCGTCGTCGCGCTCGAGCAAGCGGAGGCGGTGCTCGAGCTGCGCCACGCGGAGCGAGAGGTCCTCGACCTCCTCGCGGCGTGCGAGACCCGCCTTCGCGAGCCCTTGCTCCACCGCCTCGTCGCGCCGATCGCCCAGGCGATCGAGCTCGTGCCGCCACGAAGCCACGGTGTCCCTCACCGCTCCTCGCATCGACTCACGGTCGACCCCGACCCTCCGGGCAAGGTCGTCGGCAACCTCGTCGGCGGCCTCGAGTCCGAGGCTCGCCCAGCCGATGCCGGCAAGCAGCAACTCGGAGACGGAGCGCGTGCCCTGATCGCCGTTCTGGCTCATCGACGCATTCTACGGTGCCCGGCGAGGTCGCCGATCGTCCCATCGCAGGTGTCCGACCGAAGTCGGACACCGAGATTCAGCGTGGGCGACCGTGCGGGCGTCCGCTGCGGCGCTGGCGACGCCGTTCGCGCCGTGCTGCCTCCGCGGCCGAGAGCGGCGCTTCGGCGGGAACGACGGGGGCGGCCGCTGCGGCCGGTGCAACCGGGACGGGAGCCGAAGCAACGGGCTCGGGCGCGCTCGGGCCGAGCAGCGTGCCGCCGACCGACACGTCGACGGCGCCCTCGTCGTCGCGCCGCCTCGCGTACTCGGGCTCGCGTTCCTTGAACATCGCGAGCAGCGGCGCTCCGATGAAGATCGACGAATACGCGCCGGCGCCGATCCCGACGAGGAGCGCGAAAGCGAAGTCCTTCAGCGTGTCGCCGCCGAAGAGCCAGAGCGAGGCGATCGGGACGAGGGTGATGAACGTCGTCGCGAGCGAGCGGGGAATGGTCTCCCAGAGCGAGACGTTGCCGATCACGCGGAACGACGCCCGCTTCATCAGTGGGATGTTCTCGCGGATCCGGTCGAAGATGATGATCGTGTCGTAGATCGAGTACCCGAGCACGGTCAGCAACGCGGCGACCGTCGCGGTCGTCACCTCCCGGCCGAGGAGGGCGTAGATGCCGATCGTGATCAGCACGTCATGTCCGAGCGCCACGAGCACGGGGACGGCGAACTTCCACTGGAAGCGCACCGAGATGTAGAGGACGATCAGGAGGAGCGAGACGATGATCGCGAGGATCGCGCCGCGAGCGATCTGCCGGCCGAAGCTCGCAGAGACGTTCTTCACCTCACCCGGCTCGGCGTCCACCGTCGCGGCGAGGTTTGCCTGCAGCGACTGCACCTCGGCAGTCGTGAGGGCCTCCGTGCTGACGACGAACTCGCGGTACGACTCGCCGTCGGGGCCGGTCGCCGTTCCCCGCCCCTGGATCTGCGCGTTCGCCTGGCCGATCCGCGCCGCCTGCGCGCGCACCTCGTCGAGCGGCACCGGTCGCTGCGTCTCGAAGGTGATCCGCGTGCCGCCCTCGAAGTCGATCCCGAGATTCAGGCCCTTGACCGCGATCGCGCCGACGGAGAGCAACAGCACGGTTCCGGAAATCGCGAACCACGTGTTGCGCCTGCCGATGTAGTCGGCCTTCAGCCAGCGCGGGATGCCGCCGCCGGCAGCGCCCATCACCCGCGGGCTCTCGAGCACCCGGAACCCGGCGAGAACGGCGAGCAACGCGCGCGTCGCGAGCACCGCGGTGAGCATCGAGATCGCGGTTCCGACGAGGAGCATCAGGGCGAAGCCTCGGACGCTGGCCGTCGCCACGGCAAAGAGGACGAGCGCCGTGATCATCGTGACGACGTTGGCGTCGACGATCGTCGCGAAGCCCTTGGTGTAGCCCGTCTGGATCGCGGCGCGCACGGAGCGCCCTGCGCGCACCTCTTCCTTGATCCGCTCGAAGATGACGATGTTCGCGTCGGCCGCGACACCGAGCGTCAGCACGAGCCCGGCGATGCCCGGGAGGGTGAGGGTGACGTTGAAGAGGAGGATCGCCGCGTAGAGGATCGCCGCGTAGATGATCAGGCCAACGACGGCGACGAGACCGAGGAAGCGGTAGAAGACCAGCAGGAAGAACGCAACCGCGAGGAGGCCGACGAGCGCTGCGATCTTCGCTTCTTCGAGCGAGTCCTTCCCGAGCGTCGCCGAGATGGCGGTCTGATCGAGGGTACGGAACTCGACCGGGAGCGCACCCGTCTGCAGCACGAGCGCCAGGTCCTTCGCCTCCCCCACGTCGGCGAGGCCTGAGATCTGCGCGCCGTTCGAGCCCGAGATGCCGCCCGGGTACTCCTCGAAGTCGATCGTCGGCCACGACTTGATCTCGCGGTCGAGCACGATCGCGAAGTGCTGGAGAAAGTTGCGGTAGTCACCCTGGCCGCCGCCGACCGTGTTGAAGAGCAGCCGCCCGCGCTGCGCGACGTCGCGCGTGATCTCCTCGAAGGTGTCGGCGCCGTCGTCGGTGAAGTCCATCAGGACGATCGGCTCGCCCGTCGTCGTGTCGAAGTCCTGCCGCGTGCCCTCGAGATCGAGATCCTCACCCGTCATCTCGGGGACGTCGGGCGGCGTGAAGCGGAGGAGGTAATACGAGTTCGTCGTCGGCTCGAGCTCGGCGACGCCCGGGCAGACGACCTCACCCGGCCCACACTCGACGACCACCGTCTCCGGCGGCACGGCAAAGAGCTTGTGACCTGCGGGCAGCTCGCCGTCCCATTTCGAGAGAGCGGCCTCGCGCGTGGCGACCGGCCCACGGACGAGCTTCTTGCCCTGCTGTCGGAAGACGTAGTACGTGTCGGGCTCGCCGCGGGCCGCGAGCGCCTGCTGGCCGGCGAGCAGGTCGTAGAGCTTCGCCGTCGCGACCGGCTGCCGTGACCGGGCGTCGATCGACGGCGCGACGAGGTTCTTCTCGAGGTCGAAGAGCTCGAGCTGGGCCGTCTTGCCGATGATCGCCGCGGCAGCCGCCGGATCCTTGACGCCGGGCAGCTGGATCGAGATCTGGTCGTCGCCCTGCGTCCTGATCTCGGGCTCCGCGACGCCGAGCCGGTCGACGCGGTCGCGCATGATCTCGACGGAGCGGTCGAGGTCCTCCTCGGTCAGCTCCCGGTCGCGCGGCGGGACGGCCTGCAGCGTCACCTCGAGCCCGCCCTGCAAGTCGAGGCCGAGCGTCGGCCGCTCCTCGAGCGGCGAGCCGGGGACGACGAGCAGCCCGACCCCGACGAGGGCCGCGGCCACCAGGGCGACGACGAAAACGGCTGCTCGGCGGGTCATCTGCGGCCGCTCAGGTTAGCGGCGGTCTAGCGCTTTCGGGTCCTCCGCAGGCTCGTCGCTCACGATTTCCTCGGAGTCGTTAACCCGTTCTACGCCGTCCGCCGCCTCGCCGTCGAGCTCGTCCGTCTCGTCGCCGAGCTCGTCGGTCTCCTCGGTCTCGTCGGCCTCGTCGGCCTCCTCGTCCGGCTTCACGACGCCTCCGATCGCCCGACGGGCGATCCGGACGTGGATCCCGTCGGCGATCTCGACGATCAGGTCGTCCTCGTCGTCGATCTCCTGCACGATCCCGTAGAGACCACCGACCGTGAGGATCTCGTCGCCGGGTGCCACGGAGCCGAGCAGTTGCTGATGCTTCTGCTGCCGTTGCCGCTGGGGTCGGATCAAGAGCGCCCACAGCAGGACGAACATCGCGGCGAGCAAGATCAGGGTTGCCAAGTTTCCTCCTCAGGGCCGGCGGCGAGGGCGGCGAGCACGTCCGCGCGATACGCGTCGAACGCGCCGCGGG
>Ga0190270_10001400_pt1 | contig 11191 bp, 5 predicted proteins | sample Popmic320T_FD_133748 | JGI IMG/M metagenome (GOLD analysis project Ga0190270, IMG submission 133748) | Populus adjacent soil microbial communities from riparian zone of Weber River, Utah, USA - 320 T | ecosystem: Environmental > Terrestrial > Soil > Riparian zone | place: USA: Utah | collected... | reverse complement strand
ATGTAGGGCGCGCCGAAAGCGCGGCCGAAATTCCCCACGCCGGAGACGATCAACCCTGTCAGCGCAGGCTCGGGCGGGGCGGTCACCGCCGAGTTATTCGGCGAAAATTGCACTCTCGCCTGATTGATCAAATTGCTGCCGAAATTGTGAGTCCAGGTGACGACGGTCGAGTAGTCACGCGCGGTCAGCGAATTGCCGTTGGAAGGCGAAGTGAGCGGATTGACGCCGAGGTCATTGGTAAAATTGCGCGTCAGCGTGAAGCGTCCGTTGAGGGAATCGCGCTGGCCGATCTGGTAATCCACTCGCGTGTTCCAGGTGTTGAGCCGCGCCAGCCCGTTGAAAGTGCCTTCGCTGTTTTTCAGGTAATTGAAGACAGTCGGATAGGTCGCCGCGGTCGTGGTCAGCGCGGTGCGCAAATTGGAGGAAATTCTCCGGACGTTCGTATTCGGTGTGCCGTCCGGGTTATTTGCGCCGTCGAGTCGGGCGAGCAACGCAAGTTGAGGCGCGCTTGGCTGCAATTGCGCGTTGGTCGTGTAATTGCGGAAACGCGCGAAATCATTTTTCTGGCGCTCGTAGTTGGTGAAGAAGAACAGCTTGTTTTTGGCGATCGGGCCGCCGACGGTGAACCCCGGGAAGACACGTTGATCGAAGGATCTCTTCCCCGTGGGGTTGAAGTCGAAGGGGTCTCGCGCCGAAGTATGCTGCGAGCGGTAGAAAAGATAGAGGCTGCCGTGTAATTCGTTCGTGCCGCTCTTGGTCACGATGTTGACCGCCGTGCCGGCCGTAAAACCAAACTCGGCCGAGAAGGAGTTGCGGTTGACCTGAAATTCCTGGATCGCTTCAACCGGGACGTCGAAGCGGGCCTGACCCGACCCGTACTCATTCTCTCCGCCGTCGACCGTGATCAGGTTGTTGCGCCCATTGCTGCCGCCGATCGAGAAGCCCGAGGTGCCGAAACCCGTAATTCGGCCCGCGAGCTGGGTCCGCGGGGCGTCCGAGTTCGACACGCCCGGCAGCGTGTAAACATAACTCTGGAAAGTGCGGCCTACGTTGGGCAGGTTCTCCACCTGGCGCCGCGCGATAGTGTTGGCCTGCTGCGTGCGCTCGACCTCGATCAGCGGCGCGGAGGTGGTGACGACCATTTCGGTTTTCACCCCCGCGACCTCAAGCTTGATGTCGAAGCTCGCGGTCTGGCCGACGGTAAGTTGAACGTCTTTTATCAAGTGCTGCGAGAATCCTCTCGCTTCGACCGTGATTTCGTGGATGCCGGGCCGCAGTAACCGGACTTGAAACTCTCCGTTCGAATCAGTCGCGGCTGTGCGGACCGCGCCTTGTCCGAGGTCCTTGACGTTGACGACGGCGTTGGACACCGCCGCCCCCTGCGGGTCGGTCACGGTCCCCTTGACGGTAGCCGAAGAAACGTCGGCTTGCCCGAAGGCTGAAATCGTTATTGCCAGAAATATACTGAGCGTGAATAGAACACGAAGTGGTTGGCGCCTCATATGTCATCCTCCTATGCTGGCGGCTGTTTGGATCGTTTTGTTTATTGGCCCGTCGCCATCGCGCTCGCATCGCCTGATGATCAAGCCCCAGCGTGCGTGGCGATCTTTTGCTTTTGTATGACCCCTCGGGCGACGCCCGAGGTCTTTCTGATAAAGGAAGACGAATGAATTTTGCCGCCGCCGCGCTTCGATGCCGGCGGACGACCTACCGGTCGGTAAGTCTACACACCGCCCCCTGCCGTGTCAATAAAAAGCCTAGTTAGGGCAGCGTGAATTTATTTCAAAAGTGCGCCGGGGAGGAAGCGATGTTTTGCGCGGCGCCGTCGCAATTCTCGCAGGGCGGGCTTTGTGCTAAGCTGCGCGCCGTCCAATCAGTACTCCATCAGTAGACTAATGCAGGAAGCCGCGCTCGCTACCGCTCGCGGCGCCGTCTCAACTCAGGAGGTTTTGTCGTGATAGTTCCGCTCAACGAATACGATTTCCTCAAGCGCGCTTTGGCAGTGTACGGCGATTGCGAGGCGATAGTCTCCGGCGACCTGCGCCTGACCTACAATCAATTCGGACAGAGGGTGAATCGATGGGCGAATTTGATGCGAAGCCTGGGTGTCAAAAAAGGCGACCGCGTCGCAATCATCTCGCAAAACGACCACCGAATGATGGACGGATTCTTCGGCTCGCCCCTGATCGGGTCCATTTACATGCCGATCAACTTCCGCCTCATCGCCGGCGATTTCGAATACATCCTCAATCACGCCGAGGCGAAGATATTAATCGTCGAGGATTGGCTGGCGCCGGCGATTGAAGAGATCAGGCCCAGGTTGGAGAGCGTCGAGCAGTTCATAGTGGCCGCGAACCAGGCGGACATCCCGCCGGGCTGGCGGAGCTACGACGCTCTGCTCGAAGGCGCGCCCGCGACCGCCCCCGAGCCCGCCGACGTCGACGAAAACGACGTCGCGACGATCCTCTACACTTCCGGCACGACGGGCAAGCCGAAGGGCGTGATGACCACTCACCGCAACATCTACATTAACGCCATCAATTCGATAATCGAATTCGGCCTGACGCACGACGACGTCTATATGCACACGCTGGCGCAGTTCCATTGCAACGGATGGGGGCTGCCCTACGCGGTGACTGGCGTCGGCGCGAAACACGTCATCGTCAAGAAATACGAGCCCGCTAGTTTCTTCGACCTGGTTGCGCGCGAGCGGATGTCGTTCGCCTGCATGCCCCCGACGATGATCAACATGGCTTTGAATCATGGCCTGAGCGAGGCGCAGCTCGCCGCGATGCCGCGCGAGGGCGTGCGCGTGGCGACCGCAGGCTCGGCGCCGCCGCGCGCGTTGATCGAAGGTATGCAGGAGCGGCTGGGGTGGCGGATAATCCAGGTGTACGGCCTGACCGAGACTTCGCCGTTCTTGACCGTCTCGAAAGTCAAACCGCACATGCGCGGCCTGCCGAAAGAGGAGCAATACCGGATTCAAACGCGCACGGGATACCCGATGCTGGGCGTCGATCTGCGCGTCGTCGAGGACGGGAAAGACGTCGAGGCCGACGGCCAGTGCGTCGGCGAAATCATCGCGCGCAGCAACGTGGTGATGTCTGGCTACTGGCGCCAGCCCGAGGCCACCGACGCCGTGATCGTCGACGGTTGGTTCCACACCGGCGACATGGCGACGATCGACCGCGAGGGAATGGTCGAGATCGTCGACCGCAAGAAAGACCTGATCATCTCCGGCGGCGAGAACGTCTCTTCGATCGAGGTCGAAGGGATGTTATACAAACACCCGGCGGTGCTCGAAGCAGCGTGCATCGCGGTCCCGCACGAACAGTGGGGCGAGACGGTCGCCGCGGTGGTCGTGTTGAAACCGGGCATGGCCGCCGCCGAAAGCGAGATCATCGAGTTCTGCCGCGCCAACATGGCTCACTTCAAATGCCCGAGAGTGGTGAGATTCACTGACACGCTGCCGCGCACGGCGACGGGCAAGATTCAGAAGAACTTGCTGCGCGAGAAGTATTGGCAGGGGCGTGGGAAACGCGTAAATTAGTCGTTAGAAAGAGAGGAAGAACTGGCTTGAAGAGTTGGCGGAGATGCGGCGATGAGAATCACGATTGACGCCGGCGTTTTTGTCGCCTCCGCTCGTCCAAAGACGCGGCAAACAAATCCAGACCAGCCGAAATGATCCCCCTTATCTCAGTAAACAATCTTCGCAAAAGCTACGGCGACGCCACCGCCATACGCGGCATAAGCTTCGACGTCGAAGTGTCCGAGCTGACCGCGATCATCGGCCCGTCGGGCTGCGGCAAATCGACTCTGCTGCGCTGCCTGAACGGACTCGAGATTTTCGACAGCGGGCGCGTGCGCATCGGCGAGATCACGCTGGACCGGGACAACGGCCTTTCGCATCACGAATTCAACACTCGGCTCCGGCGTTTGCGCGAGGAGGTCGGGATGGTCTTTCAAAGCTTCAACCTCTTTCCGCACTTGACTGCGCTGGAAAACGTGACGCTCGCGCCGATGGTGGTTAAGAAGATTGATCGCAGGAGGGCGGAGTCTACGGCCCGCGAATTACTGGCGAAGGTCGGCTTGAGCGACCGGCTCGATTATTACCCTTCGCAGTTGTCTGGGGGCCAGCAGCAGCGTGCGGCGATTGCAAGGGCGCTGGCGATGGAGCCGAAGGTGATGCTTTACGACGAGCCGACCTCGGCGCTCGATCCGAGCCTCGTCGGAGAGGTGTTGAACATAATGCGAAAACTCGACGACGAGGGAATGACTCAGGTCGTCGTGACTCATGAAATGAGATTCGCCCGAGAAGTGGCCGACAAAATCCTGATGCTCGCGGACGGCGAGTTGATCGAAAGCGGTTCGCCGGACGTGATCTTCAGTTCGCCGCGAGACGAACGCACGCGAACTTTTCTGCAAAGGTACCTGTGATGGTTAAACGCAAAAGCGGCCGATTTCTCCGTAGGGGCAGACCTGCGTGTCTGCCCCTACTTTTGATGCGGCGTGGCCGGGGCGGACACGCAGGTCTACCCCTACGTCGCGCCATCATTTTGATCCTCGCTTTCTTCGCATTGGCCTTACCAATTAACGCTCAGGAACTCCGCTGGGGCGGAGACGCGGAAGGCGGGGCGCCATACCTATTGCCAAATCCGAAGAATCCGCGCGAGATCATCGGCTTCGAGATAGATTTGATGAACGCGGTCGGCAAACAGCTAAACCGGAAATCGGTCTTCGTGCAGAACCAGTGGGACGGCTTGATACCGGGATTGCAGCGCGGGAATTACGACCTGGCGGTCAACGGAATCGAGATCACAGACGACCGCAAAGAGCAGGTCAATTTCTCGATCCCGTATTACGCCTGCGGCGAACAGCTCAGCGTGCGCGTAGGAGAGAATTCGATCAGTTCGTTGGCCGATCTGAAGGGCAAGGTCGTCGGCACGCTGAAGGCCTCGCTCGCGCAACGCATCCTCGAACGCGAGGGCGGGATCGAGATCAGGTCCTACGAGAATCAGAACAACGCCTACGACGACCTGGCGCTGGGACGTTTGCAGGCGGTGTTGATGGATTGGCCTATCGCCGTCTATTACAGCAAGCCGAATCCGAAGCTGAAGTTCGTAGCCGGTAGCATAGAGCGGATGGAATACGGCGTCGCCGCGCGCAAGGAAGACACGGAGTTGCTCAAACAGGTCAATGACGCGCTCCTGGCGTTGATCAAATCGGGCGAGTTGCGGGGCATATACGAGAAGTGGGGCATCTGGAATGGCGAGACGGAGCAGCTCTTCGCCAAGATTTCTTCGGCCTCGCAACCGGGGCAGGTCTACGAGGAATTCACGCAGAACATCACGAAGAAACTGACGTGGCGCGAGAGGCTGGAGCGTTACAAGAGTTATCTGCCGCCGCTGTTGCTCATCGGCGCGCCGATGACGTTGTTGATCTCGGTGTTGGGAATGGCCGTCGCGATCGTGATCGGTCTCGCGGTGGCGTTGGTCTATCTTTACGCGCCGCGCCCGGCTTCGTGGCTGGCGCGGGGTTATGTCGAGTTGTTTCGCGGCACGCCGCTGCTGATCCAGCTCTATCTGATCTTTTACGGACTGCCGAACATTGGCGTGAGACTCTCGCCCCTGGTCGCCGCCGTGTTCGGCCTCGGGCTGAATTACGCGGCCTACGAGGCCGAAAACTATCGCGCCGGCATCGAGGCGATTCCGCGCGGGCAGATGGAAGCGGCCCTGTCGTTGGGAATGACGCGAGCGCAGTCGCTGCGCCACGTGATCGTGCCGCAGGCGATGCGGCTGGTGATCCCGCCGGTGACCAACGATTTCATCGCGCTATTCAAAGATTCGTCCATCGTCTCAGTGATCACGATGGTCGAACTGACCAAGGTTTATGGCCAACTGGCTTCGACCTATTACGATTACATCGGCGCGGGCGTTCTGACCGCCGCGATCTACTTTTTGATGGGGCTGCCCTTCGTGCGATTGGCGCGATGGGCCGAGAAGCGGCTGGCGACCGACAGGCGCGTGCCCGTGACTGCGAAACGGCGATGGTTCGGCGTCGGGGCGAAGCCGGTTGAAGGTTAACTTGCGCCAAATCAGTACCGCGAGCGATAGCGAGCGAGGCTCTCGCCAGTAGCCTACTCCGGGAGGCTCGCTCGCTACCGCTCGCGGTACTGAATCGGAGAATATATATGAATCGTCGAGACGTTTTGAAAACAGGGCTGGCCGCGAGCGTCGCGGGCGCGGCGAATGTTCCCGTCGTTGGGGCCGAAAGCAATCACTTTTACGAACTGCGGATTTATGAGTTGCGGAACGACATCCAACCCGCCCGCATCCAGGAGTTCTTCCAGAACCAATTTATGCCGATGATGAAGCGGCAAGGCGTCGGGCCTGTGGGTTGCTTCAACGTGATTTCGGGATTGCGCAGCCCGTCGCTCGTCGTCGTGATCGAATACAAATCACTCGCCGAGATGCAGTCGGCGATGGAGGCGGCGCGCGGCGACAAAGAGTTTGTGAAAGGCTGGCAGACCTTCGAAGCCGCGAATGAATTGCCCTACACGCGCTACGAGTCGGCGCTGCTCAAAGCGTTCGATTCCCACCAGAAGATCGAAATCCCTCCGACTGACGAGAAGCGCCCACCGCGCGTCTTCGAGCTTCGCACTTACGAATCGCGCAGCGCCTTCAGCCTGCGCAACAAGGTTGAAATGTTCAACCAGGAAGAGATCAAGATCTTCCGCGACTGCGGCTTCGCGCCAGTCTTCTTCGGAGAGGCGATCGCGGGCGCGAGATTGCCCCATCTGACCTACCTGGTCGGATTCGACAACATGGCCGCGCGCGAAAAGGCGTGGGACACGTTCAGGGCGAATCCCGATTGGGCGCGTGTGAGGAACAAGCCCGGTTGGACCGATCCGGAGGCCGTGTCGAACATTCACGCGGCGTTCCTGCGCCCGACCGCTTATTCGCAAATCCGGTGATCGCATAGCCGGAGGCCTCCGCGGCTAAAACGAAATCATACATGACGGATACTGTTGGCGAATTCCCTAATTCCTGAGCGCCAGAGGCGCGGAATGTTTATAGAATGCGTTGCGCGATATTCCCAAAGCTCCGTAGGAGCGATATGTGACACATATCGCTCCTACGGAGCTTTGGCGCGCCGCCCGCCAATCCCTATAAACATCACGCTCCTCCGGAGCTATGATCCGAAAGGCTCATTTCTTGAATTCGCCAACAGCATCATGACGGCGCTCCTAAAACACGAGGGTACTCAGCCTCTAGGGAGAAACAGCGTCGTGGGGGGCTCAAAAGCCGGGATTCGGTGTTTACAGCCGCGCGTTTCATAACGTAAGATGCGCATTGCCTCTCCCCCTCGCAACATGAATGACCAATGAGCCAGCGCAGAATGGCATCTTTAATGCAGTCAGACAGCGACACCCTTACTACTGAAAAGTCTGTAGCGATAATTACGGAGCCCCGCGATCGTTTACTGACATGGCCGCCCGGCGAGCAATTGATCAAAGTCATCCCCGTTGGACTGATGGTCTTCGACGGGGCGCTGGCGGTTTTATTGTTCATACTCGCCTACTGGCTAAGGAACCCCGAAGAGCCGATCTTCATAGTTTCCCAAATTGACCTCGGATTCCTCTCTTTATCACTGCCTTACGCCTTTCACCCGAGCTTCGACCCGTACCTGAGCGTGCTCTATTTCACCCCGCTCATCCAGGTCGGCGCCTTCGGGTATCGCGGCCTGTACCGCGTCCGCGGCGAGTTCTCGTTCAGCGATGATTTCATCAACATCTTCAAGGCGATTTCGATCGGGGCGATGCTGGCGCCGTTAATAGCGTTCTTCTACCGCGGCGGGTTCGCCTATTCGGCGTTCTCTTATTCGCGTGTGGTCTTCATTCTCTATTACCTGCTGGGTTTGGTGGTATTCACATGTCAGCGCGCGGCCTTTCGCAGCCTGCAGACGTCTTACCGCCGCCGCCATATCAACGTCATTCCGATACTGATCGTCGGGTCGAACGGCGTGGCCGAGATGTGCGTCCGAGAGATTGCGGACAACCCGAAGCTGGGCCGGTCGGTCGTCGGGTTCGTGACGGCCGACGGCGCGCCGCCGAAGAGCCAGGCGCTGAAAGCCTGGCCGACGCTGGGCCGCTACGACGAGATGCACCGCTTCATCCGCCAGCGGGGCGTCCGCGAGGTCCTGATCACCGACCCTGAGGTCCACCCGCAACTGCTCTTCGACACGATGGTCAAATGCGGGCGAGGCTCGCGCGTCGCGTTTCGCGTCGTGCCCAACCTGCTCAACTGCATCCCGCGCAAAACCAACGTCGAACAACTGGGCGCCGTCCCGATGGTGCGCCTTTTCGAGGAGCCGCTTTCCGCCTCGGCGCGGCTCTTCAAACGCAGCGTCGACCTGATCGTCAGCTCGCTGATCCTGTTCTTCACCGCGCCGCTGTGGCTGCTCATCGCGATCGCCATCAAGCTGGAAACGCGCGGCCCCGTATTCTACCGGCAGGAGCGCGTGGGTATGGACGGTCACATCTTCCAGATCTACAAATTCCGCTCGATGCGTGACGACGTCAAAATAGACGTCGCGCACCGCGATTTCATGGCCAGGGTGATCAAAAGTCAGGGCGACAAGAACCTCGGCGCCAGTAATGATCAGAGCTACAAATTCGTCAACGGCGACAGGCTCACGCGCGTGGGCGCGCTCTTGCGTCGCATGAGCCTCGACGAGTTGCCCCAGGTCTTCAACGTCTGCAAAGGCGAGATGTCGCTGGTCGGCCCGCGCCCGCCCATTCCGTATGAGGTCGAATGTTATGAGACCTGGCACCGCAAACGGCTGGACGTCAAACCGGGCCTGACCGGCTTGTCGCAGGTCAGCGGGCGCTACCGCTTGTCGTTCCAGCAGATGGTCCAACTCGATATTTATTATGTCGAAAACTGGTCGCCGTGGCTCGACCTGAAGATCATTCTTAAAACCATGCCGGCGCTCTTTATGAAAGAACGCGTATGACGGAATTGCCTTCCCAGGCTTGACCTCCGAAGCGTATTATTTTCGCTCGTAAAAATAAAAAGTTGCCTTACCGACCGGTTGGTTTATAATGCCCCGCGTCATAAAACAATAAAGTCGTTAGCAGACTCCCGATAACTACCCATCTTTGCTGGCTTTGCTGTTCACATCGGTATCACACGCGTAAGCCACCGGTAAATTCCTTCCCCGGAGCTTGCGACTCGTTCATTTCAAAGTTAAGGATTCAGTTCATCAATCAACATGGCGCGGACAGAGCCGGAGCCTCCAGCCCGTCATGCGCCTCCAGCAAAGGAGATACCTCTATGAGAAACAAGATCGGATTGACAGCATTCATTGCGCTCGCGTTTCTTACAATGACGATCGCGGGCGCTACGTCCGCCTTCGCTCAAGCCTCCAGTTCTACAGCGGAGGTGCGCGGCCAGGTGACCGATTCCAACGGCGCCGTGATAGCGAACGCGAAGCTCACGCTGACCGACGTCGGCAAAGGCACGTCTCGCCAGGGCGTCAGCGACGCCGAAGGCAATTACATCTTCCTCGGATTGTTGCCCAGCTCTTACGACCTGAAGGTCGAGGCGCAAGGCTTCGGGGCGACCACGACCAGGCTGGAATTGACGGTCGGGCAGCAGGCCAACATCCCGATCAAGCTCACGACGGGCAAGGTCGAGATTCAGGTGGACGTCGTCGCGGGCGCGGAAGTGGTTGAGACCAATCGAACCGAGCAGTCTTCCACGGTGGACGCGAAACAGATATCCAACCTGCCGATCAATCGCCGTAATTTTCTGGATTACGCGCTGCTGACCCCGGGGGTGGTGGACGCGGACAACATCGCCGATTCGTCCGACTTCCGCGGCGCGCAGACGCCGCAGTCCGGACTGTCGTTCGGCGGCAACACCGGGCGCGGCAACATGGTGCAGGTGGACGGGGCCGAGACATTAGGCGCGTCGGGCGGCGTGCAGGCGACCGTCAGCCAGGAAGCGGTGCAGGAATTCCAGGTGGTGCGCAACAGCTACAGCGCGGAGCTGGGCGGGGCGGCAGGCGGCGTGGTAAACATCGTCTCGAAGTCGGGCGGTAACAACTTCCATGGCGGCGCGTTCGGGCTCTTCCGCGACAAGGCATTCGACGCGCGCAACGCTTTCGATTTCAATCCTAACGACCAATCGCCCTTCAACCGACAGCAGTACGGCGGCTCGTTCGGCGGCCCGTTGCGACAGGACAAGACGTTCTTCTTCACCGCCTTCGAGCGGTTCAGTCAGGAGCGAACCTCCTTCGTCAACCTGCTCACCGATCCGAACATTTTCCAGCCGACGGCGTCGCAGACCGCACTGTTCAATTTCCTGAAGGGCAGCGCGTCAACCTCCCCCTTGGCCGACGCGTTGCTGACAACCACGCAGCAAAACGCCCCGCGCACGATCCAGCTCTTCACGAACGCCAGCGGGCAGTTCCCGTTCGACGAATCGCAGACGCAGTTTTCGTCGCGACTCGACCACAACTTCAGCGAACGGAGCAGCGGCTACCTGCGCTTCAATGTGACTGACGGCAATTTTGAAAACCAGGCTGCAGGGGCGCTGACGGCCGTCTCACGCGGCCGCCAGGTCAGCGTATTCAACGGCGGTGTCGTAGGCTCTCACAACTACCAGTTCAGCCCCACCGCGTTCAATGAATTGAAACTGCAATACAGCTACACGCGGGCCGGTTTCTTTACCAACGACCCCTTCGGGCCTGAGATCAACATCGAAGGCTCCGGCAACTTCGGCCGCGACATCTTCCTGCCTTCAGAGAATATCGAGCGTCACTACGACATCTACGATAACTTCTCGAAGATCTTCGGAAATCACACGCTCAAGTTCGGCGGCTCGATGTTCTTCAACCGCCTGACCACAACGAGCGAGACATTCTTCGGCGGGCGTTTCAATTTCGGCCAGGCGCTTCCTATCTCGATACTGCTGTCACCGGCCGCAATGCCTGATGCGCGAGCATTGGCGTCTCAGGTTAACGGGGCTATATTGACGACAGCGGGGGCTCCCGGTAAGACCGCGGCTTGTCCGACCGGCGATTGCATCGGGACTCGCCCGGGTCCAAACGGGACCACCCTTCCTGGAAACCTCGTCGCGGACGTTTTGGAAACCACTCTGCTGTCCGCCGTGCAGTCGTTCAATTT
>Ga0190270_10001399_pt1 | contig 11196 bp, 16 predicted proteins | sample Popmic320T_FD_133748 | JGI IMG/M metagenome (GOLD analysis project Ga0190270, IMG submission 133748) | Populus adjacent soil microbial communities from riparian zone of Weber River, Utah, USA - 320 T | ecosystem: Environmental > Terrestrial > Soil > Riparian zone | place: USA: Utah | collected... | reverse complement strand
TGGATCGAGCGAAGGCAGCCCGAACAGAAATTCCTTCGCGAGCGCGCCATTCACGAACACGCGCACTTCCTCGACCGGGATCCAGGGCGCCGCCTTGAGCGCGATCTGAAGCGCTGCATCCGCATCGGCTTCGAGCGGCTCGAGCGACGGGTGCGGCGGACGGTCAACGGCCTGTTCTGGGTGCTGGGGGCGCTGTGGGCGGGCGGGCTCGCCGCGATCATGGCCGCCCACTGGCTGGGGTGGCCGTGATGGCCGCGAGGACCTTGCGAAACTGGTTCGGCTTGCGGTGCGCGCTGCGGAGCTGCCCACACCGCTGGCACTACGACGAAACCGGCTGCGGCGGCTCGTGCCTCCACTGCGGCAAGCTCAGTGGCTGGCTGACCCGCGACGAACTGCGGGCCGTCGCGGATCGCATGATCGATCGGGAGAGGAAGCCATGAACCGGCCGGAGGAACAGCTTCAGCGCGCCGTGGTCATGCTTCTCCAGATTTATGAAAGCCGTGGGCTTTTAGCATTTTGTGCGGTCCCGAACGGCGGGTGGCGGTCCAAGGCCGAGGCGGGAGCCTTCGTCGCGCTCGGCGTCCGGCGCGGCGTGCCCGACCTGCTGGTGTGGGCTCTCGGCGGCTGCTTCGGCGTCGAGCTGAAGTCGGCCAAGGGCGGGCTGTCCGTCGAGCAGGTCGCGTGGCGCAACACCCTCGCCAGCCTCGGCCATCGCGTTTACGTCTGCCGCTCGGTCGAGGACGTGGAGGCGGCGCTCCGGCTCGAGGCCGTGCCGGCGGTGGGGAAGTTATCGGCCGAGCAAGGCTCGGTCCGACTGATGGAGGGGGTGGGATGACGTTGTTAACCATGATCGACGCTAGGGGGGTGATGTCGGTGGCTACGGACGTTTTGGTTTTGGAGGGTGCGCGGATAACTCCCCACCCCCCAGAACGCACACAGGCTCGCTACGCGGCGCCTTGCGGGGGCATTCCTGGATGTATCCCATGAGGAAGCCGGTGCTCCCGGCGTCGGGCGAGCGATCGGACCACGTCTTCGTGTCCATCGCCCTGCTCCGCCAGATCGAGGAGTACCTGGGCGACCAGTCGCGCCGCGACACCCGCGCCGTTGACCTGCACGAACGCGTCGTCAAGAAAATGATGGCCGAGGGGATGCTGTGACGAAAGCCGTCCTCGAGGATCCGAAACGCAAAGCCTCCCGGCTGACCGTCGAGCGGCTGGCGGACGGCTTCGGCGAGCGGACGCGGGTGATGGGCATGTGCGAGGTCCTGGAACGGCGCGGAACCCTGACGCCACGCCAAGCGCGGGCCGGGGTTCGTATTTACCAGTGCTGGGCGCTGGGGGTCTGCGGGGCGCGGGACAGCGACGCCTCCGGCAATGGCAACGATCCCGGCGGCTATACCGACGCCGTCCTCGACGCCCTGCGGGAATACCGCCTGATCCGGGACGCGGTCGGCGGGCGGTTATGGTCGGTCGTGTTTTCGGTGGCGTGCGAGGATTTCAGCCCAAGCCGCTGGGCCAATGAGCGCGGATACGGCATGCACAAAGCGGCCGCCGTGGAACTTCTGCGCATCGGTTTGGACTACGCCGCCGACGCGCTGGGTGGCGACATGTAGCTACGTCGGACGCGGGGCTGTTCGGATTATTAGTAATCGGCTAACGTCTGTTTCGACGCAACATCGATCAGACGGAGACGACGCGGTGAATTGGATACTTGGACTGAAGCGGCTGTGGGCTGTGGCCAGCGTCGCCTTGATCGTCCTGATCGTTCTCGAGGGGCCGAGACGGGCTGAAGATCTATGCCGCGATCCTAGTGTTGAGGGTTATTGGGCTGGCAGAATGTTACCAGACTGTGGTCCCGCCCTATGGCGGACGATCTTTGAAGGCGCCGCCCTATCGGTAGCCGCGCCCATCGCGATGTACCTCGCGGGCGCCGCACTTGTCTGGGTCGTGCGCGGCTTCCAGCGGAAGGAGGCTCGGGCATGACCGACGAAATCAGAAACCTCCGCATCGAGGTCAGAGTGCTGGAGCGCGCGGTGTCCCGGTTCGAGGCCCGCGCAGCCGCCTTCGAAGCCCAGGTCGCTCAAGGGTTTGACCGAATGGATATCCTGATGGCTGAACAGCACGGCGACATGATCAAGCTGGTCACACAGATGGACAGCCGCATCGATGAAATTCTCACCATCGTCAAAAGCCTGCGCCGATGACCACACCCAAACGCCGCCAGGAGAACGCCAGGGCGCAGGCTGAACTGCGCCGCCGGGAACAGGAGAGCGGCTTCGTCCGCGTCCTCGTCAAGGTCCACGTCAAACGCCGGCCGCAGCTCCACGCCACCGTCGGCGAGTGGATGCTCGAAGACCTCGCGCCACCACATGTTGAGGAAACTTGACGCTGGGAACCAGCAGTGGTACGTCGGTGATATGCGCGAACACGCAGCACCAAATTCGCCGGCAGGGGGAAACTCTCGCCGGCTTTCGCATGTCCGGGGCACCGCTTGACCGACCAGACCGCGCTCACCGTCGTCTACCGGCCGATTGAGCAACTTATTCCATATGCGCGGAATAGTAGGACGCACAGCGACGCCCAAATCGCCCAGATCGCCGCCAGTATTCGAGAGTTTCAGTGGACTAATCCGGTGCTCGTGGACGGCGACGGCGGCATTATCGCGGGCCATGGTCGCGTGCTCGCCGCCCGCCAGCTCGGCATGCCGGCCGTTCCCTGCATTCGGCTCGGACACCTCTCCCCGACGCAGCGCAAGGCGCTCATCATCGCCGACAACAAGCTGGCGCTGAATGCCGGATGGGACGACGACGCGCTGAGGCTGGAACTGGAAGAGCTGCGGACGGACGGCTTCGACTTGCAGCTAACCGGCTTCAGCGGCGACGAACTGGCCGACCTGCTCGCGCCCGCCGCAGACGAAACCGAAGGGGACGCCGACGCGGTTCCCGAGCCAGAGCGCGATCCCGTCACCCGCACCGGCGATGTGTGGGTCATGGGCCGTCACCGGCTGCTGTGCGGCGACAGCACCGGCGCCGACGACATCGCCAAGTTGATGAACGGCGCCCAGGCTGATCTGTGCTTCACATCCCCGCCCTATGGCCAGCAGCGCGATTACAAGTCGGGCGGCATCTCCGATTGGGATGCGCTGATGCAGGGCGTCTTCAGCATCCTGCCCGTCAAGCATGATGCGCAAGTCTTGGTCAACCTCGGCATGATCCACCGCGACGGCGAATGGATGCCGTATTGGGATGGCTGGGTCGAGTGGATGCGCTCCGCTGGCTGGCGCCGCTTTGGCTGGTACGTCTGGGATCAAGGCCCAGGCCTGCCCGGCGACTGGAACGGGCGCCTTGCCCCATCGCACGAGTTTATCTTCCATTTCAACCGCGTTGCCGAGCGGGCGCGCAAGACAAAGGCGAAAAAGCCTGAGAGCATCGAATACAACGACCATGGCAACGGGATGCGGCGCAAAGACGGCAAGATGAGCGGCGTGTCATCGCCGCACTTGTCTCTCCAGTCGCACAAGATCCCGGACAGCGTCGTCCGCGTCATGCGCCACAAGGCGCGCGGCATCGAGTGCGAGCATCCCGCCGTGTTCCCGGTTGATTTGGTGTCCGAGATGCTGACCGCGTTCTCCGATCCCGACGACCTCGTGTTCGAGCCGTTCTGCGGCAGCGGCACGCAGTTGATCAGCGCGCAGAAGAACGGACGATCCTGTTACGGCATGGAACTGGCCCCCGTCTACACAGACGTTGCCGTGCGCCGCTGGCAGAACTTCACCGGGCAGACCGCCAAGCTGGAAAGCGACGGACGCAGCTTCGATGACATCGCCGCCGAGCGCGTACCACACGCACAGGCCGCAGAGTGACAAGGTTTTTCCCGACTTGAAACACGACGACGAGGTGTTGCGGGACATCGGCGGACGGCCGCCGCATCAGCCGACCGATGCCGACCGCGCCAAGGTCAAGGCGCTCAGCGCCTACGGTATTCCGCAAGAGCAGATCGCCCGCGTCTTCGATATCGACAGCAAGACACTTCGTCTGCACTACCGCGACGAACTGGACCTCGGCGTGATCGAGGCCAATGCTCAGGTCGCCAAGACGCTGTTCAGCCAAGCGACCAAGGAAGGCAACACGACCGCCGCCATCTGGTGGACCAAGTCGCGGATGGGCTGGAAGGAGCGGCAAGCCCACGAGCACAGCGGGCCGGACGGCGAGGGGCCGGTTCAGATGGTGATGACGTGGCTGCCACCCGACAAGTCGTGACGATCCCGTATGCGCCGCGCCGGCAGTTCATGCCGTTCCACGACCGCACCCAGCGCTGGGGCGTGATGGTCGCGCACCGCCGCGCCGGCAAGACGGTGGCCTGCATCAACGACCTGATCCGCGCCGCGATCCTGTGCGGCAAGGCGGACGGCCGATATGCCTATACGGCGCCGCTCTACGCCCAGGCCAAGGATGTGGCGTGGTCCTACCTGAAGCGCTTCACCGCGCCCATTCCCGGGGCGAGCGCCCATGAGTCCGAGCTGCGCGTGGACCTGCCCAACGGCGCCCGCATTCGGCTCTACGGCCTCGACAACTACGAACGCCTGCGGGGCAACTACTTTGACGGCATCGTCGTGGATGAATGGGGCGACGCCGAGCCGCGCGCCTGGGCCGAGGTGATCCGGCCGGCGCTGTCCGACCGCCAAGGCTGGGCGGTGTTCCTCGGCACGCCCAAGGGCATGAACCACTTTTACAAGATGTGGCAGGACGCCCAGACCGATCCCGACTGGTTCAAGCTGCGGCTGAAAGCGTCCGAAACCGGCATCGTGCCCGAGGACGAACTGGCGGACGCGCGCCGGATGATGACTCCGGATCAGTTCGATCAGGAGTATGAAACCAGCTTCGAGGCCAACGTCATCGGCTCGTACTACGGCCATCTGCTGAGCGAGGCTGACACCGCCGGCCGCATTACCCGCGTGCCCTACGAGCCGGCCAAGTCGGTTGAGACGTGGTGGGACCTGGGCATCGGCGACAGCACGGCGATCTGGTTCGTCCAGCGCGTCAACGCCGAGATCCGGGTGATCGATTTCCTCGAAGCCTCGGGCGAGGGGCTGCCGTTCTACGCCCGCGCGCTGAAGGAAAAGCCCTATGTCTACGACCGCCACATCGCACCCCACGACATCGCCGTGCGCGAGCTGGGGTCGGGCCGGGCGCGGATCGACACAGCATCCGACCTCGGCATCCGCTTCGAGATCGCGCCGAACCTGTCGGTGGATGACGGTATCCATGCCGTCCGCATGGCGCTGCCGCGCTGCTGGTTCGATGCCGACAAGTGCCGCGCCGGGCTGGACGCGCTGCGCCAGTATCGCAAAGACTGGGACGAGCGGCTGAAGGTGTTCCGAAGCAAGCCTCTGCACAACTGGGCGTCACATCCGTCCGACAGCTTTCGGTATGGCTGCATTTCGCTTGAGAAGGCGGGCGGGGACTGGAGCAAGCCGCTGAAGGCGGACGTGGGATGGGTGGTTTAGCATGGTCATGACACCGAAGCCGCTCTCTGAAGATGACATTAAGTCTATTTGTGGCAGGGAGATCACGGCGGCAGAGAGCCACATCGGCACGTTGTCTAGCGGTAGGCGAGACGCGCTTGATTACTATATGGGCCGGAACAGATGGCCCTCAAAACCTGGGCAATCATCCGTCGTTACACGGGAAACGTGTGAAACCGTCGAATGGCTGCTCCCCCAGCTCATCAAGGTCTTCGCGAGCACCGATCAGGTTTGCAAATTTGAACCTCAAGGACCCGAAGACGAGCAGGTCGCGGAGCAAGCCACGGATCTGGTGTCGTTTATCTGGGACCGGGACAACCCTGGCTTCTTGAACCTGCATACGTTCTTCAAGGATGCGCTGATCGGCGGCCTGGGCGTGCTGAAAATCTGGTGGATGGACGAGCCGAAGGTGCGCCACGAGGACCTCGGCGGCCTGTCCGAGATGCAGCTCACCATGCTGATGCGGGACAGCGCGATTGAGATCACCGCCGCCGAGCAATCCGCCGCTCCAGGGCCGCCTGGGCCGGACGGGCAGCCCACGCCGCTCTACGACGTGCGGCTGACGTACGAGGAGCCGGACGGCCGCGTGTGCGTCGAGCCGGTGCCGCCCGAGGAATACTTATTCTTGCCATCGGTCAAAAGTGATACGGCCCCCGGCCAAGGTCATAGGCGGCGAGTGACCCAGAGTGACCTGATCGAGCAGGGCTATGACGCCGGGCTGGTCGATGATCTGCCCACGGCGGACGAGGATGACGAGTGGGGCGAGCGGAGCCATCGGCTTCAGCCCAGCAGCCTCGAAGACGTGAACCGCGATAGCCGCGACCGCGCCAGCCGCCTGATCGAGATCACCGAGTGGTACACACGCATCGATGTGGACGGCGACGGGAGGGTTGAGTGGGTCAAAGTTACGCTCGGCGGCACCAACGACAGCAAGCTGCTGAACACCGAGGAGATCGACGGCCCGCCGTTCGCGGTGCTGAGTCCGATCCTGATGCCGCATCGCCTCGATGGGTTATCCATTTGCGATTTGGTCAAGGACCTGCAAGAGATCAAGACCAGCATAACAAGGCAGATGCTGAACAGCCTGTATCTGGCGAACAAACCCAGGACATGGGCGGTTGATGGTCAAGTCAACCTGCAAGAATTGCTGAACAGCGAGGCGGGCGGTGTTGTCCGCGTCAAGGCGCCCGGCATGGTTGGCGAACTAAACAGCCAGTTTGTCGGGGCCGCGGCGTTCCCGATGCTGGAATACGTGGACAGGGTTTTGGAGGGCCGCAGCGGCGTCAGCAAGCTGTCGCAGGGCATCGACGCCGACGTGCTGAAGGGCGGCGCGGCGGCGGCCCAAACGGCGACCGGTGTGGCCGCGCTGCAATCCGCGGCGCAACAAAGAGTTGAACTGATCGCCCGCGTCTTCGCCGAGACGGGGATCAAGCGCGCGTTCCAGCTCATCTTAAAGCTGGTGACCAAGTACCAGCAGAGCGAACGCGTCATCCGGCTCCGCAATCAGTGGGTGCCGATGGACCCGCGAAGCTGGAACTCCGAGATGGATCTGGTGACCGAAGTCGGCCTCGGCACCGGCAACAAGATGGAACAGTTGAACTACCTGACCCAGGTGCTGCAGGGCCAGAAGGAGTTGCTGGCGATGGGCGGCCTCGGGTTGGTCAGCCCCAAGGAACTCTACAATACTTACGCCAAGCTCGTTCAACTGTCCGGCTTGAAGAGCGTGGACAGCTATTTCATGGACCCGGCCAAAGCGCCCCCGACGCCACCCCAACCGCCGCAGCCCGACCCGAACATGGCGATGCTGCAAGTAACCATGCAGGTTGAACAGGGCAAGCTGGCGCTGGAGCGGGAAAAGATGATGCGGGCCGACGACCGCGAGCGCGACAAGCTCGACGCCGACATCAGCCTGAAAGCCGCCGAGCTGCAAGCCAAGTACGGCGCCCAGGTCAACATGGCGCAGATCCGCGCCGCCGTGGACCGCGACCGCGAAGCCATGAAGCAACAAGGCCAAATTGCCCAGAAGCAGATGCAACCGATGCCGCCGAACGGGGGGGTGCAATAATGTGGGGCACCGCGCACTTCCGCGGGACCGACAAGACTGACCGTCTGGACTGGGTCCCGGTTTGGATTGACGACGCAACCGACAATGTGCTGGCCCGTGACGAGGTCGCCGACCGGATCATGACCATATTGAACCGCCGTTCGAAGCCGCCCGTCGCCGTGACGGTGGAACGGATCGATCCGGGCTATCCGCCTGAAGTGGAACTGCCGAGCGGCGGCGGGCCGAGTTTCTTCATCGGGCCGGCACGATGACCGACGAAGAATTAGCGCTGCGCCGCGAGGTGTCGCGGGCCGAACGCGCGCGCGCCGTCATCGAAGACCCGTTGCTGATCGGCGCCTTCGAGGCGCTGGACGCGCGCTTCATGCTGGCGTGGCGCAACAGCCCGGCCGACAAGCCGGAGCTGCGCGAACGCCTGTGGCACCACGTCCAGGCGCTGGCCGAAGTCCGCGCCGAACTCGAAACCGTCCTGGCCGATGGCCTGCTCGCCCGCGAGCGGCTGGAAGAGCTGCGGACCGGCACGAACCACCAACCTTAACCCAAGCGAGAGACGGCATGGATACGGATAGCGCCAACCCGAGCGTCGGGAGCGAAGGAACCTCCGCGCCCGATCCCGTGGACTTGATCACCAGCCTACTGGAGCGGGACGACAATCCGCCAACCGAACGGCCGCGTGACCCGAAGGGGAAGTTCGCTTCCCAGCAGCCAGCCCAGCCCGAGCCGGAAGAGATGCCGGTGCCGGAGCCGGGGCCGGAAGAGCCGCCCGTCGAGGACGACGACGGCGAAGACGGTGAAGTGCCAGAGCAGGCCGAAGCGGAACCGGAAACCTTCACCGTCAAAGTGGACGGCAAGGAGGTGGCGGTCACCCGCGACGAGTTGCTGAACGGCTATCAGCGCCAAGCCGACTACAGCCGGAAGACCGCCGAACTGGCCGAACAGCGGCGCGCCGCCGAAGCCGAGTTCCAGCGTGTCACGACCGAACGCCAGCACTACGCGACACAACTCGACCAGGTCGCCGCCGTGCTCCAAGCGTCGCTACCGCCCCGCCCGCCGCTCGAGATGCGCGACGCGGACCCGATCGGATACCAGAACGCCAAGGAAGACTGGGAAATCCGCGTCGGGCAACTGCAGGCCGTCATCACCGAGCGCGACCGGGCGCAGCAGCTCCAGCAACAGCACGCCCAGCAGCAGCAACAGCAATCGCTGCAGGCCGCCCGCGCGCAACTGGTCGAGATGCTGCCGGAGTGGAAGAAGCCGGAAACAGCCAAGGCCGAACAGCCGAAAATCGCGGAGCACTTGAGGGCAATCGGGTACGCGGACCATGAGATATCCGCCGCCGCCGATCCTCGCGCCATCGTCATGGCCCGCGAGAGCATGCTGTATCGCCAGCTCATGGCGTCCAAGCCCAGCGTCCAAAACAAACTCGCGACAGCTCCGAAGATGGTCCGCCCGGGCGCCGCAGGGCCTGCCCCCGACCAGAAGAAGGCTGTCATTTCCCAACTGAAGCGCAGCGGCGGAAAGGATATCGACGCCGTCGCGCGCCTGATCGAATTGGGCTGACCCCATGGCTGTACCTACCAATACCGCGCAAACCTACCAGAGCACCGTGATCAAGGAAGACCTGTCCGCGATCGCCGAACTGATCGCTCCGACCGAGACCCCGTTCCTTTCGACGATCAAGAAGGGCACCGCCAGCAGCACGCACCCTGAATGGGTCACCGTGGATCTCGCGGCCGCCGTGGACACCAACGCCGAGATCGAAGGCAACGACGTGACCGCCGACGCCATGACGGAAGGCGTCCGGCTGTCCAACTACACGATGATCTCGGACAAAGTCGCCCAGGTGTCCAGCACGCGCGAAAGCGCGGACGAGGTCGGTGACCTCAACAAGATGAGCAAGCAGGTCGCGCTCAAGACGCAGGAACTGAAGCGCGACATTGAGAAGCAGCTTCTGAGCAACAAGGTCGGTGTCGCGGGCAGCGCGTCGGTCGCGCGGCAGTCGGCGTCGTTCCCGAGCTACCTCCAGACCAACGTGTCGCGCGGATCGTCGGGCGTGAACCCGGTGCTGTCCGGCACCACCACCGGCTACCCGACCACGGCCGCCGTGGACGGCACGGCGAGAGCCTTGACCGAGACACTTTTGAAAGCCGTCATCGCCCTGGTCTGGGGAAGTGGTAGCGACCCGTCGCTGGTCTTCGTCGGCTCGGCCAATAAGCAGCTCATCTCCGCCTTCACCGGCAACGCCACGACCTTCCGGGAAATGGATAGCAGAAAGATTGTCGCGGCAATCGACGTGTACGTAAGCGATTTTGGCGAGCTTCAGGTCGTCCCCAGCCGGCTGATGCGGACCCGCGATGTTCTGGTCGTCGATCCGAGCAAGGTGGAAATTTGCTACTTCCAGAAGATGCAGCAAACACCTCTCGCCAAGACCGGCCACAGCGAGAAGCGGATGGTGTTCACAGAATACTGCTCGAAGGTCCTGAACGAGCGCGCTCACGGCATCATCGCCGACACAGGCGGCTGATCCACGGAAACACGGTTACACGGAAACACGGAACGACGGGGCGGCCTTTGGGTCGCCCTTCTTAATGGAGAGAAGCATGGCGAAGAAAATCGCTGAAGAAGCGCCGGACGAAGTCGAAGCCACCGACGCGAACGCGATTGTTGAAGGCGATGACGTGCCGGAGCCGGGCAAGACGCCGGACACCGAGGACATCCTCAACACCGATGGCGCCCAGGCGCTGAACCCCAACATCACCGTCAGCGGCACCAAGCCGGACGGGAAAGGTGGGCAGGTGTTGCTCGACACGGTGGACCCGGAGATCGCCAACGCCGCCTTGCAGCCGCCCAAGACCGCCAAGGCGCCGGAGAACCCCAGCCTGCCGCCGGAAGACGCCGGGCGCGTGCCGGGTGATGGTGAAGTCTGGTTCGTCACCACAGCCGACAATGAACCGTTCTGGACTGGAAACGGGACTGAACCCGGTGGGCCGTTGAAGAAAGGTCAGCGGGTCGTCATGACCAAGGAAGAGGCTGAGCTTTTGACCCAGACCCGCGCCGGCCACATCGGCTGAAATGAAAGCGCTGGCCGTGGGGGTGATCGGCGCGCGGCAACAATGCCCATGAGCGTCGTTGAGCTTCAATTCGTCCAGGCTTTCGCCCGGTTTTCACGGCCAGCATCTTCAGGATATTCCAAGATGACGATCCATACTAAATACATCGAAGACGAAATGACCGGCGATCTGACGGTAATCCGATCGGAAGATGTCGAGCCTGCCTTGGAGGCCAACAAGGCGCTCTATACGTCGAACGATGGCTACTCGCCGTCCCGCGAGATGCGCCGGGCGGCGTCGATACCAATGTCGATCGTCGAAAAATGGCGCAATGAACTCGGCGTCAACGTTTTCGACCAAGACCACCTGCCGGCCGTCAGGAAACTCCTGAACAGTTCCGAATACCTCTACCTTCGCACCGCGCCCGGGAGGCTCTGACCATGGCCGGACCCCCGATCATGCGGCTGGTTGACGCCAGCACCCAGTCTGTCGCGGTCAGCGGCACCAGCGCGCAGAGCACCGCGATCAGCGCGTCGAGCGGCTATGTCCGGCTGTACAGCA
>Ga0190270_10001398_pt1 | contig 11199 bp, 5 predicted proteins | sample Popmic320T_FD_133748 | JGI IMG/M metagenome (GOLD analysis project Ga0190270, IMG submission 133748) | Populus adjacent soil microbial communities from riparian zone of Weber River, Utah, USA - 320 T | ecosystem: Environmental > Terrestrial > Soil > Riparian zone | place: USA: Utah | collected... | reverse complement strand
CGCCTTTCACGACATCACCGACACCATCAACGTGGAGCGGGCACTGCGCGAGAAAAACGAGGCGCTGGAGACCGCCGACGAGATCAAGATCGATTTCGTCCACCACGTTTCCTACGAACTGCGCTCGCCGCTGACCAACATCATCGGTTTTGCGCATTTCCTCGGCGATCCGACGACCGGCCCGCTCACCGACAGGCAGCGTGAATATCTCGGCTATCTCACCACATCCACCAACGCGCTGCTGGCGATCATCAACAACATCCTCGATCTCGCCACCATCGATGCCGGCGCCATGACGCTGAGCCTCGGCCCGGTTGACATCCGCAACACCATGCTGGCCGCCGTCGAGGGCATCCAGGACCGGCTCGTGAATGACGAGCTGATGCTCGACATGCAGGTGCCGCCCAGCGCCGGCAGCTTCGTTGCGGACGAAAAACGCGTGCGGCAGGTGCTGTTCAATCTGCTCGCCAATGCCGTGAGCTTCTCGCCGCCGCGCGGGACCATCACCCTGGCGGCGGAACGGCGCCCTGATGCCGTGGTGTTTGCGGTGACCGACCAAGGCCCGGGAATTCCGCAGGAGGTGCAGGATCGGGTATTCGACTGGTTCGAGACGAATTCGCTCGGTTCACACCACCGCGGCACCGGGCTTGGGCTGTCGCTGGTGCGCTCTTTCGTCGAGCTGCATGGCGGCAGAGTGACGCTCGATTCCGACATCGGCCGCGGTACGACCGTGACCTGCGTCTTCCCGCTCGGACAGCATGCCGAGCGAACGGCGGCGTGACTAACGCGCCGCAGATTTCTTCGATAGTCGCTGTAAATGTTGACCCCTTCATTCCCCCTTTCAGGGGAGGACGCCTGTGTTCCCAACCCTGCCCTCGAAGTCGGAAATATCCAAATTTGGCACTATAAGTTCTGAATTCGGCTACACCCGGGTTATGGGGTCACCGCCGCAACGGGCTTAGAACAGAGCAAATTGATGCTTCCGACCACGGCCGGCGGTTCAAGTTTCTCCGTGCAATTGCCGCATGAAGAGGCGATGCACCGCTTCATGCGCGACATCGCTCTTGCGCTGCGGCCGGGCGATATGATCACGCTCTCGGGTGACCTCGGCGCGGGCAAGACCACTTTCGCCCGTGCGTTGATCCGGTACCTGGCGGGCGATGAGGCGATTGAGGTTCCAAGCCCGACCTTCACGCTGATCCAGACCTATGAACTCGACGCCTTCTCCATCGTCCATGCCGACCTCTATCGCGTGAGTGCGTCGTCCGAGCTGGCGGAGCTCGGCTTCGATGAGCTGCCGGAGGACGCCGTCGTGCTGCTGGAATGGCCGGATCGCGCCGCGGGCCTGCTGCCGGCGGACCGGCTCGATATCGCCTTCACCATATCGCCGCAGCAGGGCGAGACGTTTCGCAACGTGCGGATCGCCGGCCACGGCACATTTATAGCCCGCGCCGAGCGCATGGCGGCGATCCGCAATTTCCTCGACGAGAGCGGATTTGGCGAAGCCGAGCGCCTGTATCTGCAAGGCGATGCCTCTTCCCGTTCCTACGAACGCCTGGTGCTGAACGGGCAGAGCTACATTCTGATGAATGCGCCGCGCAAGGCAGACGGCCCGCAGGTGCACGACGGCAAGCCCTACAGCGCCATCGCGCATCTGGCCGAAGACGTCAACGCCTTCATCGCCATGGCGAAGGCATTGCGCGCGGCCGGCCTGTCCGCGCCGGCGATCTATTTCGCCGATAGCGAGAAGGGCCTTCTGATCCTGGAAGACCTCGGGGAGGAGAGGCTGGTGGGAGGCGAGCCGCCGGCGCCGATCCCGGAGCGCTATGAAACCGCCTCGGATGTTCTCGTCGCGCTGCACGGCAAGGCCCTTGCGCCCGTGCTGCCGGTCTCCCCGCGCGTGCAACACCGGCTTCCGAGCTATGACGCCGAAGCCTTCCTGATCGAGATCGAGCTGTTGCTTGACTGGTATCTGCCACGCATGAAGGCGACGATTTCGCCGGAGGACCGCGCCGCCTTCCTCGCGCTTTGGCGCGAAGCCCTGCAGCCCGTGCTCGAATCCCAGATCACCTTGGTACTCAGGGACTTTCATTCGCCAAACCTGCTCTGGCTGGCAGAGCGCGAGGGAATTGCCCGGGTCGGCCTTCTCGATTTTCAGGACGCGGTGCTCGGGCCCGCCGCTTATGATCTCGCCTCGCTGTTGCAGGACGCCCGCGTCGATTCGCCGGAGGGCCTGGAGATCACGCTGCTCGGCCGCTATTCGCGCATGCGCCGGGATGCGGAACCGAACTTCGATACCACCGCTTTCGTGAGAATCTACGCAACCGTCGCCGCCCAGCGCGCCACAAAAATCCTGGGAATCTTCGCCCGCCTGGATATGCGCGATGGCAAGCCGCAATATTTACGTCACATGCCGCGCATATTCGGATATCTAGAGCGTTCGCTTGCGCATCCCTCCCTGACTCCTCTGCGCGAATGGTATGCGGCGCATGTGCCGAGAGTGAAAGCACTATGAAAATACCGCTTTCCAAGATTGCCATGCCGAGGCGCGCGATCGTACTGGCCGCAGGCCTGGGCACGCGCATGCGCGGCCACAACGAAAAGCTGCCGAAGCCGCTGGTGAAAGTGGCGGGCAAGGCGCTGATCGATTACGCCCTCGATCGGCTGACGGATGCCGGCGTCGAACAGACGGTCGTGAACGTGCATCACATGGCCGACGCGCTGGAAGCCCATCTCGCCAAGCGCACACGTCCGAAGATCGTGATTTCCGATGAGCGCAAGGAATTGCTGGGCACCGGCGGCGGCGTGGTGAAGGCGCTCGGGCATCTGGGTGATGCGCCGTTTTTCTATATGAATTCGGATACGCTCTGGATCGACGGTGTGAAACCCAACCTGCCGCGGCTCGCGCAGGCCTTCGATCCCGCCGAAATGGACGCGCTGCTGCTGCTCGCGCCCACCACCACCAGCATCGGCTATGACCAGCGCGGTGATTTCTCCATGAGCGCCGACGGCCGCCTGCGCCGGCGCCCGGAGCGCGAAGTGGTGCCCTTTGCCTATGCCAGCGCGGCGCTGCTCGCGCCGGCGCTGTTCAAGGACGCACCGAAGGGCGCGTTTCCCGTGACGGTGCTGTTCGATCGCGCCGCCGACCAGGGCCGCCTGCATGGCCTGCGCATCGACGGCATCTGGATGCATGTCGGCACGCCGGAGGCGGTAGACGAGGCCGAAGCCACGATGATGGACAGCGCCGCCTGACTGTTATTGTCGGGCCGAGCCGCCGTGTATCATCCGGTATGCCGAATCCTCCGCGCGTCTTCACCATTCCGGCCTCCGCTCCCTTCCTGCCGACGCTGATCAAAGCCTTGATCGACGGCCGGCTGGTGGACGGTTTCGCGCCCGGCGCCGATCCGCTGGCGCTCGCGAGCGCGACGCTCTATCTGCCGACCCGCCGTGCGGTCCGGCTGGCGCGCGATGTTTTCCTCGACATACTCGGCAGCGAGGCGGCGATCCTGCCGCGCATCGTGGCCATTGGCGATGTCGACGAGGACGAGATCGCTTTCGACGAAGCCGGGCGCGACGATTTCGGCGCCACGCTCGACGTGCCGGAGGCGCTGGGCGGGCTAGAGCGGCGGCTGCTGCTCGCCAGGCTGGTCATGACATGGGCAAAAAACCTCGCGCTCCGCAAAAAGGGTGAAGCACGGCTGATCTCCAACAATCCCGCTGCGGCGCTGGCGCTGACCGACGATCTTGCCCGGTTGATGGATGATCTGGCGACGCGGCAGATAGCCTTCGACCGGCTCGATGCGCTGGTGCCGCGCGAGGTGGACAACTATTGGCAGATCACGCTGGATTTCCTGAAGATCGCACGCGAGGCCTGGCCCGCCATCCTGCAAGAGCAAGGCAAGATCGAACCGGCGGCGCGGCGCGACCGGCTGATCAAGGCGGAAGCCGAGCGGCTGGCGCGCGGCAAAGGTCCGGTCGTAGCGGCGGGCTCCACCGGCTCGATCCCCGCCACGGCGGAATTGCTCGCCACCATCGCCCGCCTGCCGCAGGGCGCGCTGGTATTGCCCGGGCTCGACACCGATCTTGACCCGGACTCGTGGGAAGAGATCGGCGGCAGCGCCGAAAAAAATCTTCCGCCTGCCGCCGGCCACGCGCAATTCGCCATACACGGCTTGCTCAAGCGCATCGGCATCGCGCGCGGCGCGGTCGCGGTCCTGGCCGATCCTGCGGCGCATGGGCGCGAGCGCATTGTCTCGGAGGCCCTGCGCCCGGCCGCAACAACACAGTTTTGGCAGGAAAAACTGGTGGCGCCGGATTTCGCGCAGCAGGCGGACACGGCGCTGTCTTCGATCAGCGTGATCGAGGCCGCGAATGCCGAAGAAGAAGCGCTCGCCATCGCGGTGGCGCTGCGCGAGGCGGTGGAAATGCCGGGCGTGACAGCGGCGCTGGCCACGCCCGACCGCGCGCTGGCGCGGCGCGTGCTGGCCGCCTTGGCGCGCTGGGGGGTGACCGCGAATGACTCCGGCGGCGATGCGCTGCCGGACACGCCCGCCGGCGTCTTCACGCGGCTCACCGCCGACGCCGCGCTCGGCGGCCTTGCGCCGGTGACGCTGCTGGCTCTGCTCAAGCATCCGTTGCTGCGGTTCGGCGCGGCAAATGCCGACGCCACCGCGACGCTGGAACTGGCGGTGCTGCGCGGCCCGCGGCCGAAGCCCGGCACCGAGGGATTGATCCAGGCACTGAAGAATTTCCGCACCCAACGCGACGCGCTCTACCGAAGCGATCCGCGCAAACAGTTGTCGGATGCGGAGCTCGACCAGGCCGACGACTTGGCGCGCCGTCTCGCCGCTGCGCTCTACCCGTTGGAAAAATTGCCCCGCGGAGCGGCGTCCTTCCCCGCGATCGCCCTTTGTCACCGCAAGGCTCTTGAGGAACTCAGCACCGGAAGCGATGGCAAAGCCGCCGCCTTTGCCGGCGCCGACGGCAACGCGCTCGCCCTTGCTTTCGAGGAGATCGCCGAACATGCCGCGGCGGCAAGCATCGACATGCCGCTCGCGGATTATCCGGATTTCTTCCGCGCGGCGATTTCCGACCGTGTGGTGCGGCGGCCGGAACGGCCGGGCGTGCATATCTATGGTTTGCTGGAGGCGCGCCTGCAGAATGTCGATCGCCTGGTGCTGGGCGGCCTCGTCGAAGGCGTCTGGCCGCCGGAGACCCGCAGCGATCCCTGGCTCAATCGATCGATGCGCCACGAGCTTGGCCTTGATCTGCCGGAGCGGCGCATCGGCCTTTCCGCCCATGACTTCGCACAATCGCTTGGCGCGAGGGAAGTGATCCTCACCCGCTCCGCCAAGCTTTCCGGCGCGCCCACGGTCGCCTCGCGCTTCACCCAGCGGCTGCAGGCGGTGGCCGGCGAGGAGCGCTGGAAGGAGGCGCTGGCGCGCGGCAACGAATATCTGCATTGGGCGCGCGCGCTCGATCAGCCAGAAACGACGCCGAAACCTGCTGCCCGCCCGCAACCGAAGCCGGCGCTGGACCAGCGTCCGAAATCGCTTTCCGTCACCGAGATCGAGCTCCTGCTGCGCGATCCTTACTCGATCTATGCGCGCCATGTTCTGCGCTTGCAGCCGCTCGATGCCGTGGATACGCCGCCGGGCGCGCGCGACCGCGGCACGGTGATCCATGAGGCGATCGGCGACTTCACCAAGAGTTACAAAGACCGGCTGCCCGCCGATCCCCTGGAAGAGCTGTTGCGACTCGGCAGGGAAGGCTTCGCCAAGCTGGAGGATTTTCCCGACGCACGCGCCTTCTGGTGGCCGCGCTTCCAGCGCGTGGCGCGCTGGTTCGTCGATTTCGAACGGGAGCGCCGCTCGGCGCTGCAGATGCTCCATGCCGAGGCCGAAGCCGCGCTGGCGATCCCGCTTGGCGATGAAATCTTCACCCTGCGCACGCGCGCCGACCGCATTGAACAACTCGATGACGGCCGCTACGCCATCCTCGACTACAAGACCGGCCGCGCGCCATCTTCGAAGCAGGTGAAATCCGGCTTGTCGCCGCAGCTCACGCTCGAAGGCGCTATCCTGCGCAAGGGCGGCTTCGCAGGCATTCCGGAAGGCGCGTCCATCGCCGACTATCTCTATGTCGAACTGCGCGGCGGCGAGCCTGCGGGTGAGCAAAAAGCCATCGACATGGACAAGACGACGCCGGATATCGAAGCGGACAATGCCTTGCGCAAGTTGATCGGCGTGCTGCTCAGGTTCGCCGCTCCCGGAAACGGCTATTCCTCGCGCGAGCGGCCGATGTTCATGGGTCGCGGCGGCGGCGACTACGACCATCTGGCACGGGTGCGGGAGTGGTCGCTCTCTGGCGGCTTGGCCGAGGATGAAAGCGAGATCGAATGAGCGACCGCAAAATCCCGCAGGCGCTGATCGACACGCAGCACCGGGCATCGGACCCCGCGGTTTCCACCTGGGTCTCGGCCAATGCCGGCGCGGGGAAGACGCATGTGCTTGCCCAGCGGGTGATCCGCCTGCTGCTGGAGGGGACGAAGCCGGAGAAAATTCTCTGCCTCACGTTCACCAAGGCGGCGGCCGCCAACATGGCCAACCGGATCTTCGATTCCCTCGGCGGCTGGACCTCGCTCGACGATGACGAGCTCGATGCAGAAATCCGGCGGACCGGCACGAAAGCTGTCAACGCAAAACTGCGGCAAAAGGCTCGGCAGCTGTTTGCCTCGGCGCTGGAGACGCCGGGCGGCCTGAAGGTGCAGACCATTCACGCCTTCTGCACAAAACTGCTGCAACAGTTTCCCTTCGAGGCCGATGTGCCCGCGCATTTCAGCGTGCTGGAGGAAACTCAGCAGCAGCAATTGCTGGAGCAGATCCGCCGCGAGGTGCTGCTGAAGGCGGCGAACGCCCCTGACGGCGACCTCGGCCGGGCGCTGGCCGCGATCATTCCAATCTGCAGCGATTTCTCCTTCCAGCTTGCCTTGACCGAGGCGATCCGTAAGCGCGACCCGATCATGCGCTGGCTGGAATCGGCCGGCGGAATCGACGGCGCGATGGCTGAACTGTCGGTCGCGCTTGGGATTGGGCCAACAGATACGCTGGACGCGGTGGAAAGCGCAATTATCGATGGACCGCATCTGCCGTCGAGCGAATGGGCATCGGTTTCCGACTTCTGCGCGACCGGCTCATCGAATGACAAGGATCAGGCAAAGCGATTTGCCGCCGCCGCCGCGCTTACGGGCAATGCGCGGCTGTCGCCTTATTTCTCTGTGTTCTTCCGGCAGGACGGTAAGGAACGCGCCGCACTGATCACCAAGGCCCTGGCCGGCCAAAACCCGGGTTTTGCGCAACGGCTTTCGGACGAAAGAACCCGTATCATCGCCCTGTGCGAGCAGCGGCGCGCGATCCTGTCGCGTGACCGTACGCGCGCACTGCTCACGCTGTCGGTGGAGGTAATCAACCGCTACGAGGCGGAGAAAAACCGCCGCAGCCTGCTGGATTATGACGACCTCATCGGCCGTGCCCGCGACCTTCTGGAAAACACCAACGCCGCCTGGGTGCATTACAAGCTCGACCTCGGCATCGACCACATCCTGATCGACGAGGCGCAGGACACCAGCCCCGCGCAATGGGACATCATCATCAAGTTCGTGTCCGAATTCACCGCCGGCGCCGGTGCGCGCAGCACGATCGAACGGACGATCTTCGCGGTGGGTGACGAGAAGCAATCGATCTTCTCGTTCCAGGGCGCCGCGCCGAAAGCCTTCGACGAAAAGAAGCGCCTCTTCGAGAAAGCGCACCGCGACGCAAGCAAGCCGTTCCTCCCGGTACCGATGCTGCATTCGTTCCGCTCGGTGCCGGCGGTGCTCAAAGCGGTGGACTGGGTTTTCAAGGATCCGCTGGCGCGCCAGGGTCTCGGCGCCGACCCGGCCGAAACACTTCACACCGCCGTGCGCGAAAATGCTCCGGGTCTGGTCGAGATCTGGAACCTGATCGAGCCGGAGGAGAAAAAAGAAGTCGAACCCTGGGACGCGCCTTTCGATCTCGAAACCTCGACCAGTCCGCGGGTGAAGCTCGCGCGGCAGATCGCAGCGGCGGTAAAGACCTGGCGCACACGCGGCGAGCTTGTCGGCGATGGAGCGGATCGCCGCCCGGTGCGCGCGGGCGACATCCTCATCCTGGTGCGGCAGCGCGGACCATTGTTCGAAGCGATCATCCGCCAGTTGAAGAATGCCAATATACCCGCAGCGGGCGCAGATCGTCTCATACTCACCGAGCATATCGCGATCATGGATCTGCTCACGCTTGCCGACGTCGTGCTGCATCCGCGCGACGATCTCGCCTTGGCGACGATTCTGAAGAGCCCGATATTTGGACTATCGGAGGAAGAACTTCTGTCGCTCGCGAGCAAGCGTGAAGGCAGCTTGCGCACTGCGCTCCGCCGCCAGCGGCCCGACGCGGCGGACCAGCTGGATGCAATCACGCAATTGGCGCGGCGCTGCACGCCGTTTTCTTTCTACGCGGAGCTGCTTGGCGCCGGCGGCGGGCGCCGCGCATTCCTGTCGCGAATGGGGCACGAAGCGAACGACGCGCTCGACGAATTCCTGAACCTCGCGCCCGACTACGAGTCGCGGGAGACGCCATCGCTGCAGGGCTTTGCCGCCTGGCTGCGTACCGCTTCCGCCGCGGTGAAACGCGATATGGAAATGGCGCGCGATGAGGTGCGCGTGATGACGGTGCATGGCGCCAAGGGCCTGGAGGCGCCGGTCGTGATCCTAGCCGACACCACGACCTTGCCGGCTGGCCCGCCGCACCTCAACCCGCGGCTTCTCGATCTGCCGCCGCAGGATGCGCCGCCGGGCACACCCAACCGCCTGGTGTGGGTGCCTACCAAGAAGGAGGACGTGGGCCCGACGGCCGGTGCGCGAGACAAGCTGATCGCCGAAGCAGAGGACGAATACCGCCGGCTGCTGTATGTCGCACTGACACGCGCGGCGGACCGGCTGATCGTCTGCGGCGCAGTCGGTGAACGGGCGATGCCGCCGGGCTGCTGGTACGAGCTTGTGGGTCAAGGCCTTCAAGCCGGCGGCAAACTGACGGAAGAAACGGCGGACTTCGACCCGAAGATTACGGTAAGGCGCTACAAGAGCGAGCCGCCACCGGAGAAGATCGGCGAGTCAGTATCAGGTCCTGCGGTGGCCGATACGCAGCCGACGTGGCTGCGCCGTGCGGCGCCGGTGGATACAACGCCGGCGCCGATCACGCCATCGATGTTCTATGACGAGCAGGCCACGCATGCGTTCACCGCCACGGGCGACGGAAGGGAAAAGGCGCTGGCGCGCGGCAATCTCGTGCATCGCCTGATGCAGTCGCTTCCCGACCTGCTGCCGGAGTGGCGCGAGAATGCGGCGAAACGCTTCCTCGCGCGCAACGCCAAGGGATTTTCCAGCGCCGAACAGGAAGCCCTCCTCGCGAAGGTGCTGGCCCTGCTCGGCGACAAGCGCTTTGCAGAATTGTTCCTTCCGGGCAGCCGCGCGGAGGTCCCGATTGTCGGCCGCTTCGAAGGGCGCCCGCTCTCCGGTCAGGTGGACCGCCTGGTGGTAGCGCCGAAGGCCGTGCTGATCGGCGACTACAAGACCAATAACCCCGCTCCGCGACGTCTGGAGGATGTCCCGAACGGCTATGTCAAACAACTTGCGCTCTACCGCGCGGTGCTGCGGAAGCTCTACCCGGACCGGCCCGTCCGGGCGGCGCTTATCTGGACGGAAACACCGGAAATCATGGAGATTCCAGCTCCCCAGCTGGACGCGGCGAGCACCGTCCATGGGCTACCTTGACGCTCCGGCTCCGCGTTCATACGTTCCACTTCCCCAATGAAGCAGGCGTCAGATTCGCCCGCAATTCGAAGGAATTCCCCATGGCCGTTGGCAAAGTGTCCGATTCAACTTTTGAAAGCGACGTGTTGAAGGCAAGCGGGCCCGTGGTCGTCGACTTTTGGGCGGAATGGTGCGGCCCGTGCCGGCAGATCGGGCCGGCGCTGGAGGAGATTTCCAGCTCGCTCAACGGCAAGGTGACGATCGTGAAGCTGAACGTCGACGAGAATCCGGCGACAGCGGCGAAATACGGGATCATGTCGATTCCCACGCTGATGCTGTTCAAGAATGGCGAACTGGCTTCACGCCAGGTTGGGGCCGTCCCCAAGGCCAAGCTGGAACAGTGGATCACCGCCGCGGTGTAACTCCGCTCGGCAACAAAAACTGCCTTGGCGGCCGGCGAAATGCCGGCCGTTTGCATTAGGGGAGGCATGCTCCCGCTGCGCCAGCCGTATCCCTCCCCGCTTGCGGGGAGGGTGGTGAGCGGAGTGAGCCGGGTGGGGCTTCGTGCTGAACCCCACCCCGGCGCTTCGCGCCGACCTCCCCTTTCAGGCGAGGGATAAGAAGTCACTCCGGCAGCGTGCCGTTCTGCTTCAGCACCTCGCCCGCGAGATAAAGCGAGCCGGTGATAAGGATGCGGGGCGGGGGATCAAGTTCCAGCATTTCCGTGGCGTCAAGCGCGGCCTTGATGCTGGCGCGCGTCATGGCGGGGATGCCGACGCTGCGCGAAGCGAAGGCGATCTCGTCGGCCGAGAGCGCGTTCTTCTGACCCTCGATCGGCACGGCGATGATGCGCCGCGTCAGCCCGGCGAAATTACCGAGAAATCCCGCACAGTCCTTGCTCGACAACATGCCGACGATCAGCACCAGCGGGCGCGACACCCGCTCCTCCAGGTCCGCGAGCGCGGCCGCGATGGCGCGGCCGCCGTCGGGATTGTGGCCGCCATCGAGCCAAAGTTCGCCGCCCTGCGGCGCGCGCAGGGCGAGCGTGCCGCTCGTCAGCCGCTGCATGCGCGCCGGCCATTCGGCGTTGACCACACCCGCTTCGAAAGCCGATATGCGCGGCGTCAGCGAGGGAACGGCGCGCAAAGTGGCGACCGCCAACCCGGCATTGTCGAACTGATGGCGCCCATACAGCTTCGGCGGGGGCAGATCGATCAGCCGCTCTTCGTCCTGGAAGACGAGACGGCCCTGCTCTTCGCCCGCGGTCCAGTCCTCGCCGGCGATGCGCAGCGGCGCATCGAGACGGGCGGCACGGCGATCTATCACCGACAATGCGTCACGGTGCTGCGCGGCGACAATGACAGGTACGCGTTCCT
>Ga0190270_10001397_pt1 | contig 11204 bp, 10 predicted proteins | sample Popmic320T_FD_133748 | JGI IMG/M metagenome (GOLD analysis project Ga0190270, IMG submission 133748) | Populus adjacent soil microbial communities from riparian zone of Weber River, Utah, USA - 320 T | ecosystem: Environmental > Terrestrial > Soil > Riparian zone | place: USA: Utah | collected... | reverse complement strand
GAGCATGAGGCGGGCTCCGCGGCGTCGTCCGAAATGCCCGATTTCGGGCGGCTGCTCGCCGACCCCGCCATCGCAGGCGATCCGGGCGCCGCCGCCGCGGTGCAGCTCAGGATGGCCAACGCGCTCTATCAGAATCGGCGTTGGTCGGAGGCCGCGGACGTGCTGGCCGCGGTGCGCGGAACGGGCCTCGGGCCGGACCATCCGCTGATGCCCGCCGTCTTCGATCTGCTCGCCGCGATCGAGGCCGGCCGCGGAGACGAAGCCGCGGCGATGGCGGCGTGGGGCGCGATACCGGCGGGCGCTCCCCGCTGCACGGTGCCGGCGGCGCGCCTCCCTCTGGCGGTCTCGTCGAGCGACTTCCCTCGCTCGGCGGTGGAATGGGGGTTCGAAGGCCTCGTCAACATCGAGACGCTGGTCGGGCGCAGCGGCGCCGTCGGGCCGCCGCGCACCATCTTCGCTTACCCGCCCTTCGTGTTCGACCGCGGCGGCGAGGAGCTCGCGGCGCGGATCCGCTATGCGCCGGCTTTCGTGCCGCCGGAGGGCCCCTGCGTCGTCTTCCGGCAGCGCATCCGCTTCGAACTTCCCGGCTGACCGGACATTTCCCGGTCCGCCCTTACCTGTCGGGAGCCACGCCGTTCGCGGCCACAGGCGCGGCGGCATTGTCGCCGGCGTTCGACTCGCGCTGCTCCATCTCCTCCTCGCGCACGTCTTCGCGCACCCGCGCCTCTTCGACGAGACGCCGGCGCTCGGCCTCCTCCTGGGCGATCAGGCGGTTCAAGTGCTGATCGATCACTTCGGGATCGGGTTTTTGCTCGCGGTCCCCGCATGCGACGAGCGGGAGCGCGAAAATCAGGCCCGCGAGCGCGGCAAATCGAAGCTTCGGCATCATTGGCTAACGTCCCGGCGCGCGAATGGCTGCACGGGCCGCGTCGGTCACGTCGCCAGCTCTGCGAACTCCATGAGCGGCAACGTCCAGACGCGGGCGCCGAATTCGTCCTCCACCTCGAGGCGATGCTCTCCCCACTGGCGGCGGTCGCGCTCGCTTGCGGTGAGGATGTCGCGCGCGTTCCGGTACCCCTGGTACCAAGCCGCCTCCGCGTCCGGAAGATCGACGCCAAGCCGGTCTTGCAGGCGGGCCTGGCCGTGCTGGAAGTGAAAGAAGAAGTGAGGCATGCGCGCTAAACTGCCCAACCCTCGGGCGAGTTGCAGAGAATCGTGGTAAACGTTTGTTTAACCATCTTTTTTCAAATGAATCGTTGATGATCGGAGCGAATGACATGGGGGACGAACGCCGAAACGGGCATTTGCTGCGTGTGCTCGGCCTCGGTTTCGGCCTCGCAATGGGCGTCGGCGCCGTGATCGGCGCAGGCATCCTGCGCACGCCGGGAAGCGTCCTGGCGAGCGTCCCGCTCCCTTGGCTCGCGCTCGGCCTCTGGGTCTTCGCCGGCGTCCATGCCTTGCTCACCGCGAACATCGTCGCCGAGACGATGGCGGCACTGCCGCGCTCGGGAGGCCTGTTCAACGTCGCCGAGCGCGCCTTCGGACCGTTCGGAGCGGTGCTGGTCGGCTGGACCGACTGGGTGTTCAACATCGCTGCTTCGGCCGCGCTTGCGATCGCCTGCGGCGAGTATCTCGCGCTGATATTCCCCGCGCTCGCCCCGCACGTCGCGCTCGCGGGGATCGGCATCGCCGCCTTGCTGTTCGCGCTCAACTGGATCGGCGTGCGCGAAGGAAGCGCGGCCCAGATCGTCACCAGCGCGGCCAAGCTCGCCCTCCTCATCGGCCTCGTCGCCGCGATCTTCCTGCTGCGTCCGGCGGCGGGCGCGAGCGCCGTCGCCGCGGCCGCCGCCCCGCTCGGCCTGCTCGGCATCGTCACCGCCTACCAGCTCATCGTCGGCACCTATGCCGGCTGGGCGAGCCCCGCTTATTTCGCCGAGGAAGCGAAGGATCCGGCGCGCAACATGGTCCGCGCCATCTTCGGATCGCTGGCGGCGGTGATTTTCATCTACCTACTGATGAACGCCGCTTTGCTCTACGCGCTGCCGGTCGAGCGGCTGAGCCGCTCCGAGCTTCCGGTCGCCGAAGCGATTTCGGACATCTTCGGCGGGACCAGCGTCGCGATCGTCGCCGCGGTGGCGATCGTCTGCGTGCTCGGCACGATCAACGCCGGGATCATGCTGGCGACGCGGATCATGCACGGCCTCGGCCGCGACGGCTTCGTCCCGGCGATCGCCAGCCGGGTCAATCGCGGCGGGACGCCCGACGTGGCGATGGCCGTCTCCGCGGCCGCGACACTGGGGCTGGCGGCGACCGGGCAGTTCGAGGCGGTCTTTCTCGCCGTCGGCGCGCTCAGCATCGCCATCCTGGTCGTGATCGACGCCGCCTTCTTCGCGCTGCGCTGGCGGGAGCCCGATCTCGCGCGCCCGTTCCGGGCCTGGGGCTATCCCTGGCTGCCGGCGCTCGCCCTGGCGCTCGACTTCGCGGTGCTCGCCGCCTTCCTGATCGCAGACCGGCGCGCCGCCTTGTACATGGCCGCCGGGATCGCCTTGTGTATCCCGCTGGCGTTCATCGCGCGACGCGGCCGGGCGCGAAGCGCCGGGACCGCAGCCTGATCGGGAAAATGGCGCGCCCGGAAGGATTCGAACCTCCGGCCCCCAGATTCGTAGTCTGGTGCTCTATCCAGCTGAGCTACGGGCGCGCGGGAGACGGCGACATAGGGGGTGCGCCGGAGCGGCGCAAGAGCGTTGCTTGGGGGTGCGGGGCCGCATAGGGAGGCCGGGCCGATGTCCCGCCCCCGCCCTTTCCACCGCTCTGCCGTCCTCGCCGCCGCCGCTTTGCTCGCCGCTTCGGGCTGCACGCCGAACAGCGAGTTCCCGTCGCTGGCGCCGCGCGCGATCGAGCAGGAGGATCCGCTGGCCGAGCCGGTCAGGACGGCGCCCGTCGTCGCCGGCGAGCCGGAATTGCGCGCGCGTGCCGCCGAGCTCCTGGATGAAGCGCGGCGCGGCGACCGCGCGTTCGAGGCGGCTTTGGGCAGCGCTGCGTCGGCGGCGCGCGGCGCGGGCGCGCCGGGCTCCGAAAGCTGGGTGGTGGCGCAGCAGCAGGTCTCGCGCGCCGAGGCCGCCCGCGCGCCGACGACCTCGGCGCTTGCCGAGCTCGACCGCCTCGCCACGGAACGCGCCCGCCTGGCCACCAATGAGGGCGATTTCGCTTCGATCCAGGGCGCTCTGGAGGAGGTCGGGCGGATCGCCGCGGGCCAGCAGCAGCGGCTGGACCGGCTGCGCGACCAACTCAGGCGCTGAGCGCCTCGCTGTGCAGCTTCGCCAGCATGACGTAATGGGCGACGCCCGCGCGCATTCCTTCCAAGTCGGCGGCGGAGAGGTCGCGGACATATTTGGCAGGGCGGCCGGCCCAGAGCTGGCCCGAGGGGATCGTCCGGCCCGGCGTCAGCAGCGCGCCGGCCGCGAGCATCGCGTCGCTTTCGATCTCGCAGCCGTCCATCACGATCGCGCCGAGGCCCACGAAGGCGCGGTCGCGGAGGATGCAGCCGTGGACCATGGCGAGATGGCCGATCAGCACCTCGTCGCCGATGATCGTCGCGAAGCCGGATTCGTGGCCGGGGCGCGGCGAGTCGACGTGAAGTACGGAGCCGTCCTGGATGTTGGTGCGCGCGCCGATCCGGATCGCGTTGACGTCGCCGCGCAGCACGCAATTGTACCAGATGCTCGCCTCGGGCCCGATCTCGACGTCGCCGATCAGCTTCGCGCCGGGCGCCACGAAGGCGGCGGGATCGACAAGAGGCGTCTTTCCGCCAAAGCCTATCAGCTCGCCCATCCGCTCCGCTCCATCTCGTAGACGATGACCGGGTTCATCGTCTCCGGCCAGTTCGCATCGACATAGTCGAGATCGACGCGCCGCCGCATGCCGAGCCGGCGCATCAGGCCCCAGCTCGCCGCATTGCCGTCGACCGTCAGCGCCACCACCCGTTCGGCGCCGACCTTTTCGAAGGCATAAGCGAGGGCGGCGGTCGCCGCTTCCTTCGCATAGCCCTGCCCCCAGGAGTCCTCGCGCAGCCGCCAGCCGATCTCGAGCTCGCCGGCCACCGTGCTGCCGCGTCCGTCGGCGCGCTTGAGCCCGCAAAAGCCGAGCAAAGCCGCGTCGTCCCTGCGTTCGACGACCCAGAAGGTGAAGCCGAGCTCGTCCTGCCAGCGCATGAAGCGCTCGCGCACCACCGCTTCGAGATCGTCGTTGCTCTTGACCCCGCCGAGCCAGCGCATCACCGCCTCTTCGTTGGTGTGGCGGATGAACGGCTCAACATCCTCCTCGCGCCACGTGCGCAGGCGCAGGCGCGGCGTCTCGGCCACGACGTCGCCCGGACCGCTCAGAAGGGCCACCAGCGCGGCGTATTGAGCAAGGGCAGGATCGAGGCGTGGTCGTCGCTCCAGCCGTCGAAGCCCGGCTGCCGATCGAGCACCACCCAGTTGAGCCCATCCTCGCCACTGAGCTCGACCAATCGGTTGATCGTCTGCTGATTGCGCGACAGCGCGATCCAGACCGAGACCGTCGAATTGGCGAGCTCCTCCTCCTCATTGGGCTGGTACTGGAGCATCGCCGAGGTCCAGCCGCCGCGCGCGGCGAGATCGGCGACGACCGGCTCGAGGTTCAGATAGCGGTTGGAGATGTGGAACAGGACGAGGCCGTCGCGGTGCACGGCATTGCCGTAGACGGCGAGCGCCTCGCGGGTGAGCAGATGCATCGGCACCGCGTCCGACGAAAAGGCGTCGACCGCGAGGACGTGGATCCGACCCGGGGGCTGCCGGGCGATGGTCAGCCGCGCGTCGCCGAGCACCACTCGCGCCTGCGGGGCGCAGCGGCTGAGGAAGGTGAAGCGGGTGCGCGCGACCTCGACCATCTCGGGGTCGATCTCGAAGAAGCTCCAGCGCTGGCCCGGCCGGGCGTAGCAGGCGAGCGTGCCCGACCCCAGGCCGATCACGCCGACATGAACGTCGGCGCCGAACATCGTCGCCGCGTTGGTCAGGGCGAGGCCGACCCCGGAGCGGCGGGCATAATAGCTGGTCGGCTCGTACTGGATGTCGGGGAGGAGATTCTGGACGCCATGGAGGGTGGTGCCGTGGGTGAGAGTGCGCGCGATCGGCTCGCCGCCTGCGGTGCGGGTGCGGACCTCGTAAATGCCGAAATAGCTGCGAGTCCGGCTCCCCTCGCCCGTCACCCTGAGCGTGTCCCAGCCGCCGTAGCTCAGCATCAAAGCGGCGAGCGCGGCGGCGAAGGCGAAAGGCCGCCCCAGGCAGGCGAGGGTGAGCAGCGAGATGACGATGCTGGCGACGGTCGTCGCCAGGCTGCCCTGATAATGGAGATAATGATTGGCGACGTATGAGAGGATGAAGGCGGCCGTCGGGATCGCGATCGCGAGCATCAGCTTAAGCCTGTCGGGCCAGGGGACCAAAGCAGTCTGCGGGACGAGCACTGCCGCCGCGAGGATCAGCAACGGGTGCTCGTACGCCCAGTCGAACACCAAAGGCGCGACGATCGCGCAGAACAGCCCGCCGAGCATGCCGCCGAACGACATTGCGAGGTAGAAGCGGGTGAGGTGGCCGACAGCCGGGCGGCGGCGGAACATCTCGGTGTGGAGCGCGACCGCGACGGTGAACAGCAAGAGGAGGCCGAGGCTGGCCGCGAAGAAGGGGCTGTTGCTGCCGTCGCTGAAGGCCAGGCCGCCCGCGATCAGGATGACGAGCGGCGCGACCATGGTGATGAAGTCGGCGACTCCGCGGCGGGCGGCGAAGGCGATGACGAAGCTCAACAAATAGAGCCCCAGCGGCAGCGCCCAGAGCAAGGGCATGGCGACGATGTCGGTGGTGAGGTGCGTCGTCGTCGACAGCATCAGCCCCGAGGGGATCGCGGCGAGCGCCACCCAGGCCGCGATCTCGCGGCGGGTCGGCGGCGGCGCCGTCTCTTCCGGCATCACTTCGACCGCATCGGCGGGGACGGTAAAGCCGCAGGCGGCGACGAGCAGGACGAGGAAGATGTAGAGGGCGGTCCACAGCCAGCTCTGCTGCTCCAGAGTCATCAACGGCTCGACGATCAAAGGATAGGAAAGCAGGCCGGCGAAGCTGCCGAGGTTGGAGGCGGCGTAGAGCGGATAGGGATCGCCGCGCGCGGTCTCGAGCGCGTACCAGCGCTGCATCAAGGGCGCCTGCGCCGAGACGATGAAGAAGAGCGGGCCGATCGAGCTGATCAGGAACCAGGGCACCCAGAAGGCCGGCTCGAAGCCCGCCCGCGGCAGCACCGAAAGCAGGCCGATCGGCAGCCACAAGGCGGCGACGCCGAACAGGACGAGGTGGATGCCGACCTGCTTCCTCGGCCCCAGCCGCGCGACCCGGTCGGCATAGAAATAGCCGCCGAGCAGCAGCAGCTGGTAGACCAGCATCGCGCTGTTCCAGACCGCGGGCGCACCGCCGACCAGAGGCAGCGCCATGCGCGCGATCATCGGCTGGGTGAGAAACAGCAGGAACGAGCCGGTGACGATGGTCAGGACGAACAGCGGCCGCGCATAACGCTCGCGCGCGGCAATGTCGGCGCTCATTTCAGCCAATCGGCTTCTCCCCCAAAAACAAAGTTCAACGGCCGAGCAGCCGCGCCGCGACCGGCGCATGATAGCTGAGCACGCCCGAACAGCCAGCCCGCTTGAACGCCATCAAGGTCTCGAGCAGCAGCGCGTCGCGGTCGCCCGCCCCAGCCGCGGCCGCGGCCTCGATCATCGCATATTCGCCCGACACCTGATAGGCGAAGACCGGCAGCTCGAAACGCTCGCTGACCCGCCGGATGATGTCGAGATAGGGAAGGCCGGGCTTGACGATCACGCTGTCGGCCCCTTCCTCGACGTCGAGCGCGACCTCGCGCAACGCCTCGAGGGCGTTGGCCGGATCCATTTGATAAGTCTTCTTGTCGCCCCGGAGCAGCCCGCGGCTGCCGACCGCGTCGCGGAACGGGCCGTAGAAGGCGCTCGCATATTTGGCGGCATAGGCCATGATCTGGACGTCGATCCGGCCGGCGCCGTCGAGCGCCTTGCGGATCGCGCCGACGCGTCCGTCCATCATGTCGGACGGCGCGACGATGTCGGCGCCCGCCTCGGCCTGGACGACGGCCTGCTCCATCAGCACCCGGACGGTGTCGTCGTTGACGACATGGCCCCGCGCGTCGGCGAGCCCGTCATGGCCGTCTGCCGTATAGGGATCGAGCGCGACGTCGGTCAGCACGCCGATCTCGGGCGCGGTGTCCTTTACCGCCTTGATCGCGCGGCAGATGAGATTGTCCGGATTGAGCGCCTCGCGCCCGTCCTCGCTCCTGAGCTCGGCCGGCGTGTTCGGGAACAGGGCGACGCAGGGAATGCCAAGGTCGCGCGCCTCGCGGGCCAGCGCCGCCAGCCGGTCGACCGAAAAACGAGAGACGCCGGGGAGGCTGGCGACCGGCTCCTCCATGCCCTCGCCGCCGGCGACGAACAGGGGCCAGATCAGATCCGCGGGCGTCACGACGGTCTCGGCGACGAGCGCCCGGCTCCAGGCGGCGACGCGCGTTCGGCGCAGGCGTGTGGCGGGGAAAGCGGGCATGGCGGCTTGGGGCTTAGCCCGAGGCGCGCGCGCATGCAAAGCGCCCGCACCCGCCTTCCTTGTACCGGTCGAGAAACAATGGCATCCTTCCGGAAAGAGACTCGGAAAGGCATTGCCGGACGAACATTTTTCAATCTTTTAGTCGAGGGGGAGACAAAAGATGAAGTTGATGAAAACGCTCACGAAACTGGCCGCAGGGCTGACTTTCTTCGTCCTTGCCGCGACGACGCCGGCGCAGGCCCAGCCCAACCCGATCCTCTATCTGACCGGGCTCGAATATTACACCACCCCGGCCGGCAGCTTCGTGCGCTATCGCTACGACGTCTTCAACAAGGCCGAGTATCCGGTGGCGATGTTCGCGCCGGCGCCGGGCCTTCCGCCCTGCGGGTTGAACGCCAATTCGTCGCGGACCTGGGTCGACTTCTTCAACGGCCGCACCAACCAGCGCATCTACGGCTTCTGCGCGCTCACCAATCCCAGCCAGCTCGGCTCGATCTGGTTCGCCATGCCGGAAGGGACGATCCCGCCGAGCTATGTCTATATCGTGATCAGGGATCGGCAGACGAACACCAACTACCGCTCGAACCTCGCCGACACGACGCTGTAGGGCCGCAACATTCAGCCTCCGCCCGAGTTAGGCGGGGGTGAGTTCATCCAAACCCGTTCCGCGCGAGGCGGTGCTGATCGTCAACGCCGCCTCCCGCAAGGGGCGCGACCTGTTCCGCCAGGCCCATGAGAAGCTGACGGCCGCCGGCCTCCGCCTGGTCGAGGCACATGCGGTGACCAATCCGCGCGAGCTCGTCCCGACCGTCAAGGCGGCGGTCCGGCGCGGCGCGGCGATGGTGATCGTCGGCGGCGGCGACGGCTCGCTCTCGTCGGCGGTCGACGAGCTGGTCGACCGCGACTGCGTCTTCGCCTTGCTGCCGCTCGGCACGGCGAACAGCTTCGCCCGCACGCTCGGCATCCCGCTCGACCTCGACGGCGCGATCGCCACCATCGCCACCGGCGAGCGGCGGCGGATCGACCTCGGCATCATCAACGGCGATTATTTCGCCAATTGCGCGGCGATGGGGCTCTCCCCGATGATCGGCGAGGGCATCCCGCACAATTTGAAGCGCTGGCTCGGCCGCTTCGGCTATCTGATCTGGGCCTTCTGGTGCCTGATCCGCTTCCACCCGTTCCGGCTGACGATCCGGGACGAGACGGGCGAGACGCGCTTCTGGGCGACCGAGGTGCGGATCGCCAACGGCGGCCACCATGGCGGCGTCGAGCTGATCGAGAGCGCCGAGGTCGACAGCGGCCAGATCGTCGTCCAGGCGGTCGAAGGGCGCAGCAGCCTCAACCTGGTCCGCGACTGGTACGCGAAATATTGGAAGCTCGAGTCCCGCGAGAGCACGACTCGCGAGTTTCACGGACGCCGGATCGAGATCGAGACCCGCCCCCGCCAGCGAATCTCGATCGACGGCGAGGTGGTGGCGAGGACGCCCTGCGTCGCCGCCGTCGCCGAGCGCGCCATCGAGGTGGTGGTGCCGGCCGGGGGAGCCGAGGAACGAGAGTCGCGCGCGACCGGGCTTCTAGCCCAGGCGGGCTAGAGCCGCGCGGTAGCGTTCGGCGTCGGAGGCCTTGGCGGCGTGGTCTTCGCGCGCCTTGTCGACCGCCTCGGGCTTGGCACGCTCGACGAAGCTGGAATTGTCAAGCCTGGCGGCAAGCGAGTCGCGCTCCTTCTCGGCGGCCTCCGCGGCCTTTGCGAGGCGCGAGCGCTCGGCAGCGACGTCGATCACCCCTTCGAGCGGAAGCGAAAATGTCGCTTCGTCGACCACAAGCTGGGCGGCGGCGCCCGACGGAGCGCTCGCGTCGATCCCGTCGATCCTCGCCAGGCGCCGGATCGCCGCGGCATTGCGCTCGATCCGCGCCAGCGTCGCGGGGCTCGCGTCGCGATGGTGCAGCGCCAGCCGCGCGCCCGGCGGCACGTTGAGCTCGGCGCGCGCCGCGCGAATGGCGGAGACGAGCCGGATCAGCCAGTCGATCTCCGGCCCCGCTTCCGCATCGAGTGCGCGGGCGTCGGGCATCGGCCATTTGGCGAGGATCAGCGGATAAGGCCGCTTATTGGCGCTCCACAGCTCCTCGGTGATGAACGGCATGAACGGGTGTAGCATGACCAGGATCTGGTCGAGCACCCAGGCGGCGACCGCCTTCGTCTCTCCGTCTATCTGCCCTCGCTCTTCGCCGCTCGCGACAGGCTTGATCAGCTCCAGATACCAGTCGCAGAAGGTCGCCCAGACGAAATGGTAGATGGTGTTCGCGCTCTCGTCGAAGCGGAGCTCGGCCAGAGCGAGGTCGAGGGCTTGGACGGTCTTCATCGTCTCGCCGACGATCCAGCGATTGACCGGCAGCGACGCCGCGGGCGGCTCCAGAGCGTCCGACGCCCCGATGCCGTTCGCCTGGCAGAAGCGTGCGGCGTTCCAGAGCTTGGTCGCGAAGTTGCGATAGCCCTCGACGCGCTTCTCATCGAGCTTGATGTCCCGGCCCTGGCTCTCCATCGCCGCGAGGGTGAAACGCAGAGCATCGGCGCCGAAGCGGTCGATCAGGCCGAGCGGATCGACACTATTGCCCTTCGACTTGGACATCTTCTGGCCCTTGCCGTCGCGCACCAGGCCGTGGAGGTAGAGCTTCTTCCAGGGCTTCCCGCCCATGAAATGAAACCCCTGCATCGCCATCCGGGCGTCCCAGAAAAAGATGATGTCGAAGCCGGAGACGAGGACGTCGTTCGGATAGTGGCGGGCGAGGTCGTGCGTCTGCTCGGGCCAGCCGAGCGTCGCGAATGGCCAGAGGGCGGAGGAAAACCATGTGTCGAGGACGTCGGGGTCGCGGCGAAGCGTGGTGCCCTCCCCGGCCTGGCTCCTCGCCTCCTCTTCCGTCTCGGCGACGTAGACGTTGCCGTCCTCGCCATACCAGGCCGGGATCTGGTGTCCCCACCAGAGTTGGCGGGAGACGCACCAGGGCTGGATGTTCTCGAGCCAGTTGAACCAGGTCTTCTCCCAGGTCCTGGGCACGATCTGGATGTCGCCCGAGCGCACCGCCTCGATCGGCTTCTGCGCGAGCGTCTTGGCGTCGACATACCATTGGTCGGTCAGCCAGGGTTCGATCACCACGCCCGATCGGTCGCCGTAGGGGAGCTGCATGACCCGGTCCTCGACGCGATCGAGGAAGCCGCTTTCTTCCAGCAGCTCGACCACGCGCTTCCTCGCGTCGAAGCGGTCGAGGCCGACGATCTCTTCGGGGATCAGGCCGTCGGCGGTCTGCACGACCTTGGCCTCGGCGCTGAGCATGTTGAGCATCTCGGCCGGGCGGAAGCCGGCGCGCTTGCCGACCTCGAAATCGTTGAAGTCGTGGCCCGGCGTGATCTTGACCGCGCCCGATCCGAGCTCGGGATCGGCATGCTCGTCCGCCACGATCGGGATCAGGCGGCCGGTGATCGGGAGACGCACCTTCTTCCCGACCAGAGCCCGATAGCGTCCGTCCTCGGGATGCACCGCGACCGCCATGTCGGCGAGCATCGTCTCGGGCCGGGTGGTGGCG
>Ga0190270_10001396_pt1 | contig 11204 bp, 7 predicted proteins | sample Popmic320T_FD_133748 | JGI IMG/M metagenome (GOLD analysis project Ga0190270, IMG submission 133748) | Populus adjacent soil microbial communities from riparian zone of Weber River, Utah, USA - 320 T | ecosystem: Environmental > Terrestrial > Soil > Riparian zone | place: USA: Utah | collected... | reverse complement strand
GACTGCGCGTCCGCGAGCTGCGGCCAGTCCGCCCGGGCCGCGGGAACCATCACTGCCAGGGCCGGGATGCACCACAGCCAGGTGCCCGGACCGAACAGCATCAGCAGGACGTGGAAGGCCAGCACACCGACCCATCCGATGCGAGCTGCTGGGCCGCCGTGGAGGAGCAGAGCGCCGAGGACGATCTCGCCAGCTGCGAGCAGCAGGCCCCACAAGGCCGGGGACGTCATCACGATGTCCCTCCACAGCTGGGTCACGAAGTCGAGGTAGGCATCGTCGGCGAAGTGCTGGTAGGCCCGGGGGTCGGCAAAGACGATTCCTGCGTTGATGCCGCCCATGGTCAGGTAGAAGCCACCGAGGAACCGTCGGATCCGTTGCGCACGTGTGGCGCGAGTGTTGAGCCTCGTTGCGACGTCCATGTCCTTCTCCGATGTGCCGCGTGCTGTGGCCGCGGGCGACTCCCCCCATCGTCCAGTTGCGCCTCGCGTTCGCGACAGGGCCGTTCGGCCCCTCCCTGTGCCTTCAGTACGTCGCCACAGGCAAGGGCGGCGTCGGCGCACATGACCAACACATGACGGCCGCATGAGCGGTAGTTCACACACGGCGGTCGGGGCTCGGACCCGCTGTCTACTCGCAATTGGGTGCCAAGGGGGCGCCCTGACGTTGTCGCCGATGTGCGGCGGAAGTAGCGGGGAGGCACAGATCATGAGAACCAAGCTGAGCAAGCGCCCGATCACGGTGCTGGTGGGGGTGACGGGGCTGCTCATGTCAGCGCTCGCCGCCAACACCACCATCGCGCTGACAGTACCCCCCGCGGCCGCGGCGAGCGCGCCGACCTCGGCGACCGACGAGACCAAGGTCCCTCACTACTTCGGGCCCTCTCCCAACTGGGCGAACAGTCCCCTGACCATGGCCACGGCGGACGTCAGGATCACCGGTTCCGGCACGGGCGCGACGGCGGTCGCTCAGGTCGATCCGAGCACGGGCGGCATCACGCAGATCGACGTCACGTCCCCTGGCCACGACTACGCCGCGGACACCACCGTGACAGTCGAGGGCAGCGCCGGCACTCCGGCCGCCGCGTCCGCGAGCGTCACCACCGCCGGCGGCGTCGTCGCCGCGACGGTCGACAACGGCGGCTCTAGCTATGGCAAGTTCCAGGTCGACGTCTCGGGCGGAGGCGGGACCGGAGCGGTGTTGACGCCGTCCGGCGGCGTCGACGCGGTCACGCTCGCCGACGGGGGATCGGGCTACACCATGCCGACCGTCAGCTTCGATCTGCCCGACGACCCGGACGGCAGCATCGCCAAGGGCCACGTGGAGCAGGTCGACCTCACCGCCGACGGAGTGGTCACCAAGGTCACGATCGACAGCCCTGGCTCCGGCTACTCCACCCCGCCCGCCGTCCACATCTACAACGGCACGGCGTTCGACCCGATCTCCGGCAACACACCGGCCCAGGCAACCACCACCCTGCAGCTCGTCGGCCTCGCCGTTGCCGACGTGGGCTCCGGATACACCTCGACCCCGGTCGTGGACGTCACCGACCCGACCGGAAACGGCAGCGGCGCGGCCGCGTCTGTCACCACCGATGTCGGAGGGATCTCGGCCATCACGGTGGACTCATCGGGCGACGGCTACCTGACGAAGGGCATCAAGAAGTTCCAGGACTCCTTGCCGTTGCCCTGCGATCCGGGCCAGGACGGTGCGGGCTGTCCAAGCGTCCCGCAGAGCGCCGACCCAGGCGCCGCCGACAAGTTCCTGCCGCTGGCCGTGCCCGAGTCGAAGACCTACAGCGGCGAGCAGGCCGACGAGTACGTCATCGGCCTGGTGCAGTACCGCACCCGGTTCAGCTCTGACCTGCCTCCCACCCTGGTGCGTGGCTATGTCCAGCTGTCGACAACGGACGTGCCGGGCCAGCAGGTCCCGCTCTACAACGAGCTTCTCAACGGCGATCGTCAGCCGCTGCCGTACACCGGCGTGACGTCGCCGCAGTGGCTGGGCCCCATCATCGCGGCAACGAAGGACCGCCCGGTAAGGATCGTGTTCCGCAACCTGCTACCGACCGGGGCCGACGGCGACCTGTTCCTGCCGGCCGACAGCTCCATGATGGGCTCCGGAATGACGCCGATGCAGGGAATGGCCGACCCGGCCGACCAGCAGTCGGTCCTCGACGAGGTCCGCAACCCGTTCTGCAGCCAAGCCCCCAAGGACTCGATGTGCTTCAAGGACAACCGTGCGACGCTCCACCTGCACGGCGGCATCACGCCGTGGATCAGTGACGGCACGCCGCACCAGTGGATCACCCCGGCCGGCGAGAACACTGCCTGGCCACAGGGTGTGAGCGTCCGCAACGTCCCCGACATGCCCGACCCGAACGGCAGCGGCGCGGAAGTCTGCGCGGCCGCCGATGACGGCTGCTCGACGTTCTACTACAGCAACCAGCAGAGTGCGCGGCTGATGTTCTACCACGACCACTCGTGGGGCATCACCAGGCTCAACGTGTACGCCGGTGAGGCGGCCGGCTACATGATCACCGACGACACCGAGAGGAAGCTCGTCAACAGCGGCGCCATCCCGGGCGCGGGCGACACCCTGCCGCTGATCGTGCAGGACCGCACGTTCACCCCGGACGACGCCCAGCTCAAGCTGCAGGATCCCACGTGGGACACCGCGCGTTGGGGCGGCAGGGGCAGCTTCTGGTACCACCACGTGTACATGCCGGCGCAGAACCCTGGCGACCCGTCGGGGATGAGCGCCTATGGCCGCTGGATGTACGGGCCCTGGTTCTGGCCGCCGGCCAGCGGGACGAAGCACGGTCCCATCCCGAACCCGTACTACGACCCGGGCTGCAAGCTCGACGACCCGTCGACCTGGCAGTACGACACCGATCCGTTCTGCGAGCCCGAGCAGATCCCGGGCACGCCGAACATCAGCGCGGGGATGGAGCAGTTCAACGACACGCCGATCGTGAACGGCGTCGCGTACCCGACACTCACGCTCCAGCCCAGGACCTACCGGCTGCGCTTGCTGAACGCGGCCAACGACCGGTTCTTCAACTTCCAGTGGTACACCGCCGACCCGACGCAGGGCGACGGCACCACGGAGGTCGCCCTGAAGCCGGAGGAGGTCGCAGCAGCGCAGACCGACCCCACCGTGTCACCGACCCCGGTGGGTGCCGGCAACGACGCCTCCGGCCCCGACTGGGTGCAGATCGCCTCCGAGGGCGGGTTCCTGCCGGCGCCGGCGGTCATCGACGGGCAGCAGCCGACCACGTGGATCAACGACCCGACCCGCTTCGACGTGGGCAACGTCGACCAGCACTCGCTGCTGCTCGCACCCGCGGAGAGGGCCGACGCGCTCGTGGACTTCTCGAAGTTCGCGGGCCAGACGTTGATCCTCTACAACGACGCTCCCGCGGCGTTCCCGGCACGAGTTCCGCAGTACGACTACTACACCGGCGCCCCGGACCTCAGCCCGACCGGCGCCCCGACCATCCACGCCGGATACGGCCCCAACACCCGCACCGTCATGCAGGTGAAGATCGCCGACACCGCTCCGGCCGCGGCCTTCGACCTGGCGAAGCTCCGGTCGGCGTTCAACCACAAGGCCGACGGCAGCGGCGTCTTCGAGGCCGGTCAGCACCCGACCATCGTCGGCCAGGCCGCGTACAACTCGGCCTACGGCAGCTCCTTCGCCGCCAGCAGCAACTGCAACGTGAAGGGGTCGAACGTGCAGAAGTGTGACGGCTTGGTCCGTGTGAACGACACCGGCACGTTCGGGTTCAACACGCTGAGGTCGCCCGCCAACAAGGTCTCCATGCAGATGGAGCCCAAGGCGATCCACGACGAGATGAACAGCTCGACGTTCGATGAGTTCGGCCGGATGCAGGGCAACCTCGGCATCGAGGCACAACCACCGACACCGGGCGCCCAGAACGTCACGCTCTATCCGTACGTCAACCCGCAGACGGAGCTGATCGACGGTACGAACCTCCCGACCGCCGACGTCAAGGTGACACCGATCGCGGACATGAAGGACGGGAGCCAGATCTGGCGGTTCACCCACAACGGCGTGGACACGCATCCGATCCACTTCCACCTCTTCGACGTGCAGGTGCTCAACCGGGTGACGTGGGACAACATCGTCAAGCCGCCGGACGCCAACGAGCTCGGCTGGAAGGACACCGTCCGGATGAGCCCGCTGGAGGACACGATCGTCGCCTTGCGGCCGATCATCCCGAAGACGCCGTTCGAGGTCCCGAACTCGGTGCGTCCGCTCAACCCGATGATGCCGGCGGGGTCGACCGCGATGTTCAACAACGTCGACCCGCAGGGCAACCCGGTCGCGGCCATCGTCAACGGAGTGGTCAACTTCGGGTGGGAGTACGTGTACCACTGCCACATCCTCAGCCACGAGGAGATGGACATGATGCGCCCCGTCAGCCTGGCCGTGCCGCCACTCAAGCCGACCGACCTGGCCTCGTCCTTCGTGGGTAACGGGAACAACCGCAGGATCCAGCTGGCCTGGAGCGACAACTCGATCACCGAGACGTCGTTCGTCGTCCAGCGCACGTCCAACGGCACCACCTGGACCGACGTCGGCACGGTGACGTCACCGCTCGGCGAGAACAACACCCACGGCCTCCGCTCGTTCCTCGACACCACGTCGAACGCATCGACGGCGTACCGGTACCGGGTGGTCGCGGTGAACACGGTCGGTTACGGCGGCGCGTTCCCGAGCGTGTCGGCGAAGTCGGTCTCACCGGAGCTCGGTGTGAACGGCCCTGCTGCGCCGAGCCAGCTCGCCGCTGCCCTGCAGGCCAGCCCGACGCGGGTGGCACTGACCTGGCGTGACAACGCGAACAACGAGACCGGGTTCGTTCTCGAGCGTTCGACCGACGGTGGCGCGACCTTCGTCCGGCTCGGGCCGGTTCCGGCCCGCACCGGGACGGAGAACGTCACGTTCACCGACAGCACCGTCACCCAGGGCGTCACCTACGTCTACCGGGTCGCGGCGGAGAACGTTGCGGGAGCGTCGTCCTACACGGCGCCCCTGGCCGTGAACGTGGACCTACCGGCAGCGCCATCGAGCGTGACAGCAGCGGCGACCCGCCAGGGCGCCAACGAGCGGGTCACGGTGAACTGGCCGGGTGTCGCCGGAGCCACCGGCGGCTATCGAGTGGAGTGGAGCACGGACCCCGCCTTCGTCACGGTCTCCGGCTCCGGTACGTCGGCAGTGGGAGTGACCACCTTCACGACCGGCACCATCGCGCGGGTCGCCTGGTACTTCCGGGTGCGTTCGGTCAACCCACTCGGCTCCTCGGCCTGGGCCATGTCCCCACAGGTGGCCCCGGCCGCGTGAGGTAGCCCCCACCTGCGCGGAGCCGAGCGGCGGCGGAAGGACCGAAAGGCCCTTCCGCCGCCGTGCCCTTGTCGTGTGGAATCGGAAGGAGGGAGAGATCATGAGCACAGTGATGGTCGTCGACGACCAGGAACGCATGCGGACGATGCTGTGCCGCCTGCTCGCCGCGGAAGGTCACACCACGGAGGCGATCCCGGACGGGGAGACCGCGCTGGACCGGCTTGACCGCAACGGGGTCGACCTGGTGCTCCTGGACTTGGTGCTGCCCGGCGCGAATGGACTCCAGGTGCTGATGCGGCTGCGCGAGCGCGGGTTCCAGTCCCCGGTGATCGTCCTGTCAGCGGTCCCAGACGTCGCAGCCCGGGTCGACGCCCTCGACCTCGGGGCCGTCGACTTCGTGCCCAAGCCGTTCCACACGCCAGAGCTCATGGCACGGGTCCGACGCAGCCTGGCCAACCATCCGACGGCGCCGGCTGTGGAGACCCGTTATCTCGAGCACGGCGGCGTCCGGCTCGACCTGGATCGGCGCCGTGCGCTCTGGCGCGACACCCAGGTGTTGCTCACCGAGCGCGAGTTCGGACTGCTGGTCCACCTGATGCGGCGGCACGGACGCGTGTGCCGGCGTGCAGAGCTCCTCAACGACGTGTGGGGCCTGCCCTTCGAGCCCGGCACCAACGTGCTCGAGGTGTGCGTCCGGCGGCTGCGCAACAAGCTCCCCGAGGTGCCGATCGAAACCGTGCGCTCCGTCGGCTACTGCTTCACGGAGGACTGACGTGTGACCACGCTCGACGAACAGGCCGTTCAGGATCCGGTCGGTGAACCGCCCTCGCGACCGGCCGCGACGTACCGCTTGTTCTGGCCCTGGGTCGCGTTGTGCGTCGCGTGCGTCGGACTCATGTTGGGGGCGCCGGGCGGGGAGGTCGTCCCGTTCCACCTGATCTGGATCGGGTTCGCGCTCGCGTACGGGTTCGAGGCCTGGCCGGTCCCGATCACGCTCGTGGCGCTCGGGCTCGCGACGCTTTCGTCAGGCGCGATCCTCGTGTCGCGGGCAAACTCCGGTGTCATCGCCTGGGAGGAGACCACCGAGATCCTGCTCATGGCCATCCTTGCCTGCCTCGTCCTCTGGCACGTGCGGCGCCGGGTGGCCGCGACGGCGGCCGTGACCCGCCTCGCCGACCACCAGGTTGCCGCCGTCAGGCAGCGCGAGCGACTCGCTCGCCTGACGTCGCACGAGATGCGTACACCGCTGACCATCGCCTCGGGGTACGTCGACCTGCTGCTCGCGCACGAGGACCGCACTGGCCAACGCGACGACCTCCTGGTGGTCCGCGACGAGCTCGGCCGCCTGGTCCGCGCCGGTGACCGGCTGCTACGCACGATCACGCTCGAGGACGAACTGCCGAAGGACAGCCTGGAACTGACCGATCTGGTCGAGGAAACGGTGACGCGCTGGTCCGCGGTCGCAAACCGCACCTGGGTCAGCGACACCACCTCGGCCACCATCCTCGCCTCCCGCGAGCGCCTGCGCGCCTGCCTGGACACCCTCATCGAGAACGCCGTCCGCTACACAGAAGCCGGAGGCACCATTCGCGTCTTCTGCCACCCGAACGGACCAGGAACCATCTGCCTCGGCGTCGCCGACTCCGGTCCAGGCTTCACGTCCGAACAGGCTGCACTTCTGAATGACCGTGAGCCCGGCGCCCCTGGCGACGACGGGCTGGGCATCGGTCCGAGCGGCCCCGGCGGCCAGACCGGCTACGGGCTTGGCATCGTCCAGGAAATCATTACCAACCGGCACGGGACCGTGCGTGCGGAACGCGCCCCGGAGGGCGGCGCGCTCGTTCGCATTCTCCTGCCCGCCGGGCGCCGGTAGCCATCCCCGGAGTCCAAGAAAATGATCAGGCTCCGGGTTCGCACGCAAGCGGTCGGGCGCCGATCCCCAGCTCGACGGCCAGCGGCGTCGCCAGCCCCCGCTGTGTAGTCAGGGGTCATGTGGTGGGAATGCTTGTGCCTTCATGAGGCCCGGCGCTGGGCGGCTGACCCCGGCGTGCCGGTCACACCGGGTGAGCAGCGGTCTGCGCGGCCTTCTGGGAGCGCCGGCTCCAGCCATGCGCGGGCCGAGGGTCGACCAGCAGGACTGGGCATTCCGCCTCGCGCAGTACCGCTCGGGCAATCGGTCCCAGATGGGATCCGATCGGCACGAGCGCGTCGTGCCGTCCGATCACCAGCATCGTCGTCTCGCGACTGGCGTCGATGAGCGCGTCGGCGGCATACGCGTGGCGAGCCTCGATCTGCACCGGCACGCCGGCGACGTCATCGCCGAGCATGTCGATTTCGGTCTGGATCTCGGCGGTCGCCCGGCCCGCCCACTCCTCACTCTCGGTCCGGGTGAGGATGATGTCGTCGTAGGCGCTGGGGAAGCTCCAGGTGTGGAGGACGCGCAGGACCGCGCCACGGCTCGTCGCTTCGGCAGCTGCGGCGCGCAGGACCGGCTCGGCCCGGTCGGGGACGTCGATGCCCACGGTGACGGTCGGGAAGTCACCACGGGTCCGGGCGGGCGACCAGTGTGTCGGTACGGACACGACGGGTACGCGCGCCCGGGCGGCGACGCCGCTGGAGACGGAGCGGGTGACGACGCGCATCATGCTCGAGAGGTCGCGCGCTGCAGGACGATCATCCTGGCATCCCTGGCCACGTCGAGCAGCGTGGGGACGACTCCGCCGATCCGGAGCTCGGCGGTCACCGGGATTCCCTCGACGAGGTCGCGGGCACGCTCGAGCGCAGCGTTCAGGGCCTGACGGCCCACTTGCTCGACGTCGGACTCAGTCACCAGGACATTCGGCGGACCCTGAGCTATGAGGTGGTGTACGACGTGCGCAAGGTGCAGGCCGCACCAGGCGCGGACAGCTTCGCCGGCGGCGAAGGCGAGGGCTGCGTCGATCGGGTCGTGCCCGACGGCGACCACGATGGGGTTCGGGTTCTGCTCGGTCATGACAGCCTCCGTGTTTGTGTGTGCTTCCACGTCCACGGTGTCCCGTGGCGCCCGGCTGACCTAGGGACCAACGGCCCCTGGTCCCCGGTCGGATGCCCCTGATCGGAGTCCGCGCTCCGGCGCAGGGTGGGAGTTGACCACAGGTACACCTTGCTGGAGGGCGACATGAAGGCGTTGCGACTCAAGTCGTGGAAGAGCGACCCGGTTCTCGAGGAGGTCCCGATGCCCGCGCCGGGTCCGGGCGAGGTGGTGGTGCAGGTCGGTGCCGCCGGGGCGTGTCACTCGGACCTGCACCTGATGCACGACTTCGAGGCCGGAGTGCTGCCGTGGGGCCCGCCGTTCACGCTGGGACACGAGAACGCCGGCTGGGTGCACGCCCTCGGCGCCGGCGTCCGGGGCCTGGAGCTCGGCCAACCGGTCGCGGTCGTCGGCGCCTGGGGCTGCGGCGTCTGCCGACACTGCCTCGACGGGCTGGAGACCTATTGCGAGCGTCCCGATTTGGCACCGGTGCCGGGCGGCGGCGGTGGTCTCGGTCTGGATGGCGGCATGGCCGAGTACCTACGGGTGCCGGCCGCACGGCATCTGGTGCCCATTCCCGACGGCCTCGACCCGCTCCAGGCCGCCCCGCTGACCGATGCCGGGCTGACGCCGTACCACGCCGTCAGGCGTTCGGCACACAAGTTGGGCCCGACGGCGACCGCGGTCGTGATCGGCGTCGGCGGACTGGGGCACATGGCCGTGCAGGTCCTTCGCGCCACGACCGGCGCCCGCGTGGTGGCCGTCGACCCTCGGGACACCGCGCGGGACCTGGCAGCGCAGTACGGCGCCGACCTGTCACTGGCCCCCGGACCGGAACTGGCGCAGGAGATCCGCGATTTCACCGGCGGCGTCGGCGCCGACCTCGTGATCGACTGCGTGGGTTCCGATGACACCTTGGCCGCCGCTGCGGCGTCCGCGCGACAACTGGGTGACATCACGATCGTCGGCATCGCCGGCGGCACCCTCCCGGTCTCGTTCTTCGGCATCCCCTACGAGGTCAGCGTCCAGACGACGTACTGGGGCAACCGGCGGGAGCTGGTCGAGGTGCTCGATCTGGCCTCCCGCGGGCTGCTGACAGCCGAGACGTCGCCGTACACCCTCGCCGACGCCGCGCTTGCCTACCGGGACCTGGCGCGCGGCACCCTCAACGGCCGCGCCGTGGTCGTCCCGAACGATTCATACCGACCCTGAGAGACGAGGAGATCGCCATGAAGAGCGTGATCGTGTACGAGTCCATGTTCGGCAACACCGAGCACATTGCCAGGAAGGTCGCCCAGGGGCTGGCAGAGCCGGGCAGCGACACCGTGCTCAGGGACGTGCGCGAGGTCGGGCCGGCCGACCTGGCGGCATCTGACCTTCTGGTCGTCGGTGCGCCGACGCACGCCTTCTCGCTGAGTCGGCAGTCGACCCGTGATGACGCGGTTCGCCAGGGAGCGGACCCGTCACGGGCCTCGTTCGGTGTCCGTGAGTGGCTGGACACCCTTGACGCGGCCTTTCCCGTCGCCGCGGAGCGTCCGCGGGTCGCGGTCTTCGACACCCGTGTCGAGAAGGTTCGGCGGTTGCCCGGATCGGCCGCGAAGCGAGGGGCGCGGGTCCTGCGCACGCACGGGTTCGAGGTTCTCGGCCGCCCCACCAGCTTCTACGTCGCGGACGTCAAGGGCCCGGTGACGTTCGGCGAGTTCGACCGCGCCCGCGAGTGGGGCGCGCGCCTGCTCCAGTTGGTCCAGGGCCAGCCGGAGCGGGACGCCTCCTGAGGCAAGGCACCCATCAGCCTTCGCATCCATCGGTCGCACGTGTCGGCCCGGGCCGGCGGTGCGTCCGGCACCGGCCCAGATGCCGACGTGCGTAGCCCGGCTCCGAGGCCGCCACGATGGGGCCTTTGGTCCCGCGTGACAGGGACTGCGCCCATACCTCGCGAGCGCACGATGTCGGATGCTGGTCACATGGACACCACCATCGCCAGGGGCTGCCTCGTCGTGGGCGTCGACGGATCCGAGCACGCCAACCGCGCCGTGATCTGGGCGGCCGAGCAGGCCGACCTCGAGGGCCGCGGACTCGTGCTCCTCCATGGGTCACACGGGTCGCGGGTGCGCGATGGCGACTGGGTGACCCTGTGGGGTGCGGATCGCGAGGAGGTCGAGCAGGTGATGGGGAGAGCCGACGAGACCCTCGTCGAGGAAGCCGCACGTCTCGCCACGGCGGGCCATCCCGGCGTGGATGTCAGGTCCTTGGTGGTCGATGGTGATGCGCGCGAGGCGCTCGTCCAGGCGTCGCGCACGGCTCACCTGGTCGTCGTGGGCTCGCGCGGCCGTTCCCCGTGGCGCGACCTCGTCCTGGGCTCGGTGACCTCCGCGGTCTACCGGCAGGCGTCGTGCCCCGTCGTGGTCACCGGCCTGCCCGGCTCCCGATCCACGCAGCGCGGCGTCCTGGTCGGGGCTGACGGCACCGCCGGCTCCGTCCCGGTGATCGAGTTCGCCTTCCGCATGGCGTCCCTTCGCGGGCTTCCGCTGACCGTCATGCACTGCTACTGGGACATCGCGGGCGAGCTGACCCACGGGCGCGTCGTCGGCCCCGGGGAGACCGGCGTGGACGACCTGCGCCTCCTGCTTTCGGAGTCGGTCGCGGGCATGTCGGAGAAGTTTCCCGATGTCGAGGTCGACCTTCAGCTCGCCCGGGGGCTCGTCGACATGGCGCTGACAGACCGAACCCCGGCCCGGGATCTCGTGGTCGTCGGGCGCCGACACCCCTCCACCTGGTCCCGGCTCCTCTACGGCTCCGCCACGACCGCCGTCCTGGAACGAGCGGAGGG
>Ga0190270_10001395_pt1 | contig 11205 bp, 7 predicted proteins | sample Popmic320T_FD_133748 | JGI IMG/M metagenome (GOLD analysis project Ga0190270, IMG submission 133748) | Populus adjacent soil microbial communities from riparian zone of Weber River, Utah, USA - 320 T | ecosystem: Environmental > Terrestrial > Soil > Riparian zone | place: USA: Utah | collected... | reverse complement strand
CGGCAGGTCGACGGTCAGGACGCTCAAGCGGTAATAGAGGTCGGAGCGGAAGCCCCCCCGCTCGGCCAGCTCGCGCAGCGGCATGTTGGTCGCGCCGATGACGCGGACGTTCACGCGCCGGAATTGCGTGGAGCCGACGCGCCGCACCTCGCCCGACTGCAACACGCGCAGCAGGCTGGCCTGAAACGCGGGGCTTGTCGAAGCCAGTTCGTCCAGGAACAGCGTCCCGCCGTCGGCGGCCTCGAAGAGTCCAGCGCGCTCCGCGGTCGCGCCCGTGAAGGAGCCTTTCGAGTGTCCGAACAGCTCCGCCTCCAGCAGAGTGTCTGTAAGCCCCGAACAGTTGATCGCTATGAAAGGCTTGTCGCGCCGCACGCTGAAGTCATGAATGGCGCGGGCCGCCAACTCCTTTCCGGCGCCGGATTCGCCGGTGATGAGGACGGTGGCGTCCATCCGCGCCGCATGCGCGATCAGTTTGTAGGTCTTGACCATCGCGGGGCTGCGTCCAATCAACCCCGAAAAACCATCCTCATTTACTACGGGGAGCCAGTCCTCCGGCGGCGAGGCGCCGTCATCTTCCGCCGAGGGAGAATGAGGGCGCGCGCCGGTTTCGCCGCGGGCTTTCAAATGACGGCGTAACAGATCGGCCAGGGCTTCGACCTCGAACGGCTTGGCGATGAAATCTGTCGCGCCCTCTTCAATCGCTCGCACCGCCAGATTGACCGACCCTACGGCGGTCATCAAGATAATCGGCGTCTCCGGTTGCGAAGTGCGCAGTTCGCGCAGCACCATCAACCCGTCGCCGTCCGGCATATAAACGTCGCTTATGATGCCGTCGAATCTCTTTTCCAGGGCCGCGTCGAGCGCTTCACGGCCGCTCCTAGCGAGCGAGACGCGAAAACCGTACAGCGACAATCCGGCCTCTAAGGTCAGGCGAATCAGACGATCGTCGTCGGCGACCAAAATCTGGGGAGGTTGTGTCATTTAGTGGCGTTTGAACGTTTGTCTACTGGGGCGCGTTTAGAGTGGGACAAACTAAAGTCTGTCCGCCGACACTTCATGCCAGGGACAGACTAACGGCCTTTGAAAAAACGACGCAACCTCTCTCAAATGATGGCGTGACTCGATTTGTTGAATCGCGACGCCTTCCTAAGAAACGTCACGATTCAGCGAACCGCGCCACACTTGTTGTCGCATTTAATTTTCAACAACTATTTAAGTCAGTCCCACTATTGGCTATATAGCATTACGTGAATCGGATTCAGATTGGTTTCCGGTTCAATGGCAATCGCAGAGTAAAAATCGAGCCGGCGCCGACCTCGCTATCGACCGTCACGCGCCCGCCGTGCAATTCGGCGATCTCGCGGACGAGCGCCAGCCCTAATCCTGTTCCCGGCGTCTCGGCGTCTTCCACGCGCGGCACGCGGAAGAATTTCTCGAAAATACTCGCCAGGTGTTCCGGCGGAATTCCGTACCCATGATCGGCGACGACGATGAACAGGTTGTCTTCTCCGGCCCAGGCCGAGATCACTACTTCGGTGTCGACGGGGCTGTATTTGATCGCGTTGGCGACGAGGTTCGTCAGCGCGCGCGTCAGCAGATCGGCGTCGGCGAAAATCGGCGGCAAGTCGGGCGCAAACTTGCGGGTGAGCGTGACGCCCCGCCGGGCCGCGACCGGATCGAGCAGCAGCAAATTCTGTTCGATCAGCGATTCGACCTTGCGCCATGCCATTCGGGACTCGCGCGCGCCCGATTCAAGGCGCGTCAAGTCCAGATAATCGTCAATCATCCGCGTCATCCGCTCGGTCGCCTCGTTGATCGCGGCGTTCATCTCGCGCCGCTTCTGCGCGCCGGGGTCGAACTTCATCATCACTTCGCTCATCCCCTTGATGGCGGTCAACGGCGTCTTCATCTCGTGCGTCACGAGGCGCATCACGTCGTTCTGCATTCGCTGCAACTCGCGCTGTTTTGTGACATCAGAAAGTATGGCGACGACGCCCAGCGGAACGCCCAGCCCGCCCGAATCATCGCTGACCGCCGCCATTCGCAGCGTATAATATCGCGGCTCCGCCGTCCCCACAACAATTTCCCGCTCGATCGTGACGCGATCGTGGAGCAATCGCAACGGGGCGCCGGCCCGGTCGGCGGCGGGACTGTCCGCGCCATACTCGATTTCGCTCAAGCGGTCGAACAAATTGCTGCCGAGCAGCGAGCGCTGGCCGAGTCCGAGGATGCTGGCGGCGCGCGGGTTGGCGAAAGCGATGCGCCCTGCGGCGTCGGCGATCAGAAGGCCGTCTTCGACCGATTGAAGCGCCCGGTCTACGAACTGCGTCCGCGCGAGCAGCCGCTCTTGAAGCGCGCCTAGCGCGCGGGCCTTGCGCGACGCCCCACGCGGCCACCAGGCCCGCTTCGCGGCGACCACCTTGTTATCGATTGCGAACGGCGACAGGCGCGCGCTCTCCCTCGTCATCTCCGCGATTCGTTCGTCTAGGCTCGCGCTGACCATCAGCGAACGCAGTAGCAGCGACAGAGGCGCCGCGAAGACGAGCGAGACCAATGCCGAAACTAATGGCGGCTCGACCTTCCAGCGAGCGAAAGCGAGATATGAAAAGCCCAGTGTCAGCGCCGCTATTCCCAGGAGCGCGGCGATCTGCTTTATAGATTCGCGCTTGCCCTGCGCCAGGATCACCGCGCCGACCGCGACGGCCGCGATAATCGCCGCCCACAGCGCCGAAACCCAATCGGACGTCTCCCCGTAAAAACTCGAGCGCAGGATGGTCGTGATCGCGTTGGCCAAAACTTCGACGCCCGGCGTCAGTTCGTCATTCCGGCCGGCGAACGGCGAGACTACGCGGTCGCCCATCGCCGCAGCCGTCAAGCCTATCAGGACGTATTTGCCGTTGAATTTTTCGGGTCCGGCGCGGCCGTCAATCAGGTCGGCGATGCTCGTCGTCCGATCAGCGAATGAACCCGCCGGCCCGATGTAGTCAATCGCCATTTGGCTGGCGCGGTACGTTTGCGGAGAACTTCCCGCATCGCCCGTCGAGATGGCGTCGGTCTCCGCCTCCGCTTCGACTGGAATGGCGCGAGAACCGATCATCACTGCGTCGGGCACGTCACGCGCATCATCCGGCCGCAAGCCGTCGCCGACGCGTATCACCTCGACCGCAATCGCCCAGAGCGGATTCGCTTCGTTATCGGTTTTGCGTAGAGTCAGAAATCGCGCCACGCCATCGGAGTCTGTCGGCACATTGCCGTGCCCCGTGGCGGCGGCCGCGTTCTCAATCGCGGGGAGCGGACGCGTCCATCTGGCGTCGCCTTGTTGCGCTTTGTCCAGTTGCGCGGCGACCACGACATTGCCCGCGCGTTTGATGGCTTCCGCGAGCGCCGCGTCGTCGGCTTCATTCGTCGGATCGGTATAGAGCACATTGAGCGCTATCACTTTAGGACGCGCGTCGGAGAGTTTGTTAAGGGCTTGCGCCATCAGGCTTCGCGGCCAGGGGAACCGCCCAAAGCGTTTAAGGCTAGCCTCGTCGATCGCCACGATGACGACCTCATCCGGCGGACTCGACGCGCCACGGGTGCGGACCAGCGCGTCGCGCGCCGCCAGTTTCAAAGCCGGCGCGCGCCACATCACTACTATCGCCGCAAGCGTCGAAATGACGATGATGGCGATCGCCCATATGATTGTTCGGAATGAATTACCGATGAGGAGTCTCATTTCCGGGATACGGGGCGTTTTAACATATGGAGAGCGGAAAATCATTATAAATAGAATGAGGGTGACAGGTACACGCCTTAACCTGTCACCCTCTTCCTGGGGGGGGCTACTCGATGTTGCTCTAGACGGTGTCCTTTTGCTCCTTTCATCAGGACAGCCGATGCCCTTCGGGCCTCGATTGAAGAGCATCGACTGCGCCTATCAGCGACAGGTCCCCCAAAGACACTGCCGCTTGAAAGGACGGATGAGGCTACGCAATGGATTGATGATCAGTCCCAATCAGAGGCGGCGTCTTTATGGAGGCCACCTCTGATTCGGAGTTGTTCGGACCAGCAATCCGACTTCAATAGTGGGAACAGTTTAAAAACTTTCGATCTTAATCCCGTAGTGTCATTCAAGGACGCCAATCGCATTTGCAAAATGGGCGCCAGATCTCCGCATTCCGACAACGCGCTGATTCTGCAAGGCCAGCGTAACTCCATCGATTTGGGCGACGGCGATTGACGTGACAATTTGTCACCGGGATAAAGGAAATGGCGTGTCATAATGTGGGACAGGCTTTAGTCTCTCCGTGAACCAGGACGGACTAAAGTCCTTCCCACATTGTCAAAGGAGAACATCGAATGTCACAAAGAATCAATCATCAGTGGAGACTGGTCGCGCGCCCGGTAGGGATGATCAAAGAGACGGATTTTCAGTGGGCTGAAGAGCCCGTGCCCGAATTGCAGGACGGGCAGGTTCTCATCCGCAATCTCTATTTGTCGCTCGACCCGGCCAATCGCGGTTGGGTCAGGGAGGAAGGCTCGTACATGGCGCCGATTCCGCTCGGAAGCGTGATGCTGGGCGGAACTGTGGGCGTGGTTGAAGAGTCGCGCAATCCGAATTTTCAGGCAGGCGACAACGTACAGGGCTTTCTCGGCTGGCAGCAATACGCCGCCTCCGACGGCGCGGGGTTGAATAAACTTCCGAACAACCCGGCGATACCGTTGACGGCCTATCTCGGGCTGTTCGGCGCCATCGGATTGACCGCCTATTTCGGATTGCTGGACATCACGGATCCGCAGCCGGGCGAAACGCTCGTCGTATCTGCCGCCGCCGGCGCTGTCGGCTCGATAGTCGGCCAGATCGGCAAGCTCAAAGGCTGCCGCGTCGTCGGCATCGCCGGAAGCGACGAGAAATGTAAATGGATCGTGGATGAACTCGGCTTCGACGCCGCGATCAATTACAAGACCGAGAATGTCCGCCAGGGATTGAAGCGGACCTGTCCAAACGGCATAGACATTTACTTCGACAACGTCGGCGGAGAAATCCTCGACGCCGTACTGGCGATGATCAACTTGCGCGCGCGGATCAGCGTCTGCGGAATGATCTCGCAATACAACGCCATGGCGCCCGTCCCCGGTCCATACAATTTGATCAACATCCTGGCCCGCCGCGCAAAAATGCAAGGCTTCATCGTTATTGATTACCTGCCTCGCGCCCAGGAAGCCATCCCCGAACTGATCAAATGGTATATGGAGGGCAAGCTTAAATACCGCGTGGACGTCGTCGAAGGATTGAAGGAAGCGCCCCGAGCGGTGAACAAACTCTTCGAGGGATCGAATCAGGGCAAACTGATTATCAAGCTGTGATATGAAAATCAGAATGAAACCGCCCAAAGCGCAGGAACTCACCAAAGAAGATTACAGCGATCGTTTGCAAAACTAGCTCTGTAGCAAAGTCGAAAGGGCTTGGAGCCTAATCTCAGCCGGCTGAAGCCGGTACTCTAAACGCCGTCTCCTGACTGTTTCAGTGAAAATGGAAGGGCGTGTGAACAATTAACGGGAAGAGGCGAACCATCTCTTCAGACCATCAAATAATACTAGAATCGTCGAATGACAGCGTTTAGAGTACCGGCTTCAGCCGGCCCGACTCATTTACCAAGACATTTCGGATAAGCTAGGCGATCCGAAAACCGCAAATCAACATCGGAGGCGCGTTGAATGTTCTACTACCGCACTCTCACGCCCGAACAGCGGAATGAGGTCGTAGCGTATCGGCGACAGCAACATCGCCCCTGGCATTCGCCTCCGCATTGGAATTTTGAAGGCGAAAGACAGTTCTTCATTTCCGGAGCCTGTTACGAGCACGCGCACATTATCGGCGTCAACCACGAGCGGATGACCGAATGCGAAAACGACCTGCTTGAAGTCTGTTGGAATTACGCGGGCGTCATTTACGCCTGGTGTATCTTGCCGAACCATTACCACATCATGGTCAAAACCGACCGCCTCAAAGAGTTGCGCAAAGAGATCGGCAGGTTCCAGGGGCGCTGGTCATTCAAATGGAACGGCGAAGACCAGCGCCGCGGGCGACAGGTTTGGCATAATTGCTTTGACCGGGCAATCAAATCGTATCGCCATTTCTGGGCCACCGTGAATTACATTCACAACAATCCAGTTCATCACGGCTACGTTGAGAAATGGCGTGAATGGCCATGGTCGAGCGCCACAGATTTTCTTGAGCGCGTTGGGCGAGAAATGGCGGAGAAGATCTGGCGCGAATACCCGATTCTGGAGTACGGGAAGAAATGGGACGTGGACCCGCAGAGTGAACCTAAAGAATCAATATAAGTTTGCTTCCGAAAAACCGGTGTGCTAAATCAAGGGCCGCAATCGTCATCAAACGGACGCCCGTTTTAACAGGCAATATCACAAATCTTCCAAGGAGCGAGCGACGTGTTAAGGCTGATCTGTCTCGTCATGTTCTCCTCGACTTTTATTTTTACCTCACCTGATGACCCTTTTCGTCAAACTTTGACCAGCGTGTCACGCAACATACATCTCGACACCTGGCAGACCACGCACCGAGATTTCGACTTCAAATCGGCCACTCCCTGGTCGGTTCAGAAATACACGCTGCGCGGAGGCAAGCAGGAAGGCGTTGACGTGATCGTCGTCAACAACGGACGCCTGAGTTTCGTCGTCGCGCCGACGCGCGGGATGAGCGTGGCGAAGGTCGAGATGGGCGACATCCGGCTCGGCTGGGATTCGCCGGTCAAGGAGATTGTGCATCCGCAGTTCATCAATTTGCAGAGCCGCGGCGGCCTGGGTTGGCTCGAAGGCTTCAACGAATGGATGGTTCGTTGCGGGCTGGAATGGGCGGGACATCCGGGCAAAGACAAGTTCATCAACAACACGGGCGATGACGCCGAGATGGATTTAACGCTGCACGGCAAGGTCGGAAATATTCCGGCTTCCGAAGTCGAGGTCCTGATTGACGCTTCGCCGCGGCGCCGAATCAGAATTCGCGGCCGCGTCGACGAGCGGATGTTTTACGGGCCGAAGCTTGAATTGTGGACCGAGATTTCGACCGAGCCCGGATCGAACGCTTTCCGCATCGAGGACGAGATCAAGAATTACGGCGCGTACGAACAAGAGTTCCAGATCATCTATCACGCGAATTACGGGCCGCCGCTGCTCGAAGCCGGATCGCGCTTCGTGGTCGCGGCCAAAGAGGTCAGGCCGTTCAACACGCACGCGGCGAAGAGTCTGAATCAATTCGCCGAATACGCCGCGCCGACCAAAGGTTTCATCGAACAGGTTTACGGCGTCATTCCGTTCGCCGATGAAAACAATCGCGCCACCGTGATGCTGCGGAACGCGGCGGGCGACAAGGGCATAACGATGTCTTACCTGATTGATCAATTGCCCTATTTCACATTGTGGAAGAACACTACGGCGATTGAAGAAGGATACGTGACTGGATTGGAGCCGGGCACGGGTTTTCCCGCCAACCGCAGCGTCGAGCGCAAAGCCGGTCGCGTGCCGAAACTCAAACCTAACGAGACGCGCAAGTTTGCGATTGATTTTGCGATCCTGGCCGGCAAGGAACAGGTTGATCGGTCGGTTGCGGTCATCGCGGGCTTTCAAAGCGGCCGTCAGACGCAGTTCAATCCGCAGCCGATCAGGCCTGAATAGAAGGATTGAACGCAGATGGGTTTTTACGCGAAATATATCTTCCCGCGTATTCTCGATTGGAGCGTGGGCGCGCCCGAATTCGGCGATTACCGCCGCAGGGCGTTGGAGCCGGCGCGCGGCGAGACGCTTGAGATCGGCTTCGGCACGGGTTTGAATCTGCCTTACTACCCCGAAGCGGTAACTAAACTGACCGCGATCGATTCGGAGAATATGTTGGAAGACCGGGTCGAAAAACGCGTCGCCGCCTGCCCGTTCCCCGTGACCAGAATGCGGCTCGACGCGCAAGGGCGATTGCCGTTCGAAGACCGCAGGTTCGATACGGTCGTAACTACGCTGACTTTGTGTTCCATTCCTGACACCGCCGCGGCCCTGGCCGAAATTCGCCGCGTCCTGAAACCAGAAGGCCGGTTCGTATTCTTCGAGCACGGGCGCAGCGACGATCCGAAGGTCGCGCGGCGCCAGGACCGCTTCAATCCGATTCAGAAAATCATCGGCGCGGGATGCAATATGAATCGCAAGATCGACGATCTGATCGGAAACGCCGGTTTTGAAATCACCACGCTCGATCGTTTCCTATTGCCGAACGCGCCACGGATTCTGGCCGAGATGTATCGCGGCGTGGCCAGACCATAGCATCGAGGATGGAGGATCGAAGATGGAAGATCGCGTCATCATTGAGTGTGGCGGTCCTCGATCCTCCATCCTCGATCCTCCATCTTCGATCCTCCATCCTCGACCCTAAACGGAGAAGATTATGCGCAAACTGATTCTGGCGATTGTCGCGGCGGTCCTCATCGGCGGCCTTGCGCTTTTCGCCCTCAACCGCACTTCGCACGCCCCAGAAAAAATTTCGAATCCGCCAGCCAGCCCGTCAGTCAATGACCAAAGTAGGATTGACGAATCTAAGATCGTCGACCTGACCTACAGTTTCGACGAGAAGACCGTTTACTGGCCGACGGCGAAGCCGTTTCAATGGGAGAGAGAATCATGGGGGCGGTCTACGGGCGGTTACTGGTACACGGCGGCCAGATACGCCGCGAGCGAACACGGCGGCACGCACCTGGACGCGCCGATACATTTCGGCGAGGGTAGGCTGGCCGCCGACGAGATTCCGATTTCGCGCCTCGTAGCGCCGGCCATCGTGATCGACATTTCCGAGGCCGCCGCGAAGAACGCCGATTATCTTCTGACCGTTGACGACATCGCGTCCTGGGAGAAGGCGAACGGGCAGATACCCGACAATTCGATCGCGCTCGTCCGGTCGGGCTGGGGAAAGTTCTGGCTGGACAGGAAGCGGTATTTGGGTACGGACGCGCCCGGCGACACAGCCAACCTGCATTTCCCCGGCCTCTCGCGCGAAGCCGCCGAGTTTCTGGCGAAGCGGAGGAAGATCGACGGCGTGGGCATTGACACGGCGAGCATCGATCACGGCCCCTCGAAAGATTTCATCGCGCACCAGATTTTGAACGGCGCGAACATTTACGCCCTGGAAAACGTCGCGAACCTCGACAGCCTGCCCACGAAAGGCGCGACGCTCGTCGCATTGCCTATGAAGATCAAAGGCGGGACGGGAGGGCCTGCGCGGATCATCGCGATTCGGCCTTGAAACCCGGTTCCTATAAATTCGCCCTTCGCCCAGTCTGCGCGCTGGAAGCGGCGCGTACCCAGGGTCATTCCTACCGAGCCGCAAATACCTGGCTAACGCTTGACCGGCGCCCCTTTGATCAAAAAGCTGTAGACATTCTACCGCCATTGGTGTAGATTGCCTACAGCCTAAGATTCAAGGAGGAAACCGCAGATGAAAGCGCGATACCAAAACCGGATCGAGTTGCTGCAGGGGACGCTGGACATGCTCATCCTGCAGACGCTGCAATGGGGGCCGCAGCATGGCTACGGCATCAGTCAGGCGATCCGAACCAATTCCAACGAAACGCTGCAAGTAGACACCGGCTCGCTCTATCCGGCGCTGCACCGGCTGGAGAGGCAAAAGTGGATCAGTTCGGATTGGAAGGTCTCCGAGAACAATCAGCGGGTCAAGGTCTATCGCCTGACCGCCGCGGGAAAAAAGCATTTGGCCGCCGAACGCTCGCGCTGGGAGCGGCTCACGGAAGCCGTCGAGGGCGTTCTGAACCCGGCGAGGAAGGAGAGTGAGGCATGAAATTCCCATCGTGGCGACGACGCGAAGAAGAACTGGAAGAAGAGATCCAAACCCACCTGAGAATGGCGATCCGCGACCGTATGCAACGAGGCGAAAGCGCGAAGGAGGCTGAGTCGGCGGCGCGGCGTGAATTCGGCAATGGCGGGTTGATCAAAGAGACCACGCGTGGAATGTGGGGATTCGGCGCGCTTGAAACATTCTGGCAAGACCTGAGATACGGCGCGCGAATGTTGTTGAAGCAACCGGGCTTCACGACGATTGCCACGCTCACGCTGGGGCTTGGCATTGGCGCGAACGCGGCGATTTTCAGTGTGGTCAATTCCGTGCTACTGCGTCCGCTCGCCGTCTCTCAGCCGGAACAACTTGTGCGCATTGGCCGTCACACCTCTTTCCCGAACTACCGCGACTTAGCTGAGGGGACGCAAGGCTTCTCTGCGGTGGCCGCTCATTCCGTCGGAATGTTCAACCTGGGGCAGGGCGAGGCGAGGGGAAAAGTTATGGGCGAGTTGGTAACAGGCAATTATTTCTCGGCGTTAGGAGTCCCCGTTGCCCTCGGAGGTGTTTTTGGTATGGAGACGGACGACGCGCCGGGCGCGCATCCGGTGGCCGTAGTGAGCCACGGATTGTGGCGGCGGCGCTTCGGAAGCGACGCCGGATTGGTGGGACAGACGATTGTATTGAACGGGCGCCAATTCACGGTGATCGGAGTCATGCCCGAAGGTTTTCACGGGACGTGGCCTCTCGGTTGGGCGCCTGAAGTCTGGGTACCGGCGACGATGCAGCCGCAGCTTTTGCCGGGAGCGGATCGTTTCGGCGATCGCGGCAATCCGTGGCTTGAAGTGTTCGGCCGGATGAAACCCGAGGTCAGTCCGGCGCAAGCTCAGGCGGCTGTCAGCCTAGTGACAAAACGGCTGGCCGAAACTTATCCGAAGGAGAATCGCGGCCTGGAACGAACAGAAGTTTATCCACTGAGCGAAGTTCGTGGCGCCGATTTCGTACGGGTCATTCCGGTCTTCCTCGGGCTGGTGACCGTGATCGCCGCGCTGGTGTTGCTGATCGCCGGCGCCAACGTCGCCAACCTGCTGCTGGCGCGCGCCGTGTTGCGGCGGCAGGAGGTGGCGATTCGGCTGGCGCTGGGCGCGAGTCGTTGGCGTTTGATTCGACAGCTCCTCACGGAGAGCCTGACGCTTGCTCTCCTTGGCGGAGCCGCCGGTTGTCTGCTGGCGGTCTGGCTTACTTCCCTGCTGCGTTCCTTCCATCCGCCCACTCCGGTTCCGATTGAAATCAACGCGACGCTGGATGGCCGCGTGTTGGGCTTCACTCTGGCGGTCTCTGCGCTCTCAGGCCTGTTGTTCGGGCTGGCGCCTGCG